>Ga0209409_1000027_pt1 | contig 148824 bp, 139 predicted proteins | sample AD_JPNMR1_MetaG_FD_184424 | JGI IMG/M metagenome (GOLD analysis project Ga0209409, IMG submission 184424) | Active sludge microbial communities of municipal wastewater-treating anaerobic digesters from Japan - AD_JPNMR1_MetaG (SPAdes) (version 2) | ecosystem: Engineered > Bioreactor >... | reverse complement strand
AAAAGGTCTAACCAATCGACAGTATAGGCTACTTACTAAAAGGAACAATCGAGTCAACTATTACATGAACAAGACAGCAAGAATTATTGTCAACTATTGTATACAAAACAATATCGGTAACATCGTATTTGGCTATAACCTCGATTGGAAGCGCAACATTAACATTGGTAGCTGCAACAATCAAAACTTTGCACAGATTCCTCATGGTAATTTGCGACTTAAAATCAAATCACTCTGCGAGCGCTATGGAATCAACTACGTGGAACAGGAAGAAAGCTACACTTCACAAGCAGATTTCTTTGCAAATGATACCCTTCCTGTTTACAACGCAGATAATCCACAAGAATACAATTTTAGAGGCAAGCGCATATCTAGGGGTCAATACAGAACTTATCAAGGTACAATTATAAACGTTGATTGCAACGGTGCACTGAACATACTTCGCAAAAGTAACCTGGTGGACTTAAGAGTCCTACAGGCTAGAGGCTGCTTAAACCAGCCTGAAAGAATAAGGTTCGTTTGACCAAACTTCTTTCGAAATCCCCCACCTCTACAGGTGGTGGGATGGTTTAAAGAATCTATGCCGTGGGAGAAGGAGGTTTTGATATGGAGGTATTAAGATTCGAAAAGGGACCAAAGGCTGTTGGGCCGTATTCTTCTGCAGTAAAGTCGGGAAATCTGATCTTCTTTTCTGGAATATTGCCTATCATTCCAGAGACTGGAGAAATCATAACTGACGATGTTTCAAAAGCAGTGGAACAGATACTGAGAAACCTTTCGGCAATGCTTTCCGAGATTGGACTTTCATTGAGCAACGTTGTCAAGTCAACGATCTTTACCACACAGCTCGATGAGTTCCCAAGAATAAATGAGACATATGGACGCGTTTTCAAAGACTATGTAGATGAATATCCAGCACGTAGTGCAGTCGGTGTAAAAGCCTTGCCAAAGGGTGCAACTGTAGAAATGGAGTTTGTTATCGAAGCGTAGGACCGCTACCAGAACCTATCTAAGGTCCTTTGTATGTGGTGACTGCTTTTCTACACTCGATTTCTCTGAATCCCTATTTCTTAAACTCGCGAATAGTTCAACTCTATTTTTGATCGTTTCCTCGATGTTTGCCTGTGATAGTGGATGCATGAGTTCATATGCGTATTTAATTGCTTCAATTGGGTCGGTGCTTTTCTCACTGGCCCTTTTTATCTTCTCTTCAAAGCTTTTATAGTTCGAGAGCTCTACTACGTATATCAGCAGTAACGCAACAGCAGTTGTGATTATAATTGTTACAGAATAACTCTTTACAGCAGGCAATGAAAATCCTACGAATATTCCACCTGTTATAACAAGCATTAAATACGTGGTATTCCTTAACATCGTCTTAGCAAATAAGAATCTCTTTAGGTCATCAATTAATTCAATCCCAATAGGTGTGTATAGGTTTCTTGATATCAATAGAAAAACTGTAAAGAGGACGATGATAAACTGGTTCTTAAGAGTATACCCCAAGGATATCAGTACAAATAGTTGGACTAACTTGGATATGAATATATTATTAACCTTGATGTTGATGTAAATGCCTGCGATAAATAAAGCAATTCCCACTACTTGTATCATAGTCTATGCCTCCTCGATCCTTCTTGACTGCTTAATTAGTATTAGTTACGTTCTTAGAAAGATATAAAAATAACAGTACTATAAGGTTTAGCTATATAATGATTCTCAACTTTTTCAGGTATGTTGAGAAAATCATCAGGATATGCCAAACTTGTATCAACGACTCTGTGCCAACTTCTTGCATGAATTGGTGGTAGTATAAACCGAAGTGGTTCCTTCCACTGATTTAAAATAACGTATATATCATTGTCGATTATCACACCCTTTAATGGTTCAAAACCTGATATCATGAAAGCAATAGAATGGGAGGTATAGCTAGTGTCTGGTTCAAAAGGCTCTGTTCCATGCCATGTTATATCGGTAATAACATTTCCGAATTTGTCGTATTTTTGAAAGAAGCACTCCCTTTTCAAAGCCGGATGGAATTTTCGGAACTTAATTATCTTTTCAACAAATCTGAATATTTCTTCGTGCTCTTCTTTTAGTGTCCAATCAACCCATGTTGTCTCATCATCGATACAGTAGGCATTGTTGTTCCCTTTTTGGGTTCTGTACATCTCATCACCCATCAAAAGCATGGGTGTACCATGAGAAAGCATAAGGATTGAGAAGAAATTCTTTATCTGTTGCTTCCTTATTTTGTTGACCTCTGGATTATCTGTATCACCCTCAACTCCCCAATTATGACTGAAGTTTTCAGAAGCACCGTCTTCATTGTTTTCACCGTTCATTTCATTATGCTTTTGGTTATACGATACCAAGTCTCTCATCGTGAAACCATCATGACATGTGATAAAGTTTATGCTGGTATGTGGCTTTCTATTGTGGTATAAATCGGGGCTACCAGATATTCTTAGCATCAGCTCTTCGATAATTCCGTTGTCTCCCCTGATAAATCTTCTCACACAATCTCTGTATTTACCATTCCATTCTGCCCATCCTTCAGGAAATAATCCGAGATAATATCCACCTGCAGCATCCCAACCCTCTGCTATGAGCTTTAACCTACCAACTATCGGGTCTTCAGCAATATCCTTGAGTAAAGACAGGTCCCCAATCCATCTGCCATCATGTGTACGACCTAGAATCGATGCAAGATCAAACCTAAAACCGTCCACATGCATTTCTGTTGTCCAATATCTTAAACTGTTGATTATCATCTCCTTAACAACTGCGTGGTTACAATTCAAGGTGTTACCGCAACCTGAGTAATTAGCATAGTAACGTTTGTTTGTTGGATTCAGCATATAGTATACTTCGTTATCAATTCCCCTGAAACATAATGTCGGCCCTTTTTCACTTCCCTCACCAGTATGGTTGTAAACAACGTCCAGTATCACTTCAAAACCATTCTTGTGTAGTTCTTTTACGAAATCCTTGAATAGAAAGACTTGCTCTCCCAATTTTAGACCAACAGAATAATTCCCAGTAACTGCAAAAAAATTCAGTGGATTGTACCCCCATACATCTTTCAATTCTTCACCAGTTAGAGAGTTTATATTTGGATTTGAGTTGATGTTGAACTCAAAAACCGGCATCAATTCAATAGTAGTAACACCCAATTCCTTAAGATGATCGATCTTCTCAATTATTCCAAGAAATGTGCCAGGATATTTAGTATTTGAGCTTTCACTTATCGTAAATAATCTTACATGCATTTCATAGATAATTGCCTCATTCCAAGGTATGTGTGGCTGTTTATCGTCATCCCAATCGTACTTCGAGTCGTCTATGACTATGGAACGTATCATGCTTCTCGCCGAATCGAGTGTAGAAAACGACAAGTCTAGTAACGGTGAAGTCCTATCATATCCGTATACTGCCTCATCATCCCAGTCGAAAAAGGTGGTTACTGCCTTTGCATAAGGATCTATTAGCAATTTATTCCTGTTGAATCGTTTACCGTTGATGGGGTCGTATAACCCATCTACGCGCCATCCATAATACTGACCATGCCCCACATTGTAAACATATATATGCCATATATCTCCTGTTCTGTTCTTCGTTGGGTCTAAGTAAAACACATGAGATGGGCCGATATCGTAGTAGTTCTGATAAAGCTCTAAAACAACATTATCTGCGTTTCTTGAGAATATTGCGAAATTCACACCTGTTTCATCAGGAGTTGCACCTAAAAGTGGATATCCTCGTCTTACTTTTAACTCAACTTCTGGTCCAGGATTTTTATATTGAACTGGAAAATCTGCCATTATTTATCACCCCTAATTGCTCTCATAGTTGCTCTCAAGGCTTCCTCGAATTGTTTTGAACTTTGAATTGTACTTGATGCATAGCAAATAGTACAAGAGTGGAGATTAGACGGGCAATTTCAAGATCTCGACGAATGTATTCTCCAGTTCTTGTTTAGAGTCTTGAAAGATACTTAATTCATCTAGTTCCTCGATACTCTCTTTTACCAATCTTGTTATTTGCTCTTTCAACCATTCAACGGACCCTGAGTTTATTATGATACTCTTTACATACTTGATGTCACTTTCACTCTTATCATGTTTATTCAAAATACTTATAAACTTCGCCTGTTCTTTTGGTTCGAGGCATTCCGCAGACTTTTTCACAAGTACCGTATATTTGCCCTCCGATATGTCGTTTGCACTCTTTGCCTCACCACCAAATATACCGTACAAATCGTCACGATACTGAAATGCAACACCTATTTTTTCACCAAGTGAAACTATTTTTTTCTCTTCGCCTTTTTCACTTCCACTCAATATATAACCAAATAGCATGGGATAAACAAATGTATAATAAGCAGTCTTTAGGAGGCATATCTCTTCTGGAATATTTGTTCTTAAGACATCCTGGTCAATATTTGAACTATATAAGATATCCAAAAGTTGTCCGTATCCAGTTTTTACGTAACAGTCTGAGAAAACTCTTATCAACCTTTTCAAAACATCGACCCCTACATCAAGTTTGCCGATAATCCTAATAACGTAAAATGCAACGATATCACCAACTGTAAGTGCTAGATCTTTACCGAGCTTTTGCCTTTTATATGTGCCTTCATACAATTTATGTAGTGTTGGCTCACCCCGTCTTATTTCAGATTCATCTACTATATCGTCGTGAACAAGCAAAAATGAATGCATAATCTCTATAGCCGATCCAAAAAGAATGGCATCATCTATATTGCTACCACCGTATCCTTGGTATGATAAAATCAATAATACGGGTCTTATCCTTTTCCCAGGTCTTAGCACAAACTCTTTTAATCCTTCTATGAGATGTTTTGTATGCTCAGGAGAGATGTCGATGAGTTCATCTATGATTATTCCGATGCTTTTGTCTATCTTTTCAACGAATGATTGGTTACTGAACCCCTTCATTAAAATCGAGCACAGGAGACTCCTCCTTCTACAAGATGGAGAGGAATGTGCTCTTCCCCCCTTTCTAACATTAAGTCCTTTGACTTTTCTACCACTCTCTTTGTAGTAACTCCTACTAATCTAACGAAATTATACCACACACTGCCCAATTGGTCGAACATGTGATATAATAAAACAATGGAAATAGGCATAAACATAACGCATGAAAATAGGAATTCAGTTTGTTTTGAGTCCATATCATCTGAAACTCTAATAGATTACAAACGGAGGTGTTTCGTTGGAATTAAACACTACAAAGAGTGACTTAGCAGGTTTAAAACCTGGTAAATCGTTCTGCATAGTTACACATAATATATCCTATGCTGAAAAGCTGATGACAGATGTTATTAGCTTAAACGATCCTTACGATGTGTTAAGCATAAGGCCAGATAATAACATCGGAATAGAGGAAATACGCAAGATCATCGATTTCCTAACTTTTTCCCCACAAGGCGATTCAAAAATAATCGTGGTATACGAAGCAGATAAGATGACTCAAGAAGCAGCAAATGCCTTTTTGAAAACATTGGAAGAGCCCCCAAGTTATTCGATGATAATCTTGATAACAACTCGTTGGAATTCACTACTCCCAACTGTCAAGAGCAGGGTTCAAAGAATTTTTGTGAAATTTGTTCCGGAATCGGAGCGATTAAATGATTTTGAAAGATATCTTGTCTTGTGGAATTCTGAATTTGAAGAAAGGTTGTTATCAGGTGATTACGAAATACTTCCTGAAGAGGAAGTATTCGAGTCGGAAGATATACTCAATCAGATCATGAGTATAAAAGAACTTATCGAAAAATATCTTCAGAAAGATATCAAAGAATATGTCAAGTTTATCTCAAGAATGTCTAAATTGAACGATTTCGACTTCTTAAGAAAATTTGCCAAAGTTATCGCTTGGTTGTTCTTCAACCGAGACGAAATTAGGATAGAGGAAAAGATCGAATATCTGAAAGTATGCGACGAAATTCAAAAAAGCAAGCTTGCGAATTTTAACTATGGCCTTACTTATCATACTCTACTTTTGGGAATCAGAGGTGAAAACTTATGAGTTTTCAAGCAACAGTTTATGGAATTGAGTTGGTACCGATGGGAAAGATAGTTTACTACGCTGATAATGGAGAAGTTTTTGGATATGGCGATCATGCGATTATATTGAGCGAGTTTGGAACAGACTATGGTAAAGTTCTTCTAGGCCCAAAAGATGTCACTATAGATGATGTAGATTATGAGATAAGACCAATTATTCGAAAGGCGACGGAAGAAGATCTAATGATAATCAAGGAGAACGAGAAAATAGCGTCGAAAGCGAGAGAAGTGACAATAGAGTTAGCCAAGAAGCACAATTTGCCAATGAAAATATTGCAGTCGAAGTACATATTTGACAGAAGCAAGTTGGTCATATATTTTAGCTCAAAAACGCGTGTTGACTTTCGTGAGCTGGTAAAAGATATAGCCAAGGAATTCAAGACAAGAATCGAGCTTAGGCAAGTTGGCGTTAGAGATGAAATGAAGTTTATAAAAGGGTTGGGACTTTGCGGTATGAAGAGTTGTTGCTCATATTTTCTGAGAGATTTCGATAGTATAACGTTAAAACACGCAAAACGTCAGCAAATGATGATAAACACGTCTAAAATAACAGGTCCATGTGGTAGGTTATTATGCTGTTTGATGTACGAGCATGATTTCTATGTCGATGCGCTTGAGAATATCCCTGACGAAGGTTCAACCATCTATTATGAAGGTAAGATAGCCAAAGTAATCACGGTCAACGTATTCCTCTTGCGAGTTACGCTCCAAACTGATGATGGTGAGATGGTTGCTCTTCCTTTTTCGTATTTTAAGGAGGGAGAAAATGCGGGAAATTGGAAAATTATTGATCATGGTAGGCGTAACGACTATTATAATGGGCTTGATGATATTAATGATATCGAGGATGAGTAATTTCAAGTGGTTGCCCGGTGACATCGTTATAAAGAAGAAGGATTTTGTTTTCATTTTTCCGATTACTACGATGATTATTCTAAGTATTATTCTCACAGTGGTTCTAAACCTGATAGGAAAATTCTTCAAATAATTTATCGATCTTGATGATAAGAAAGTTATTGGTTACATAATATAGGGATACTAAGAATACTAAGGAAATAGAAACCTCTAATTAAGGGGTGATTGATGTGTATATTGGATTGGATCAGGGCACTGCGAGTACAAGGGCAATACTTTTTGATGATAACTTTGCGATAGTTCACGAAGCAAGGAGAGAATTCAAGCAGTACTACCCAAAAGAGGGATGGGTTGAACACAATCCCGAAGAGATCTGGCAAACTGTTCAGGAAGTGCTTGAGGAATGTAAAAGAGTTGCGCAATCTAGAAGTGAGAAAATAAGAGCACTTGGAATAACTAATCAAAGGGAAACTATAATTGCATGGGACAGTGTATCGAAAGAAGTCCTATATAATGCAATTGTTTGGCAATGTAGAAGAACCTCAAATCGTTCAACTTTCCTAAGGCAGAATTATGGAAGTGCGATAAAGGAGAGAACGGGATTGGTCGTTGACCCTTACTTCTCAGCAACGAAAATGGAATGGCTGATAGATAACGTTGAATCTGTTAAGAATTCGTATAACAAAGGTACTTTAAGGTTTGGTACAATAGATTCTTTCTTGGCGTGGAAATTGACGGGAAGGCATGTCACCGATTATTCGAATGCTTCAAGAACTATGCTCTTTAACATCCATACGTTGGATTGGGATGACGATTTACTTGAGCTGTTCAACGTGAAGCATGAATTTCTTCCGGAACTTGTAGATACTGCACAGTACGTTGGTGAAACATCAGATGGAATACCTGTCGCATCATTGATTGGAGATCAACAATCTGCATTGTTTGGCCAAACTGCTTACAATAAGGGTGATGTAAAATGTACTTTAGGTACTGGTAGCTTCATCCTTATGAACACTGGAGAAGAAATAATCAAGTCAAGACATAATTTGTTGAGTACTATTGGTTGGAAAATAGGAGACGAGATTGTATATGCGCTCGAAGGAAGTGTATTTACAACTGGGACATTGATCAGTTACATGACGAAGAATCTTGGATTTGGTAAAAACAGTACTGAACTGACAGACCTAGCACTTCAAGTTGGAAACAATGGAGGGATATATTTTGTTCCAGCCTTAACCGGATTAGGAGCCCCGTATTGGGACCCATTTGCAAGAGGATTGATAATAGGTCTTACGCCAAGTTCTGATAAAAGGCATATAATTTACGCAGCATTTGAAGGTATTGCCTTTTCCGTAGCAGAACTCGTTAATCTGATGAAGATCGAGAGTGGGCTAGATATAAACACTCTGAAAATAGATGGAGGGGTCTCTAAAAATGACCTGGTTATGCAAATCCTTTCTGACGCTGTCAAAACAGTTGTTGAGAGGCCAATCAACAGAGAAACAACAGCCCTTGGTGCGGCAAGCCTTTCAGCAATTGCCTTGGGCTTGACCAACAAGGAAAAACTCAAGGAGATAAGAAAAATAGACAGGATTTTCACACCTAAGCAGGAGCGTGAGGAGGAATTTGAAAGGTGGAAACAGGCTGTGAACCGTGCATTGAACTGGGAATCATAAGTCAAGAAGAGCTCACAAAAACTGCAGAAAGATTGGCAGGATGTCTGAATGAGGGTGACATAGTTATCCTATCTGGTGAAATAGGTTCAGGCAAAACCACTTTCACTCGGGGAATTGTTAAAGGGCTTGGTTGTAATCCGTTGGTAGTTACGAGTCCAACTTTTACATTGATGAACGTATATGTATGCGAGAAGACTGTTTTTCATGTAGATGCTTATAGACTAGGTAGCATGGAAGAGATATTCTATGTGCTGGAAAGCGAGCTAGAGGATGGAGATGGTATATTTATCATAGAGTGGGGAGAACGACTAAGAGAGTTTTTCAAAGATGAAGTCATTAATGTGCATTTTGAACATTTCGACGAATTTCGTAGAAAGGTCTCAGTTCAAGCAAGAGGGAATGTACTCGATAGGATTAGGAGGTGCTTAGAAATTGCCGAAAAAATCGAATGAGAAGGCATCAAATAAAAAGGTTCAGGATAATAAACCAGAAAGTTCGAAACCCAAATTCAGTAGATTGGAAAAGGAAGCTAAGAAAAGCAGAGAAGAAAGAATATCCATACCAAATGAACTACCAGCAATAGCAATGCGTAGTAATATAGTGATATTCCCAAACACTGTTGTCCCTTTTTATGTCGGAAGAGAATACTCTCTCATGGCCCTCGAAGAAGCACTGGAGAGAACCAATCAGCTTGTATTCGTAGTCAACCAAAAAGACCCAACAGTCGAGAATCCGACGGAAAAGGATTTGTACAAGATAGGTACTGTTGTTAGGATTATACAAGTTGGTAAACTTCCGGACGGCACTTTTAAGGTCTTAGTTGAAGGCATTGCTAGGGCCAAATTCTTGAGGAATACAGGGGATAAATTCTTTAGGTTTGAAATTGAAGTACTAAGGGCAAGATACAGTAAGTCGAAACGACTTATTGCGTTGATGCGAATGGTAAAGGAAGAATTGCATAAGTACGTCCAGTATTCGAGAAAGATACCGTTAGAAACACTGATGCTGCTTGAAGATGTTGACAATGCAGATATTTTTGCAGATATTGCAGCTTCTTTATGTCCTGGAACCATTGAGGAAAAGCAGGAGCTTCTCGAAATAGTTCATCCGGCGACAAGATTGGAGAGAATATTAGATATACTTGCACGTGAAACAGAGCTTCTTGAAATAGAACAACAGCTGGATCAAAAAGTTAAAGAGAGGATAGAAAAGAGTCAAAGGGAATATTATTTGCGCGAAAAACTAAGGGTTATACGTGATGAACTTGGCGGAGAAGAAGATGTGGAGATAAAGGAGCTACAAGAAAGAATTGAAACGGGGAATTATCCAGAGTTCGTCAAGGAAAAGGCTCGATCAGAACTAAAAAGGTTGGAGAAAATGTCGCCATATGCTCCAGAAGCAACTGTTATAAGAACTTATCTAGATTGGATACTAGCATTGCCGTGGTACGAGAAGACGGAAGATACGATAGATATAGAATTTGCTGAAAAAATACTCGAGGATGATCACTACGGTCTAGAAGAACCGAAAAAGAGGATACTAGAGTACTTAGCAACTAGAAAACTGTCCGATAAAGCAAAAGCCCCGATAATCTGTTTTTCGGGACCTCCTGGTGTTGGTAAGACCTCGCTTGCAAAGTCCATAGCCAGAGCCATGAATAGGAAATTTGGAAGGATGTCACTCGGTGGACTTAGAGATGAAGCAGAAATTAGGGGTCATCGAAGAACATATGTTGGTGCTATGCCTGGAAGGATTATTCAGCTTATCAGAAAACTGGAAGTCAAAAATCCTGTAATCTTGCTAGATGAAGTGGACAAGATGGGAATCAGTTTTCAAGGAGATCCAGCCTCTGCCCTGCTCGAGGTACTTGATCCAGAGCAAAATAGAGAATTTGTTGATTATTATATCGAACTTCCATATGATTTGTCTGAAGTACTGTTCATAACAACTGCTAACGTACTCTATACAATTCCTCCAGCCTTACGCGATAGAATGGAAGTTATCGAGATTTCTAGTTATACAGATATGGAGAAGTTTCACATAGCAAAAAACTACATAATACCGAAGATCAGTTCGGAATTTATCAATGGTGAAAAAAAGATATTCAACTTCAGAGATGGTGCAATAAAGAAGATTATAAACGAGTACACACTCGAACCTGGTGTACGCGAAATGGAAAGAGAGCTACGCAGTGTTATAAGAAAAGCAACTTTAGAGTTCACAAAGACAGGGAAAACGGTTATCATAACACCAGAAAAAGTAGAGGAATACTTGGGTCCTGGAAAGATAAGGGACGAGGACAAGTTGAACAAGCCAATAGTTGGTGTAGCTACAGGGTTGGCTTGGACACCAAATGGTGGTACAACACTATATATAGAATGTTCACTAGTGCCTGGAAACGGTGGACTGATCATTACAGGTCAGTTAGGAGATGTGATGAAAGAATCAGTTAGAATTGCTCTCAGCGTAGTAAGAAAGCTCTGTGGTGATGGATACGCCGAAAGATTTACGAAAAACGATATACATATACATGTACCTGAAGGTGCTGTCCCAAAGGATGGTCCCAGTGCAGGCATTACTATTACAACTGCGCTAGTCTCTGTTGTAAAAGATATCCCTGTTAGAAATGATATAGCCATGACTGGCGAAATTACATTGAGAGGGAGAGTGCTACCAGTAGGAGGTATAAAGGAGAAAGTAATTGCTGCATATAGAAAAGGAATCAATCACGTAATTCTACCAGTGAAGAATGAAGTGGACATAGATAAAGTACCAAAAGAAGTTCGAGAAAAGATGAAATTTACATTCGTTGAAACTGTGGAGCAAGTATTGGAGGTGGCTTTGTGTGAAAATGAATCCAATAAAGATAGAAAACATAAGACTAGAAAAAGTGATAACTAAGATAGATGACAGCTTTCCACCTTCTTTGGACGGTGAATTCGCATTTGTTGGTAGGTCAAACGTTGGAAAATCAAGCTTATTGAATGCAGTTCTTGGAAAGAAAATAGCGTACGTAAGTAAGGATCCTGGTAAGACAAGAAGTATCAATTACTTTCTTGTTAACAACAAGTTTTACCTCGTTGATCTACCTGGCTATGGATACGCACGTGCATCTAAAAAAGAGAGGGAGAAATGGAGAGAGATTATAGAAAGATATTTTGCTGAACGTTCCTGGAATATGAAGATCCTGTTTTCCCTTATAGATTCGAGGCATGAGTTGATGGAATCAGATAGGCAACTACTTGAATGGGTACAAATTCTTGGCATATCACCTGCAGTATTGTTGACAAAAGTCGATAAATTAAGTAGTTCGGAAAAGACAAAGCAATACAAATATTTCGAGAGTGTCCTTGCAGGTTATGGAATCAAAGAAATAATACCTTGTTCATCGATATCTAAGGAAGGTATAGACATGATATGGAATCTTATAATTGAAAGCATTCAGGAGGTCTGAGAAATGATAAGGCGAGAGATCCAGAGCATACTAAAAAGTCACCTAATGGAGCTTGGCTATGAATACGACTTTGTAGTAGAAATACCTGAAGAACAGTTTGGTGATTTTTCGACAAATATCGCACTTGCGGGTGCCAAGTATTTCAAAAAGCCACCACGAGAAATTGCCAAGTACTTTGTTGAAAAGTTCTCAGACCGTCCGATGTTTAAAGAAGTTACCATAGCTGGTCCCGGATTCATAAATTTCAAAGTTTCCAATGAATTTTACAGAGACTTTCTAATAAAATTCATGCAAGACCCACGCAGTATATGGAATTTCAAGAAACGAGAGAACGTTCTATTAGAATATGGCAGTGCTAATCCAACAGGTCCTCTTACAATTGGTCATGGCCGTCAAGTGGTTATAGGAGATGTGTTAGGAAATGTCCTGAGGTATATCGGGTATGATGTTACTAAAGAGATGTATCTAAACGATGCAGGAAGACAGATCAAGTTACTAGCGAAATCTGTTTGGGCACGCTATAACCAGATTCTTGGATTCGATGAACCTATACCAGAAGATGGTTATAAAGGCAAGTACGTTATAAATATTGCCAAAAGGGTTATTTCTGATCATAACGATAGGTACTTCAAGATATGGAATGAAGATGTTGAAAGAGTATTCAAAGAGTATGCCTTAGTAGAGATAACAAATATGTTCAATTCAACACTTGAAAAGATCGGTGCACAATTTGATAACGTTTTCAAAGAAAGTAGTTTGATAGAAGATGGTACAATTCGGGAAGTTTTGACGATATTGGAGCAGAAAGATCTTATCTATGAACAAGATGGTGCAATCTGGTTTAGAACCTCTCGATTTGTAAATGATAACGATAAAGTGTTGATAAAAAATGATGGTAGTTACACATATTTTCTAACGGACATAGCTTATCATTATAGAAAATACAAACGTGGTTTCTTTACCGCAATTGATATATTCGGGAGTGACCATCATGGCCATTTGCCAAGAATGTACGCAGCAATGAAAGCTTTGGGTATTCCTGAGGATTTCCTGATCTTCGTTCTGCATCAATTTGTGACACTGAAACGGGGAAATGAAGTCGTCAAGATGAGTACACGAGCTGGTGAGTTTGTTACGCTTGATGAGCTCATAGATGAAGTTGGAAGTGACGCAGCACGGTATTTCTTCGCAATGGTCGATGTGAATACACACCTCAATTTCGATTTAGAATTGGCGAAATCTAAGACAGATGAGAATCCAGTATTCTATGTACAGTATGCGCATGCAAGGATTTCTAGTCTTTTTGAAAATGCACAGGCAAAGGGTATAAACTTCACGTTATTGGATTCGATAGAATTACTGGAAAGTGAGAGCGAAATGAGACTTATAAAACTAATATCCCTCTTTGATGAGATATTGGAAAAAGTGGCTGAAAGGCTTTCACCACACTACTTAACAGACTATCTTGAAAAGGTTGCATCGGCATTCCATAAATATTATGCGGAGAACAAGATTGTTGATGTCGAAAATGTCCCTCTATCGAATGCAAGACTTAATCTAGCATATGCAGTGAAATCTGTCTTGTCTGAAGGGTTGACATTGGTAGGTATAAATGCACCTCAAAGAATGTGAGTGTGAATCTAAATGTGAATTTGTGTACCGCAGGTTTTTACAAATTCTGCGAATAAGGTGTGATCAGGATGGAAGTTCAGCAACTATTATCGAAGTACATGTTGGAGATATCAAAGGTAAGTGATGAAAAATCGCTTTACATAGCTTTATCTGGCATACTGAGGAGAATTACAGATTATCAAACTCTAAATGTTATATCTCAGTCATCAATACTCTATTCTGAACCTGTCAACGACATAATTGACGAAGCTCTGTTTATGGAATACCTCCCTTGGGTGGAAGAACGTCTTTACCCAACCTTCTTGCCAAAGGATGATGGTTATGTCGGCTTAATTCCCATATTCAAGGGAAAGAAATTGTTATCGACCATTGTCTTAACAACCTCTGATGAACCAACAGCAGAGGTCATAGATTATCTTCAGCTCTTATCTTATCTTTCTGGTCTTACATTGGAGAATCTCAGACTAATCGATTTTGTTGATAAAACCAGAGAATATTTTGAGACGATACTTAATCTTTCAAATGACGGAATCATCGTGTTTTATCAAGGCGAAATCGAGTTTAGTAATGTGAAAGGTTCTGAAATCATCGAAGACTACCCTATCATACTCCAAGAAATAGAAGAAAAAATCGGTGACAATGAAACGTTTTTTGAGGTTGAATTACCCAACACATTTCTTAGCATATCTACAAAAGAAATAGAATTACAAGGAGAGCCGAGAATTCTTGTAGATGTTAGGAACATTACGTCTGAGAAGGAAGTAGAGAAGCTAAGAGAAGTAGATAAGATAAAGACCAATTTCATTGCGAATGTCTCACATGAGTTAAAGACCCCTTTGACTGCAATTAAGGCTTATACGGAAACGATAATGAATGTTCCGATGACTCAAGAAGAAATCAGAGAATTCTCGGAAACAATCTACAATCAATCCCTAAAATTAGAAGGTATTCTAAATGATTTGCTGGATTTCTCACAACTTGAGTCTCATACCCTGAAAATCTTAAAAGAACCTACAGACCTGTGTGAAGTAGTGAATCGTTCTATCCTTACAGTAAACCATTTAGCAGTTCACTATGACGTAAAAATAGAATTTGACTGTAATAATAGCATAGAGATCAACTGTGACAAAAAAAGGATTGAACAAATCATGGTTAATTTACTAACAAACGCCATAAAATTCTCAGACAAGAATAAGAAACAAAAAATCGTACGCATAGAGATGGAAAACGATGATAAGACAGTAAAAATAGTAGTCGAAGATAATGGTGTTGGGATACCTGCTGATAAGCTGGATAGAATTTTTGATAAATTCTACCGTGCTGATATAGAGTTAACTTATTCGATTCCAGGAACTGGCCTTGGATTAGCCATTGTAAAGGAAATTGTTGAGATGCATAACGGTACTATAACCGTTGAATCTAGAGAGGGCGAATGGACAAGATTTATTGTGCAGTTACCCAAAAGCTAGTGCATTGATCCATATCGAGGCCAAATAAGGAGACTACTATGATAAAAGAACTACTTGGTGTCATCTCAGAAATTCCAACGCCAGATGCCTTAATACAGCAAATAGTTTCGACTGCATCAAATCCAAATACGAGTGCAAAAGATCTTGAAAGAGTAATATCTATGGATGTCGGTCTTTCCACAAAGATACTGAAATTAGTCAACTCTGCATACTATGGACTTCCTCGGAAGATTACAAAACTGAGTGAGGCTATCGTTATTGTCGGTTTTAAAACGGTTAGAAACCTTGCACTAAGCGTCTTCACATATTCGGCTCTGCACTCGAAAACAACCTTTGTAGACCACGATAAACTTTGGTCCCATTTTATGTTTACAGCTATTCTGTCCGAACAAATAGCTAAAAGCATAGGATTCATGAATAGAGAGGAAGTGTTTTTGGGAGGGCTCATGCATGATGTGGGTAAATTGGCAATCGATTTGATATTTCCTACCTACCTTTTTGAGTTGTCAAAAACTAGTAAGGAATTAGGAATCCCGTTATTTGAAATAGAACATGAATTGGGAGTAGAACCGCACAACGAAATAGGTGCTGAACTCTTAGGAATGTGGAAATTTCCTGAAGAGTATATTCAAGTTGCCCATCTACATCAAAAACCATCGCTTAACCCTGATTCACAATATATTGAGATGTGTTGCATAGTGCATTTAGCTGATCTATATTCAAATATTCTGCTTCCTGAAAGTTCACTTTCATATGGTAATTTGTACCTAGACCCTATGGTATTTCAAACACTTGGCATTAGACCGTCCACGTTGAAAGTGTTTTACAACGATTTTAGACAAATTTATGAGAGATCACAAGATCTTATCTTCGGAGGTGTCGAAAATGAAACAGGAATATAAGCTTAAGATGCTTGAATCTGAAATTAGAAAGGTATTATCGGAAGCCTTGATGGCAATGAAAGATACGTACATAGAACCGATGAAATCACTGATAACCATTTCAAGAGTAGAAATCTCAAGAGATAAAAGGTATGCTGACGTACTTGTAAGTGTTCTTGGGAATGAGGATAAAAGAAAGGAAGTCTTGGAATATCTGGAAGAGAAAAAGGGATATTTTAGGAATTATATTGCAAAGAACATAAGGATGTACATAGCACCAGAGATAAGGTTCAAAGAAGACAAAGGAATAGAAGCAACAGTTAGAATTGGGAAAATACTAGATTCAATTAAAGAAAATCAAAGTTCTACCGATAATAAATAAGGGGTAATGTAATCTGTTCTAATTGGAGGGGTCGACCATGGAAGGAGTGAAAGGAGTCAACAATGTACCAAACAACATTACCACGATATTTCCAAAAAATGCAAACCATCCAGCACAAACTGAAGGTGCTATTGGAAAGCTCGACAGCAACCCTCAAACAGTTTCCCAATCTCGTGATGAAAAGGATATCTTGAACGAGCAAGTCGATATCTTAAAGGAGAACTTGGATAAGCTGAGAAAGATTTTTAGAGGGCAAGCAGAGTTTCGAATAGACAGAGATGTGAACAAAGTAGTAATAAAAATAAAGGATAGTGATACTGGGGAGATCATACGACAAATACCCCCAGAATTGGTGGTCAAGATTTCGAAAAGCATTCAGGAACTGCTCGGAGTATTGATGGACGAAAGGGTGTGATGATGTATGGACCTTTCTTCAATTGCTGGCAACATAAACTATCGTTACCAACAATCAACGCGAATGCAGATTGGCGGTGTGGTCAGTGGCCTAGATACTGCATCAATAATCGATAAACTCATGGAGGCAGAATCACTACCTCTTCAGAGACTTAATAACAAGTATCTGAACTACACGAATCTTCAGAAAGCATACAAAACCCTCTCTGAGAAACTCAGAGATTTTTACAATTTTGCTTCAGACTTTTCGTTGCAGTCTAATCTTATTCCGAAAATTGCGACTTCCTCAACAAACGTATTGAGTGCAAAGGCTTCTGCAGGTGCAGTAGAAGGTGTGTATTCGATCGATGTTCTTTCTGTTGCAACAAACAGCGTACTTCAAACAAGAAAGTTTGGGAAAACGTTTACTGATGAAAGCTCTGTGGGAGATATTAATACAAGGTATGAACCAAAAGATTCGACTGTGAAGATATCGATCAACGGTTCTGAGCAAACTGTAGAGATTCTTAAAACTGACAAAATAACTGACGTTATTCAAAAGCTCCAAGAGGGATTCGGTGCAGACACAGACATAGACATATCTTTTAGTGATGGGAAGCTTAGAATTTCTTCCAATAAAGTGTTCCAAATATCAAATGTTGAAGGAAATTTTACTTCTGTATTTAGATTGAATGATTCATATCTCAAGAAAGATGGAGACAATTACGTACTCGAGAGTAGCGGTGATATAGGTGCATATAGCTCGCTAAAAACAATTTCTGACCTCCAGATCTCTGGTAATCAAACATTGACGATAAACGGTGTGAATATAGCTTTGAAAGACACGGATAGTATATCAACATTAGTTTCAAAGATCAACAGTTCCACTGCAAATGTTGTTGCTAACTACGATGACAAGAACGGGAAAATAGTTCTGACAAGTAAGACAACTGGAGATAATGTAATAAATGTAACAAGCGATAATCCTGACCTGATTAATAAGCTTGGTTTCTCGAATGGAGAATTTACCTTAGGCCAAGTCGCAAACTTAAGGATATTGGCAAATGGTTATTCACAGGAAGTCACTTCAAGGACTAATGATATCACGTTTAATGGCATTACGTTGAACCTTTCTTCAACAGGTTTTACTACGGTGGCTGTTTCTGTCGATAAAGATAAGATAGTCGAAAATGTGAAGGAATTCGTAAAAAAGTGGAATGAACTTACAGATTTTATATACACAAAACTCTCAGAAAACAAGGTTACAAGCAAATCTGAAGACGAAATGAGCGAAGAAGAGAAACTACAAGGTCTTTTGAAAAACAACACGCTTCTCAGAAGGGTTTTCGAAAAGCTTAGATCATTCCTCACAACAAAAGTAGATGGCAAGAGCTTAGCAGATTTGGGGATAACTTCAGGAGATGTCGGTAAAAGTTTTGAAAATACTATGAAAGGTAAGATAACCCTTGATGAAAACAAACTGAAAGCATTTATCGACAATAACGGTTCAGATGCAGTCTGGAAGTTCTTTGGAAACAGTGATGGAACAAAGGGTCTGGCAGTCCAAATAAAAGAGTACAGCTACCAATTGACTAAGTTCAATGGCGAAATAGATACCGTTGCCGGTGTAAATGGGAGATTAGAATCTGAAAAGAGATTGTTGTCCAAACGAATGGTTTCAATGCTAGAATATCTACAAAAGAAAGAAGAAGCACTCTGGGCAAAATATTCTTCGCTAGAGAGTGCTCTGGCGAAGCTATCTGCACAAAGTAACTTTATAAGCCAGGCGTTCTCTTCCAACAAGCAATAGGAAATATATCGTCTAGCTAGTCTTTTTGCTGGTTTTTTGTGTCCCATTTTTGTAAATAATATCTGCAGCACCGACTCAAAATGCACTTTTCACATTTAGGAGAAATAGGTCTGCATACATTCTTTCCAAATTCTACCATAGAACCGTTGACTGGACCCCACAAGCTGGGGTCCAATATTTTTTTCAGCGCTTCCTCTGTCTTCTCCGGTGTCTTGGTCTTCACCCATCCTAATCTATTGGTTATCCTATGCACATGTGTATCAACCGCCAAAGCGGGTATACCAAAACTTACGTAGAGAACAATATTTGCAGTCTTCCTACCTACACCAGGGAGTTTTACCAACTCTTCAAAGCGATTTGGAACCTTACCTCTGTATTGTGTACTCACGATATTTGCGATTTCTATTATCTTCTCAGCTTTTCTCTTATATAACCCCGCAGGTTTTATTAGTTCATACAAGTCCTCTGGTTGCAAACGAGCTATGTCCTCTACAGACCTATATCTACTAAACAGGTTTTTTGCCGCAATCTCTGTGTTTTCATCTCTGCTCCTTTGACTCAAAACAGTTTTAATAAGGACCTCGAATGGGTCATTGAACTCATGTTCTCGTGGGAAATTCTCGATAATCAAGGAGGCTAGTTTATTATAGTCTCTGCATAATGAATCATTATTCATATTTCAATATCATCTGCCTAGCAATTCTCTCATCCTCTTTCATTTGTTTTACCAATTCGCCAACGTTTGAAAAGCGCATTTCAGGTCTTAAATAATCTATAAATTCCACTCGAAGTTCTTTGCCATACAGATATCCCTGAAAATCCAATATATACACCTCGTATTTGATAGCCTTAGTCTTCTTGATTGTTGGACGATACCCTACGTTCATCAATCCATAGTACTCTTCGGGCGTGTAAACCTTAACCAAATATACACCAGTTACAGGGTCCATTAAGAAATGATTTGGTCTTCGAATATTGGCCGTCGGAAAGCCAAGTTTTCTTCCTATTTGCCTATCCTTGTATACAGTTCCATGTATCGAATAATTCCTTCCAAGGAAATCCTTCACCTCTGATACTTTACCTTCTTTGATCAGTTTCCTTATATGACTGCTACTGACCCTTACATTGTTTATTTCAACAGGTTCTACAATTTTCAGTAATATCTGCTTCGAGCTGCAGAGATTCTGTAATATCTTCACGTTTCCACTCCCCTGTTTTCCAAATTTGAAATCATGCCCGACGACAATTCCTTCAACATTTCTTGAAATTCGTTCGAAAAAATCCTCAGCCTCTATATCCCTTATCTTTGCAAGATCTAGAATCTTTGTTTCCCCATACATAGATAGAAGTTCTATCCTATCTTCAATTGACGTTATGAGACCGTCAAACTTTCCAACATAATATTCCATAGGGTACAATATCGTATATATTCTTACTGTAGAAGCATGTTCCTCACCCAGCTTTTTAAGTAGAGATAATATCTTTATGTGGCCTTTGTGTACTCCGTCAAATACACCAATAGTTATAAACATTGGATTAGCACCTCAATCTTTGATAGATTGGATATTCTTAGAATTTCCTCGTGATTATTCTATAGCTAATTTCACTAAATTTCAAGTTTTTGTGTCTTTCACCTAGATCTAGATTAATAAAGAAAATAAGTGCGTAGAGTCTCAGAACAAAAGCAATGAGAAAGAGTATGTTATAGCCTGTGAATATAAAAATCCTAGTGTCCTTGATTGTATTCAAAACAAGACCACCAAGATACGATGCGATTAACGAGGCAATGCCTGCAACGAATGCCTGCATCGATATGTATATCTCACTAGGTTCATCAGTTATCTCCAAGAGCAGTGTAAAATAGCAAAGGTTTATAGCACTCCAGGCTAACGCTGAAATGATTACATCGATTACGAGAAGCCATCTGTAATTATTTGTGTTCATAAAGGAATATATTAATGGTATCGCTAGTGCTAGGGTAATACCATATCTGATCATGTTCTTTTCTCCCAACTTTGGAGCAACTTTGCCATAGAGAGAATACAGAAACATAGAGAGTAGTGAGTTTATTATGTTTACTATACCAAGATATGAATAAGGGACCTTTATCTGTGATACTTCAAAATAGCTGAAGAATGGACCTGCAAATTGTATGGCAAAATTCCATACAAAAACGAAGGCAAGAAATTTCCGAAATCGCCTATTCTTCAAGGATTTGAACGGCATCAATAAACCGTATTCGGCAACTTGAGTTTCAGGTATGTTGTGTAGTTTCAATAAATAAGCAGTTACAATAAACAGTACCGCTGATACAGAATAAACTATGAGTAGACCAAGCTTTCTTGGAAGGTACTGAAGAATTATCGAATAAAATACCCAGGCGATCAAGCCTGCAAATGTGGATACTGTGTTTCTAAATCCGAAGTACCTACTTCGTTCCTTTTCGGGAACTATATTCTTCATTGCAGAAGTCCAGAGACTTCCAACAATGCTATTTAGTATGCTAAAGATAAAAAACGGAATAGCTATTATGAATTTATTCTTTATGTTCATGAGCATAGCAATTGGTATTAATATAAAGACGGTCCTTGCAATCAAAGCAGACCAGAATATTGCTTTGTGTTTAGAAGGAATAAATCGGTATATGAGAGGAGTAAAGAACTGTATGATCTGAGCAGTTGATGGTAGAACCGCAACAATTGACAGTAGGATCGGACTAAAATCATAGTGTAATGCCAGGGTAGAATAAACAAATCCTTGCGTGGCGTTGAATGCAATTGTATACAGGGCGCCTTCAGCTATAGACAGTTTTAAAGTCCTTTTATCTACCATTTACTCCCTCCATTCTCATTTTTTGTACGCTTATTCTATTATATACATATGATGCTTTACATAAATCGTACCACCTTTCTTTTGATTAGTGAAGACAACAAAGATTAGGAAAAGATTAAATAACTATTACCAAAAGAAAAAGGCATCCAATTTCCGCAAGGTGAAAAGAAATTGGATGCCTAAAATTTGTTTTGGGTTTTCGTTTACTTTAAGCCTGTTCTTGCTATACCTTTTACGAAGTACTTTTGAGTGAAAAGGAAGATTATGACAACCGGCAGTATACTGAATGTGGCCGCCGCCATAAGCATATTGTATAGTGTTCCCACATCGGAACTGAAAGCTTGAAGTCCGACAGTGAGAGTTCTATATTTTGGATCATTTGTAACTATCAACACCCATAGAAACGAGTTCCAACTACCAACGAATTTCAGTAGTGCTGTAGTAATAACGACGGGCTTGCTCAATGGGATAACAATTTGCCATAGATAACGCCAGTGTGAGCAACCATCGATTTTTGCAGCATCGAACAGCTCTCCTGGAAGGCTCATAAAATGTTGCCTCATCAAGAAGATTGAAAAGACACTCACAACCCAAGGAATTATGAGAGCATAATACGTGTCTATCCATCCGAACTTCGTTATTGTGATGAAATTTGGAACAAGCAAGACCTCCCCTGGCACCATCATAGTTGCAAGAAATATGCTGAATAGAAGGTCTCTCCCAGGAAATTTCATCCAAGAGAATGCATACGCAGCCATTGCTGATATGATTATTTCTAATATAGTTGTTACAACAGCTATGAATACGGTATTTACATAATACCTTCCAAATGGTGCAGACTGCCAAGCAAGAACATAGTTTTGAAATACGTTTTTCACAACATCCGATGCGGTGAATTTCAGACTCACTGTTTTGATATTATCATCAATGAAGTATATTGGACTTACGCCTTCCATTATAATCTCGACGTTTTTCCCTTCTTTAACAATTACTTCCTTAACAAATTCAGGCGCCTCTACTATCTTCCAGGCATATCTTACACTTTCATAAATACTCCTAAAGTTCTGAAATTCGAGTGTATTAACCGCAATATCCCTGAAGAGCTCATCGGCATTATCAATTTCTTCTCTGAAGCTATCCAATTTCGATGTAACCGACATATAAGTGAGATTCATGCCGAGCATTTCTGCAAGCATGTTTGAGAACTGTTCAAAAGACTCATCTAACAATGCCTCAACTGGAAGATTATTCTCTAACCCTAGGTTTATAAGAGAACTAACTAAAGTCTTCAGACTTGACAAATCCATCTCTGAGATTTCGTATTTCTCAACGATTTTCTCATCTAATTTCTTAGCAAGTGCCTCACTTAGTTCGTTCAATTTCACTTTCCTAGTAAGTGTCTCAATTTGGTCAAAATCCCTTAAACCCTTAACCCTGTTCAATAGGATCTCAGTTCTTTCTGCTTCAGTCATTGGTAATGCCTTGATATCTTCTCGCACTAAATCATTCTGGATCTTAACAAAATAGTCGTTTACTTTCAAGAAAAAGTCCACATTCCTTTCGAGATTCAGCAACGTATTCTTGATGGTATTATTGTAATTGTCGCTCACTTCATTCTCTCCCGGGTACAAAAAATCAAATCTCTGAAGTAACTTCTCAACTTCGTTAATTTCTTCGACCGACAATACAAGTTCTGAACCTACTTTGAATTTCTCAAATTTAGGGCGTAGTTCTGTTAAATTCTGGATTCTTTCATTGAGAAAAGTTTCGAATGTATTCTTCTCGTCAGGGTTGCTGATTCGGTCTACTCCAAATGTAACAATCAAATCAATCGTGTCCAAAAGACTGTCAATACTATTCAGCAGGTTATTTGTAAACTCATCTCTCTTGAAAAATGGAGTGGAACCGTTCGTATAATACAAATAGACATCTTCAAAAAACTTTTCTGGTATTTCCTTATCTACTTCGATTGGAATTGCTGAAGAATCGATAAATTTGCTAAACTCACTCAAATCTGCTGCAGGGGTGTACTTTGCTCCCTTTGTTGGGATAGTGAGTTCTCCCCTGTAAAATGGATCGTCATTCACTGATAAGTTCAGGCCTACAGATTTCTTTGCTACAAAGCTCAATGCCTCTCTGAGACTAAGACCTTTTACACTAGTCGCAGTTCCAGTTGATGGAATAACCTTAACCTCTCTGCTTGTTGCAAATGATTTTGTTGTCCACTTGGGAGGCCAGGTGTTGACCTCGGACGGCAATTTGAAAGAGGTTACCAGCATCCATGCAAAAGGAGCTAGCATCACTACAGCACCGATGAAGAGTAAAATGTATATGACTATTTTCTTCAATTCTCGCATATTCTATCCCCCTCACCTAACTAACGTACTCGACGACTTTATCTCCGACACGGTACTGAATGAACGTGAACACCAGGATAACCAAGAACAACAAATATGCTGCGGCACTCGCTATACCCATCCTCTGCTGTCTGTAGAAAAGATCAAAAACGTAGTATACCATAGTCATTCCACTGTTACCGTATGGTCCTGGGAGTCCGTCATAGAGAATAAAGACCTCTTGGAAGACCTTGAAAGAACCTATAACCGAGACGATAAGTAAGAAGAATGTAGTTGGTGATAGAAGGGGCCATGTGATTTTGAGAAATTTCTGAAAACTGTTTGCACCATCGACCTCGGCAGCTTCGTAATAGAAGGTATCGATGCTCTGAAGACCTGCTAAGAATATCATGGCATTGTAACCAACACTCTTCCATATCGATACTATACTAACTGTTGGTATAGTCCATTTTGCGTCTCTCAACCATCTAACCGGCTGCAATCCTATAGTAGTAAGGAAGTAGTTTAATAGTCCTACATCGTCGTTGTAAATCCATTTCCATATAAGGCCCACAGCAACTGAAGAGGTTACAAATGGTACGAAAAAGGAGGTTCTGAAGAACGCTTTTAGTTTTATCTCGTTGTTCAAGAGTAAGGCAATCAAAAGTGAGAGAGCAATACCGATTGGAACAGTGAGTATAACGTAGTAAGTAGTGTTGGTTAACGCCTTAAAGAAAAGGTTCTTTTCAGAGGCATCTAGAAAATAGTCTATAATTCCGTAACTCTTACCATTAATCAACGCAGGAAGTTTGAATTCAATAAATATGTAAGCAAATAACCATATGAAAAAACTTGTCCAACCATGTTCCTTAACCATCTTTAAATCCAGCAAATTCCTTTTTATCATGACAAATGTAAATACTACTAAAGCTATTGACACTATAACAGATAAATTGAAGGAGATATAATTTCTAAAGACCATGTAGGCAACGACAACAAGGATAGGAACGACATCAATGAATCCAACTCTTTTCCTCTTGATTGCAGAAACAATCTGTGAAACGGAAAACAGTATGAATACTGCAATCATAATATACAACAAACTGTAGAAAAGACCTTTGTAAAATGGAAATTCTACCGGATAATCAAACTTTAAAATCTCTTTATAATTCCCCAATCCGTAGAAATATGGATTGTTCATGTTCCTAAAGTCCCACTTGAAAAAACTTAGTACCAGGGAAAAACCAATGGGCCAAAAAGTGAATATGGACAATACAACCAATGCTGGAAGCAAAAAAGTATATCCTAGCACACTCTCTTTCAATTTTTTTCTTCTAACCTGTGTCACAGATCCTCACCCCCAACAGGTAGATTATTTTAGATCAATTCAACTCTCTACAGTATATAAGCAGACAAGTTTTCATCTTTAACGACTTCCCCAAGTTTGTTTGAGACAAATGCTCTATCTACAAGAACTCTCTTTTCTTCTATATCTGGCGCTTCAAACATTACATCTTCTAGCAATTTCTCAACAACGGTGTACAGTCTTCTAGCACCAATATTCTCGATCCTTTCGTTTAATTCATATGCAATCTGTGCAATCTCTTCAATCGCATCAGATGTAAAATCAAGCTCAATTTCATCGCTATATAGGAGTGCCTTGTACTGTTTTATCAGTGCATTTTCCGGTTCTGTTAAGATACGTACAAAATCGTTTTTTCTAAGGGGCTCAAGTTCAACCCTTATTGGGAACCTACCCTGTAACTCGGGAATGAGGTCCGTGGGTTTTGTCATGTGGAATGCACCAGCACCTATGAAGAGCATGAAATCAGTCTTCACGGGACCATATTTTGTAGTGACGGTCGTTCCCTCAATTATGGGCAGTAAATCCCTCTGTACACCTTGCCTTGAAACATCTGGACCGTGGGTTTGATCCCCACCAGCTATCTTGTCTAATTCGTCGATAAAGATGATACCTCTCTCTTGAGCAAGTGAAAGTGCTTTTTGAACAACTTCATCCATATCTATCAATTTTTCAGATTCTATGGGTGCTAGAATCTTTCTCGCTTCAGAAATTTTCATTCTCCGTTTCTTCTTCTGTTTTGGAAGAATGTTGCCGAGCACTTGAGAGAAATCTATTCCCATATCTTCCATGTCAGGAACACCTATAAACCCAACACCTGGTTGAGACATTTCTATGTCGATTTCTATCTCCACATCTTCTAACTCACCATTTTTGAGCTTCTCTCTGAGTTCCGCTCGTCTTTTCCTAACATCTTGGTCATCACGTTGTTCTTGTTGAGGTTGGAATCCGAATATATTGGCAAAAGGTACATTCTGCTTTCCCGATGGCACCATTGCTTCGAGAATCCTCTCATCAACCAAATCCTTTACCTTGTATTCAACCTCTTTTATCTTCTCTTGCTTTATCATGTTCACAGCTATCTCAACAAGGTCCCTTACCATGGAGTCAACGTTCTTTCCAACATAGCCAACCTCGGTGAATTTTGTTGCTTCAATTTTTAGAAATGGTGAACCTGAAAGTTGGGCAAGTCTTCTTGCTATTTCCGTCTTGCCAACTCCCGTCGGACCAATGAGTAGGATGTTTTTTGGAGTCACTTCCTTCCTCCATTCCTCGGAAAGTCGTTGCCTCCTGATCCTGTTTCTTATTGCAATTGCAACTGCTTTTTTTGCGTCTTCTTGTCCTATGATGTATTTATCTAACTCTTCAACGATCTGCTTAGGTGTTAATAAATCAAAATCCTTTTTTACTCTTTCTTCCATCCTGGCACCTCCTGATTCTAGTTCTTTTCTATCTTCTCACCTTTATCGGTAATACACAAACTAGACACATATATCCTCTTGCGCTATTTTGAGTTTATCATTTGGAGTGACGTATGCAAGGGACCATTGGCCCTGAATCATTCTTTCAAAGGCCTTCATCACTTGCTCTTCCGTTACAGCTTGGATTCTTTCTATTATTTCGTCTATGGTCCTCAATGGTAAGTCATTTGCTACATATTGTATGTATAGAGATGTAAGGGCAGAGGTACTCTCAGTGACGAGTTCAAGACTTCCAAGCAAACGTTTCTTACCATAGTCAAACAATTTCTTTTTCAGGTTGAAGTTCCTAAACAAATTAAACAGTTCTTTAGTAAGCTCTTGCGCATTTTCTTCAGAGGTTGCCGCATATATTGAAAATACGCCCCATTCTCTTGACTGAATGTTATTTGTTGATATATCGTACACCAGACCCTTTTTCTCTCTAATTTGTTCAAATAGTAAAGAACTCATACCACTTCCAAGCAACGTGTTTAACACCATGCTTGAATATGACTCTTCTTCGTCTATGCGGGGTATGCCCCTATGAGAAAAGAGAAAGTGCATCTGCTGACTTTCTTCAAACTTGTCGTAAACGATTTCATTCTTTAGTTCGGAACTATGCTTAACAGTTTTTATTCCCTCATCAAGTTTAAGCGTGTTTATACTCCTTAGATCTTGTGGCTTTACATTACCTGCTACAATTATCTTGATGTTATATGGTGAATACATCTCAGAATGGAAGTCACACAAATCTCTCTTTGATATCCTTTTTATGCTTTCTTCAGTACCTATTATCGATTTTGAATGTGGGCCATCTATGAGTTGTTCAAAAAAAAGATTAAACAATCTCTGCTCGGGGATTTCTTTTTCTGAATAGTACTCTTGTAAGATAATCTTTCTTTCAAGCTCGACATTCTTGTCTAAAAAATCCGGTTCAAAGACCATCTCTCTTAGTATGTTAAACGCTGTTTTAAAAAACGTAGACGGTACCTTAGCATAATATACTGTGTTTTCTTTATCAGTCCAAGCGTTCAAAACCCCACCAACTTGTTCTATCGGGAGTTTGATCTGCCTCAGTGATCTTTTCTTCGTTTTCCTGAATGTGGTGTGCTCTATAAAATGAGATATTCCGAGTAAATGGTCCGGTTCATAAACCGGACCACTGCCAACTATAAATGCTATTGTTGCCGAACGAATACCTGGTATTTCGTAATAGTATATATTTTCTGCCAATCTTTGGAGCATTCATTCCACTCTCCTGCACTGAAGTCTACCTGACTCATCTATATTTGTCACTTCTACCTTTACCTTATCTCCCAACTTAAAAGAATTGGGCTTGACATTTCCCAATTTGCTTGAATGCACGAGAGCTGTCTTACCAGGTGCAAGTTCCACGAATATCCCATAATTTTCCACACGAGTTACTTTACCAGTGTAAACATCACCAACAGCTACTTCTTTGAACATGTTTTTGATATATTCGACAGCTTCCTCAACCTTTTCAGCTTCGACACCACTAACGGTTACTTTCCCATTTTCGTCATTCAGCGAGATTTCAACATTGAACATCTTTGTAATACCCTTGATGATTCTGCCACCAGGTCCGATCAATTCACCCGATTTTGCTGGATCTATGTAAAACCAGCTAATCCTTGGTGCATAAGGTGACAATTCCTTTCTAGGTTCGGATATCGTTTCGTGCAGCTTATTTAGTATGAACATTCTCGCTTCTTTTGCTTGGAGTAACGCTGTTCTCAAGAGTTCTTCGCTAACACCAGACACCTTACAATCCATCTGGAAAGCCGTAATACCATCTTCTGTGCCTGCAACTTTGAAATCCATGTCTCCCCAATGATCCTCCAGACCTAATATGTCAGTCAGTATCACACCTTTCTCTTCTTCAAGAATCAGGCCCATTGCCACTCCAGCAACGTGTCTCTTGACAGGAACTCCAGCATCCATAAGTGCTAAAGAGGCGGAACAAACTGTCGCCATAGAAGAGGAACCGTTGGATTCTAGAATTTCAGAAACAACCCTGATTACATACGGAAATTCTTCTTCAGGTGGGATAATTGCCTTTACTGCCCTTTCTGCTAGATGACCGTGTCCAATCTCTCTTCTACCAGGTCCGCGGAGTGGTTTCACCTCTCCAGTTGAAAAGGGTGGAAAATTGTAGTGTAGAATAAATCTCTTAGTACCTTCTTCGATCAACGTATCAATTATCTGTTCTTCAGCTTGGGATCCAAGCGTGACAATACCAAGACTTTGGGTCTCACCTCGTGTAAAAAGTGAAGAACCATGTGCCCTTGGAAGTAGACCAACCTCACATGTGATAGGTCGAATATCCTTTGGACCTCTACCATCAGCTCTCATACCTCTTTCAACTATTATCTTTCTCATCAATGCTTTTGAAAGCTCATCGTATTTTTCCTTAAGTGGTATTTCATATTCTTCCTTCTGTTCTTCCGTTATTCCATTATCTTCGAAAAACTTTTCAACAATACTCTCATAATACTCATCAGTCATCTCCGTACGTTCCTGCTTTCCACGAATGAAAACTTTTTTTTCAAGTTCATTCAAATCGATATACTGCACAAATTTTTCGACTAATTCAACATCGTATTTTGGTTCTGGAAGAGGCATCTTTTCTACGTTAAAATCTTTCAATATCTCTTCTTCAAATGCAACAATTTCCTTGATTGCAGCATGCGCTGTCATCAATGCCCTAAGCATTTCCTCTTCTGTCGCTTCTCTAGCTTCTCCTTCAACCATTGTTATTGCATCTTTCGTTCCTGCCACCACTATGTCTATCTTGCTTTTCTCAAGCTGTTCTGCTGTTGGAAAGACTATAAATTCACCGTTCACATATCCAACTTGTACACCTGCAGCTATACCATCGAATGGTATCCTGGATATGTTTAGAGCTAGGGAAGCTGCAGCAATTCCAAGTACATCGGTAGGACAATTAGGATCAACAGATAAGACTGTGACAATGACTTGAACCTCATTTCTCAAATCCTTCGGAAAAAGAGGCCTTATGGGTCGATCTATAAGTCTTGAAGAAAGTATTCCGCTTTCTGATGGTCTACTCTCTCTTTTGACAAAGCCACCAGGTATTTTCCCTGCAGCATAGAACTTTTCCATGAATTCAACAGTAAGAGGTACGAAATCTATTCCCTCGACTGTTCTGTCTGATACGTTTACAGTTGCCAAGACGACACTGTCTCCAAAACTTGCCCAGATGGAGCCGGCAGATTGTTTTGCTACCTTTCCATGCTGAAACATCATTTCTCTCCCAAAAAGAACCTTTTTCCACTCTTTCATGCGAACACCTCCAAGTTTCTAAACTTCGTATACCGTATCAGATTATTGTACCACATTTTTTCAGTGATTTGAACACTTAACAGAGAAAAAGTTCCAGCTTATGAGCTGGAACTCTTTCAAAATTGTCAAGATAATTTAGAAAGTTATTTAATCATACCTTGAAATCCTGTAAAGGCGAGTGACATTATAGAAGCCGTTATCATGGATATTGGAAGATTTTGAAATGGTTTTGGCACATCATATAACTCCAGTCTTTCCCTAATTCCTGAAAAGATGATCAGAGCAAGCAGGAAACCTAAACCAGCACCCAGGGCATTGAAGATTGCTTCTAAGAAAGAGTACTTTGAGGTACTGTTAAGTAATGCAATACCAAGGATTATACAATTCGTTGTTATAAGGGGTAAGTATATGCCGAGAGCTTCATATAGTGTACGATTAGTTTTCTTTAGGAATGCCTCAACAAATTGTACAAATGTTGCAATGACGAGTATAAAGATTATCGTCCTAAGGAATTCCAACTTAAGAGTAATCAACAGCAGATCGAGTAGCCATGATAATGCTGATGACATCACCAAAACGAAAGTAACAGCTACACCCATCCCAACTGCAGTCGAAGTCTTCTTTGAAACACCCAAGAATGGGCAAATGCCCAAAAATCTTACGAAAACATAATTATTTACAAGCATTGCAGACAAAAGTATCATAAAGAAATTCATTATTGTTCACCTGCCTTCTGTGCTTGCTGTTGATTGGCCTTCTTCTTTGCCTTCTCATTCTTCTTAATAGATATGGTAGCAAAAAGGGCTGCTAGAAGTCCAAGAGTCAAGAAAGCTCCAGGCGGCAGTATCATAACAAACATGTTGAAAGCCTTTCCCCATACTTTTATACCAAATATGGTTCCATTGCCAAGCAATTCTCTAATACTACCAAGCAACGTTAAGCTCAGTGTAAATCCAAGACCCATCCCTAGACCGTCCAAAAGTGAATCCACGATACCATTCTTAGAGGCGTAAGCCTCTGCTCGACCCATTATGATACAGTTAACAGTAATCAGTGGAATGAATAGGCCTAGGGTTTTCCACAAATCATATATGTATGCATGCATCAGCAAGTCTACAATAGTTACAAGAGTTGCTATAACAGTTATGAATATTGGTATCCTAACCTTCTCAGGTACAGTTTTTCTGATAGCCGATATGACAACGTTTGACATTATGAGCACAGCTGTAGCTGCAAGGCCCATGCCTAATCCATTTTCTGCGCTTGTCGTTGTTGCCAAAGTTGGACACATGCCAAGTACTTGAACGTACGTCGGGTTCTCTGATATGATTCCTTTAGTGACTTCCTTCCACCTTGACGACATCAATCTGCACCCCCTTGGAGGTACTCTTCTCTAAGATACTTGTACATAGCATTCAGCAAATTGCTAACGGCCCTTGGAGTAATTGTTGCACCAGTCATTACATCTGATACCTTTACTACGCCCTGCTTTTTTGCTTCTTCAGGGCTTAGTGATTGTTTCCCTGCATCTTTATCAACTTTGATACCAGCTGATAAGCCTGCTTCTGGTATAGGGTAAAAGCGCTTCTGATTATCTTCCTCTGCTATTTTCGCACCAAGGCCAGGAGTCTCTTGAGAATAGTCCAGCACTTTTATAGCATACAATGACAATTCGTCCCCGTCATACTTAAAGGATGCCATTGTTACTACATTCCCGCCGTATCCTGGGGCATATCCACTCAGTACATAGTATTTTACTCCAGAATTCTCATACTCGTATACGGGGGAAGTAACTGTTCCAACTCCATCTGTATAAATCACATTCCCCATTTCTCCGCTCTTTTCGGTAACTGTCTTTTCAATCTCTGTGCTTGGAATAACTTGATTACCATTTTCATCTGTTAAAACATACTTCATTGCAGTAATTATGTTTTCAAGCTCAGCACTTCCAATTCGAGATTGCGTAACAGTATAGACCAAGGAAAGTGAGATACCCGCAATGAGCGTGTAAGCTGTTAATATGAGGCTCGTTTTAAGCATTTCTTTTTTCATGCGTTTCGCCTCCCGAATATTTTAGGTTGTGTATACCTATCTATCAATGGGACAAAAGCATTCATGAGAAGGATGGAAAGAGAGACACCTTCGGGATATCCTCCAAAATACCTGATTATCATCGTCAAGATGCCACAGCCTACTCCGAATAATGCTTGACCACGTATCGTCATTGGGGTCGTTACCATATCAGTTGCCATGAACAAAGCACCAAGCATGAGTCCACCAGTTAAAAGATGGAATAATGGGCTACCAAATCTTTCGGGATTTACGGAGTAGAAAATCCAAGAAAATGCTAAAACAGTTCCAAGATACGCGGTAGGAATCGTTACCTTTATCCTACCTCTCACAACAAGATATGCAAATCCAAGTAATAATAGGATGGTACTTGTCTCACCTATACATCCACCCATATTCCCAAAAAACAAATCTACTGGGGCAAAATCTTGGGCTGCTTTACTGAATCCTTCCAATTTGAGAACTGCAAGCGGTGTTGCCGACGTTTGTATATCGGTAGGATATGTTCCAAAGAACTTATTAATTGGGTTATACCAGGTTGTCATTGCATTCGGAAAGGAAACGAGCAAAAATACCCTAGCAGTTAAAGCAGGATTGAATATGTTTTGTCCTAAGCCACCGAATGTATGTTTCACAATTGCAATTGCAAAGACAACTCCTATGAGTAGAACCCACCATGGTGTTGCGACACTAACATTTAAAGCTAAAAGCAAACCTGTAACTGCTGCACTCCCATTGGAGACGAATTCCTTATCTTTTTTCAAAACACGCATTATAAACAGTTCAATTAGTTCAGCACTCACCATACCGATAATCACAAGTATGAAAGCAGATGATCCAAAAAAATATGTTGCAGCAATAACAGCAGGCACAAGTGCGACCAAAACATCCACCATTATCTTGCGTGTTGAATCTTCCGTTCTAACATGTGGTGCAGATGTAGTTAGCAATTTCATTTCTTACCACCTCTCAGTGCCGTGTAAACCTTTTTACCAAGTTTAATGGATTTTACATGCTCAACGTTGGCAGGACAAATGTATGAACACGAACCACATTCAATACAATCAAGCAACCCAATGGCAACAGCATCATCATACTTTTTCTTTCGAGATAGTAGATCTAATAGATATGGCTGAAGATTCATAGGGCATACAAAAACACAGTAGGAGCACCTGATGCAATTGGTAGAATTCCTTTCCTGTTGCCGTATAACCGTTAATCCGTTGTTTCCTTTTACAATCGGTGTGTCTATCAATGAGATGGGGATGCCCATCATGGGACCACCCATTAAAATTTTTATTTCTTCAAAACCATCGCTAAAACCCTTCCCCAAGTTTTCTATGATCCATGAAATTGGTGTTCCTATTCTAACCGACCAATTACCGTTCTCTTTCACACCTTCACCCGTCAAAGTCATACCACGTTCGATCAACGGCTTCCTGTCGATGATTGCTTCTTTGATTGCTAACATAGTGCTCACATTTTGAACCACAATTCCGATATCGGACGGTAAACCTCCACTGGGAACTTCCTTACCAGTAATTGCCTTTATCAATTGTTTCTCCGCACCTTGTGGGTATTTTGTCCTTAGTGGTGCAACTGTCACTTTACCGTCCCATTTTTTCTGAAGTAGGTTAATTGCATCTTTCTTATTATATTCTATACCTATGTACACTGACTTAACTCCAAGAATCTTTCTTGTAATCTCGATTCCTTGGAGAACTTCGTCAGCTCTTTCCAACATGACTCTATGATCTATCGTAAGGTATGGCTCACACTCGGCACCGTTTATAATCAGCGTATTAACTGGTTTTGCAGGGTTTAGCTTAACATGTGTTGGAAACATAGCACCACCAAGGCCAACAACGCCACCTTTTTTGATAATGTCGATCAATTCTTCTCGAGAAGCCTTTTCATAATCAACTGCTGGTAGTAGCTCCCAATCATCGTCATCAGTACGTTCGATGGTAATTGCTTCTACTGCCATACCATGTAGAGAACTATTCACCTTCGAGATATCTTTAACCACCCCTGTCACAGGCGAGTGCACATATGCAGAAATCATTCCCTGCGGTTCACCTATGACTTGCCCTGTCTTCACCTGTTGCCCAACTTGTACTACTGGTTTTGCTGGTGCACCGGCATGCTGAAGCATGAATACTACTACTTTAGGTGGAAGTGGAGCCTTTTTGATTTCTAGGTCTTTTGTTAACTTTTTTTCGGGTGGATGCACCCCCCCCTTAAATGAAAGCAATTTCACTTACCACACCTCCCGGTTAAGAAAGATTGTAGGAAAGATTTCCATAGAAAAACAAAACATGGCATTTTTTCGGAAAGCCATCTATCTTATTATAATAACAGTATAGTATCACTATGGAAAAAATCAAGGCAAAAAACACGCTGTAAAGCTGAAATAAAAAGCAAATTCACTAAGCAATCGCAAAACCTCGAGCTTACTAAATTATATGGTATATATAGTGGTCTTCATACTTAAAGACAAGGATATTCTTCAGCACGTTCTTTCTTGAACTGATTTTGCCTTTTTCAAATTCTACTAACAACGAACGATTTGACAGGATTTTTATCGCCTTAGCTATATCAATTGGAATATTCTCGTAGTAAGCAAAGAATTTAAGGAGGTTTACGTCGTACTGCATTTTCAATTTCCTCAATGCATCATACAATTCTTCCTTTTTTACATACCTAGATGGAAGAAAAACGGCTGAAAAGATGAAGGCGGGAATTAGTCTATCAGTATAGATAACTTTTCTAATGGCTAGATTTTTGAAATTCCTTATCATCATTGTCCCCACATCGATATTAGCATGAAAAACTTGGCACCCTTTTGCTAGAGTTTTCATGCTCTTAATTTCAATGCTAGTATCCATACTTACATCTACACACGAAACATTGACATTGAAATCGCTGTTGAGTATGATATCACACTTTGAAGATATTTTCTCAAAAGCTGTGAATACGTCATGGAGAACTCTCGGTGGATTCAGCTTATATAGCGATAGGTCGAGCACCTCGAAATTAGAACCTTTAATTGACAAATCATCAATCTTAACAGTACCTACCATATTGAACCCATTGATGTGGTACTCTGGACGTTCGAATCCTTCGACTAACGTATTCACCACAATCTCAGAAGAATTTATCTTGGTATCCATGTTTAGTGTTACTGATTTATATTTTAGAAACCCGAGTTCGATTTTCAAAGTATCTATAATTTCTCTTGCGATTCGCATATGTATCCTAGCGCTTTTTCGACTCTATTGAACGGTTCGAATATATCTATTCTTGAGGCAAAGTCTATGATCTTCTCAACGAGTGAGTCTTCAAACTTTGTATTTTCCTGGAACGTGATTCTAATGCTACTGTTATTAAGGTTTACTATTGCTTCGTTGTTTTCCCTCTTTTCAGGAATACTTTGAGGCAAAAAAGTAATTGTGACGATGTTCTTGTCAAACAAAAGAGAAGAATCCTGAGTCAATATTAACTCAGGCCTGTTTTCAAGTTTCTGAATTAAGCCTCTAGCAATTATTTCTGTGTGCAAATAGTATTCTAGAGAACTTCCGTATATTATTTCTTGGAGTTTAGTCGGCGTAATAGGTTCTGAATACTTGAATTCTACAGGAATTCCAAGATCATTAACAACAAGCATCCCACCGATATGTTTGTCCTCGATTTTCAGAACACTAAGATACCCTATCACACTCTCACATCCAGTAGATGAGAATCTTCTTCTGTTATCTGATTACTTTTCGCTTTTTCCTTATCTTTTGTACGTGGTAAAGAAGAATAAGCACCCTGACTTCCGCCCTCAGTAGCCGTCTTTGTTCTTTTCTGATCTGAACTCTCGACATTTTTAGGAGCTGTTGCCTCGCGTTCTACTCGCTTATCAACGTTTTGAGCACTACTCATCGTAGCAGCGAGCGCTGCATATCTCTGAATGCTCGAAAGATGTGAATTCTCAAGACCTACTTTCAGAATTATGGTTTGATTCTGAACACCACTAATAGGTTCTGCCATTAAAACATCACTCCTCCATATACTTTCGGAGTTTGGCAAATATCACGCTCAGTATTTGAGATACTCTCGAATCGGTGACACCCAAAACGGCAGCGATCTCTTTCAATGACAAATCATATTCAAACCTTAGACTTAGTATCAGCTGTTCTTTCTCATTCAATTTATTTATCGACTCTTTTAGCTTTTCGTAAAGTATTGATTTCCAAGCCTTTTCCCTTACGTTTTCATCGCTTTCCATGCGTAAATCCATAAATCCTTCATTATCAACGTCAAAAATGTATTGATCGAGATTCAAATATTGCTTCAGCAAAAGGTCGTTATACAGTTCTTTAACGTTCTTAACGCTTAAGTCCATTATCTCAGCTAATTCCTCATACGAAGGTAATCTTTGATTGTTCTCATAGAAATCGAAGATCTCCTTGTCTAGCCTCTTAATGTCTTGTCTTACATTCTTTGGTAAATAATCCAATTTCCTGAGATAATCTATCATTGCGCCTTTTATTCTTGTGTAAACATATGTTTTAAAAGTCGCGCCATAGCGAGGATCGTATCTGTCAACTGATTGTATAAGTGCTATAACACCTTCCTGAATTAGATCATCTATTTCAACGTTATTTGGAAGGTTAGACTTCAACTCTCTCGCAAGTTTTGCCACCAACGGCAAATATTCTTTAACTATTTCATCTTTATCTGCAATCAAATCTCACTTACCTCCACTGCGTCACCAGTTTTGACCTTTCTGACCATCAGTTTCCCAGATTCTATATCGTACTCTATACTCCTTGCTTTATTACCACCAACATCTTTGGCTACAAGTTTTACACCATTTCTTTCAAGAGTTTTTAATACAGCTTCTATATTTCTACTTCCAATATCCATTGCTGACTGAAACATCGAAGCACCGCCAGCAACTTTTGCCTCCAGTCTGCTTCTCTGTCCACCCATCTTTATGAGTTCGTCTATGATTAGACTAATTCCACTGTCGGCAAACTTGCCAGGCGTATTGGTTGGCTTACCACCGCTGTCAGGTAACATCACATGAACCATGCCACCAATCCTTGCCATAGGGTCTCGTATGCATACACCAATACAAGAACCCAAACCCAGTGTAACCAATATTGCAGGATTTTTTTCTACAGCCCACTCCCCGATACCAATTATGACTTTTTTCTTCATTAACTATCACATCCCTAAGACCTTTAAAAGTTTTCCTAATGATTCGACGGAAGGAACAAGAAGCAAATAGCCTGTCAGTTCTTTTTCTATACCTTCTATTTGTATTTTTGTTTCTATCAACATTATATTCTCTTCTCCTGCCATTGCCATTGGAATGGAGATCTCAGACATTATAGCGCTTATCATGTCTGTTGTAAGCTCAGGTGGTTCCGGGTTAATAAATAAATTCGTGAAAGCTGCAAGCGAGGTGACATAAGAACCACACATTATGTTTCCAATTTCCTTGAACATCGAACTAGTGAATTCATCCAACTCTGTTATATCAGTAACCTCTATCCCTGTTAATGCCTTAGCAATTATTTTAACAGTCTGTGATTCGAAGATAAGAAGTATTTCACCTGTCATTTCTTCTTTCAACCCCATTCTAACTGCACAGACAACTTCTTCAGGTTCGTCAAATAGGAAAGGTATTTTTGATATTGGGATTACTTTTACTTGTGGAATAGAAATACTAACTTTTTTATCTAACATCATTGATAATGCAGTTGCAGCATTTCCAGTACCTATATTACCAACTTCTTTTATCGCATCGAGTTGTGTTTCACCAAGTTTTTCTAACATTCATTAACCTCCTCTCTTTTGTTGATAATTCGATGAGTTACCTACTTTTTCATGTTTTTCATTTTCAGTTCCCTCTGAAATATGAATCTAACCAACTTCGTCTCCAAAGCTACCGAAAGATCAAGAAATTGTACACCATATATGAACCCCTCTTCCGTATGCTCATCTCTTCTCGCAATCTTCGACTTTTGCCTGTTGAAAGACAAATCACTGCTTAACGTTAAATCAATGTAGATTATGTCTTCCACGTTCAGGTATTTTCTTGTTATGAGCATTATTCCACCAGCACTTATGTTCTTCGTTGTAAAAGGAAAAGACTCCGCATCTTGCTCGGGAGATAAGTAAAGCCTTCCTTCTAAAAACACTTCGATCCGAACAAATCTTCTACGCTCCGTTTTCCGAACCGACTCAGGAAAAGGGACTGGAATTACATATATATTGTCGATCTTTGTAATACCAAGCGATATTGTATCAAACTCATATATGGAAGATCTATCGAAAAGGCTGACCGTCATCCTAACACCTTTAGGTATAGGTATGAATCTCCCTTTTATAGATGGTATCGACAAGAACATTATCTTATTTCCAAAATCTATATCCACAACATTGCTTTTGTATATTCCCTCCAATTCCTTATCAAAAATGATATTGATAACTGCAGGTAGACCTATTTTTAGCGTCTTCCCGGAATCAACGATCTCTACGTATGCCATTACAACTTCTCCCCTATACTACGGTATTTCTCATAGATACTCTCCCAGTTGTCCGAAGGGGTTTGTATATAGACGCCAAATCTATAACATTCTTCTTCCTCAACCATCCACATAACAGTACCTGTTTCCAAGCTATTTGATAGAGCAATTTCTATTGTTTCCTTCAAACTTGGCTTATACTCAGATATACCTTGAAACCCGTTCTCTGATACATCGATGATCAAGGATTCAAACCCCGAGATGCTACATTTTTCAAACGATGCGTACCTAGGCTTAGTCCTTCTCTGCAGAATGCCTGCTTTATCAAAAACTGAGTAAAGAAAATCCTCTTCTTGTTTTTCCATTAGTTTTCCTATTAGTGTCAAGACAAAACCTTCGATAGGTATATCTATTCGCAATATTTCAGGAGCTTCTACAAGAACAATAAAGGCAACCCTAAACTGTCGCCCCCTTATTTCTCTAAGTTTCAAAGTATACTCTGCTGATTCTCTTCCAAATCCTCTTATCACGATATTTTTCAGATTAACGTTTACGTATTCTTCAAGAGTCATCTAGCTGCACCTCTAAAGAAATTTAAGAATCTTTCCAGAACCTTTTGTTGCTCATTTTTATCTTTTGTGTTATTGGAAGTCTTAAGCAAAATTGAAACCAACCGTGTTATAGAAAACGAGGGCTGGATGTTCCTGTGTTTCCTCACGAACAGCTCTCTGTTACGGATACTTTTCTCTACTAATGGATGCTCTTTTACGATGGTTATTGAGTTCACTTTGTTATTCACAAATTTCTCAACAACTTCAGAAAATCTGTTCATGAGTTTTCCTGCTTCTTTTACGTCCTGAACCATATTTGCGACCAAGTGGATACTCTCGCCACTGATCCCTTTTATGCTCAACAATTTAACAATTGTATACGTATTTACAATCGAAGTTGGTTCAATGGTGCTCATTACTATGAAATCATCGGCGAGTGCCAAAAATGGCATGTAGCTTTCCGAAAAACCAGGTGGCATATCCATTACGACAACATCGTAATTGTCGAGCAACTTGAGAAAATGGGTTGCAAAATCCTTTAGAACTGCTTCACTAACCGTTAGAATATCGATAACATCTCCACCAAGAGATACTAAGTCAACACCATAAACAGTACGAGTTACAAGATCATCGACCGAACATGTACGATTAACAAAATCCTTGATACTAAACTTCGGAAATGCACCAAGAAGTATATCTGCATTTGTAAAACCAACATCTGCGTCGAGTACTAGCGCTTTCTTGCCATTTTCTACGAATGTGGCAGCTATATTTGTCGCTATAAGAGTTTTACCTACTCCCCCTTTTCCACTTATAACTGCAACTACTTGGCTACTTTTCAACTTACTGGCTTGGTCTTGCATATTTCAACACCTCTCGTGAGATCAAAACAGCGAGTTCACGATTGTTTGCCTCTATTATATCATCAGGCACTCTTTGACCATTGGTGATAAAAGCAATAGGCACATTCAAGAAGAAAGGTACATTTAGAAAGTGACCAAGTGCCGAGGTTTCATCCATTTTAGACAGTACAACATGGGTTGGACTAAGGATTGAGAATTTCTGCATGATCTCTTTCACATCTTCTTTTCTGTACTGCATTCCAACAACCAAAAACAGATAATCAGGATTTACTACCTCAGACATTGCCTTGACCTCGGTCATATGCATTTCGTTTTTCTGGCTCCGCCCAGCGGTGTCAATCAAAACCACATCATAATCAGTTAGTGCCTCAACTTCCAGCTTTGCCTCTTTTGGTGTGTAAGCAACCCTTATGGGGACATCTAAAAGCATAGCATAAGTTTTAAGTTGGTCTACAGCAGCAATCCTGTAGGTATCAAGAGTTATTATTGCAATTCTTTTGTGTTCAGTTAGTTTCAATCTTGCGGCTATCTTGGCAATTGTTGTTGTCTTACCTACTCCCGTAGGACCAGCGAACAGTACTCTTCCCTTTAATTCTGGAACTGATGTATTGATGAATGGTAGAAACATTTCAGAGAGAATTAGCCTTGTGTTATCATTTGAAAAATCTAGTTCTTGATATTTCATTCTTGCATATTCGACAAGTTTATCTTCTATACTTTCGTCAATATCTTGTCTTTGCAACGCCCTTCTGAAATCTTGCGTCCATTGTGGTTCATTTGACTTTTGTACGGATATCATGGACTTCAATTCTACCATCATTTTCTTTAGTTCGTTTAAATCATCGGTAGACTGTGTATCTTGTCTATTCTTTGAGAGTATCTCTTGCAGTTTATATATTTGCCCCTTCTCATCTGATTGTTGTACTTTCTTATCTTCTACTGCAGCAGTGACCTCGATGTATGTCTTGGCACCTATGCCTAGGAAGCCACCTTTTTTAACCTTTCGTGTGCTGAGAATGACTGCATCTTTTCCAAGCTCGACTCTTATCTTCTCAAATGCTTCCTTTATATCGTTGACTACATACTTCTTTACTATCATATCCTCACCACACCTTCAATTGACAAACTGATATCTTCTGGCACCTCTTCAAATGAAATGACAGATACACCTGGTATGAACCTCAGTACCATTTTTGCCAAATATGGTCTGATGCTACTAGACACAATTAGAACAGGTGGATAGCCTTTTCTCATGAGTTTCTCGAGTTCTTGAGAAATTTTTTCGATTATTTCACGCATTATCTGTGGATTCACATTAAGAAATCTCCCCTGTTCGCCTTCCGTAATAGATTCTGTAAGTATCCTCTCCAGGTCGCTATCAAGTGCTATTGCATGAATTTGCTTGTCGGCTGCTAACAACTTTGTTGCGATTTGACGTTTCAATCCTCTTCTCACATATTCTGTTAAGCTCTCTATATCTCTTGCTTTTTCGACATTGTCTAAAATTAACTCGAAAATGAATGACAAATTCCTGATTGAAATCCCTTCATTAAGCAACTCCTGAAGGACTTTCTTAACGACTGTTGGCTTGGCAGAACTGAATACATCATCAACCAACCTATCGAACTTACTTCTCAAACCATCTACCAATAGCTGATATTCTTTGTTTCCTAACAATTCTGGAGCGTATTTCCTCAGGACTTCTGTCACATGTGTTGCAAAAACAGTTGGTGGGTCAACTATGGTATATCCTTTTTGAACAGCCTCATTCTTCTTGCTTTCGTCTATCCAAAAGGCTTCCAATCCAAAAGCAGGTTCTTTTACTTCTATACCAGCGATTTTTTCGGTGACAAATCCTGGGTTTATTGCCAACAATCTATTTGGTATAAGCTCATATCTTGAAACCTCGGCACCTCTTATAAATATAGCATATTCATTCGGTTTAAGTATCACACTATCTCTAACTCTTATTGGTGACAATACCAAGCCTAACTCTTGGGCAAGTTGTCGCCTTATCATCGTGAGCCTCTCTAGTATATCACCGCCTTGTGAAAGATCTGCTAAAGGGAGAAGTCCGTATCCGATATTTATCTCAACAGTATCGGATTGTATAACTTCAGCAACTTCTTCAGGTGTTGACAAGATGGGACCTGACGGTGCAGTAGGTATAACTCCTCCTACTCCAGCAGCTGGACCAGCTTCAGGTTGCGCCACTTTTTCTTTCCTTATCATGACCCCCGCAATGATAAAAAGTCCACCTATCAGTAAGCTAGTCAAAGTTGGCAGAGGTGTAAACAAACCGAGGAATATAACCACGCTACCAGTTAATATGATAACCCTTTTCTCACTGCTCAGTTCTTTGATCAGTTCTGCACCAAGATTATCTTCTGTTGCACTTCGCGATACCAGTATACCTGTAGCAGTAGATACCATCAAAGCTGGGATTTGACTAACCAATCCATCACCAACAGTATACAACAAGAAAGTTTTTGCAGCATCCGCAAAACCCATTTGGTGCATTAAAACACCGATAATTATACCACCGATGCTATTCACTAGTGTAATAATTATACTTGCGATTGCATCACCACGGACAAACTTTGAGGCACCGTCCATTGCACCATAAAAGTCGGCCTCTCTTCTTATTTGCTCTCTTCTGTGTCTCGCCTCATCTTCTGTGATTAAACCTGCATTTAGATCTGCATCAACACTCATCTGTTTACCTGGCATGGCATCTAATGTGAAACGTGCGGCAACTTCTGCAATACGTTCTGAACCTCTCGTAATAACTATGAATTGGATAATCACTAATATCAAGAAAACAACAATACCTACAACATAATTTCCGCCAACAACGAAGTTTCCAAAAGCCTGAATAACCTTTCCACCAAACTTTGGTCCCTGCAAAAGTATCGCCCTAGTAGAGGCGACATTCAAAGCAAGTCGAAATATGGTTATGATCAACAAAATGGTAGGAAATGAAGCGAGTTCAAGTGCATTAGCAATGTACATGGTGGAGAACAATATGACTAACGACAAAGATACGTTCAGAAGCTGAAAGAAGTCCAATAAAAAATTCGGTATAGGAATAATCATCAAAAAAACTATAGCAACAACTAATAGAGCTACTATAATATCGGTGTTCACAAAATCACCTCTAAAAAACCAAACTAATTTTCAAAATACTTGAACGATTCTCAACTATACCTAGTCTAAAATATTGGACATGAATAAAGGTACTACTTCTATGGAAAAGACTACGTAACAGAATTGTATGGAAATAGTACGGTGAAGAGCACTGATAATTTAACATAAATAATGATACAATCTTTTTTAGAGAACCCCCTATCCCCCTTGAGATACACCCCCCACGGCTTTATGCGGGTCAAAAAAGTGGCCCGCTTTTTTGTTTCCTACTTACCGACGCAGAAATTGGAGAATATATTGTCAAGCAAATCTTCTGTAAAATTCTTTCCAGATAATTCGTCAAGTTCGCTTAAAGCTTGTCTTATGTCAACTGAAACGATGTCTACAGGATATCCTTGACTTAATACGTCTATGGAGTTTTTAATGTATAAATGTATTCTTTTTAAGTACTCCAGTTGTCTCTCACTGATGATGTGTGCCAGTTCACCATCGCTGATAAGAGGACCAACCTTTTTTATGATGACCTCTTCTAATCCTCTTAAGCCCCAACCTGTTGAAGCACTTATGTGGACATCCTCACCTATTTCTAAGAAATTTATTCCAACGTCCCTCTTATTCCACACAGGTATGAAGTTGCTAGATTTGATTACACTAAGTATATACTCATCTTCGTCTGTAAAGCCTGTTGTAGCATCCAGTACAAAGAGTATGATGTCTGACTTCTTCGCTTCTTTCAAAGCTTTCTCTATGCCTATCTTTTCTATTTTGTCCTCAGTTCTCCTGATACCAGCTGTATCTGATATGATAAAATGCGTGCCTTGTATCTTAACCTCACCCCTTATTATATCCCTCGTAGTGCCTGGGATCTCAGTTACGATAGCCCTATCTTCAGCAAGTAACTTATTTAAAAGGGTGCTTTTCCCAACATTTGGTTTTCCAACAATTGTCATAGTAACTCCTGTAGAAATATGCAAACCACGGTCGGCATGCTTGATCTTATTCGACAGAAATCTATTGATTTCCGTTAGACCGTCAAGTATTTCCTTATCAGAGATTATTACATCATCACTGTAGTCGATTGATACTTCAATTCTGGAGAGAACATCTATGAGTTTGCTTCTCAACAACTCCATTTCATCAGAAAGCTTGCCTTTCAAATTTCCCAAAGCCAACTTAAGGGCGCTCTCACTCTTTGCTTCTATAACATGAAGTATTGCCTCAGCTTTCAACAGGTCCATCTTTCCATTTAGAAAAGCCCTTCTTGTAAACTCTCCATTAACAGCCAAGCGCGCTCCATTTGAAAGCAGTGTGTCCAGTGTTTTATTTGTGACTAATACTCCACCATGACAATATATTTCAACCATATCTTCACCTGTATAACTCCTTGGTGCCTTGAAATAAGACACCAATACCTCATCAATTAACTCTCCATCATTATCGAGAAAATCGCGACGATGGAGTTTTCTCTCAGCCTTTATACCTTTCCTAATGCTCTTTGAAACAACGTTTAATGATTCAGGTCCACTAATCCTAACAATAGCTATTGCACCTGTTCCGTAAGGTGTGGAAATAGCTGCTATGGTATCTCTATCGTTCAAAACTCTCACCTCTAAGTTTTAACTTTTTATCATTACCTACACAGAAGATCTTGTTGAAATCTCCTAGTTTTACAACCAATGTGATTATTTAACTCCCTTTACAATTCTAAATTATATCATAAGTTGTGGTCTAAAAAAAGATGGTCCCTTCGAATAGGAATTTGACCCAAACTTAGGGACCATCATTCTCTCTTTTGTCCTTACTTTGCTCAGAAATCCGTGGGAATTAAGGCGTCGATTACTTGAACCACAAAGCTATTTCCTGCATTCTAACAGCCATATCCTTCAGCTTTTCCGAACTCGAGGAAAGCTCGTCAAATAACCTTGTTATATTGGTAAACTCTTCGTGGAACTCACTAAGTTTTCGGGAGGAAACTTCTACAGAATTCGAAACCTCGCTCATCAGTTTTTCGATCTCAGAAAAAGCTCTGATATTGTCCTGAATCTGCTCATTAACTTGCGCACTCACAGTTCCTATGCCTTGTACCTTTTCTATAACCGAGTAATAATTAGAAGAAAATTCATCGTTAGCTGTTTGAAGTTTTTGGAATTTCTCTCCAGACTTTTCATATAAGTCATCAAGTTCCTTTAGATCGCCTGTGTAGGTATCGACATCTTTCACCAAGTTCTTGGAAAGTTCGTTAATCTGCACAGAAAGCTTCATCACTTCATCCGCAACTACTGCAAATCCTCGACCTGCTTCCCCTGCTCTTGCCGCTTCAATAGCAGCGTTGAGTGCAAGGAGATTGGTTTGTGAAGCTACATTTTGAATATTTGTAATAGCGTCTCTTATCTTCGAGAATTTATCAATTGTCCTTTTCACAGTGATACTGAACTTTTCAAACACTTCTATATTTGAATTAACAGATTCATTCATTTCCTCTATTAACACAACATTTTTCAAAATTTCACCCTGAGTAAGTTCGATATCATCCAATAGTTTTGACAACTGATTTGCTAATCTATCGTTACTTGAAACCGAATCATTCAGAGTTGCTTCTAAAGCTTCTATCTTTACCTTGATTTCGTCCACACTTGTAATGTAGTTATTAACGAAATTTGTGAAATTATCGACAGAATTTCTAAGCATATCGTTTGTTCTTATGATCCGATCAACCTCATCATTTAATGATGTTGAGCTTGCCTTCATGTCACTGGCATAATTCCTCAAGTTCTCGGAAAGCCTTTTCAAAGACCTGATAACACTTTCAAACTCGCCTGTAGCCTTAACGTCTACAGTTATAAGCTCTCCATTCGAAAACTTTTCGATCAAACCAGCTGAATTTACAATCTCCCTTGAAACTGAGTTGATCAGTGGCACAGAAATTGCAAGTGCAATGCCTAATATTACTAGACCAATGATAACATTCAAGATTACTACTCTTCCTAAATTCAGATCTACGTTTACATCAATTTTTGGTAATGCTATTTCAGGCAATGCAAATTTCTCCGGTTCCGGGATTACAAATTGTGACTCGATGCTTTCACGCTTCAAAGCTATTTCAAGACTTCCTAAATTGTTGCCAGCTATAGTGAATATCTCCTTGATTGCCATGTACTCTTCATTTCCTACACTAAAGGTATACTTTTCTTCCAGAGGCTCATCTACCTGAACTCTCCTTTCACCATTCTCATCTGTCCTTGTTGTAGCATATGCCTTTCCACCGATATAGATCGTCAAATCAGCATTTGTTAGTCTTTTTATTTCGTCAAGAAAGTCATTACCCAATCTTGCTGCCGCAATAATGAACCCAGTTACAGTGTTACCAAGTTGAGGATGCATGACAGGTTGCACAGCTATAAGATACAACTCTGATTCTCCAACATGTGGAAATGTTTCGGCAGAAACTGATGGTGAGGCAAGGATTCTTTCTATTCTTTCATACAACGGTTCAATAAACTCAGGTTCCTTGTAGAGTACTGCCGAAACACCCGGCGCCATAGAGTAAGCATACTCTACCAAAAAACCCGAGTTGATAGACATGTAAGGCCTTAGTTTTAACTTTGGTTCCTGATTATCTATGGTCCAAAGCGCGATATAATCAAATAACCCTCTTTCAACAAAGTTGTTTAGCAGAGCTCTTTTAGTAGTTACATCAAGGCTCTTGAGGTTAGAAGCATTCATCACGTCCTTCGTTGTGGCAGCGATTTTAACGATATTCTCGATAGTGCTGATCCTATCTTTTATAAAATTATCTGTTATATTTCCTACAGATTGAATTTCCTTTTCCAGAGTTGAAAGATAAACCTCTTCAAAAGCCTTCTCAACAGTTGCTTTTTGTCCCTCAACAGAAGCTTTAAGCTTTTCATTGTAGTCGTTTATATGCTTATCCAGTTCTGCTGAAAAGGTGTCAAAGAAGTCTTTGAAAATGACTTTCGGATCTCCAATCTGATTGTTTACTTCTTCTTCAATTCTCGTACTCTCCCTAGAAAGATTTACAACTGTGAAGATCAGAGATAAAGTTAATGGAACCGTTACCAATAATATTGACAATAAAATAAGCCTATTCTTTATCGACATATGCATCCTCCTTACACCAAAAAGATGATATGTTCCGAAAAGCTACAGTCTTTTTACTATTTCGGATAATATCTTTGATATCAGTTGTCCTGTTCTATTTGCGACTTCCAAGACTTCTTCTCCAGTAAGTGGTTGGAGATCATCAGGCACAGCTCTGTCTGTAATCGCAGATATGGCAAGTACTTTTGTTCCGCGATGCGCAGCGGCTATGACTTCTGGAACTGTAGACATTCCAACTGCGTCTGCACCCATCCATCTTAGCATTCTCAATTCAGATGGGGTTTCAAAGTTCGGACCTGCAACAGCAATATATACCCCTTCATAGACGGGTATACCTAATTCCGCAGCAACATTCTTTGCGAGTTCTCTCAAGTCTTTATCATATGCATTGGACATATCAGGAAATCTCGGCCCCCACTCATCAATGTTTGGCCCAATGAGTGGGTTATCTCCCATCATGTTTATATGATCTTTTATTATCATCGGTCTTCCGACTTCATAATCTGGATTCAACCCGCCAGCTGCATTTGTAAGGAATATGTACTTAACACCAAGTTCTTGCATTACTCTAATTCCAAAGGTAACATCCCTCATATGATAGCCTTCGTAATAGTGGAACCTTCCATTCATCAATGCAACATTTTTACCATTCAACTTACCGAATATTAGTTCTCCTTTGTGACCTGGCGCTGTTGAAATAGGGAATTCTGGGATATCTTTGTACGATATTTTCTGTACATTTTCGGCACTATCTGCAATGACTTGCAGACCTGAGCCAAGCACTATACAAATTTCTGGAATTTCCTTAATTTTGTTTTTTAGATACTCCGTTGCTCTCTTTACTCTTTCTACATACTTCTTGATATCATCATTCATACTTTGCACCTCCTACTAAGCATCGATTTTCCTTACATATTTTGCTTAGTTACAATCATATTATATACCTCACGTACCTTTTCAGTACAATGCTCATGAAAATCGTTCCAAGGAGTAAAAGAGTTGAAATTGCGTTTATTACAGGAGAAATGCCAAATCTTACCATGGAAAATATCTGAAGTGGTAAAGTTGTAGAACTAGGTCCTGCAACGAAGAACGTTATAACAAAATCGTCAATTGAGAGGGTAAATGCCATGAAAAATGCTGCTATTATGCCAGGCATAGCAATAGGGACAATAACCTTTCTAAGAGCTACGAGTTTTGTAGCGCCTAAGTCGTATGAAGCTTCAATAACTGATTTATCGAAATCTTGTAGCCTTGTTAACACGATCATCATAGTGTAGGGTATACTGAATGTCACGTGTGCTATGAAAATCGTAAAAAGGCTTAATCTAATATGAAGTGTAGTAAAGAATATCAATAAAGATACACCAATTATTATGTCGGGGACTGTAAATGGTATATATGTTGTCATCCACATCATTTGTTTGAATTTCTTGGATCCCAGATACATAGAAATTGCCCCCAATGTGCCTATGACAACAGAAACAGCACTTGCCGATACACCAACTATGACTGAATTAAGAAAAGTCCTCCAAATATGGCCAGACGAGGTAAATAACTGGTAATACCATTTTAGACTGAATCCTGTCCACTCAGGTGATTTCGAAGAGTTGAAGGAAAAGACGACAACAACTGCTATAGGTAGATAGAAAAACAATATAGCTAGTACTGTAATTATCCGTGTAAATCTACCTGGCTTCACGTTTCTCGCCCCCATATATGAAGACTATAACAGCTATAATTGTTAGGACAAGCAAGATCGAAGATATGGCAGCGGCAGCTGGCCAATTCTTAGCTATATTCAACTGCCTAGCTATCTCATTACCAATCAAACGAGAATTCTTCCCACCAACCAGTTCAGGAACGGCATACGTTCCCAGTGAAGGAATAAAAACAAACACAAATGCAGAAACAATACCTTGCTTTATATTAGGCAACAAGACTTTGAAAAATACCTGTCTTTTTGTACATCCCAGGTCCATGGCAGCCTCGAATAGCTGATTTTCAAGTCTTTCTATAGAGGAAAACAACGGCAATATTGCAAAGGGAAGATATGTGTAAACAAGTATCAAAAGCACTGCTCCGTTGTTGTAGATGAATCTTACATATGAATTTACAAGTCCTGAATTAATGAGAAATTGATTTACAAGACCGTTGTTTCCTAGTATGAAAATCCAAGCATATATTCTTATCAGTGAATTTGTCCAGAAAGGTATGATGATGAGTAGTAACAGAAAGTCCTTAAATCTACTATATGCTATATAGTAAGAGACTGGAATTGCTATTGCAATACATATTGCTGCTGCAAAGAGAGAAATCACAACAGTACGCAAGAAAACGGTTAAGTAATTGATGTTGAATATGTCCTTGTAACCTTGTAGAGAAAACTTGAAAATTACACCGCCTTGATAATCTCTGGTTAAGAAACTGTAAGCCAAGATGACTAATACAGGAACAACAAAGAAAACTACTAACCAAAAGAGATAAACATTACCGTACTTTTCATAACCACTTTTCTTTTCTAATACTGCTTCGATTTCTTTGTGTTTTGAATTCAATTCGTTTCAACCTCCACTATGAAACTATCATCTGGATCCCAGTAGAGGAAGACTTCATCTTTCCACTTGATTATTCTTTCATCTAGGAGATAGCTTACGTGCTGTTTATACACTTTCAGAATATACCCTGCGTCTAGCTTGATGAAATACTTAGTTTGGTACCCCATATAGATAACTTCATCAACTATCCCATGAACTACGTTTTCAGGAATTTCTTCCGAAACAGTAGGTTTGTTATGCATGACACGGATCTTTTCTGGACGCAATGTTATCAGTACAGTATCGCCGATATTTACTGGTTTGTCTTGGTAACAGATTACTCTGCCAAGGGATGGAAAATCAACAACTATGTATTCATCGGATAGAATTGCTGTAACTTCGCCCTTCATGAGATTACTCTCCCCTATGAAGGTTGCGACGAACGAATCTGCAGGACTCTCATAAATCTCATAAGGGGTTCCATATTGTACAACAACACCGTTGTTCATAACGGCAACATGATCAGAAATGCTGATAGCCTCGGCTTGATCATGTGTGACATATATGAATGTGATACCCACTCTATCGTGCAGATTATCTAGTTCAATGAGCAATTCCTGCCTCAGTTTGGCGTCAAGGGCACTCACAGGTTCGTCTAATAGAAGAACCTTTGGTTCGTTCGCTAACGCTCGCGCAAGTGATACTCTCTGTTTCTGTCCACCAGAAAGTTGTACAGGTTTCTTTTTTGCATGTTCTTCAAGATGAACGAGGTTGAGTAACCACTCAACTCGCCTTTTGATCTCTGGTTCACTCATTTTCTTCAATCTTAGCGGAAAAGCTATATTTTCATACACGTTCAGATGGGGGAAAAGAGCGTAGTTTTGAAATATCGTGTTTACCGGTCTTCTATGAGGCGGTAAATCTAGTATGCTCTTATCATCCAGTAAAACATCGCCGTCATCAACATCCTCCAAACCAGCTATTATACGTAACAAAGTCGTCTTTCCGCATCCGGATGGTCCAAGTAGTGAAAAAAACTCATTTTCTTCGATTTCAAGGCTTACGTTTTTTAAGACATGAAAATCTCCGAAGTACTTGTCAACTTCAACGATGCTAACAGAGCTTCCTGGCAATTTGTAATCACTCCCGTATAATTTTCCTGGTCAACACTTGCAGTCATTTGTAATCACTATTAAAGATTTAAAGCCCAAACATATAAAGTAGTACCAAAAAAAAGATACCAATAAACACTATCGATATTGTTAGGAAGGTATAGGATAGAGAAAAGGAAGCAAGCACATGTGTTACCAACGATAAAACAAAGAATATGTTCGCGTACTTCAGTTTCAAGGGCAATATCTTAGTTCCTATGTATGTCAAAAACAGAAAGCCTATCAGAATCATCACTATTTTCAATAGAATTACCCCCTTCTCTTATCCATTTTCCATTTACAATTCTTAGAGCAAATCATGAGTGTAGTTCAGAAGGCTGACTCTTACTTTATCTCCACTGTAGATCAGCGAACTTACAGAACCGTTATCTAGAGAGAAATTCACGTGGTTAGGTGGTGTTGTGTTAAGAATTTTGCTGATCAACATTCTTATTGCAATTGCATGCGAGACAATTATAACATTTTTGTTAGTAAAGTGAACAATCATACTCTCTAGAAAATCGTACATGCGCTTCTGAACATTTCCAAGGGGCTCAACTCCTTCAATATCTGAATGCAGATTAGTAAACCAACTTTGAAATTGTGTGGCGTATAATCTGTCGATTTCCTCATTTGTCTTGCCATTCCAGAGCCTAATCTCGCACTCTTTCAATCTATCATCAATGACTATCTTATTATGGTCATAACCTATTTCAGACGCTATAATTCTAGCAGACTGTAATGCTCTTTTCATAGGGCTTGATAATATCATATCTATGTTCTTGCCTCTGAAAAAAACTCCTAATTTCCTTATCTCATCGGTACCTCTTTCCGAAAGTTCTGTATCTACAACTCCTTGCCATAACCTTTTCTCATTCCATTCGGTGCTACCATGTCTAACCAAATATATTCTTGCCATCATATGCTACCTCCGATTGCTCAGATTCGATGTTTGCAAAGTAATCGACGAAAGCTTTCTTCAGTTCATCGATACACTTCAAAGTCATTGCATGGACCCTAAATTCTCTTGCTCTAGTCAGGTTCTTCGTGTAACCTGCAATAAACCCTCTAAATACCAGAGCACCATGATCTCCATACTCTTCTTCAAGGTAATCCAAATGTCTTAGAATCGTCTTGAGTTTCTCTGCTAAAGTTACAAAGCCAGCATCAAACCTATCGTCATTTGATATCAGGAATATCCAAGGATTTCCAATACTGCCCCGTGCTACTACCACTCCATCTGCACCAGATACTTCAGTAGCTGTCTTGACATCCTCAGGTGTATAGATATCCCCGCTCAAATATATTGGGACATCGCCATTGTTATAAACATCCCAAATAGGTTTACCCGCATACATCTGTTTCGCAGTTCTTCCATGAACAAAGATTGCATCAACACCCTCTCCCACGAGAATATTATAGATCCGCTCAAATTCGTTTTTCTCCCAGCCAATTCTGGTTTTCACAGAGAGCTTATGTGTTGTTTTTCTCATTTCTCTTACAACGAGCTTGAGATGGTTAAGGTCTCTTAGCAACGCACTACCTGCACTTCTTTTAACAACCTTGGTTGCCGGACAACCTGCATTTAAATCGATCCATAGCGCCTTTCCTTCAACTATACGTGCTGCCTCAGCTAATTCTATGGGATCTGAACCGAATAATTGAATGCCCGTCTTTCTTCTTTCATCCGTTCTTGGGAAATACTTCTCATTGATCTTAAGGTTGAGTAGTACGCTTTTAGCACTTAACATCTCGGTAAATGCAAAAGAAGCACCATATTCAAAACATATTTTTCTAAAAGGATAATCCGTTATCCCAGCCATTGGTGCCAATCCTACTTTACCAGGCAAGAAACTCTCTGTCAAATCTGTGTTCCTCCCTTGGAAATCTTACTTTCTGCTATGTAAACTTTTTCGACGTCTTTCCTTATACATTCCGGTACCAAACCGATTATGCTTTTCCCATTTCGAACTCTTTCGCGTATGGCAGACGAGGAAACCTCAAACAAAGGAAAATCCAACCCTATAATCCTCGAATACAATGCGCCGAGGACTGATTTACCACGTTTGTAGAGGCTACCTTCTCTCGTTCTGGGATACACTGCCAACTTAGCAATTCCTAACAACTTCTCATATTCATACCAGCTCTCGATACTTCCAAGTGCGTCCTCGCCAACAAGTAAAATCACATCTTCATAATACCTAGTGAAATATTCAACATTCTTGATGGCATAATTTGTACCCTCTATATAGTTTTCCATATCCGTTATGAATAAGTTGTCTAGATCATAGATACTAAAAGTCTTTGCAGCCCAGTCGAATCGTTTATTAAACGGTACATCAACCTTCTTATGAGGAGGCGTTCTAGTAGGAACAATATAGAAATCTGCGTCAAAGAAATCGAGTGCATAGCTTAGTATGGCAATGTGACCAATATGCGGTGGATTGAAAGAACCACCATAAATGACTGCTGATTTACTCTTTGAAAGTGAACTCAATTCCCTCAAGCCATGCAGTATCTCCATCTTTTGCACCAGCCTGTCTTAGTTTCTCATCTAAACCGTTTTTCTGAAGTATTTCCAGTATATCGTCCAACAGATACTTTGCATCCATCCTGTATTTCTCGATGTACTTTCTTATGTACTCGCTTACGATCTCGAATTCGCCTCTATCATTTCGTATAATTCTTATATCGACTCTGTCAGGCATCGTAATTCTGATGGGTTCAGGCTTTTCAAACTCGATCGTAGAAAGATCCAACGTACCTGAGAACAACTTCTTACTCTCACGTATGATATCCCAGATCACATGTTTCAGTTCATTTAATCCAGTTCCTGTAACTGCCGAAACAGGCATCAAACTTCTTGCTAATTTGCCTTCTAGCCTGCTTTTCACTCTTTCCAATTCACCTTGGTCTAAAAGATCTGCTTTGTTGCCGACAATTATCTCAGGCTTATTTGCAAGCTCTTTGTTGAAGAACTCAAGCTCTTCTCGTATGTCAAAATAATCTTGTAATGGATCTCTTCCCTCACTACCCGATATGTCTAGTACATGAACTATAACTTCACACCGTTCTACGTGTTTAAGAAATATGTTACCTAATCCCTTGCCTTGGCTTGCACCTTTGATCAAACCAGGAACATCTGCGATTACAAAAGATGTGTTCAACGCACTATCGACTGAGACTACTCCAAGACTTGGGACAAGTGTAGTAAAATGGTAATCTGCTACCTTCGGGCGTGCGTTACTAATACGAGAGATTATCGAGCTTTTACCAACGTTTGGGTATCCAATCAATCCAGCATCTGCAAGCAATTTCAGTTCAAGGCGAATAATCCTTTCCTCACCCTTTGCACCTTGCTCGGCGAATTTTGGTGCCTGAGTTGTAGGAGACTTAAAATGGGTGTTTCCTCTTCCCCCTTTTCCTCCTCGTGCAACACAACAATATTTCCCGGGTTCATCAAGATCAGCTATTAACTCTCTTGTTTCAAAGTCTCTTACGATAGTCCCAATTGGAACACGTAAAACCATGTCATTACCATTTCTTCCACTCTGCTTCTTCTTCCTACCGTTTTCACCATTTTGTGCAATGTACCTCTTCTTTTCGGTCAAGTGGTATAACGTCGAAAGTGTAGGATCTGCGATCAGAAAAACGAAACCGCCGTCTCCGCCATCACCACCATCTGGACCACCGTAGGGTATATATTTTTCACGTCGAAATGTAACTGCACCATTACCACCGTCACCAGCTTTTACAATGATATCAACTACATCAATAAAGTCAATTTTCTCCATTGCGCACACCTCTTCAGTCTAGACTGTTTCTTCCTTTTTGTCAGCAAATACGTAAATACTGTGCGATTATCTCTCTTTTCATCACTTTCCATAATATTATACCATTCAAATATCGTTCAAATGATAGGCGAACTTACTAAATGAGCTCATAATAAAGGGTTGAGATATAAAAACGAGGGACTCTGTCAGAGTCCCCCACCAAATCCATTATCTCATCAAAACCATACTGACACATACCCAAGACAGCTCTGGAGCCAGCGGAGGGACTTGGACCCTCAACCTACGCATTACGAATGCGTCGCTCTGCCGATTGAGCTACGCTGGCTCACTACCAAAATCTTGGTGGCGGCGAAGGGACTCGAACCCTTGACACGATGATTATGAATCATCTGCTCTAGCCTCTGAGCTACGCCGCCACTTGTACTGTTTCACAAACAGCGGTATGATTTTATCATAGAGCTAAAGCACTGTCAAGAACCAATTTGCCCATAAAAGCAATTGTGTTCTAACGCAACGTGTGATATAATTTAACCCAATTTATCAATTCATCTCCCACCCTCTACAGGTGGAAGATGAATTGACAAACAGTTGATATTTTTATGAAGCATATTATAATATAAATGAAGTAATTAAACAATATATAGAGACACAGGGAAAATGCTAAACAATACACCAGCACAATATAAACAAGAATATACTTTTCTAAAGGAGGTAGACAGCCTTGCGCTTGCCAATGCACAATTAAATTTAGAAAAGGCATATATAAAACTTCTTTAGAGATACAAAGTTATGCTTTCCCAAGTACAAGAAAAAGAAAGGTCGTCAGTCTTATACCACGAATAACCAAAACGGGACAGTAACACTTGAAGATGGTTTCCTAAAAGTTCCGAAGTTAGAAACTAGGATAAAGGTTAAACAACACAGAACCTAAGTAAGATAAAATCAGTAACAATATCAAAGACAGCTACAGGGAAATACTATGCTTCAATACTTGTAGAAACACAAGAAATAGAAAAGTTGCCAAGAGTTGATAGGAGAATAGGCATAGATTTGGGAATAAAGGAATTTGCAATATTATCAGATGGAACAAAGATAGAAAATCCAAAGTGGCTAAGCAAAGCAGAAAAGAGGATAAAGAAAGTCCAAAGGGAGCTATCGAGAAAACAAAAGGATAGTAAGAATTATGAGAAGACAAGGCTATACCTTGCAAAACTACATGAAAAAGTAGCAAATCGAAGAAGAGACTTTCTACACAAAGTATCCTCTAAAATTATAAACGAAAACCAAGTTATAGTTTTAGAGGACTTAAAGGTAAGGAACATGCAACAAAACCACAGATTAGCAAAGGCAATAAGTGAAGTATCATGGTCGGAGTTTAGAAAGATGTTAGAATATAAGGCAGGCTGGTATGGCAGAGAGATAATAATAGCACCACAAGACTATGCATCAAGTCAGATATGTAGTGAATGTGGATATAAAAATCCAGACGTAAAGAACTTAGCCATAAGGCAGTGGCAATGTCCAAAATGTGGTGCTAAACATGACAGAGATATAAATGCGGCAAAGAACTTGGTGAAATTAGCTATATGATTTGTTTTCTGGGGAAGGGACAGCCCTTTGAGCGTGGGGAAACTTGCTCCGATAGGAGTATTGACCACGAAGCCCCCACCTCTATAGGTGGGGGTAGTTCACTACCTCTCCTTGATATTCTTAGATAAACGAATGGGCTAGATTTGTCAAACAAAAAGGCTTGCTTAGATGCAAGCCTTTTTGTTATTCTCTATCTTTGCTTTAAACCTATATAATTACTATATACTTATACATTCGCTTTTTGAGTTCTTTCCGATTTCTTTTCTCTTGCGCGTTCTACAAGTGGCTTACCTTTTCTACCTCGTCGGTCTCTCGGATTTAACAACTTGAGTATGATCTGGGCATCGAACTCATTTACATCGATGAAGGAGAAGTTTTCGTACACTCTCACATTCTGAATGTTTCTTTGTTCTATTCCTGTCTTCTCTGAAATGTATTCTATTAGTTTCTTCTTGTCGATACCTTTCGCAGTTCCCATTCCCACAAAAAGCCTTACAGAATCATTTCTATTATTGTGCGATGACTCCTTTGAGAAATCTCTTTGAACCAATTCACCATATCTGTTCACATCTATTCTTTCTTTCAACAATGCATGTATAAGAACTTGCACTGCCTCCGTTGGCCCCATCTTTTCTATGAGTTCCTTAGCAACATTGCGATACAACTCATTAGAAACATGTGGTATGCTTGTTATATCTTTTACCAAGTTTTCGAGCTGTTTTTGCATTATATCCTCAACCTGAGGTATCTTCTCTTTCGATATCCTGGCTTTAGCGAATTTCTTTACTCTTGCAAAGTGGAAATAGTCATCCCTTGTTACAAAAGTTATTGCAAACCCTTTTTTGCCTGCTCTTCCTGTCCTTCCGATTCTATGCACGTAGTATTCTGGATCCCTCGGCACTGAGTAGTTTATTACATGCGTTAAGCCATCTATATCTATGCCACGTGCAGCGACATCAGTTGTAACAAGGATTCTCAAATTCTTTTTCTTGAATTTGTCAAGAACTCTTTCTCTTTGATATTGAGAATAATCTCCATGGAATCCATCCGCATTGTATCCCAGTTCTGATAACTTCTTTGAGACTTCATCTACCTCTAGTTTCGTTTGGCAGAAAATTAGTCCGTAGAAATCTGGCGCCATATCTATTATCCTACACAATAGAGATAGTTTGTCTCCCTCTTCAACTTCGAAATAAATTTGTTCTGCATTTTCTGTTGTCAATTCATACGTGACAGTAGATATATGTTCGTACTCTTTCATGAACTTCTCGGCAATGTTGACTATTTCCCTAGGCATTGTTGCAGAGAACAAGAATGTACGTCTTTCCTTTGGAAGTTTGTTGATTATCTCCATGATGTCATCGATAAATCCCATGTCTAGCATTCTGTCAGCTTCGTCTAACACAAGATACTCGATACTTGATAAATCCAAACTCTCACGATTTAGGTGGTCGAGTAATCTTCCGGGTGTCCCAACAACTATGTCGATTCCCTTTTCCATGTCTTTCAACTGATCAACCATCGAATGTCCACCATAAACAGTGGAAATTCTTATCCTTCTGCTGCCCCTTAAGCTCTTGAGTTCATCTGAAATCTGTAAGGCAAGTTCTCTTGTTGGTGTAATTATCAATACCTTTGGTGCTTTGCTCTTCCTGAACTCAACTCTTTGAAGTATCGGGATACCAAATGCTGCGGTCTTACCAGTCCCTGTTTTCGCTTGAGCGATTATGTCTTTGTCAGTCGAAAGCGCGATGGGTATAACTAAACTCTGAATTTCTGTTGGAGTTGTGTACCCCTTCTTCTCGATTGCCAACAACAAATCCTCGCTTAATCCAAAATCCTTAAAGCTTTCATACGTCTTACTCTTATCTTCCATTCTTAAGTTCCTCCTCTTTCTTCTCGCTACTCGCTCGATTTATCCCTTTCCTTGCTTAACTCTTCTCGTACCTTCAAAAGGGATAGAATCCATTTAGAGTAGCAAGTTGAAAGGGATCAATGGTGATTGCATTCAACGATGATTAGTTTAACATATATTTTGAATCGTTCAGTTAATTTTATATGAATATAGCACAACAGATCAAACAAATTTTGTGTAATCATGTGCAGGTCTTAAATAATATCTGCAAGTAACACTTCTTTCATTTCTTTTAAAGCAAAGTCGTGCATGAATTTGTCAAAACTGTTTACGCAATCTGAACGTACATACGTTTCTATACCTCTATTTCTCAATTCTTCAACGGTGAAAAGTACGCAAATGTGTGTTACAAGACCTCCAACATGGACTTCATCGATATCCATATTCCTGAGTAGATTTTCAAGATCAGTTCCGTAAAACGCTGAATACCTACTCTTTTTTATTTCGTAGGCTTTTTCATAGTCTTGTAGACTTTTCTTGACCTCGTCTACTATTTCACTCCCTATCGAATCGTGCAGGCAGTGGGTCCCCCATATGGAGAACTCATAGTCGTTATCTTCGTGCCAGTCTCGTGTATAAATAATCGGTAAGTCTCTTTCTTTGAAACGTTCTACAAGTTCTGTTATCGGCGGTATAACGTTTTCTGCCCCAGGAAAATACAATGCTCCTCCAGGTTTTGCAAAATCATTCTGAAGATCCACAATAAGTAACGCCTTCACAAACCTCACCCCACCATCCAGATTTTGTAATGAATTAATGATCTATCTGTTGAGCCTGAATTTCTCTATCGCATGGAGTATCTTATCCATTGTAGTTTCGTCTGGAGCTTCTATTGTATGGAGATGTATTCCATTTGAGATTTCTAACAGAGGCTTGGTATTTGACGAGATGAGTAAGGAAACAAATTTCTCAACATCGTCCAAAGTTGATACATCTATACGGCCTGTCAGTTCACCATAGATGGGATGCTCTACGATTACGTCTATCACTTTTCCACCATTTTCAACAACTGTCTTAAGTTCATCATAGATTTCTTCAGCTGTATGTTGTACTGCGATAGTCCTTCTTACAGTTCCACCCGTGTCCAGAACATATCCGTCACGAGTCGGAATTATTCTGTACCCTTCCTCTCTCAGCTGTGCTATGTCAGATACTATTATTTGTCTACTTACTCCGAAGCGTTCTGCTAATTCCTTGCCCTTCACAGGAATTTTGGCTCGTTTAAGTAAATCCAATATTTCAGCTTTTCTAATCATTTCGCCGCTCCTTCTCAAGCTTTGTTCTAGCTTTCAGCTACCAGGCATGTATATATTATACAATAAATGTCAATAAATGACAACCATAAGTATGATTTGACAACTAGTAAATTAGTAAATAGAGAAGAAAAAAGGGCGGTTGCCCGCCCTCATTAAAGCCTGAGACCAATTGTTGTCTACTATTTTCTCTCTACTCTTGGCTTATCATCGTAATTTGTTACATTACCGCCAAGCACTTTTTGTATATATTCAGTCAATACATCTGCCATAACATAGAATGTGTTGTACCCCGGCTGATCTTTCAGCATTGTATAACCGTCTCCACCACTGGCCATATAATCATTTGTAACAACTTTGTAGACCTTTTCTGGATCTATTGGTTTTCCACCGACTAATACCTCTGTGAGTTTTCCACCTTCGGCTTTCCAAGTGGCACCCCCTACTTGCAGGAAACCACCCTGACCATTTGGAATGGTTGCAGCATACTCAAAGACTTTTATAAGGTCAGAGCCTTTAAGCTCGATAACGTAAAGTGTGTTTCCGAAAGGCAAAACAGTTAATACGTCTCTTATTGTTATATTTCCAGGTTTTATGGAAGCTCTGATACCACCGCCATTTGTAAGAGCAACATCTGCTCCTGTCTTCCAAAGCATGGAATCGGCAATTAAGTTTGCAAGGTTTGTTGTCTTAGACCTTGCATCCGCTCTTTCCCCGTTGAGCAAAATCTCCGTCGTTCCGATAATTGTATCTAACTTAGAGCCGCCCAATTGCTTAAAGTAATCGAGAACGGATTTTACCGCTAAGTTTTCTTTAACAACTGTTTGGTAAACGTTATTGCCAGCTTCATCCTTTCCAACCAACTTGGACTGTATAACAGGTATTGCTTGCCAATCGATCTTCACTACTTTACCATTTTCAACTTCTATGTCTGCTCTGCCAAGTACTTTTGCCCATTCGAACGCCTGAACGATAGGAATACCATTAACGACCATTGGGCTTGTCATATTTGTATGACTGTGTCCATCGATTATGAGGTCTATGCCCTCAACATTCTGTGCAAGTTGATCAGCTGTTGTGTAAAGGTCAGAATATCCTTGACCGACACCAAGGTGCGTCAAAGCAATGACAACGTCTGCTTGTTTTCTAATCTCAGGAATTATCTCTTTTGCTACTTCAATGACATTTCTGAATTCCAAATCCTCACTGTAGACATTTTCAAGTATCCTCGTGTGTTCTGTGGTAAAACCTACTATTGCCACTTTAACATCACCAACCTCTTTTATGATGTATGGTGTGAAAAGTGGCTCACCGTCTTTATAAATGTTGGCATTGAGGAAGTCGAATTTCGCCCATGACATCTGCTTTTTGAGGACACTCCTTGGTTTGTCAAATTCGTGGTTACCGATAGCTACTGCATCCAACTTCATTCTGTTAAGCGCCATGATGTCAGCAACTGCATCCACCAAGTCTGATTCTGGGACACCAGTGTTTATGTCTCCTGCATGAAGGAACAATACATTTGGATTTACTTTTCTCTCTGCATCGATAATCGTAGCTAGAGTTGAAAACCCTCCGATGATGTTTCCATCAGAATCCGCAAATGGCCAAGCATGACCATGAGTGTCGTTGACGTGAAAAACAGTGATGTTAACCGCAAATGACAATAACGCCACAATTAACAAAGCAAGTACTGAAAATCTCTTCATCTTAATCCCTCCTCTTGTAAAATTGTGTGAAAACCCATGACAATAACGCCAATTTTTGTGAAAATTTTGTGAAGATTATGTTGAAGCAGAGTTTGCCTAGGAAGATGATCAGAAGAAACTTAGAACTATTTCTAAGGCAATAAGTAATATTACCATACATTCTAAGAAATTTGCCTTGCTCTTACTATGTAGTTCAAGCAATACGCTCGTCACTCCAAACGCATGGTCCAATTTCGTTGTAACGTTCTTGTACCTTCTTGGAATCTCGTAATACCTAGCCAACTTTTGGTATATTTCATTGTACATTTCATTTTCCCAAGCCATTTCGGGTTTGTCTAATATCATAACGTCAGAAAGTATCTCGTGCCTTGTTTTCAGTATCTTCATGGCAAGATCTAGAGATTTGCTTCCTTGGGAGATCTTACGCCTTGCTGATAAAAAATTCTCGATTTCATCGATCAAGAGATCAGTTTTCTGTTCTATTCTATGTAAAGAAATACTTTGAGCAAGCATAAAGGCTATTGTAGAAAGTGCTCCGTCATCGATTTTGGGTACATACACAACGTCTTGAGATACCTCTATTTCTCTATCGCTACTTTGAACAACTTCCAGTTTGTCTGGAGTACCGTGCTTTACAAATCCAATCACATAATCGTCAAATTCGGAAACTAAGGAATTGAATTGCTTTTCTGATATGTTCAAACCTACAACAGCCCCAAATGAATAAACAAACACTGAACCTTCACCATATTTGAATTTGAATGGCTCTTCCCATCGAACATATTCTACGTACGAAGATTTTTCATTCATGAGTTTCTTTATATCTATATCATCTCCGATGTCCAAGGCGATAAACTTATACTGCACGCAACCACTCCTTTTATTTATCTCTGCTCTGGGCTTTCCAGTCATTTCGAAAACAAAAACTTGCTTTTCTATTGTTTCTTTTCACATCAAGCCTGAATGATGAAACCTTATGCAACAAATATTGTAAAATAGAGAATATCAAGAAATAATGTCTATTATTTCTACATCAAAAATTAAGTTCTTACCGGCAAGGGGATGATTTGCATCAAGTATAGCCGTGAGATCATTAAGTTCATCAACCTTGACAACAAATACATTGCCATCTGGTTGGTATGCCTCTAACATATCTCCAACTTGAACCCCTTCAGGTAACATGGAACGTTGTACAGAGAATTTTAAATCTTCTCTAGCAATGCCATAAGCTTCTTCTGCCATTATCGTAAATGTTTTCTTTTCACCAATTTCCATGTCGATTATAGCTTCTTCAAAACCGGATATCACCTGTCCAGCACCAACAACAAATTCCAACGGTTCCCTCTCTAAGGATGAATCAAATATCTGTCCATCCTCAAGTTTTCCTGTGTAATGAACCTTTACCCTATCACCATTTTTAATTCCCATATTTTCACATCCTTCTAATAAAGTTAGACACATATCTATTATATCATAAATCATCTCAAGTTTGACTAGTAGAGAATCAAACTCCCGTCTATTTGTCTAATAGCTGTCTAACGACCATAAACAAGTATAAAGGATGATCTAAGGATAGCAATATACGAATTGGGAAAAAGGCAGGTCCAAGACCTGCCTTTCTTCTAGATCAACAAGATAACCTACGTTACCTAATTGTTTAAGGATTCGGTCCAGTGTTTCCAGTTGCATCTGTTCTTATCATGTAAACGTCTCCAGCGTGTGTTGAATCAAAAGATTTTGTATATCCCGTGATAATGTAACCACCATCACTCGTTTGTTGAACGAAATAGCCTACGTCATCATAGCTTCCGCCATAGGTTTTCTCCCATGTCTTGTTACCATATGCATCAGTTTTTATCATATAGACATCCCAACCACCTGCACCAAAGGATTCTGTCCATCCTGCCAAGATATAACCACCATCATTTGTCAGTTGTATGCAATTAACTGCGTCATCGTATTTCCCACCGTAGGTTCTCTCCCATACTCTATTGCCGTACATATCGATTTTTATCACATATACATTTACATTCCGACCACCAGCACCAAAGAAATCTGTTGAACCAGCAACTACGTATCCGCCATCAACAGTTTGCTGGACAAAATAGGCTATGTCATCGTAAGTTGAACTGTAAACCGTGTCCCACATCCCGTTACCGTACGCATCGATTTTGAGTATGTAGATATCGGAGTACCCCGAACCCTTGGAATATGTGCTTCCTACAGCAATGTATCCACCATCTTTTGCTTGCTGTATGCAATAAATTTCGTCATCATAGCCACCACCGTAGACCCTATCCCACACTCCGTTACCGTATGCATCGATTCTTACTACGTACGCATCTGCATACCCCGAACCTAGAGAAAATGTGTACCCAGCAATGATATAACCACCATCGGAAGTTTGTTGAATATAGTTAGCTACGTCATCGTACGTTCCACCATATGTCTTCTCCCATACTTTATTGCCATTTGAATCAAGTTTGAGTACATAAAAGTCTGCATATCCTGAACTAGTGGAAAATGTACTTCCCGCAACGATATACCCTCCATCTTTTGTCTGCTGTGCACAGTAAGCTACATCGTTGTATCCACCGCCGTAAGTTTTCTCCCAGGCCTTGTTACCATACGTATCAACCTTGACTACATATACATCTGCATAACTTTTACTGGAAGAATACGTGTATCCTACAGCAATGTATCCACCATCTTTTGTTTGCTGAACGTAGTATGCTGCATCATAATAATTTCCACCATATTTTTTCTGCCAAGTTGTTGAAGATGTTGAAGATAATGTTGCATACGATTCATCAGAGTAGGCCGAATTTCCCCCACTATTGTATGCCCTCACTCTGTAATAATAGTTTGCATTTGGTGTAAGTCCAGTATCTGTATATTCTGTCACATTCGCTCCAACCATTGCGATCTCTGACCACGTACCCGTCGTCCCTATTTTTCTCTCTATCTTGAATCCTTCTTCACTGTTTGAGTTATCCTTCCATATCAATTTCATTTGCGATGCCGACAATGGCTGGACATTCAGATTGCTCGGTGCTTCTGGTGGCACCTTCGTTGGAACAGTCGGGGTAACTGGGGTAGTAGACAACGTTTCAGTAAATTCACTAGCTACAGTATTAACTACAGGCTTTTCTCCACGAATAAGCTTGGCAACGACTGTGTTTTCTGCATCGCTGTATCCCGTAACTTGTACATATCCCATCCCAGTTTTTGTTTCAATCTCAAATACAGTCCCTTTCGGGACAATTTTTGGGTCTATCCCTGCTAGTATTACAGTGTCTCCATCTACCGACTTTACATACGCTTCCAATTTGAAGATCTCTCTCAGTTCAGACCATATGGATGATGCAGTTGATTTTAATGCATCAGTTATCGACTGTTGCTCTGTTTCCTCGGATTTTCCGGTGGACTCCATCGCTTTTGAAGCCAAGAGCTCACCATTCTCGATGTTGTATAACCTGATTGTGTACCTTGAAGTTGCAACAAAGGCATTCGACTTATTGCTCCAAGTAGACGACAAACTAGTCAGAGTAAGCAAAAGTGCATATTTCGACCCACCGAGTTTTCCAATTTCGATCGCTTCTGCCTCTGAGACACCGATTTCCGAGATATTTCGTTCCTTCATGATTTGCTGTATGTCAGCACGGGAAAACAATCGAAATCTTCCTAACTTTAGAACTTGTTCTTCCAAGATAGACAACAGGTAGTCTACTTCATCTGTAGACCAGCCACCACCAACTTTTCCAGGGAGTATGACCAAACTAGTTTTTTCAGTGATAGGTACTGCACCAGCCGAAAATGCTTGTAAAAAGATGGTCAACAATAAAATGATGATTCCTAACTTTGGAAACCTCATAATATCACCTCTCCCATACGATTTCCGTAGCAAACATCAACAAATCTGAATCCATGACTTTTGTAAGATAAATCTTGTTAAACTACCCGCCACCTTAGAGGTGGAGGATTTCGAAAGAAGTTTAGTCAAACGACCCTTATTCTCTCAGGCTGGTCTAAGCAGCCTCTACACTGTAGAGCCATCAGGCTCATCAGTTTACTTGTCCGCACTAATGTGCGCCAGATGTATCAGTTGATGCAATTCCTCTCCAACTTAGGCTACCGCTTGGAAGTTGGAGTATCCTTGCCCATTATATTGATGAATCTTATTATATCACCATAAAGTCAAAATCAAGCTATCACTTTCTGATTTCGAGTGCTTGCTACTTTCGCTTTTGGACAAACTGCAATAGAAACATGGATGGAGAGTAGAGGAAACGCATACAACAGGGAATTGAGAACTTATGTTTCTCTTATGTAACGTTTACTATGTGGATTAAGTTAACCCACATCAATATTGTAATTCAACTATAACATATCCTTTTCTCAATCGTTTCATCGTTCTCTGTGATTTAATTGATTTTCTATATAGATATAGTATGATATAACAAGTGAAAATCAATGGTGAGGTGATAAGATGTTCGAAGGGCTTCGGGATAAGTTGTCGGGTGCATTCAAGATACTCTCTGGAAAAGGGAAAATAAGTGAAAAGAACATAGAAGAAGCCATACAAATAGTCAAAACCTCCCTTCTAGCAGCTGATGTCAATTATAAGGTTGTAAAAGAATTTGTTGAAAATGTGAAAAAGAGAGCATTAGGAGAAGAAGTGTTGAAGTCTTTAACACCTGACCAAATGTTCATTAAGATAATTAGAGATGAAATGATTACGTTATTAGGCGAGAAAGAACCGTTTAAATTAATTCACATGCCTGCCTACGTGATGATGGTTGGACTGCAAGGTACTGGCAAAACAACGAGTGCTGCCAAAATTGCAAATTACCTGAAAAGGCAAGGCAAACATCCTATCTTAGTTGCGGCAGACATTTATAGACCTGCTGCAATTGATCAGCTTGAGACTTTGGGTAAGAAAATAGGCGTTCCTGTCATAGCTGGTGATAGGAATAATGCCATAAAGATTGTTGAAGAAGCCATGAAGGCTGTAAAAGATAGTGGATACGATGTTGTCATACTTGACACAGCAGGACGTTTACACATAGACGATGAGATGATGAAAGAACTCGAAAGGATAAAGGAGCTTGTCAATCCAGATGAGATTCTCCTGACCGTTGATGCAATGGCAGGTCAAGATGCTGTTAACTCAGGCAAGGTTTTCAACGATAGACTTGGTGTAACAGGTTTCGTTGTCACAAAGCTTGATGGAGATTCACGCGGTGGTGTCATTCTCACAATAAGGCACATAACTGGTAAGCCCATCAAATTTGTTGGAGTTGGCGAGAAGATAGATGATTTCGATGAATTCTATCCTGATAGGATGGCAAATAGAATTCTTGGACTGGGTGATGTACTTTCGTTGATAGATAAGGTAGAAAAAGAATTGGATCAAGAAAAGATGCAAAAAATGGGAGAAAAATTTATCAAGGCTGAATTCACACTGGAAGATTTTAAGGAGCAAATAAAGGAGATCAAGAAACTTGGCATGGATAAAATCTTAGAAGCCCTCCCGGGAGCACCACAGATAGATATTAATACAAGTGAGAAGGAACTGAAAAGGGTGGAAGCCATAATAAACTCTATGACACCGCAAGAAAGGAATAACCCCGATATAATAAACGCTAGTAGGAAAAAGAGAATAGCTCTTGGAAGTGGGACAACAGTCCAAGACATAAACAAATTGCTCAAATCGTACGAAGAAATGAAAAAACTCATGAAGATGTTCAAAAAAGGAAAAGTACCATTTGCCTTGAGAGGATTGAAATTCTAATTCAGAAATTACCCTAAATAATTAGGAGGTGTTCTTAGTGGTTAGGATTAGACTCACACGTATGGGAAAGAAGAAACAACCTTTTTACAGGATTGTCGTAGTCGATCAAAGGAAAAAGAGAGATGGTGCTTACATCGAAAGTTTGGGTTATTACAATCCATTGAAACAACCCTACGAGGTCAAAGTCGATGTAGACAAGGCAGCTGAGTGGATACTTAAAGGTGCACAGCCGAGTGAGACAGTTTTAAGGTTACTTGAGAAGTCTGGCTTAAACGAGAAACTTGAAGCACTAAAAGGTAAGAAGGAGGCATAAACGTGAAAGAGTTCCTTGAGTACGTCCTCAAATCCATAGCAAAACATCCAGATGACGTTGTTGTAGTTGAATATGAAGAGGGCGGAAAGAAGGTTTTTGACATATCAGTCCATCCAGATGATGTGGGCCAAATTATTGGTAAGGATGGAAGAACGATCAAGTCTATCAAGATCCTTTTGTCAAGCATTTCCGATGATTCCGACTTTGTTCTGAAGGTGATAAGATGATGAAAAGTCTTGAAGAATTACTTCAGGGCTATGTGCCGTTTGGAGTTTTGAGCAATACCCATGGGCTAAATGGTGATTTGAAACTCTATCTCTTTTCAAATCTGTCTAATCTTGTAAGTAGTTTGACAGAAGCGATAGCCTACAACGAAGAGCAAAAAAAGTACGTAGCAGTACAATTCGAAAAAGTCAGGCGGGCTAACGATCATTTTATAATTCATCTAGCGGGAATAGATACAATATCGGAAGCTGAAAGATTAAAGGGCTTTATCATATATGTGTCGAAGAACTTTTTCCCAAAATCGTTAGATGGTGAATACTACTTTTTCGAACTCATAGACTGCGAAGTTTTTGATGAAGCGAATAACTCCATAGGTGTAGTAAGAGATATCATCGAGACTGGAAACAACGATGTAATTGTTGTAAAGAACAAAAAGTCCGAAATACTTATCCCAGTTATTGAGAGATATGTTCTAAGCATTGATAAGGAAGCAAAAAGAGTTATAGTCAAGGTTCCAGAGTGGTTGGAGTGACGATATAGTGAACATAGGCATACTGACGATATTTCCAGATTTTGTGAAAGTCATCAAAGAATATGGAGTCATTTCTCAGGCGATAAAGAACGGATTACTAGACATACAGATATTCAATCTGAGAGACTTTACAAACGACAAACACAGAGTAGTGGATGATTATCCTTACGGCGGCGGACCAGGGATGGTTATGAAGCCTGAGCCTTTTTTTGAGTTTTTCAGATTTTATGAAGAAAGGTATGGAAAGCCTTATGTTCTTTTAACTTCTCCACAAGGAACGCCGTTGAGTAATGAAGTTGCAAAAGAACTTTCATTTAAGGAGAGAATAGTCATCATCTGTGGAAGGTACGAGGGTATAGATGAGAGAATTATGAAACTCGTTGACATGGAAGTTTCCATAGGTGATTATGTATTAACTGGTGGGGAATTGCCTGCTATGGTAATAACAGACGTTGTATCCCGATTCATTCCAGGAGTTGTGGAAGAAGAATCCGTAAGAAACGATTCATTCTACAATGATTCATTCGATTACCCGCACTATACAAGACCACGCACAATAGAAGGTATGCAAGTACCAGAAGTGTTAGTAAGTGGGAATCATGAGGAAATAAATTTGTGGCGGAGAAAGGAAGCTCTTAAGAAGACTATGTTGAAAAGGCCGGATCTGTTCATGAAACATCAACTTGACGAAGTCGACAAACAAGCTATTCTAATGCTCTTCAAGGAGTTGATGAAAGATGCTCAGTAAGATATACACAGCACTTATTCACTACCCAGTTCTTGGTCGAGATGGAAAGATCATCACAACAGCAGTGACAAATCTTGATATACACGATATTGCGCGGAGTTCAAGGACGTATAATGTAAAGAAATACTATGTTGTAACTCACTTACCAGCTCAAAAAGATATAGTTACGAGAGTCCTCGGATATTGGACAGAAGGATTTGGTAAGAAATACAACCCCAGTAGATCTGAAGCACTTTCCATAGTTGAGCTTAAATCCTATATCGAAGAAGTTATCGATGAAATAGAGAAGGAAGAAGGAGAGAAGCCGATTATAATGTTCACATCGGCAAAACGCAGATCTAACACGATTACCTTTGAAGAAGGAAGAAAGATTGTATTGTCTACGGAAAGGCCTATTTTACTACTCTTTGGAACAGGCTGGGGAATGCCCAAAGAACTAGAAGACATTTGTGATTACTCACTTGAACCATTGCGCAGTAAAAGTGATTTTAACCATTTATCTGTTAGAGCAGCTGTTGCGATTGTTTTAGATAGACTGATAGGAGAGAGCGGTTTTGACGACAGTTCTGTTGTCAAATCAACTGCAGATATTTTGGAGAATTAGCCCTATTCTTTCTCTTCCTGCAGATTTGTTAGCTTTTTGTGAATATGTCAAAACAATGAAAGGGAGGTATAAATATGAGTATGGACAACATTGTCAGAATCATGGAAAAGACACAACTCAAGGAAGTACCAGACTTTAGACCTGGTGACACCGTTAAGGTCCACGTCAAGGTTAAAGAAGGAGATAAGGAAAGAATACAAGTATACGAAGGCATTGTCATATCTATTAGAGGATCTGGTGTTAGCAAAACATTTACAGTAAGAAGAATTGCATCTGGAGGTATAGGTGTAGAAAGGATATTCCCGCTTTATGCACCAACCATAGATAGAATAGAGATTGTAAGGCACGGAAGAGTTAGAAGGGCAAAACTCTATTATCTAAGAGATGTGAAGGGTAAGGTAAAAATCAAGGAGAGAAGTAATGGCTACCAAAAGTCAGCAAAGCAAAAGCAGTCAAAGCAAGCAAAGTAATGCCCAAAAATCAAAGACACCAGTGAATCAAAGTAAAGGGAAAAGCCTGGTGAAAGAAACTATAGTGACCCTTATTTATGCCTTTATCGCAGCAACCATCATAAGACTCTATGTTTTTGAAACCATGCTTGTGCCTACGCCTTCTATGGTCCCCACGATCAACGTAGGGGATCGTCTCTTTGTAGAAAAAATAACCTATTCTGCTCGTGAACCACAAATAGGTGAGATTGTTGTATTTTACACACCTTTTCCAGATGAGAGAGCGCAACAGATGCTGAGAGCATTTGACAAGTTCATGGATATGTTTACATCGAGTCAATTTAAGGGGTCCGTGAAGTACGTTAAAAGATTAGTTGGAAAAGAAGGAGATGTACTAACTCTAAAACAGGTTGATGGCAACTACAAACTTTTTGTAAATGGTGCCATCCCTGAACATCTGGCATCTATAAATTACGAACTTGGCGGAGTATTCAAATATCCAAAACTCTGGGAGTATTTAATTGAAGCATCAGCTTTGAAGAGTGATAAGAACAAATACCGTGCTTACCTCTTTACGTTAGCTCAAAAGGAAGGAAACGAGCTTGCAAATACGGTATTCAGTATCTTAGGCGGTTTAGATCCAGTTCCTTACGGTATAGATTATTCCGTTTTTGTAGAGAAATATCTCAAGCCACAGAATATAAACATTTCAGATTATGTCTGGACTGAAAATGGCCAAGTGTACATAAAGGTACCAAAAGGATTTTGTTTCTTCATGGGAGACAATTCCACAGAAAGCTTAGATAGCAGGTACTTTGGGTTTGTACCAGAGAGTGGAATTATAGGTAGACCTATATTGAGAATATGGCCATTTGCAAATTTTGGGCCAATTCAACCACTTCTTAAACCTGCTACAGTGCAGTGAATAAATGCATCTAAGTAAATGTGCGGTGAGTATTGAAATACTATATTGACAGCTACATGCTCATATATATAACATCAGGAGGCGTGATATCACGCCTCCTGATTTATTAATTTGAAATATTAGAAACAGTAAAAACAGACAGGTACATTACTAATGCTCATACATTCTCTACTTTTTTGCCTCTTCGATAACTCCATTCAGTGCTTTGAAGAAATCCACGCCATTCTGGCCAAGTTCGTCTATCTGCTTTGCTATCTGCTCATTGCTCTTGACGGCCTCAATAGCACCTACAGGGTCAAAAATAAGCAAGACATTCGTGTAGACAAGGCTTCCTACATACTCCTCCCAAACTGCATATATGTAAGTGCCTGAAACCTCTGTACTTGAGAACATCTCTGTTACCGATTTGTACGCTTGCATTGCTGTGCTTTTCAAGCTCTCTGCATTTGCCTTTCCAGAACTAGCAATCGCTTGTATCTGTCCATCAACCAATTGAGAAAATGTGGAAATCTTTGCACTGAAGTATTCTGACAGTTCCTTGTACGCATTCGTCTTTGCCTTATCCCTTGCTTTGACTGTGTCTATCCCACCACCGATACTTTCTCCTCTAAATGCGAGGAGCTTTCCACTCTGATATAGCTCACGAACACGTTTTTCCATGGTGTTATTTACATACACAATTTTGGCATCCTTCGAAATACTTTGGATCTTCACACCATCTGCCATGATCCATTGAACATCTTCCTTTGGAAGTGTGAAAAAGAATATACCGACACCGACGGCTATTATCACTGCACTGATAAGTAAGATTGTAGTTGTATCCAAGAGACCACCTCCCAACGTCTACCGCTAATAACATTTACAATTCATTAGAAATAGACACCAAGTTGTATGCTAAGTCCAGATAATCCATCTTCACTAAAGTACATCGAATAACCTGCAGAACCATAGATTCCAAATGATGGGTTGAATTCGTAGGTTAACATTCCGCCTGCAAACGCGCCATATAACATTCCAGCAACATCATATGTGTCTAAGTCGAAAAGTCCTATTACACTTATTCCACCGTTGACCTGGACTCCGATTCTACCCATTTCCAACAATTTGAATCCAGCTCCTAAATCTACATATGCTGGAGTGTAACCAGCTACAGAGCCAAGGAATGTCCCAACACCGACGTAAATTGGCAGTGGGATTGTACTATCGCTACCATCAGTCCATGCGCTTACCCCCAGTCCAAACATACCTGAGAACATTGAAAGGCCTAAACCAGCATGTACTCCGGTCGTTGGATATTCCGTTGCAACATCATACTGCATAGGTTTCTCACCATACATGAATTTCGTAACAACAGTACCATCAGTCTTGTTGTATCCTGTGACTTTTACATAGCCAACACCGCCAGTTGATGTTTCAATTTGAAATATAAAGCCTTTCTGTGCAAGTTTTGGATCTATGCCCGCAAGCACAATGTTATCGCCACTGACTGACTTTACGTACGCTTCTAACTTGAATATTTCTCTTAATTCAAGCCATATAGATGATGCCGTGGACTTCAGTGCATCTGTAATCGCCTTTTGGCTCGTGTCTTTTGAACTCCCACTTGATTCCATTGTCTTGGAGGCTAAGAGCTCGCCATTTTCAATATTGTAAAGTTTAATAGTGTACCTCGATGTAGCTTCGTATGATTTCGATTTATCACTCCATGCAGCAGAAAGTTCAGTCAATGTAAGTAATAGTGCGTACTTAGAGCCACCAAGCTTTCCTATCTCGATCGCGTCAGAAACACCAAATTCCGACATATTTCGTTCCTTCATGATCTGTTGCAAATCAGCGCGTGGGAATAGTTGAAATCTACCTAATTCCAAAGCTTGTTCTTCCATGATTGATAAAAGGTAATCTACCTCATCCATGTTCCATCCATTACCTATCTTTCCAGGGAGAATCACCAAGTTAATTTTATCAGTTACAGCTATGCCACCTGCAGCGAAAATCGAAACTGCCATTATTGCTAACAACGTCAAGATTATCGTTCTTGAGTACCTCATAGGACCACCCCTTTCAAATAATTCGGAATAATGATGATATCACTTCGTCACTTGATAATTGTAATCGGATATCTTCTTTATCTTGAGTGCATCTATCGTCTTAAAAAATGCTTCAAGCGTGTTCATATCTACATTTGTCTCTATAACTAGTTTTGTATCCGCCTTTTCAACCACTTTTATTCCCGCATACTTTGCGTTTAAATAGTCCATCAACATCGAACCGTACACGGCTCTTTCAAGCACGAATGTGTATCTAAAAACTTTTTTCGTTTGCACATTCTCAAAATTCAGTGAGTTTATAATTTGTTGTACATAATTTTTGAAATTCTGCCCGCTAACTATCTTAGAGACCGCCGCTTGTGCAGTTGCACCTGTATTGACTTCTTCAAACTGAGGAGCACTTAATATATTGCCTGTTATAGAATCGATTATCTGCGTACTGACTACCATTCTGACTGAGTAGACACTGTAGTCGGAGACGTACGTTGAAGTGGAATTCACCTTTGTATACAGTACATACCTTGCACTAGATAGGGCCGCTAGTCTTCCTAAGGTTGTCAAATTGTATCCTAGCCTTTGTTGTTCTTCAAGTATTTTCTTTGAAAAATCTTTTGAAACAAGCTTTATTCCAGCATCCACAATATCAGAAATCATGGTAGGTTCAACGTAACCTAAACTATCACCATCGACTATCAGCATCGCAAAACCACTTGGTGCGTTCTTCAGTGCATCTCGTATATCATTTTGGAATCTTTCTTTCATAACTGTTGCATTGACGACGGCAAAGTATATTCCTTGATATTCGCCTGTTGCGGTAATTTCGTAATCTATCCCTGCACTGACTTTATTCACTATGTATTCATCTATCGGTACATCAAGTAGGTCTTTGTCTTGTCCCAATAGAACTTCTGCAGCAGATTTTCTGACGATTTTCGTCAGTGCATCTTTGATTGCATTATCTCTTGTAACTTTGACATCTGGACCAGGTTTTGCACTCCCACCAGCAAGTATTCTCAGCTTGTCGTTGTCTCTTGAAATTACCCTGACAATATCTGGATTGACAAGTACTTTGCCAGGTGCCCAAACTGCATTGACTATACCACCTATCGAGACTGTGATCTTTGAATCTATTGCCTTCACGATCCCTGAGAAGACAGCCTTGCCGTCTTTTAGTGTGACGATATTTGGACCATCGATGTTGTCGTTTATAATCCTCACGGACGTTATCGCATTTGCGCTGGACCTTATTTCAACAGATACCTGCTCTCCGATCAATACTTCCGTCGGTCCTGAAAGTTCAATCTTCACATCCTTCAAATATGGCCTAAGTCTTTCTCTATCGATCAAACCGTCTGGAACATCAGAAGCAGCAGCATCCAAGGCATTGAGTAATTCGACGACTTGAACTACATCGTTGAAATCTTTAATCTCTTTTGCCTTTACATTCTTTACTATTCCATCGATTTCTGCATACTTGCTCTTTATTCTCCCTACAATCAGTGCAATTTCTTGTGATATCGTTGGCGGAAATTTGTATTTTGAAACTAGTGGCTCATACTTATCCAAAAGACCTTTGGCTGTGAATACCATTCCAGAATCCAAAAGTGTGCCTGCTAATTTCAATGATATGTAAGTTTCAAAAGTTTTCTTTGTATTCTCCTCTTCAACTAAAACCTCTACCTTTGCATAGTACTTACCACTTGAATCTTTTTTCTTATCAACGACGTTGTATTTAACATCAACAAACTCAAATTGAGATTTCGTTTCTATTGTTTTCTGATACTCTCTATTGAGTGTTTCTCTCACAGTGTTATTCGAGATCGTTTGCAACAATTGCTCATTTAACTTTGAAGTTGTTTGTACATCGACGTAAAGCTGTTCGGAAAGATTTGTGAGAGCGTTCTTCTTTGCAACCTCTTCTGCCTCAAGTTCAGTACTACCATACGCCTCTCCAACACCTTTCATGTAACTAACATTTGAAGGTAATGAAGGAGCTGGCTGTGTTGGCTGGCTTGGCTGAGTAGGCTGAGCTGGTTGTTGAGGAGTTTGAACCGCTGGTGCTAACGGGGTTCCCAAAAGCGCTTGGTCTATAACACTATTAAGCGAAGCAAAGAAATCAACGCCAAGATTTCCCAGTTGATTAACGGTCTGCTGGATATCTGGCTGCATCTCGATGAATTTTTTCACATCTTCTGGATCGTAAACTAAGAGGACGTATGTATGCACTAAGTTGCCTTCCTTTACCCGCCAAGTAGCATACACATAAGCACCAGAAATCCTGCCTGCCGCAAAGAGTTCTGTAACGCGCTTGTAGGCATTCGTTGAAGCACTAACAATATCACTTTTATTCCCAGAAACTTGGACATTCTGTAATTGACCTTCAACCAATTGAGCAAATGTACTAACATTGGCATTGAGCAGCTCAGCAATCTGTGAGTAAGCTCTCAACTTTGCTATTTCTTGATCCTGAATCGTTCCGCTTCCTTGCGCCTCACCTACAAAGGCTATCAGTTTATTGGCTTGTACAAGTTTCTTGACAGCTCCAGATTTTGCAGTATTAACTTCTATGTTTTCTGCATTCGATGGTATTTTCCACACTCTTACTCCATCTGCTTCTATCCATTTGTCTTGTGGTTGCATTAAGAAAAATGCACCCAGGCCTATCGCCGCAACTAGCAAAACACCTACTAATAACCAGGTTATATTATCCACACTCAATCACCTCCAAAACATCAACTAAAAGAAAATATCCCCCTGCAAGGTGCAGGGGGATTCAAATGAAAGAATTATTTACCCATTGGTGTTCCTTTTGTTGCTTCTTGCATCACAGCATTCAAATTCTCGAAGAAATTGACACCTTGTTTTCCAAGTTCATTTACAGCTTGTTGTACTTGTGCATCAAGTTCAACTATCTTCACGATTAGCCCTGGATCATACACAAGCAAAGAATACGTGTTGACAATATTTCCACTCTTTACTCTCCAAACTGCAAAAACATATGCACCCGAAACCCTGCCCTCTGCAAAAAGCTCAGTTACTCTCTTGTACGCATTTACGGATGCACTGACAATATCGTTCTTATTTCCAGAGACTTGAACGTTCTGAAGCTGACCCTCGACCAATTGTGCAAATGTGCTTACCTGAGCATTGAGAAATTCTACAATTTGTGAATATGCTCTCATCGTTGCTACTGCTTCATCTTGAGCACTTCCAGTTCCTTGAGCTTCACCTACAAACGCGATGAGCTGGTTCTTCTGCTTCAACGTTTTCACAGATTGTGCTTGGGCTTGGTTGATAAACGTTACTTCTGCATCTTTAGGTATCTGCCAAATCTTTACACCGTCAACTTCAATGTATTTGTCTTTCGGAGTTAGAAAATAAATACCGCCTACGACCAATCCAACAGCCAATATGCCGATGAGAACCCAAGTCATCATGTTATCCACAAATACCCCTCCCTTATAATAGAGTAGTCGCCACATTCAAGATTTTTCGGTGACTAATGATTAGACTACATGAACAATAAAACAGTTCAAAAAGTTTTCAAATATATAACAAAGTGTGCACGCCAATAGCGTGCACACCAAAAATAATAAAAAGCTGTATCCGATTTCCACCTATCCCCAGTACCCCCGATTTTCCTTAGATAGTATATCATTTCAAGCGTGCATCTGTCAATTTTCTGAAGCACATACATGCTAATATAGCCTAATACCGCATAAACAGAGGACTGTGACAACTTTGTTTGGCGTATTTGTAGAGATCAAATATTGACTTTATGCTTTTTTACTGATAGAATTTCTTCGAAATGTTGGAGGTGAATTTAAATGGTTAATTTGGTCCTGCGAGGCCAGAACCGGATTCACGGTATATATGAAAGTCATCATTCTGACGCAAGATCAGTAAAAAAAGCGATACTTAACGGTTTGATTTATGTAGTTGGTTTATTTTTAGGCTTACTGCCTTTTTACAAAAGCTTCTCATACAGTCATGTGTATTCACACAATTCGTCAAGAGGACTCGTCTTTGAGCCCTCTTTTTTATTATGTTATGATTACTGTATAGTCATAGTGTTGGCAAATGCTTCTAGCTATTACATTTTCATTAGTGAGGTGGGGTGATATGCTATTCTATGATCCATTTTCTGATAAGTGGTATGAACAAATCGAAGAACAAATAGATTTTAGACTGCCTGAGAAGATATCATTGGGAGATAAGTTCATTGTATCATATCCTTTTGTGGACTTGCATACACATGTAAGGCTAAACAATGGAGAAGATTACAATTCACTTACTAAAGCAGCAATTGTAGGCGGTTTTGGGGCAATGAACATTCAGCCGAATACAAATCCACCTCTTGATGAGTGGAATGTTCTAAATGATCATACATCATTGTCCAAAGATGAACTTGTCAAGTATCTGTACACTGTGAATTTCTTTGGGGGGATTTCTGATATATCCGCTGGACCTTTGGACATTCAAATAACAGGATTTTCAACTGATGGAATTAGATATAATTCTCAAGAGCTTGTCGAATCATACCGTAATAAGAAAGTAGCATTACTTTTTGACCATAGTCAACTGCATGAAATAGCAGGTGATTTTTACACCGGTACAAATCTGCCAAATGCGATAAGACCATACTCCAATGAGGCAATTGCGATAAATAAAACTGTACTCTTGGGATTAGAATTCGGTTTCAACAAGTTCCATATTCAGCATGTTTCAACGGCCAAAAGTTTAGATGAAATAGAGCATTTGAGAAGATTTGCAAACGTTACCTGCGAGGTAACTCCGCACCACATTTTCTTCATCCCTGAGATGATAGATAATCCAAACCAGAAAATCAATCCGCCTATTTCAAAAGATAGAGATTTGCTTATCGATGCTGTAAAAAAGGGCTTCATCGATACATTCTCAACGGATCATGCACCACATCCAGAAAAACCTAATGATTTTGAAAGGGCACCATATGGTAGCTCTCACATCGAAGTTGCATTTTCAGTGTATTACACGGTATTCAATGATCTACAGCTCGTAATAAGAAAACTGACGGTTGACCCGTTAAGAGTCATCGGTCGGTGTTATGAAGACTTAGGCATGAGATTTCCTAATGACTTGATAATTCTAAACACGGAAGATCAATATATCGTTGACAGCAATAAGCTCTACAGTATGGGGAAGAACTGTGCGTTCAATGGATACAAATTGAAAGGAAAAGTTTTTGGAGTAAGAATAAATGGAAAGTGGGTGTATTGGAATGGTACATTCATCGACAACTGAGACGATTAAGAAACACTTACTTACAAAGAGAGGATGTGTCGGCGTTACTGAGGACACTTTTCTAATTACTTTTAATGAAAAAATTGATTTCCTACCAGGTCAGTTTGTGATGATAGGTGTAGATTCTCATGGACTAACGCGTAAGCCATTCACAATAGGAAAGTTTAAGGACAATTTGGCCATTTCTGTAAAAACTGTTGGTGAGGGTTCTAAATACATAGTTGAAACAACTACTCCCTTAGAGGTGATTGGACCACTTGGAAAACCATTTATCCCGTTATCATCAAACGGTGTTGTAGTTGTTGCACCTTCTTGCATCGTAGAAGGTATCCATCTCTCGGAACATTTTGACATCTCGCTTCATGTATGCTCAAAGGCTCCATTGAATAAAGATTTTATATCTGCTGTGAGCAACGATAAAATGGAATTTCATATTGGGGATGATGCATATCTACAGCTATTGAATAAGCTGAAATTTGAAAAGTACGATTGGGTCTTCATAACTGGTTCAAAGATGATGGAGAAGATAGGTATTAAAAAACTCACAGGTGAGGGAGGAAAGGTTGTCTACGTATCGTATAACGAATATATGGGATGCGGAATAGGTGCTTGCAAGTCGTGTGCAGTAATGACAAAGAATGGCATCAAGCATGTGTGTAGCGATGGCCCCATATTTAGAGGTGATGAGATATGCTTTCAAAACTAAACTTGAAAGTCCCGTTGATAATAGCCTCAGGCCCTGGTGGGTTTGGTGAATATGCAAAGATGGATGGTTTCCCTTGGAAATATGTAGGTGCTTACACATTGAAAACTGTAACTTACAACAAGAAATCTGGAAACGTTCCACCACGTATGTATGCAAGGGATGGTTACATGATAAATAGAATTGGTCTTGAAAATCCTGGCATCGATCAATTTTTGGATGCACTGGAGAATGGTGAATATGAATTTCTTTTTAAGAAGACAAATGTGATTCTTAGCCTTGGAGGAGACAATTATCAAGAATACATCGAAGTTACAAAGAAAGTAAAACCGTATTTGCATAAGTTCATAGCCGTTGAATACAACTTTTCTTGTCCAAATGTTAGTAAAGGTGGGCTTTCCATGGTCACAGATTTGATTGAATGGCAAAGTCTACTTGTAGAAATAAGAAAAGAGTTGCCTGATACATTTCTCATAGCCAAGCTCGGTATCGAAGGGGGATTCATTGAAAATTTGGTGGAGAAGGCAGCACAATCTGGCTGGAATGGTGTCACTGTAATAAATACAATAAGAGGACTCATGTTTAACGATGATGGTGAAATATTACTTGGAGGTTTATCAGGCCCCAATTTACTTCCCATAGCTGAAAGAGCTGTGTACGAAGTGAGAAAGAAATTGTCTGATATTTACATCATATCTTCCGGTGGTGTTTACAAAGAAGAAGACGCAAAGCAGTTGTTGAAAGTTGGCGCAGATGCTGTGAGTATTGGAAGCGCCATCTTCCAAGATGAACAGATAATTTCTCGGATAGGCAAGTATATCTTAGAAAACTTAAAAAAGTGATTGGAGGGATTTGATATGATGATGAGTTGCACAGAAGGTTCTTCTTTTTATTCACAGGATACATCTTCTTGCTTAACATATCGAACTCAACCAGTTTTGAGTTTGGATATGGAAAATCCTGAAGAATTTATAGAAAGATATGGTTCTTTTGAGTATGTCAAGGTAGGTCACAACTTGGCTATCAAGGGCAAAGGTATACTGGATTTCTTGGCAGATAAGGGATTAAAGGTCATATTAGATCTGAAATTTTCGGATATACCGAGCACAGTTGCAAGGTCGATTAAGAGCTGGGATCACCCTGCAATAGTAGGATTCACCGTACATGCCAACAGTGGAATTCAAAGTGTACTTACTGCACTTGATTCAACAGATAAATACGTGTTCTCAGTCATAAAGCTCACTTCTATGCCAGGCAAGTTGGAAGATTATAGGCAATTGATAGAAGAACTTGCAAAGCTTGGTTCTTCTTTTGTGCTACCTGGTAAATGGGCTATTGAGTTAAGAAAGAGTATCGGTGGACAAATACTTGTTCCTGGCATACGTATGGAGCAGAAAAGCGATGACCAAGTGGATACAGTTAGTCTGTGGGATGTACTTGGAATTGCCAACTTTGCTGTACTTGGCAGAGAAGTGTACAAGTCGAAAGACCCAGCTCAGAAGATTGCTGAAATCAAATCACAGATTGAAGAGAAGGTGTCAGCATGGAAAAACAAGTAATGGAAATACTTGAAAAAACTGGTGCATTGTTGAAAGGGCATTTCATTTTGTCTTCCGGACTGCATTCAGAGTTTTACGTACAATGTGCGAAGATATTTGAATATCCTAAATATGGAGAGATTATAGGGCGGATGATTGCGGAAAAGATAATCCAGTCTGGACTCAAGCCTGATGTCGTAATAGGCCCAGCACTCGGTGGGATTATTGTTGCATACGAAGTTGGAAAACATACAGGCGCTAAAGTGATGTTTACAGAAAGAGAAGATAACCAAATGAAGTTGAGAAGAGGGTTTGAACTTGACCAAGGAGATAAAGTCATCATAGTAGAAGATGTTGTTACAACAGGCAAATCCACTTTTGAAGTTGAAGAGGTCGTAAAATCATTTGGTTCTGAAATAATTGGATATGCGTCCATCATAAATAGGAGTGGCAAAGAAACACCGTTTAAAAAGCCGTACAGCTATCTACTCAAGCTTGATTTTCCTATGTACACATCAGACAATTGCCTGTTGTGCAAATCAGGAATACCGGTGACAAAACCTGGTTCGCGGAAGAAGTAGGACATGTTAGTAGTTCCTTCTCTTTTTCACTTTTGCCTATAGGATTGCAAATATTTTTCTCGCAATTTTATGGCATGCTCATGGGGGATTGTGGACATACTACCAAGTTTCAATGATTCGATGCAAATCTGTGCCGTTTTTTCTGCTACTTGTGTAGCAACAAAGGCTTCCTGTAAATTTACTCCTACAGTTACAAGGCCATGATTTTTCAGAAAGGCGCAGTGATTGTTAGAAAGTGCTCTTACTGCATTTTGTGCGAGTTCAATAGTCCCAGGTAATGCGTATTCACTTACATACAAAGTCTCACCAAGTATCATTACAGCATCTTCAACGATCGGTGGAATGGAAGAAAGCGTTATGGAGACAACTGTGGAATAGATTGGATGTGTATGCAGAATTGCCTTTACATCGTTTCTTGATTCATATATTTTGACATGCAAAGCGGTTTCAGATGAAGGTTTGTTTTTGGCATATACAATGTCACCGTTTCTTTTCAAGATACATATATCCTCACGCTTCAATTTATCGTAAGGTTGTCCAGAAGGGGTTATGTAGATGTGTTCTCCTTTAAGTACGCTTATATTTCCCCAAGTTCCTTTTGTGAAACCCTCGCTAGAAATACGTTGGGCATATGCTATTATCTCATCAGCAACTAAAGAGTCTAAACCTTGCTGCATAATGTCAGAATTATCCATAGAGAACTCCCCCATTTTGCTTCCATCTTATAGCATAGATTAAGTATATATAAGGTTATTCTATTCTGTGAACACCATCACTGGTTTCAACGTCTATAACTTTCAGTTCTATATTGTACTTCATGTCATATTTTTTTGAGATTTCATATATTACTTTCTCAAATTCAGAATTAGCTAAGACAATTACACATCCGCCAAAGCCTGCACCAACTATCCTTGCACCATATACATTCGAACTCTTTTCAAGTTCACCTATTATGAAATCGATCTCAGGACAAGAGACCTCGTAATTGTCTCTCAAACTGTAGTGAGATTCATATAGATACTTTCCCACAAGTCTAAAGTTGTCTGTTTCAAGCGCTGATAGCGTTTTGAGTACTCTAGTATTCTCTGTTATTACATGAAGGGCTCTTTTCCTGAGTATCTCATCAGAAATCCTTTCAACATCTTCTATCGATACGTTTCTAAAAGACTTTTGTCCCATAGCATTGAGAACATCTTCGCATTCTTTTCTTCGTTTGTTGTATTCTGAATTCCCGAGCTCGTGTTTCACACCGGAATCTATGAGATATATTCTCACATTTTCAAGATTCAAAGGGACGTATTTGTATTCCTTGGTCATTGTGTCTATGAAAAGAGCATTGTTCTCTTTCGACAGTGCAACCGTGTACTGATCCATGATTCCACATCTTACACCAACGAATTCAACTTCACAGCTATGTGCAATGTTTGCAAGTTCTTCCATAGAAATATCATAGCCCATCATCTGACATATAGCGTACCCTACACCAACCTCCAGAGCAGCAGAACTCGATAATCCGGCACCCATAGGCAAGTCTGAGTTTATTCTCATATTGAATGGTTTCACATCGTATCCTCTTTCTTTAAGTTTCACGATCATACCTATCACGTAGTCCGCCCAAGAATCTGTACGGTTGAAGTGCTCAAAAGCTATACCCTTCTTCGTTTGTTCGGAAAAAACCCTAAACGATTTTGAAGGTTCGATTTCTATCTTTACATATCTTTTGATAGCGAAAGGTAGAACGTATCCATCATTGTAGTCCGTATGCTCGCCTATTAAATTAGCTCGTCCTGGTGAATAAACGACTATCTTCTCACTCATACCATTCATATGACAACCTCCACACTTCTAAGCTCCGCTGCAGCTTCCTCAGGAAGCTTTGGATTAATAAACGCCCAAGTTCCCGTCTCGACGCTAGCCATCCATTTGATCTTGTTCTTGTCCCTTTTTACAGGATTGAACTCTATGTGAAAATGAAATGCATGGTCATAACGTACGTCATTTACAGGCGACTGGAATAACATCATCATGTACGGGAACGATTGTTGAAAGAGCAAGTCATACTTCATTGTAACAATTTTTAACGCTTTTGACAATAGGCTTCTCTCAGAGTTGTTCATTTCAACCAAGCTACTTATATGCCTTTTTGGATACACGTGGACTTCATATGGCCATCTTGCATAGAAAGGTACGAACGCTATGAAACCTTCATTCTCATATATAAGCCTTTCATTAGTTGCTAATTCATTTTCTACTACATCACAGATAGCACAACGTTTGTTTTCATCGTAGTACTTCGTCAATGATTGCATCTTTGCATCAATTCGCTTTGGTAGAAATGGAAATGCATACAATTGACCGTGAGGATGTGAAAGAGTCGCGCCTACTTCAGCTCCCCTGTTCTCAAATATAAATATGTATTTTATAGCTGGTTGTAATGATAACTCAAGGTACCTATCTACCCACATTTTTATGAGCTTTTCTATTTGGTAGGTCGGCATCAAACTCATCGCACTGTTATGTTCAACCGTGTACACGACTACCTCACACTTGCCGTTGGCTCTCGCCCTCTTATATAAGCGGCTATCTGATTCAACCTCAGGCGCATCGACTTTCATGGAAGGAAATCTATTGTCAAAGGAAGCCAAATCATATGGGATCGAAAATTCATCCCCACCAACGCATAATGGGCAAGAAGTTGTAGGATTTGTAGGCCTTTGTTGAGTAAATGCAGAGACCATTACCCATTCATCGGTTAGTACGTTATATCTTCTCTCCATCATATTATTAACCCACTCCCTTAACTCAGTTTGATCAGTCAATGGTTCTCATTTCTCATTGTAGTAGTTGAACGTTCTACCATCGTCTTTTAACTCTACCGTTTTTATCAATTCGATATCCACAGTATCTTTCGAATAGGTGAAGACGCAATCTTCAAGATCTGTTATGAAGAGTGAGTCACACCCATCCACTCCACAACTTGTGATATTGTATTGCCCCGACATAATCCCACTTAAATGTACCTTTCTCCTACCGTATTTTCTGTATTCCGAAACGATACTCCATAATCTATCGTCCATCACGTAAGCTAAGTTGTCGCTTTGAATGATCATATTATCCAGCAACAACGAAGTTAATGTGTATAGTTCTCTCTGTACATCGGAAAGCTGAGTATCGCTTTTTCTGAGCATCAGACAATCTGGATCGTTCCACCACCATATACCATTTGTAAACCACCTTGTTAATGCATTTCTGAGCGAATAATATGCGTTTGGATATCCAATGTCAGAACTACTGACATCCCAATAAGGGGCGGTATCTGGTCCGATCCGCATTCCATCCACGTAACCAATCGAAGGAAGTAATGGAGCGCCACAGCCTAGAATAAATGAATCACCAACAGCCTTTTTAATCGTGGTAATCCCTTGTATATATGCTTGAATGGGTGTTACATTTTCAAGGCGTTTCCCTTGTATCGCCCCAGCAAATAGAAAGTCTATCTTGAAATACTCAAAACCACATTTCTTCAAGTTTTGAAAAAGATTAGCCAACCAATTCAAAGCTTGTGGTACAGTTGTATCTAAAGCGTATATCCTTTTATTCCAATTCTCGTAAGCAACGCGTGGGTTACCATCTTCACCTCTTACAAGCCAATCTGGATGTTCTTTAAACAATGTGGACGTTTCTGAGACGCTGAAAGGTGCAAGCCATATACCTGGTACGTATCCATACTCTTTTATCTTAGCGGCAACTTCTTCGAGTGATGGGAATTTACTATTTGGCGTCCAATCACCTATGTCTACTTCCCATGCATCATCTATTTGAAATACATCGTATCCTCTTCTACGAGTATTTTCTAGTTCAGTACACATCTTCTCGTAGTCGAAGTCGAGGAAATACTGATACCAACTTGACCATCCAACCAATCGCTTGCCTGACAAAGCAACTCTATTCTCTTTAGCTACTAAATCGGCATAATACGGAAGCACTTTATCTGTATCGTCAAAAAGGATAACCACTGGCTCTATCTCTTGCCATTGTTCGAATCGTATCCCAAAATATCTAAGTTTGACAGATACTTCATTTTCATCTAATTGAAAATATGGATGAGCTACCTTACTTGATAATCCCCCCACGAGAAAGTGTTCGGATGCTATATAGTAATCACTTATCAGATTGTCGAAGTACAATTCGGGCATAATTGACACACTGAATCCAAATTTTTGAATAAGGTCGTCCGGAAAATCTAATCGAAAATCCTTTTCAATAACCTTAGATGGTCCCCAAGATTGCCAATTATTCACCAATAATTTATCTGGTCTCTTAAACTTAAAGATTTCAATTTCATCGGTAAATCCTTTAACATATCCTCTGAACTTGAAACCAAGGTGGATTCTCTCCATTTCAATGATTAACTCATAGTTATTCTCTTTTCTATATCCGGCGATTTTTTTTATCTCGATATCACTGAAGTCATCAAAATCTATGATTTCTGAAACACTCATGGCATGCGAGCACAAACCAAATTCTTCTCGGTCGGGCCTTGAGAAGTACGTGCTCATCCCTCCTTTCAACCCTCTAAGATTGTGAATAATTCAAGCAGATCTTCTTTCGGTAAGTTTAACATCAAGTACGATCTCTCTTGCAGGAACTTTTGCCTTAGCTTCTATACTTTCTAAAAGTAACTCAAATGCAGTTTGGCCTTCTAGTATCTTATCGATAGCAATAGTCGTAAGAGCAGGAGAAATATACTTTGCATAGCTTATATCATCATATCCGACAACCGAAATGTCTTGCGGAATTCTCTCACCGTACTCCTTCAGTGCCTGAATTGCTCCAATTGCAAAGATATCGTTAAAACAAAACATCCCATCAAAATCTAGACCTGAAAGAAGTAATTCCTTCGTCTTACTGTATGCACTTTCGACTCCTTCTGAGATCTCATATACAAGCTCATCAGTAAATTCGATTCCATTGTTTTTCAAGGCTTTCTTGTATCCCTCAAATCTCATTCGTGCAACAGATTTATATGAAAGACCATTTAAGAGTAGTATACGTTTTCTACCTTTCTTAATGAGATAATCGGTGGCGAGAAAACCACCAGTTACATCGTCTGTATGAACTTCTGGCAACTTAAGTTTATCGAAGTGAACACCAAGGATCACGCTGGGAATACTTATATTTGCAAGAAACTCTATGTCTTGAGACATTTCTTGAGTAGGAGTAATTATAATACCATCAACTCTCCTACTTATCATGGTTCTTATTGCTTCCTCTTCCACATTATAGTCTTTCTCCGTGTTCATCAATATCACGCTGAAGCCATTTTCTCTCGCTTTCATCTCTATCCCCTTAAATACTTCTGAGAAAAACGGGTTGGAACTATCTTCGAATATAACCCCAACAACTCTTGTTAATCCATATCTAAGCGATAGAGCAGTCGCATCTCTTACATAACCCAGTTCCTTAGCAACTCTAAGTACCCTTTTTTTAGTTTCTTCGTTTATGTCTGGTTTATCATTGAGTGCTCTTGAGACTGTGTTTATGGAAACGCCTGCAGTAGCTGCTACATCTCTAATGGTAACAAATTTCTTCAAATCCTTTCACCTCCAAATGCCAGATTTGACAACTGTACCAGTTATGTTCTTTTTGCCAGCTTTTTCAATTCAAATGCCTCTAAAACAAGCTTTTGTGAATCAACATAGACAATGTTGTGCTCATTTCTCAGATTCAGAACGTACATATTGCTTTTATCCTCAGCAAATTGAACATCAGTACCAACTACTTTCAGAGGTAGCTTATCATGCAAAAGCTCTATCCAAGTATGCTTATCTACAACAGTTGCTATGTAGAACCTTTCCTTTCCATTGAGAACGTTTAATGTCAAAGCAGGCATGCCGTCAGTAAATGTACCAAGCACTTGTGCTCCATATAATTCTACCTCATCTTGCCAGTATTTTGCATGATGTGGTACATTATGAAGCAAAAATTCTTTCTCACGTATGGCACCAAAATCCACAACTTCTACGCCAAATTCTTCGATTAGATTATCTGGAGCCCTTTTGACAATCCAGTTCTTCTCATCTTTAAGACCGCTCATGCACGTCATATAAACAGGACCTTTGAAATCCGAGATCATATTTGCAAAACCTTCCCCTATCTTGAATGCATACGGTACAATCAGTATATCGTACTCTTCAATATCATCGTCTGCAAAAACAAAATCAACATTGTAACCAAGCTCTCTCACAGCTTTGTATATTTCAACTACACTGTCCCAATACTTGAACTCCTTGTTTACATGATTTATTCTATGAATCCACTCATTTTCGTAATCGAAATATATAGCAACTTGTCGAACCACTTCTATTGTACCATCTGTTTCTGACTTTCCTTTTGAAAATTCACTCAACCTTTGAGTTGGTCTCCCTGAATAATCGAGCAATCCAGTATGGAATTGCTCAGCTCCAAATCTTATTTGGTCAAACCGGAAGACCATTACACCAAGCGCTCCATCCAGATATGCTTGTTTTGTCCACATAGCCAAATAATTGCCAGGATAATTTTCGTTCCTCAATTTCCAGTTAACGCGTCCCGGTTGTTGCTCCATGATCAAAAATGGAGACTTTTTCAACGAACGCATGAGTACATGATTTGCGGACTGCCTGAAAGGTTCGTAGTCATCGGTCGAGATGTAGTTATCCCATGAAACAAGATCGATATACTTTGCCATTCTTCTATAATCAAGGTCCATAAAATCTACCATAAAATTGTGAGTAATCGGTTTGTCGGAGTACTTTCGGATGATTTCTATCTGTGCATTCATGAAATCGATGTTACTGTCAGACATAAATCTATAAATATCCAGCATCTGATGAGGATTCTCAAATGTTGGTGTGTTCAAGGGAAAAGTTATCTCGTCCCAGTCACGGTAGACCTGACTCCAAAAGATCGTCCCCCAAGCCTTATTCAAGTTATCCAAAGCCTCGTATCTGTCTTTCAGCCATTTAATAAATGCTATTCTGTCACTCTCCGTAAACGAGTACGTTGTACCATGGCAACCGAATTCATTATCAACTTGCCACATGTCTGCAACATCTAAATAATGCTGGACATATTTTTCAGTTAGACGGGTCGCGTACTGCCTGTAAATTGGAGAATTTGGTGTATAATGGCGTCTACTACCGAAATCTCTCACTCTTCCAGAATGATCTATCGGAAGAATTTCTGGGTATTTTTTGACGAGCCACGCAGGTGGTGTTGTAGTAGGCGTACCAAGAATGATTTTAATACCGCTATCTTTCAGTTTCTTGATTGCTTCATCAAGAAGTGTAAAGTCAAAAACACCATCTGTTGGTTCAACGATAGCCCAATCAAATTCCCCAATCCTTACCCAATCGATGCCATACTCTTTCATCATCTTGATGTGATCATCCCATATCTCTTGATCCCAATGTTCCGGATAATAATCCGCACCATATATGCGCATACAAAGACTCCCTTCTCCTACTCTTTGTTTTGGCGAGACTCATCAAAGAAATATTGCAGCCGTTCTACATCTTGAAGTGGTAACGTTACCGGTACTGTTACTATTTAATCAGAAAAGTTGTATACCTCAAAACATGGAATTTCTTTCATTTTTCCACCTATTGGGATATGTTGCTCATATTCTAAATCAAGCTAGTTGTTTTAACATTTTATCACTTCATACAATGAAAGGCGTGTAGCAATGAGAATCCTCCCTTCTTATAGTCTAAGCTCCCACAATTAGCAGGCACTTTTCGTATCTACTTCCCTGAAAATATAACAGAGGAAAAGATGAAAGAGCTAGTGGACCGCTTGAATAATATGTTACTCTGTGTCAATCCCTTATTTAGCACTCTATTCAGTCACGTATAGGAAATAACTATCCTTTTCTTCTTCGTTCCTTTCAAATCTCATGTGTCTATAATTTGAGTATGGTTTGTATAAAATACTACCTATGGTATAATACACAGCGTAACACGGAGTATGTTGTGTCAATTCTCTTTATAAGCTGAAGCATATTAACCTGACTAATTTCATTGATCAATCTCATTAATCTTGACGAGTGGGGAGGAAAAATTATGGAAGAACTCACTGATTTGTATTCCCTTATGAATTATTGGTCACATGTGGAACCTTCGAAAAACGCTTATAAGATTCTTACCGAAAGGTATTTCCTCAAGACACCTGCAGGAGATTTTCTCGAAAAAGAGTGGTCTGATGTGTGTAGAAGAGTAGCCCGAGTTGTTGCAACTGCTGAGCTTGTTAACAATCCGAACTTAGAGAACAGTACAGGAGCTGAAAAACTTGAGGTAATAAAGTCTTGGGAGGAGATATTCTACAATTTCATGTTGTCTAGAATTTTCATCCCTAATAGTCCAACGCTATTCAATGCTGGAATGGGTGCAGACTATGCACTACTTTGGAAGCCTATTGAAGATATGACTCTTGAAGAGTACCAGCAAATATACAATTCTAGAAACCATCTACATATGCTTTCAGCTTGTTTTGTCGTTCCTGTAGAAGACAGTATCGAGAATATCTTCAATGCAGTTAAAGAGTACGCACTTATCACAAAGGCTGGAGGAGGAATAGGTAGTAATTTTTCAAAACTCAGACCAAAAGGCAGTTTTGTCGCTGGAACGCATGGTCAAGCAAGTGGACCTGTATCTTTCATGCACGTCTTTAATTCTGCAGTTGGTGTTGTTGAACAAGGTTATAGAAGGCGTGGAGCACTGATGGGTATCTTAAATATAGATCACCCTGATATTGAAGAGTTCATTACTGCTAAGGAAGGGAATGATGGAGAAAAAGTTTTGAAGTTCTTCAATATATCAGTTGGAATTCCAATGGATAAGGAAGAATTACTTAGGCTCTACATGGAAGATGGTGAAATAGAACTAAGGCATCCAAAATATCCTGGAGAAAAACGAGTAAAGATAAGAAGCATAATCGATAGAATGGCTAAGAATGCTTGGAAAACTGGTGACCCAGGTTTGGCCTTCTTGGGTGAAATGAACAAGTATTATGCAATGTATCCTGAAATGCAAATTGAGAGTACAAATCCATGTGGTGAAATAGGTCTTGCACCATATGAAGCCTGCAATTTGGGTTCGATAGATGTTGCAAAGTTCTATATGAGTGGAGAGTTTAACTGGAAGGCGTTTGCACAGGCATCAAGATTAGCTGTGAGATTTTTAGATAACATCATCGATGTTAATGTCTTTCCGTTAGAAAAGATAACTGAAGCAGTCAGAAACAGCAGAAGAATCGGTTTGGGTATCATGGGATTCGCTGATCTTCTTTATCATCTTGACGTACCTTATGATTCAGCAGAAGCTCGGCAATTTGCAGCTGATATGACGGCATTCATGGCACTGCATGCTCATGATGAATCCAACAAACTTGGACAAGAGAATGGCAATTTTCCACTCTTTGAAAAGAGTAGGTATGCAAAGGAGGAAAATTTTGCACCTTTTGCAATGGGGATGAGTAGATTTGATGATGAGTTAAGAAGGGTTATGAAAGAATCGAAGAGAGCTAAAAGAAATGTGGCAGTGCTCACTATAGCACCGACGGGGTCAATATCAAATATAGCAGATACAAGCAGTGGTCTTGAACCGAATTTTCTAATTGCTTACGTAAGATATATGAACAAGCATGATGGAACAAAGGAAGCTCTATTTTATATAAACAAGATTCTGGAATCCAAGCTTAGTCCAGAAATCCTTGACAAAATAAAAGACAAGCTTGTTGAAATTGGTGCTCTAAGTTCATTTGACGAAGTGCCTGAAGATGTAAAAAGAGTGTTTGTAACAGCTATGGATATCTCACCTATAGATCACCTATTGATGCAAGATGCGTTCCAAAGGTACGTAGACAACAATATATCCAAGACGATAAACATGCCAAATACAGCAACAGAAGAAGATGTCTTAAATATATACCTTGAAGCAATGAAACTGAACATTAGAGGACTTACCATCTACAGAGATGGTTCATTGCAATCTCAAGTTTTGACATCAACGAAAACACTGAGGACAAAAGATGCACCAAAAGTACAGTTCTTCGTACTTGACGAAAAACACAAATTAAGGCCAAAACCCAGAAAAGACACTCTGCGAAGCGTAACAAGAAAGTTGAAGACCGAAACTGGTACGACGTATATTACCGTAAGCTTCGATGATAATGGTGAGGCAGTTGAAATCTTCTTATCAAACGGTACAGAATTAGCTGAGGCAATCGGAAGACTCTCTTCAATAGCTCTTAGAGCAGGAGTGTCTGCAGAAGAAATTCTTGAACAGTTGAGAAAAGTCAAAGGGACATACACCCCAGCCCTGGCAAAAGAGATCAAGAGTGCTATAGATGACTTTGTAGAACTGTGGGGAGAAACCTCATCTGAGACTTTTGATACATTTGTAATAGATGGAACCGTGAAGACGGCTGAGGAAATAGAGAAATTCGTGACAGCCAATGGGCTTCAATGGAGCGAGGGTTACTACGTAGATAGTGATGGAAACACATACTGTCCATCATGTCTGTCAAAAAACAGCATAGTAAAACAAGAAGGGTGTACGAGTTGTAGGAAATGTGGTTGGAGTAAGTGCAGCTAACCAATCTTCTCGAGGATATAAGGGGAAATATAGGGGCGCCTCTTTAACATAATTTATCAAGAAGTTTCCCACCCTCTATAGGTGGTGGTAGTTCGTAGAGGCGCTTTTACTTTTACTAAGTACACTAGAACCTGCTGGCTTTAGCCCTGCAGAGCTTCAGATTGAATTATTTGTCTTCATCAGGTGTTTCTATGGGGGAAAAAGCGGGCGCCTTGATGATATTATATGCTATTGTTTCGAATGAAAGCGTGATGTCTACATCTTCGATAGGGACTCTTGTACGTAACTTCATGGGAGCGAAATTTACTATACCCCTTATTCCAGCTTCTTCGAGTTTTTCCGCAACATGTTGTGCAGCAGATTCAGGAACAGCAATTACTCCTATTTCTATCTGTAGTGTTTTGACCATTTTTCTAAGTTCGCCCATTTGATATACAGTTATTCCAGCCACTTTCTTCCCAATTTTTTCTTTGTCATTGTCGAACAGTGCCACTATCTTGAATCTGTGTTTACTTAACCCGGGATAATTCGCGAGTGCACTTCCGAGGTTACCTGCTCCCACTATTGCAACATTCCACTCCTTATTAACACCTATTATGTGGGCAATTTCGCTAAGAAGCTTCTTAACATCATAACCTAGCCCTCTTTTACCAAACTCGCCAAAATAGGAAAGATCCTTTCTAACCTGACTCGACTTTATATTCAGCCTTTCTGCAATATCTTGAGAAGAGACAAAATTAGCACCTTCTTCTTTATATCTTGATAGACATCGATAATATAAGCCCAATCTCCTAATGGTTGGCTTGGGTACTTTCATATTCCCCCCCCTTTCGCGCTTAATACTCCACGTTTACGCTCGTTACAATTCTATCATAGTCTGTACGCTATTTTCAACTCTATCGTTGTCATAACCATTCCCTATATATTATATGTCTTGACAAAGTCATACTCCTTGCTCGAATAAGTTTTCATAATCCCAACTCAAATGTAGTGAGCAGTACCTTTATTCTACCAGGAGCCCTATATGAGGATTCGACAACAACGAAGTAATTGCAAATCCTCTCCCTATTTGAACAATCCATACACTCCCCTGTTTCCACACAAGGTGTTTTTAAGTCTAATCTTCTGCAGTTCATAGGAGAAATATACCTTAACCTGTCTCTTGCATCCTCAATATCTCTAACGATCTTATTGATACTTGCAACGATGATAACATTTTTCGGTCCATAGATTACTGCCGCTGTTCTGTTGCCAGTCCCATCAAGAAATACTAATCTACCATCTTCTGTAATGGCATTAGCGCTACAAAGATAGTATTCCGAATCAAATGCCTTCAGTTCTATCATTCTTTTTTCTTCAGTGTTAGCTGCAGCATTTCTATCTAGGAACTGGAATTTTCCAGACTTGAGAAAATCTATTATTCCAGTTTCTGTTAAGGTGACGGAACCACCAGTTGTGACTACGGAATCTTCTGGAATGACCTCAGATAGCTTTGAGATCAATTTCTCATTCGTATCAATGACGTGTGCTTCAAAACCCCTCATTTTCATTTTCTTTGCCATTGCGATAGCAATATGTTCATACTTCCAAGAATACAGTTCTTCCCTCATAAATACCCCTCCTGTTAAAACCGGTTGCAGCTGATGAAATAGAATAAAAAATCGGGACCCTGGTTGGTCCCGATTCTCATGGCGGGGACGACGGGATTTGAACCCGCGGCCACCGGTGTGACAGACCGGCGTGCTAAACCAGGCTGCACCACATCCCCAATTTTCGTACCGGTTTTGTTGTTGACCGGTGATTATTGTGCCATAAATTATTGGATTTGTCAATAGTGTTTTTGGATAAGTGTTCTAAAAATCAATAACATTTGCATCAAGTAACTGTACGGAATAAGTCTTCTATTTCTTCTCTACGTCGTATCAACGTCCATTCTCTTTTAGCCGAATTAATCAAAACTTCGGCAGGTCTTGGAAATGAATTGTAATTGTTGGACATCGAATAACCATATGCACCAGTGTTTTCAAAGAGGATATAACTTCCGATTTTAGGTAAGTTGATTCCTCTGTTCTTTGCAAGCATATCGCCTGATTCACATAGTGGACCAACAATATCTACTGTTGTATAATCTTCTAAAGGGTCTAGAACTACAACATTATGGTGTGCGTTGTATAAAGCTGGCCTTATAAGTGTGTTCATCCCGGTATCTACAACCACAAATGTCTTGGTCGGTGTTTTCTTCATATATTCAACCTTTGTTACCAGTAATCCCGCAGGTGCTACTAGGTACCTCCCAAGTTCAAATATAACTAGTTCAAAATCCTTTAGAAGCGGTATAATTCTTTGTCTATATTCTTCAATGTCTAGTTCTTTGTCTTGGTATCTTATCCCCCATCCTCCACCTATGTCTATTTTTGAAAAACCGTATTTTTTTGACAATTCCACTGCCATCGATATTGCTTCCTCAAATGGTCCCACATCAACTATTTGCGAACCTATATGTACGTGGAATCCGGATATCTTTGGACCAGAATGATCTTTCAGTATGGTATCTATCTCTTCAACAGGCACACCAAATTTATTTTTCTTCAGCCCTGTTGATATGTGATGGTGAGTCAATGGATCGACATCTGGATTGATGCGTAGGAAAAACGTCGCATCGTGTTTATGAAACTTCCATCTTTCATATTCCTGTGCAGAATCAATGTTTATGTAGCCAACTCTACTATCCAGGAACTCCATTTCTTGGTTTGTTTTTCCATTGCCGTTCCAAACTATGTCTTGATCTTCAACAAAAGCAAGCTTTGAGGCATGGTATTCTCCAATCGAAACAATATCTGTGCCGAAACCCTCTTTTGAGAATAATCTGATAATATTGGGATTATTATTTGCCTTGCATGCAAATGTCGGCAAAAGATTTATTCCCTCAAATACTCTTCCAACCTTTTCTATCCTATCGGATATTTCATCTTCTAAATAGACATAAAGCGGTGTACCGTAGGTTCCTGCTATTTCTTCGATAAGCTCATATTCATTCTCGTTGCGTGATTGTGCACTCATCAAAGAGGTTCCTCCTTTCAACTATCTTTCCTGCAAGCACCTTGAATACTTCTCCATTTTTCATGGGCTCATAATTTCCCAGCGCTTTCCCCAAAGGATTTTCAGAGAATACGGAAAAACAATCATCTTCACAACTATAGTACAGAGTAAAATAGTCTTCATCCTCCTTACTACCATAGCAACAACCCACATACAAGATATCTTCTGCTTCATCAATCAATAGAAAGTTAATCCCCGAAAATTCTTCTGATTTTGCATATTCTCTGACGAGTCGGATGAGTTCTTCAAAATCATTAAAAGGTAAGACATGTTCGAAGAAATCGTATGTATCGCTAGAAAATACATTTTTCCTATTTGCTGTTGAGATAGTCCCGTTATGTGCAAAATATTTTCCATCCTTATAAAATGGATGCAGTTGCATTTTTGTCTTTGGGAGACCTTTAGATGCTTGCCTCGCATGTACAATCCCAATATTGAATTTCTGATCATCGGTCAACAACATATCCTTATCATCGTATGCTGGTATGAGAGATTTACACTCGATTTTTCTATCATCTCCAATAAGTACATATCCCCATCCATCACTATGTGGCCCCTTCTGTCCACAGAGTGCCATATGTTTTACATACTCAATAATCCAAGAAACATTTGCGTGCTGTCTCATCGAAAATGCCGCCATTCTACACATGTACCACATCTCCCCTCAAATGAGTTATATCATCTCACACAAACTTTAGTAAAATACCTTGGAAGAATAGAAGAATATATGTGTTTATGCTTTACTGAAAGGAACAGCTCTATAATGTATTTTACATATTACATAGATACTACATCAAGCTGTCCATTTTTGCAACCCATCCTTGCTGACAACATTTTCATTTTCATTTCTCGATTCTCTTCTTGTTAACATAATGAGCATAGATAAAGCCAAAACGAACCCAAATGATAAATAATATTAAGTGTTGTTAGAGATCAGAACATTCAGGAACAGTTCTAAAAGGTAAAAAAGTATGTTATAATCTAAGAATGACAAACAATAGTGATAGAAGAATACCAGAAAGATACTAGCCAACACTGAGATAAAGTGATGAAGGGAGGACAAAATATATGAAAAGTTTTGTTATGAACATTTGGCTGACTACTTGGAGAAAATTATATGGAGAAAAGGTTGTCGATTCTTTGGTCTCGGAATTTGGCATTCAAACAAATAAATTGTTGATCCCTACAAATGATATTTCAGACGATTTGGTTATCAAATTCTCACGAGCACTGGCGCAAAAAGTAGGGAAAACATACGAAGAGCTCTGGGAAGAGACCGGCTATCAAAACATTTGGTCTTTCTATTCATTTTATCCGAGCTATTTCAAAAAAGAGGGTGCTTTATCATTTCTAAGTGCTATGGATATGGTTCACAGATCCCTCACAAGGAGGATAAAAGGAGCAAAACCTCCAAGAATTATATACAATTATATCGACGAAAAGACAGCAATCATTCGTTATGAATCCAATCGAGATTTTAGAGATTATTTCTTGGGACTCCTTAAAGGAACGGCAGACTTTTTCAGTGATCCTCTAAAGGTCGAGGTAACCAAACAAGGATTAACAAACGATGGTTCGTTTCTCGAAGTAAGAATTGCTGCTACAAAGCCATATGGTAGACGAGTGACCCTAAAGCTTTTTAAAACTCTCTCATTTGGATTGCTGAAAAAAATAACCACGTCCTACACATTTATTCTACCTGTTGCAACATTTGTTCTATCATTCCTTTTTACAAGTCTTATTAACCCTCTAGTTGGTTCGATTTTGACTGCTGCTGTTGTTTTTGTAGGAGCGTTATTAGAATCCCTAGATCTTAAAAAGGGACTTGACGCAACAAAAGAGATCTCAACGATCTATAAGACAAAGGACTTTAATAGTCTCGTAATAATCAGTGGGGAAGAAAACTTCGAAGAAATAACGAAAGAGAATATCGAGGCCACAATGTCACTTAGAGAGTTTTTAATAGGTCTTCAAGGTGATACAGAAGAACTTCTAAGCTTTTCAAACAAGACTTTAGAATCTGCGAATACTGTACAAGAACAGATAGATATGATGAAAGAACTCTCTACACAGATTGCAGACACTGCTGTGCAGATAAGCAATGATGCTGAAAAAATTTCGGAAGCAGTTTCATCAAACGTCGAAACAATTTCAAAAACAATAAGTGAGCAAAACCAGATAGTTCAGAACTTGAATACAGCAGTTGAGAAGATAATAAGTGCTGCAAAAAGTGTAGAGAATTCGGCAAATGGTATGAGAGCGATGAGTAATGATTTCGAAGCTATAGCAAAAGAAAGCCAAGAATTGAGAAATCAAGCGAGTGCGATACAAGACATAGCTAACACAGTCATGAGCATTGCCGAACAAACAAATCTACTTGCTCTGAATGCTGCAATAGAAGCTGCAAGGAGTGGAGAAGCAGGAAGAGGATTTGCAGTTGTCGCAGACGAAATAAGGAAGCTTGCAGAGGAGAGCAAAGAATCAGCCAACAAAATTTCACAGTTTCTTTCAACCGTTTCTAATGGAATTGCGGAGCTGAGCAAAGGTGTTTTGAAGGGATATGAAGAATTAAAGAAACAATCAGTTGAACTTTCGAATAGTGCTGACAAGAGTAAGGAATCAAGTGAAATTATCTCTCAAATTACAGGGCAATTGAACATGCTCATTGATAATTTGAACAGCGAGACCCTCAAACTCGAAAATATAACGACAAGCATACAAAACCTTCTGGCGATTTCAGAAGAGAGCTCGGCAACGGCTGAAGAAATAAGTGCCTCTATTCAAAGGTTTCTAGATGAGTTAGGCACCGTATTTACAAATGTTCGTCAAACTATAAATCTCCTAAATGTAATTCAAGAGAATTTCAAAGACGTGAAAATATAGCACTTGAAAAGTACTTAAAAAAGTGATATCATATAACTTGGTTTAATTGCTGACAAATCTTTAGGAGAGGTGAGTGGTTTTGAAGAAGGGTATTCACCCGGAAATGAGGCTCTTGACAGTTAGGTGTGCATGTGGTACGGAACACAAGATCTGGACAACAAAAGAACAACTCAAAGTTGACGTTTGTTCGAATTGTCATCCACTTTACAAAGGAAGTGGGGGTGCTGGCCTGATAGTAGATACAGAAGGACGCGTTCAGAAGTTTAAGAAAAAGTTTGAAGGAAAGTATTAATTGGTACCGCCCAATCTAATTCCTCAGGAGGGTTATATTTTATGGAAGTTGGTCAAGTAGTAAAAGGCAAGGTAGTGGAAGTACTCAAATTTGGTGCAAATGTTGAGCTTGAGAATGGTGAGAAAGGTTTTATACACATTTCAAAAATTTCAAGTCAGTATGTCCAAAAGGTCGAAGATTTCCTGAAAGTTGGTCAAGATGTTGAGGCAAAAATAATAGGTAAAGGTAAAGATGGTAAATGGGAACTTTCTTTGAAAGAAGAAGTGAAAGGTAATGATACAGAGCTGAAAAAGGAAGACTTCGAAAAGAAGCTTGCAAAGTTCTTAAAAGATAGTCAGAGGACATATTCTGAATACAAGAGAAGGCTAGACAAAAAACAAGGAATTACGAAGAGGAAATAATACCATTTTCTAAAATTGTGAATCTAGATCAACAAATCAAGGGGTGTATACACCCCTTGATTTGTTGTATTATAAAACTAATTAGTAGTCAATTCTTCTTTTCATTTGCCTTGACTAAGTAGTTTATTCTAGTCAGAATGACGACTGCACAGAGCTCTGAGATAATAGATACAATCATCAAGACATGGAGATTAACTGAGTAAAGTAGTCCAATTAAAGCACTTCCAGCAAACCATGCGATACCAAATATGGCATTGAAAAATCCATAAGCAGTAGCTCTTATCTGTTTATCGACCAATTTTCCAATTGCAGCTTTTAGGATAGACTCTTGCGCTCCCATGCCTATGCCCCAAAGTACCGCACCAAGTATGATTGCAGACTGGCTATTGCCAAATGCAAAAATCGAATAAAATGCTGTAATGAATGTAGACAGAGATAAAGCTAGAAAACCTTTTCTGTCAAACAATCTGCCAAAGATCAAAGCAGAGAATGCATCGACAATCATTGCAACCATATATGCTATTGGAATCAATGCAGGACTTAAAAGCGCATTCTTTTGTGCATGATAACTGATCAATGCAAAATCAGCAAATCCAAAAGCAATAAGACCAATTGCAGTTATGTAAAGGTAAAACATTTTATCGAACTTAACAACACCTTTTTCCTCTCTCTTCTCATCAAATTTCTCTGGATTTGGTACTAATGCTCTAGTGATGAGTAAAAGGCCTAACGTAATCAATGCTGGAAAAATCAACAATGCAAAAGATTTTCTGTACGCTGTTAGATTACCTGATGATATATTATTAGCCACAGATATGCTCATAAAAAGCGGTCCAATTGTTGCACCAATCTGATCTAGTAACTCTTCTAAGGCAAACGTAGTTCCGTAACCGAGCTGACCACCTGCAAATGAAGTAATAGTATCCTTTGCGGGTTTTCTGATAGATTTACCAACACGTTCTAATATAACCAAGAGAGCGGCAGTTTGCCAGTGTTTTGTTAGTGCCAATGTTGGAATAACTAAAAGATTCACTACGTAGCCGATTATTGCAAACAGCCAATACTTTTTCGTTTTATCTACCAAGCGTCCAAAAAAATATCTAAGAGTATAACCAATGAGTTCACCCAATCCTGCGACAGTACTAATGACAAATGCTGATGCGCCTAAAAGTCCTAAATAAGGGCCTACTAAACTTCTAGCACCTTCATACGTCAGGTCACTGAAAAGGCTGACAACTCCCATTATTACAACAAAATAAAGAGCATTCTTCTTTAGGTTAGACACAATATCACCTCTTACAGCTGATTTCTCTATCTCTATTAATGTTCTACCTTTTCCTTTAATATGACTCTCATAAGAAACTCTTCGATGTTTTTCAACACGCTTTTCTTATGTATAGAGTCTACAGCCGATATCATCTCTGTTGCTGCAGAAGGTTCTATATCGTTCAATACATCTTCTTGCTTGCCCTTTTCAAAGACGTTTTCGATTTTTTTCATCAAGCCAACGTACTTCAATTTTGCATTTCCCATTTGATTATCTCCGTCTAACACGTTCATTCTTTCACGAGCTATGAGTTTACTTATCTCCGACTTGTTCATAACAAACTCGATGTATTTCTTAATAAGCTTTTTGATGACCCTTGTTATATTACTTTCGCCCTCTATTTCTGAGAAAATGTCATTCTCGAGCTCATCTATTACATTTATCCAAATTTCTTCGAATAGCACTTCTTTGCTTGGGAAATAGTAGTAAATAAGGGACTTGCGCACGCCAGAAGCCTGCGCAATGTCCTCCATACTAACGCCGTCAAATCCCTTTTCTGAAAACAGTTTTCGTGCAGCATTTATTATTTTGGTTTTGGTTTCATTATCCTTCACTTCTTTTCTCAAATCGAACGCCTCCAAGGGCTACAATAGTAGGAAAGCGTTATACGTTCAATTTCTTATCAACTTTGAGTGCTTCTTCTTTATCCTTATACCTCTTCATTCTGGTTTCATAATTATATAGGCCCCTATTGACCGGATATCTTTCAACATAGCCGTATTCGTACCAAAGCTTGTCTGCATATTCTTTCCAATCATCTGCAAGTTTGTCTAGTTCGGGAGCTAATTCCGTGATAGTTTTTTCAGCTCCTTCATGTTGTGGAATCGCGTTGAAGTTCTTTATCATTGCTCTGAACACTTTTGGGTTATCTATGATAGGACAAGGTCTGAACAAGTTGTTCGAGAATGGAATAGCCCTTTTATATGCCTCAAAAAACGGCGATTTAAATATCTCCAGCAAGCTCTTTTCTCTTATACTATCAACCGCAAATTGCTGGAAAATACATGGTTCTACGTAACCCTTTGCATTGACATGGAAATACTTGGAACCAGCAGAAAGGCATCCATGTGTTAAAAATCCGTGGTTCCAGAAATCAGCAACGAACGCAAATCGACCACTAAGCCGCATTTCATCAGTTTTGAAGAATCTCTCATACCTCTGTTGTGGGGTAGGCACTAAATCCATCATTGGATCCTGACCTACCGGCATGAACTGGAAGACCCAAGCATATATTACCCCGTTTTGCTCCAAGAAGTCCCAGAATTCATTCTTCATTAAAATGTCGTGATTAACACGTGTTGCAGTTATACTTGTACCAAATGGAACGCCATATTTTCTGAGTCTCTCCCATGTATTTTGCACAGACTTAAATACTCCATGTCCTCGTCTCCAGTCTGTTTCTGCTTCAAAACCTTCAACAGATATCGCTAAAGTCACGTTTCCAAGTTCTGCAAGCTTCTTAGCCTTTTCCTCGGTTATCAATATACCATTTGAGTAGACAAGGAAGTAATGATTGTCGAATTCTTCAAATATATCCATTACGTATGGCCAATAGAATGGTTCTCCACCTGTTATAATCCAGAAATATATTCCAAGTTCTTCTCCTTGTTTAATAACGCTTCTGACTTCATCTTTGGTGAGTTCATACTTTCTCCCATACAATCCCGCATAACAACCTATACAATTCAGGTTACATGCGTATGTTGGGCTAATAACTCCAAGCTTTGGAAGAACAACCTGATGCTCATACATCTTCTTTTGCCTCATGGGCTCACCAATTGCAAATTCATTTATGATAAGATTGTTGATTATCTTCTCAACTGCTTTCGGAGATGCTTTCTGGAATACATCCATCCATTTCTTTATCATTGGATGCCCCTCTTGAGCCATGAGACCAATCTTTTTCAAACCACTCTTTGCTGGTTCTTTACTCACTGCACTTACAGTGAACAACAACTTTGCAAACGTTTCTGTATCCGCTTTTCTTACAACATTTGCCACCAACTTACCTGCTTGGTGATAAATCATACCCTTCATTCCGCCCACTGCCATAAAATCCCTCCTCCTTCTCACTTTAAATTAATATCAGAATCTACCAACAATATCCTAATTGCCTCTCCAAATCAGTTATCAGTCCAACAGACCATTAAATAATTTTACTGACCGTTCGGTCAAATTTTACACCTTTTCTAGAAGGATCGTATTTCTAACATGTAACATTTATGAAACAATTCGTATTTCCTAACCTGGTTTTACATATTATGACTATAATAGTAGTCAAGGGGGTATTACATGAAAAAAAACGTGGAGTTTTACTCTTTAGCAGATGCAAAAGCAAAGTTCTCCAAAGTGATTGAGGATTCCAAAGCGCACGATGTGATAATCACAAGAAATGGTAAACCAATTTCGGTAATCGTTAATTATGACAGGTATTCGAAAATCCTGGAGTTCATTGATAAAGTATGGGATTTGTATTTACTTGATTTGGGAGACCCATCACTTTTTCAAGGATTGAAGATCGAGGATATATTTGGAGGAGATTCCAGTATTTCTAAAGATGAAGAGGAGGTATAGACATATGGCAGAAGTTGTTCTCGAACATGTTTGGAAAATATACGAAGGTAAAGTGGAGGCAGTGAGAGACGCAACTTTCGTAGTAGAAGACAAAGAGTTTTTGGTCTTGCTTGGTCCCTCTGGCTGTGGAAAGACAACGACTCTTCGTATGATTGCAGGTCTTGAGGAAATTACAAAAGGTGAGATAAAGATTGATGGGCGAGTGGTTAACGATGTAGAACCGAAAGATAGAGACATCGCATTCGTATTTCAAAACTATGCGCTTTACCCACATATGACTGTGTATGAGAACATGGCATTTGGTCTTAAGTTACGAAAGGTTCCAAAAAACGAAATAGAAGAAAGAGTTCACGAAGCGGCAAAAATACTTGAAATCGAAGAGCTACTTGATAGAAAGCCGAGGCAACTTTCAGGTGGTCAGAGACAAAGAGTTGCAGTAGGACGTGCGATCGTAAGGCATCCAAAGGTATTCTTGTTTGACGAACCTCTTTCAAACCTTGATGCAAAGCTTCGTGTTCAGATGAGGTCCGAACTCAAGAAACTACACTCAAGGCTTGAAGCAACAATCGTCTATGTTACACACGACCAAGTAGAGGCTATGACGATGGCTGATAAGATTGTCATCATGAAAGACGGAATTATTCAGCAGATTGGGACACCTTATGAAGTGTATAATACACCCGCAAATATGTTTGTGGCTGGATTCATAGGAAGCCCTGCAATGAATTTCATAGAAGGTAAGATAGTTAGAGGTGAAGGTGGACTTTGGGTCCAAACAAGTGGACTTCAGCTGAAAATTCCAACTGAATATGAAGAAAAACTTTCTTCATGTGTTGATAAAGATATAATTTTTGGTATAAGGCCAGAGAACGTTTATGATAAAATGTTTGCTATTGCACCAAAACCAGAGAATACGGCGGAAGTTACGATTGATGTTGTAGAACCTCTCGGAAGCGAAACCCTACTCCACGCCATAGCTGGGAAAGACAAAATAGTTGCAAGAGTCAATGCAAAGAGCCTAGCAAAAGACGGGCAGAAGATGGATCTTGTTTTTGACATGAGTACAATGCATATCTTTGATAAGGCAACAGAAAAAGAACTCTTGCACTGGTAATCAATTGACTGATGATAGCCTCCATCTTCAGCAATTTCTTAATAATACATGGATTATTCATCCCCCCCTTTTTCAGGGGGGATTTTTCTATTTTTTGTGTTAGAATAGTTATGAAACCTAAGGGAATAAGGAAACTTTATGTCTGTTCAGTTACGTCTAATTATTATGCAAATGGGCTAAGGAGGAAACAAAGTTGCCAAACATTTTCTATGGAATACCTGGAGATAGTTTTATATCTTTCGATGAGCACGAAGTTACTCACATGAAGGTACTTAGGATCAAAGAAGAAGAGATCATAGACGTAACAGACGGTAATGGTGGAAAGTACAAGATCATAGTCGATGAAATAGGAAAACAATCGGCACGAGGTAGGGTCTTATCACACGAATTTGTCGAGCCTTCCGATGGAAGGCTAGTATTGTTTGCGCCATCTGGTCGGTGGGAGAGATTACGCTGGACTATCGAAAAAGCTGTCGAGTTAGGAGTTGACGAAATATACGTCTTCAATAATGAAAGGGCTTCTAGACATTATGATGACAAGCAAGAAAAGTTGGAGATCATCGTTAGGGAAGCATCAAAACAATGTATAAGATACTATTTCCCAGTCATAAGAAGTATTGAATTCCTAGATATATTCACATTAGCACCAGAGAGTACTTATATGCTTGATTTCAAAGGAAGACAGGTACCAAAGAGAATATCAAAAAATGTGGGCATAATAGCCGGTCCTGAAGGAGGATTCTCCAAGAAAGAAGCAGAACTCCTGAGAAAAAAGTTTAGAACCGTGTGTCTTGGAAAGAAAATCCTACGCTTTGAAACCGCAATAATCCTTTCGATGGGTGTATTCAGCATGAAACTCGGTAAGATCTAGTGAGAATTTATCTTTTCATAAAATGTTTTTCGATGAAATCTATGGTATCTTCCCCCCTTAACCTTGAAATCTGATACTGAATCAGGCTTTCTTTGTAACTCTCAGCATATATCCTTGCCTTATTTGGCAAGTTCTTCTTTATATATGTTATCTTTTCTTCATACTCTTTCCTATCTATCATTTTCCTATCCTCGAAAGGGGTTTTGGGTTTTGGAACAAGTGGATTAATACTTAATGTCACTTTTCTGTATCCAATATCATAGAGTTGATGTATAAACCAGAAAAGCTCGTCATAGTCATCTGTTTCCTCTTCTGAAAGGCCAATTATGTAGTATAGTTTTACCTCTTCGAAACCAACTTTGTGCCCTAGGCTTAAGCCGCTGATAATTCCTTCGAGGGTTATATCTTTAAGCATGATGTCTCTTATTCTTTGTGAGATACCTTCAGGGGCAACAGTGAATGATTGATGGTCAGTTGCCTTCAACAGTTTCAGCAGTTTTTCATTTACATCGTCCACCCTCATTGAGGATACTGAAAACTTGATGTTCTCTTTCTCCATATAATTCAACAACGTATCTAAATAAGGATAGTCCGTTATTGTAGCACTTATTAGTCCGACTTCTTCATCTTTGTGTCTTTCCAAAACTTCTATAACGTCCTCTACTTTAGCAAATTTCACAGGCTTCTTGGTATATCCTGTGACGCAAAATGCACATCTTCTTATGCATCCTCTTCCAATTTCGATTAGTAACTTATCTTTGAATACAGAAAATGGAGTTACAAAATGTGAAACTGGTACCATATTTAAGTTGGCATAACAGTTTCTAGACTCTTTCTTCCCATATGCTTTGGAATAGATCTGTGGGATTTTAAGCAGTTCTTCTGCAATCTTAGACTTACCCTCAGTTAGTAAGGCATTCGAGAACTCATCAATGCTGCACTCGAGATCTCCAACAAAAGCAAAGTCAGCAATGTCGGTTATGAGTTCAACGTTGAACAGATTCACAGGGCCGCCAACTATTACCAATGGGTGGTAATCTGCTCTATCTAGTACGTTCAATGGGACACCACGCTTGATCAGTATGTCTGCAATGTTCTTCAAGTCGTTTTCAAACTGGAATGTAATCAACCAAATCGAGAATTCATCAATTGGCCTTTGTTCTTCCATCGAATAGAAGCGCTTAAACGTCTCTTCATAGAAAAATCGTTGAACTCCGACGCCTTTATTCGCCAGTAGTTGCTGTATCCAGCTCCAAGCTAGTGAACTGCTCGCAACTTTGTAGTTGTTTGGGAAAATAAGGGCAACCTTTGGAAGGTTGCCCGGTATTTGAGTAATTAGTTTCTCATGTCTATGAATTTTGGAAACATAATCAAATTCTTTAAAAGACTCTTTATCTCGTGGTCTTCTCATACTAGAACGCTCTTCCTCCTAATGTGTAGCGAACTCTACATAATACTTAGAATCCCAACTAGATGCTTTCTATAGCTTTCCTTCGCAAATAATTTCTGGAGACTACAGTACGTTTTACAATACCTTCGGCTACTTTATCAGAGTCTTTCATGATGATAATTTTGAACGTAATCTGATTTGCAATCAACTCACTAATCCGTATTCCTATTATAAGTCTCTCACCAATTACAATTGATTTAAGATGTTTGAATTCAACCTCTGTGACAACAGAAATCACTCCCTCATCTAGGTATTGAGACAGAAAATCACCTGCCAAATAGTTTATTTCTTTGATGAGCCCAGATGTCGAGACAAAATGCATTTGTGCCATCTCGTCATCTTCGTCCCAGATCATTCTGTCATCTGGAACTAATTCAATCGACTTACTCAATCCAACTATATTCTCCAAATTCTCTAGCACAGTGAGTCCCCCCAATTATCCCATTTGATAATTCAATTAACAGTTTTATTCTGTGGTGGCAATACTTCTTCGTTGCCATTGAGCATTGCCCTTAGTTCTTCACCGCTCATAACTTCTCTTTCCAGTAGTACGGCAACTATTTGATCCATTTTCTCTCTATTCTTCGAAAGTATCTCCCTCGCCCGTTCATAGCATGTCTTGACTATCGTTTGAACTTCATGATCTATCATCTTTGCAACTTCTTCGCTATAATTCCTGATTCTCGTTATCTCTTTGCCCAAAAACACTTCTTGTTCCGTTTTGCCCCATGCTAGTGGTCCAAACGTATCACTCATTCCATATTCGCAGACCATCTTTCTTGCGATTTCAGTTGCGCGTTCAATATCATTTGAGGCCCCGCTTGTGAAGTCTCCGAAAGTGATCTCCTCAGCTGCCCTACCGCCTAGCAAGGTTGTTATATTGTCTAGAAGTTCGTTCTTAGTCACCAAGTATTTGTCTTCAGCAGGCAAGTGCAATGTATAACCTAACGCAGCATAACCACGTGGTGTTATAGAAATTCTATGAACTGGATCAGAATTTGGTAGCGAAGACCCGATTATAGCGTGACCAACCTCGTGATACGCGACTATTCGCTTTTGTTTTTCAGATATAACTTTCGACTTTCTAGCAGGTCCTGCAATCACCCGATCTATTGCTTCCTCGAAATCATCCATCCTTATGACATTTCTTCCGTTTCTAACAGCTAGTAATGCTGCTGTGTTTACTAGGTTCTCAAGATCAGCTCCAACAAAGCCAGTAGTTCTCTTAGCCAAAATAGCTATGTCTACATCCCTATCGATCGGTTTGTTTCTGAGGTGTATTTTTAAAATCTCCTCTCTACCCTTTACGTCTGGTGGATCAACTACCACTTTTTTATCAAACCTACCAGGCCTTAATAAAGCCGGATCCAGTATATCAGGCCTGTTTGTAGCTGCCATTACAACTATACCTAGATTTACGTCAAAGCCATCCATTTCAACAAGTAACTGATTTAATGTCTGCTCTCTTTCATCATGACCTCCACCAAGGCCTGCACCTCTGTGTCTTCCAACTGCATCTATTTCGTCAATGAATATAATACACGGTGTATTTGCTTTTGCCTGTTCAAATAAATCACGCACCCTTGCAGCACCAACACCAACGAATAATTCGACAAAATCAGAACCGCTTATATGAAAGAAAGGCACATTTGCCTCGCCAGCTACCGATCTTGCAAGTAATGTCTTACCTGTACCTGGAGGGCCAACAAGTAGTATACCTTTCGGCATCCTAGCACCGATCTTTGTAAATTTTCCCGGATTTTTGAGAAATTCAACAGATTCTTTTAGCTCTTCAACTGCCTCATCCACTCCAGCAACGTCTTTGAAAGTTACCTTCACCTTATTTGGGCTAACTTTCTCAGCTTTGCTCTTTGTAAAAGTAAAGGCTTGATTGTTACCTCTTCCAAGTCCTCTGATTATGAAAGTAAAAAGAAAGATTGTTACTACAAATATAGCGATATTCCCAACTATATTTATCCATAAATTACTATCTACACTTTTTTCGCCCTCTACGATAACTCCGTATGAAGCTATTCTATTTATGTTATCTATATCGTATACAAACCATGGAGCATAAACAGAATAAGTTCTTCCAGCCTTGGTCTCTACCCTTAGGTTACCATCATCTTTTATAACGACCTTTGCTATATCAGTTTCACCGCTGTCTAACCGTTTTAAAAACTCACTGTAACTCATGTTGACCTCAATTGCACTTCTTGAACTCACAAACCCTTCGTAAATCCAGAATAAAGAGAGTGCGATCAGTATAAGGAATATAACGGAACCAATGTTACGATTCAAAGCAAAGACCTCCTTTCACCTGAACTCCAATATCAATGCTCTCGAGCATTCTTTTGTCCTCATACAAATATGGGATAAAAACAACCTTTCCATCAAAGGTCACAAGAGGCATTAACCTTCTAAGGAATGTTGGCACTTTTCGGTTATTAAATAATACCTTAACCTTTTTACCGTTTGACAATCGATCACCTTCAATCCAATTTCTTATTTCAAGGTCTCTCTCAATTCGCGAACTCATTATACCATGAAAATCGAGTTTTATAAAGTACCTATTGAACTCGTATTCTTGACTGGTACCTTCCAAATTCTTCTGGTTTAAGTCTATCCTTATACATTTTTGGGGATAGTCATTTATTCTCCCCATCATCGCCCACCCAAGGGAAACCTCTATTCCAAGACCGTTCCAAAACGAAACTTTGAAAGATTCTGATTTACACTTCTCAAATCTCTCAAGCTTCTCTTTATCTAAAGGCTTTCTAAAGAACTCTAGTGCCATACGCCTAACCTGTTCCGTCTGAAGATATTTGTTGTCAACTAATCTGAATATAAGTCTATCATCAAAATATACTACATTCTCATTACTTTTCAAGATATTACTTAGGTAATCATCCAGTTTCCATATACTCTCTGATAAGTTCAAAACAGCTTTCTCTACACTTGGATTGATTTTTTTAAGCAATGGAACTATTTCATGTCTGATGAAGTTCCTTTGATATTTTACATCAAAATTTGATTTATCAATAGCATACCCTAGGTTTCTGCTTTCAGCATACTTTTCTATTTCTTCTCGTGTAAAGAAAAGAAGGGGCCTAAAATACTGGTTTGATATTGGTTTGATACCAGCTAATCCGAATGGTCCAGTTCCCTTTGAAAGTCTCAATAAGACAGTTTCAAGCAAGTCATTAGCATTATGCGCCGTTGAGATGTAATCGTACTGATTTTCTTGTGCTATTTTATTCAGAAAAGCATATCTTAAAACCCTTGCCGATTCTTCCACAGAATACTTGTTTTCTTGTGCAAATCCCATTACATCCCCAGATTCGGTATAAAACGGAATATCTCGCAATCTGCAAATCTCTCTTACAAACTGAACTTCTTCGTCAGCCTCTTTTCGCAGCCTGTGGTTAAATGTGGCAACCCCAATATATATGACACTCTCCAAGTCCGAGCTCGATTTCAGGTTGGTGAGTCTATCAAAAAGATCAAGCATTACTATCGAATCAACGCCACCCGAGACTGCGAGTAATATTTTCAATATTTTCCTAGTAGGCACTGTTGAAGCATACTCTTGCACTATGTATTTCTCTACAATGTTTGTAAATCGCTCAAATAAATCGATATCCTCCTTCAAAATCATCACATCCCGCTGATTTCAAATCTTCCAGATTTCGGGTCAAAGTAGAAGAACTTATCAGGCATGTCTGTGAGTCTGAATTTAAAATATATCTTATCCAGTGACTCAAGGAAACTAGCATCTGTTTTATAAGAAAACTCAGCACCGAGTGAAAACATCCAGCAGTGTAACGACTTATCCAAGGATAGTGCAAGATTTGTAAAGAGCTGTTTTTCAGGATCATAAGTTATAGATAAATTGGTATTTGGATCGATATTTTTTAATTCAGTACTAAATGAATATCTCTTATTACCGTCGGTATTATATGAGAGAGAATACTTTTCATTCTTTCTTTCCAGCGTGTATACTAATCTCCAGTTTGGGATCGCATCTTTTGTACTCTTCGTGAAATTAGCAGTTATTGTGTTTTTGTAATCGAAAGTATAGAAATAACCTGACGCAATGAGATTCTTGATAAAGTCTTTGGATTGGTAAACAGAGGCTGTAAAATTCGAATACTTAATATTGTGGACAAACAAATCAGTCTCTGTGCCGGGTTTTATCGTGAAATTAAGTGTGTAAGAGAGCTGGATGGGTTTCAAGTTCAAGGCAAAGGCTATGGATTCATTGCCCAGTTTGTTCTGGATATTGTCATAAGTTGTTGAAAGTGAACCGGTAAAATTCAGAATCCCAACATCATTTGTGAACTTCAAAGTATATGTGTCCGGTGTCTGCTGATTCTTCAGCAAATCCCATCCTCGTTTCGTTGCAATAGATAGAGCGCCAGTGCTAACTCCAGCATTGAGTGTAATCAAATTAGAATTCGTGCTAATAGGTTCATCTACAAACGGATAAACTTGGTCCCAGTTTATGGATATGCTGAACGGTCCTACGGTGTACTTTCCCTCCAACTTGTATGTGTCGGTCATGCTTATGGATTCCTTACGCACTTCATTTGCTATATTCAGGACATCCCTTACGTTAAACAAATACTGAAAGTTCAAACCAAATGGACCAGATGAAAATTTCCATGGTACTTGGTAGGTATAAGTCATTACTTGATTCTGACTATTTTCATACCTGCTTCCCTGAATATTTAGTTTGTAGTTCAACGCGTTATTTGTTAGCGAAGTATTGTAGTTTGCTTGGTAATAATTTGTCCAACTTCTTTCTAGCTTGGTCAGATATCCATCTGTCTGGGTACGCATGATGATATCTACTGAATTCATCGAAAACGTATTGTCTGGAAACAAAACGAATGAGAGATTCCTAAGCCCTCCGTTTAGATATAGAATACTGTCTGTTAAGGCTCCATCATACATAAAATATGGTCTTAGATATAGAATACTGTCTGGTGATTGATAGTTCAGTCCAATTTTATGTGAAAAGTTGTTGTCATTACTGTAGTTAGATTCAAGATAGATCAAGCCATTATACTTGAAGTACAGATTGTTTCTGGAATAATTATATCTATAAGTGAAAGGTAGTATCGAAAATTCAAAAGTGCTGTTTTTTTCCGAGTAGGAGATTTTGTTCTTGTTCTTATCTTTTGCATCCACACTTATCCCATCTGTCGATAGAGCTAAGGTAAGATCCCAATTATTTACGGAGAATGAAAAGGTTTGCGAAACACTTAGAGTACTACCGAATACGACGGAAAATGTGTATGGTGCGGTACCTTCAAGACCAGTAATAAACAAAGGATAGGGGAACAGAGGCACGTTAGAGACTGTCAGAAATGCATTCTCAGATATGATGTACTTGTTTTCTATAACATATATTTTCGAGGATAGTACGGTATAATGGGGTTCTTCCAAATTGCATGTTGTTATGTAGGAATCTGAAAATTCCGCATTCTCGCTCCTTGAATCATATTCTATATTTGCTCCGTAAACATATATCGGCACCTTTTTGTTTTGATAGCTGTAATCATATGTTGTCTTAGCATTTAGTACTAGGCTCCTTTCAGACTCAAACTCATAGGAGAGGTATTTTGAGATGAACTTCTGGTCGTCGAATCTGAAAACTACATTACCATCAGCTTCTAGGGTCTTGACTTTTCCGTCATGAAGTGTTGCAGTTGCCGTATCACACTCAACTTGATATTTGTCCCAAAGGATTTGTATTCCATCTTTTAGGACAATATGATCGTCGTAGAAAATAGCGGTTAGGGAACTCATCTTTACTTCCGAAGCTTGAAGTGACGTCCCAACTAGCAGGAAACCAAGAACAACAATTATCAAAAGTTTACTCAACAATTCCCTGATCTTGTAAGCTATTGGTGTGTCGATCATTATGTACAAGATAATTCCAACTATTGCAAACACTATATTTGGTAACCAAGTGGCAAGCAAAGGATCCATAAGACCTTCCTTTCCCATCCCAGATAGCCAGGCTCCCGAACCTTGGTAAAGTACAATTATTAGAAATGTAATTATCACACTCCAAGATCTACTTGTAAATCCAAATAGTAGGGAAACTGGAATTCCTATTAGTACAATCACTAACGACCCGAGTGCATTTGCATAGCGTTGGTTTAGCTCAACCACCAAGCTTGCTGTATTTACACCGAGTTTCTCATAAGTCTTCAGTTGCGTTCTAAGTTCCTGAGATGTCTTATCTCGTATAGTCCTTGAAGATCTAAGCATATCCTCTATCTCGCCTGCAACATCAAGTTTCATTTCTTTGAACTGCATCTCGATTGACATAAAACCTGTTTCAAGCTCCATTATGTACATGTTTCCATCTAACAAATACCAACCATCTGGTCGCTTGATAACCTTTTTTGAAGCCAAAATCTGTTCATTTCCCTCTTCATTTCTAAACAAGACAACATCATATAGTTCACCTTTTTCTTCATCATATTCTTTAACGTAGAAGTATAAATCTCTTTCCAATTCCACCAACATATTCGTTTTTATCACACTTTCTGGTGACTGAAGAATATACTGGTTCAGAATTTGAGAAGATTTGTAATTCGCTTTGGGAACAATATAGTCGGCAAGTGATAAAGAAAAAAACGAAAGAACTATCGATAATATAAGAAATGGTGTGACTAGTTTTTTAGAAGACACACCATGTACCAATAAAGCTGTTATTTCTCTATTTGAGTAAAGATCGCTTATGACCCAAAAAATAGCAAAGAGTACTCCAACTGGGATTCCAAGAACAACGAAATATGGAATGTTATACATGATGAAGACTAACAATTTTGAAAATCCCACTCGATTTCTGATGATGTAGTCTGATATTTGATATAACCATTCAACACTCACAAAGACTATGAACCCTGCCAACCCCATGAAGAACGGCTTTAATGAGAGTTTAAGTACGTATTTTGTCAGTGTCTTCAAGAATGCCACCTCAATATTCTATTTGAGTTATTCCAATTCATTGCTGACTTTTGAACAATTCCAAGGAGAATTCGTGAAGCTCATCCTCATAGCACTTATAGTGCCTTGCTGTGAGTATATAGTAAGTTGTCTCTATTATCTGGACGGCAAAATCTGATATTTCTTCTATAGCTCTGGAGATATCCAGCAACATCGAACCCCTGTTTATCAATCTTGGGTTATCTTGTACAATACGGATTATTTCACCTTTGAAACCACCGTATGCTTCATCTATTTTCGCGTCCTGCATGCAGACTCCAACAGCGCCCTCAATATTTTGGTCCACATATATTCTCAAGGACTTTCGCAACATCTTCTGAGAAAAGGCAAACATCTCAGGTAACATAATACTCTGGTTGATCTCAGGTTCTTTGACTAGACAAATGATGTTCTCTGCGATGTCTTTCAGTCTGTCTGTTATGTCAAGAAGTATCTTTGAGACTATGACAGACCCTGACGTAAATCTAAGATAATATGAATTTGGTGCAAATGTTCCAAGCAACACTTGAGAGAAATTCAAAATTTCTAAATAAGAATCATAGATATCCCAGTAATCATGCTTAATTTGCTTAGCTAAATCAGAATTCCTCTCTTTAAAAGATTCTGCGGTTATCCTCAGAAGGTCTTCAACGTACCAACCTTGCTTTGTAACCATTTTTTTCAGTTCTTCTGATTTATCCTTTATCATCCATTTCATCTTCAATCGGCGAGGAGACTCCAACTTCTGCAAGTTGGAGAGGAATCGCCAACCCTCCTTTCTTATTAGATACTAGCAAAACAAAGAAATATGTGATATATATGTGATATAATTATACCAACAAATACCTTTGGCGCACACTTGTGCGGATAAGTAAACTGATGAGCCTGTTGGCTCTACAGTGTAGAGGCTGTTTAGACCAGCCTGAGAGAATAAGGGTCGTTTGACCAAACTTCTCTCAAAATCTCCCACCTCTATAGGTGGCGGGATGGTTTAATATTCCCAGAACGTTTCTCCCATAGCCTATCTTTTCTTTAATAGAAGTTGAAAAATCATATCCTATAGGCCTGAGAATACAAACTCTTCTGGAACTCTTTCTTACACGAATTTCTTTGACTCTTTCCACCAAGTCTCCATCGATTATCAGGTTAACTTCTTCATTAACAGATATTCTTATATTCTCACTACTCGGAATAATCAAGCTCCTCGTAGCAAGAAATTGAGGAGCGATGGGAGTTATTACAAATGCCTCTACATTCGGAAGCATTATAGGCCCACCAAGAGCAAGTGAATAAGCTGACGAGCCGGTTGGAGTGCTTACTATAACACCATCAGCGTGATACAAAAACTCCCCACCTAGTATCTCGACATCGAAATCCACGATTTTCTGAGTTAGGTCTTTCTGAACCACTGCATCGTTTATTGCGTAATAACACTTTCCGTTAGCTTCAACTCTCAATACCCAACGTTTATCTTCCACAAAAGTCCATTTTGCTAAATCTTCAATTAAGTTGTTTAACTCATCTAAACGGTAGCCTGAGAAAAAACCGAGTCTACCAGCTTTGATGCCTAAAACTGGTTTTGAGATCTTTTTTAGTGTTCGCAGAACAGTACCATCACCACCGACTACAATGACAATATCACATAGTGGTAAATCTGTAAAATCGTTTGATGATTCTACAAAAAAGGCAATATTTAACTTTTCCCTTAATCTATCCAATACTATTTCAGCAGACTGATGATAATCAATTCTATAGCAAATCCCTACTTTGACATCTTTAACATCAACATCTTCATCTGAGAACTTCACTTCAGTCTCCATCCTAGGTCTATAAGTGTTTGAGCCAAGAACCTGTCAACGAATATCAAAATCAGGATTGCTATTAGAGGTGTGATGTCCACATATCCTATATTTGGGATAAAGCGTCTGAGTGGCCTTTCTACGATATCTGCTAAATTCCTTAAAAAGTTGTAGAAACCGAATTGTCGGATTCCAGGAATCCAGCTTAATATAGCACTTATTATAATAACCGCTGTTTCGAAGTCTACAAATACTCTTAAGACAATCCCTACCGCTGAGAAAAAATTCCCCAGAACAAACATATTATCACTCCTCAATCCTTCTTATATTCTCTCTCACCAAATATGGCAGTTCCTATCCTTAGCATAGTACTTCCTTCTTCGATTGCTACCGTGAAATCATTTGTCATTCCCATTGAAAGTTCGATTATATTTGGGTAGAATCTTCGCAATTCTTCTCTTAAGGCAAAAAGCTTCTTGAAATAGTGTCGTGTGTTTTCTGGTTCGATAAATGGTGCCATCGTCATGAGACCCACTATTTCGACATTTCTGTAAGATAGGCACTCTTCAACAAAAGTCTGGACATCATCCGTTTTGATACCGCCCTTTGTTTCTTCGCCTGAAACATTTACCTCAATCAAAACCTTTTGCTTTTTCCCAATTCGTGCAGCGATCTTTTCTATCTCTTCCATTTCTTCTTTTCTGTACACGGACTGAATATACTCGGCAACCGGTACTACGTACTTCAGTTTATTTGTCTGTATCCTGCCTATAAAATGCCACTCTATGGCATCGAACGCCAATGTTTTCGCTTTGTCTCTCAATTCCTGTGCATAGTTTTCTCCGAATGATCTTAAACCAATTTGATAAGCTGATCTTATTACCTCGGCCGGGTGAGTTTTTGTCACTGCTACTAGTTTGATCTCTTTGGGGTCTCTACCTACTTTTTCAGCATGAAATGCTATTTTTTCAAAAAGGATCTCGATATTTCGGCGTATCTCATCTGGCGAAAGGGTCATCAAATAAACCTCCCAAAGTTTTTGAAAGTCCAAAGTATTTATATGCTTTTTCAGTCGCAATTCTACCCCTTGCGGTTCTAGCTATGAAACCACATTGCACTAGGAATGGCTCATATACTTCTGAGATGGTATCTTCCGTAACGCCAATTGATGCAGATAGTGCCTTCAGTCCAACAGGTCCACCTTTGTAAGTTTCGATAATGATTCTTAGAAGCTTTCTATCCATTTCATCAAGACCAATCTCATCTATCCTCAAAAGGTTCATAACCTCTTCAACTGTGGATATGTCAATTTCTTCTTTACCTTTCACAGTGCTGAGATCTCGCACCCTTTTCAATAATCTGATAGCAATTCTTGGAGTCCCACGTGCCCTCTTAGCTAAGGACGATGATGCGTCTTCTTGTATACGTATCCCCATAACTTCTGCAGCCCTTGATATGATAAGTTGAAGTTCTTTCTCTGAATAGAAAGTCATTTCAAATATCATACCGAACCTATTACGTAACGGCGAAGTAAGTAAACCACTGCGAGTAGTTGCACCCACCAATGTAAACGGTTGGAGTTCCACCCTTATGGATTTTGCTGCTGGTCCTTTGCCAATCATTATATCGATTTGGTAGTCTTCCATCGCAGAATATAGTATTTCTTCTACACTCCTATTCATCCTATGGATTTCATCTATGAAAAGCACATCTCCATACTCCAGGTTAGTCAGTATAGCAGCGAGATCACCTTGCTTTTCTAGTATTGGGCCACTCGTAATGTGTATACTTGCGTTTAGTTCATTTGCAACAATTGTTGCCAAAGTAGTTTTTCCAAGCCCTGGAGGCCCAGCAAGAAGTATATGGTCAAGTTGTTCACTACGCATTTTGGATGCTTGAATTGAGAGCTTTAACCTCTCTTTTATATTATCTTGACCGATGTACTCGGACAAAAGCCTTGGTCGAAGTGAATAAGTATCATACCCGGTTCTTTCAGGAGAGACTATTCTGCTCTCATCCTTTAGAGTGTCTTGATCACTACTTATGTATTTTTCTTCAGTTAACTCATTCTTTTCTTTCAAAATCTAACACCTCTGTTTCTAGCGGTAAATTAAGCTTCATACCATATTTGCCAATATCGAATTTAACCTTTACAAAACCATCGAGATATATCTTAAAATTATCATCTTCGAAGTACTTAAAAATTTGAACATCTGAAATAGAAATTATGAACTCACTATCCACCGTTGTAACGGAATCAGTTGCCCAGCTCCCCATATGCTCACCTTTTTCGTTGTACATTTTTAGCTGGATCAATTCTATCTCGTAAGGTATACCACTTGAATCTATATCAAGATTGGCATTACATTCCAACGTTATTCCCTTTATAGAACAACCATCGAGGATCAATTTCGCATCAATATTTGTCAAATGCAAAAAACTATGCTTCAGATTATTGAAAGAAGCAACTAATAAGGTTACTGAAACTGATAAGATGATAATTAGGCACAAACCAAAGAAAGAAGAAACACTCAACTTATTTTTCATAAATATAATATGCCTCGCATCTAGCAAAAAGGTTAAAAATATTATATCATATTAAATGCCTAATTTGTAGTTATAGATTTACCGAACTGCTTGGGAGAAGTTGACTCATCCAAATAAACTAGGAAAACCAAGATTTACGAATTATAGTGAATTATAGTGATTTCAGATTATATGATATTCGATGATTTTTTCGAAAACATGTTGACAAAATTACCCATAATGATACCATATAATATAGTTATACATCTAATGGTTATACGTCAAACCTTTTCAAAAGGAGGTTAGTTATGAGAGATTATACCAATGGCGAAAGGAGTATTTTGTACTATCTTTCGTTGATCCAGAAGTACATCTTCAAGATCGTGTATGAAACAACAGTAAAAAAGTATGACCTTCACCCTGGTCAAATCCCTATTCTCTTCCTATTGGAGCACAAACCAGGCGCAAGTCAAAGAGAGATAGCAATATCTATAAATGTAGAACCAGGTACGATTGCTGTTATGCTTAAAAGAATGGAAAGAAAAGGCCTGATTTACAGGAGAATTGACGAAAAGGATAGAAGAATATCCAGAGTTTACTTGACCGACAAAGCGCAAGCCATTCTATCACAGATCAAAGAGTTTACAAAAGAAACGGAAGAAATAATCCTTTCAGAATTATCGGATATCGAGAAATCATCGCTTATGAGTTTGCTTTCTAAAGTGAAAAATCATCTTTCAAATTATTATATTGAGAGGGGAGGAACAGAATGTTAAAAAAGTTCATTTTAAGGTATTGGCTACTGATATTAGTTACCATGCTGCTCGTGATCGTCCAGTCAGTGATAAGCTTGTATCTACCAGACCTCATGTCAGATATAGTTGATAAAGGGATTACGAAAGGTGATGTCAGCTATATCTGGAAAGTAGGCGGTGAGATGCTGATTTATTCACTGATATCTGCTGCGTGTGCGATCTTTGCCAGTTACACATCATCTAATGTTAGTATGGGGCTTGGTAGAGATCTGCGTGGAGCGATTTTTGAAAAGGTCAACTCATTCTCGCTAGAGGAAATAGACCAATTTAGTACCTCGTCTTTAATAACAAGAACTACTAACGATGTTACGCAAATACAGCAGGCAACAATGATGATATTAAGAATGGTTGTCATGGCTCCTGTTATGGCAATTGGCGGTATACTGATGGCGATTAATAAAGATGCAAAACTCACGAGTGTTCTGTTCATTTCTGTACCTATCATGTTTGCAGGTCTTGGACTGATAACATGGGTAGTAGTACCATGGTTTAAGAGTATGCAGCAGAAGATAGATAAGCTTAACCTTGTACTGCGTGAAAGGGTCACAGGCATACGGGTTATAAGAGCATTCAACAAAGAAGAACACGAGAAAAAACGTTTTAGTGAAGCAAACAACGATTTAACAAGCACCGCACTCAAAATAAACCGTGTTGCATCCACACTCTTTCCATATATGATGATCGTAATGAACTTTACTATGATAATGATAATTTGGTTTGGAGCTAAGCAGATAGATGTCGGGCAGCTTCAAGTAGGACAAATGATGGCAGTTATGCAATATGTGATGCAGATAATGTTCTCTTTCATAATGATTTCAGTGATATTTGTGTTCCTCCCAAGGGCAAGTGTTTCTATAAAGAGGATTAATGAGGTTCTATCGATTACTCCAAAAATCAGGGATTTGCCACCATCGCAAATATCAAGTACAGACCAAACATGGTATGAAAACATTCATGAGAATAGTATCAAGGGTGTGGTTGAATTCGACAATGTTACTTTTTGTTACCCTAATGCAGGCGAACCAGTATTGGAGAATATTACATTCAAGGCTTTACCAGGAAAAATTACTGCTATTATTGGTGCAACAGGCTCGGGAAAATCCACTTTACTCAATTTGATACCAAGATTCTACGATGTTACAACTGGAAGTGTTAAAATCGATGGCATCGATGTTAGAGAATTTCCACTAAGTATACTAAGAAAGAACATAGGATATGCCACTCAGAAGGCAATTATTTTTTCTGGAACGATAAGAGAGAACATAAGGTTTGGAAGAGAATGGATAACAGACGAAATGGTAGAGCATGCTGCTGATATAGCACAAGTTATGGAATTTGCTTCAAGGTATCCTGAGGGTCTTGACTATGTAATAGACCAGGCTGGTCTGAACTTATCCGGTGGTCAAAAGCAACGCGTTTCGATAGCAAGGACGATTGCTGGCAAGCCGATGATCTACCTTTTTGATGATACATTCAGTGCATTGGATTTTAAGACTGATGCAAAAGTTAGACTGAGATTGTTTAGAGAAACCTCCGATGCCACAGTTATAATAGTTGCACAGCGAGTTGCGACAATAATGCATGCTGATCAAATAATCGTCTTGAGTGACGGAAGAATAGTCGGAATTGGTACTCACTCGGAATTGCTTGAGAGCAATGAGACTTACAGAGACATTGTTGATTCACAATTATCAAGAGAAGAAATTTAGTTTCACTAGCAAGATGGATAAGATGATCTGAAGAGGTGAGAAGAATGGACGAAAAAGAAAAGAATACAACTTCAAAAAATAATACCCAAAACAATCCCAGGCAAACTGCTTCTAGTGGAAGGCAAAGGAAGGCTGGAAGGGGTGGCGGACGAGCCCTCGCACGTGCTGGGGAAAAACCAAAGGACTTTAAAAAAGCAGCTAAATTCTTGCTCTCGTACATAAAACCGTATGCACTCTTGATTATCATTGTTCTTGCTATTACCATAACTGCAACTATCCTCACAATAAAAGCTCCAAAAGTTATGGGACAAGCAACAACAGAGATATTTCGGGTTATTCTATTGCGTCAATCACCACTCTCAAGATTTCTGAACACCAAGATGGATTTCGAAAAAATATTCCAAGTACTTGTGACTGTGGCGATACTTTATGTTACTTCGGCAGTTTTACATTTTTTTCAGGGTTTCATAATGTCGGGAGTTACCCAAAAGCTTGTGAGAACGTTGAGGGAGGATGTAAGCGAGAAATTAAGAAAACTTCCACTAAAATTCTATGATAACACTTCGCATGGTGATATCATCAGTAGAGTAACTAACGATATCGACCTGATCAGTACCACACTTCAGCAGAGTTTGATGCAGTTTATTTCAGGTATTGTTACGATCGTCGGCATAACATACATGATGCTTACAATAAACGGCTGGTTAACGCTATTAACTCTCGCCACATTACCATTAAGCATATTAGCAACAGTGCTTGTTGCTAAGAATTCCCAAAGATTCTTCGCTCAGCAACAAGAGAATCTCGGACTTTTGACAGGACAAATTGAGGAAGTCTACGGTGGACATATCGTGGTTAAGGCTTACGGTCGTGAAAAGGATGAAATCGAAGCTTTTTCCGAAACGAATGAAAAACTCTACCATTCAGCCAAGATGGCACATTTCGTCTCAGGCATCATCATGCCTATAATGAATTTCATAGGTAATGCTGGATACATATTTGTCGCAGTAGGTGGTGGTATTCTTGTCACGAAGAATGCAATTACAATTGGTGATGTCCAAGCCTTTATACAGTACTCACGGCAATTCAATCAACCGATAGTGCAGATTGCAAACATCGTCAATATGATACAATCCACACTCGCAGCAGCAGAGAGGATCTCTGAAATCATGGAAGAACAGGAAGAAATACCAGATAAGCCAAATGCGATCGAACTAGACAGAGTAGAAGGTAACGTCAAATTCGAATCCGTCAAGTTTAGCTATGTTCCAGATAAACCATTGATAGAAAATCTCAATATAGACGTTAAGAGTGGTCAAAAAGTTGCAATTGTTGGACCGACTGGTGCTGGCAAGACCACACTCGTTAATTTGATGATGAGATTCTACGAAATTCAAGGAGGAAGCATAAAAGTTGATGGAATAGACATACGTGATATAAAAAAATATAATCTCAGAAAGCATTTTGGGATGGTTTTACAAGATACGTGGCTATTCTCCGGAACAATAAGAGATAACATAGCATATGGGAGAGAAAACGCTACAGAGGAAGATATAATAAATGCAGCAAAGGCAGCACATGTCCATCATTTTATTACAACTCTGCCCGATGGTTATAACACGGTAATAGGTGAAGATTCCTCTAACATCTCCCAAGGTCAAAAGCAACTATTGACCATAGCAAGAGCTTTCTTAGCGGATCCTGACATACTCATACTCGACGAGGCGACAAGTAACGTCGATACATTGACAGAAATATACATACAAAGAGCTATGGAAGACTTGATGAAAGATAGGACATCATTCGTAGTAGCGCACAGACTGTCCACGATAAGAGAGGCAGATATGATTCTTGTCATGAATGAAGGAAAGATAATCGAGATAGGAACCCATAAAGAACTTCTCGAGAAGAACGGATTTTATGCAGATATGTACAAGAGCCAGTTTATGGGTGCACTTGTGGAAAGTTAAGAAAATTAATGCAACAAAACTTTAATCCCACCATTGACTATCGGTGGGATTTTTTTCGTTCTGATCAAGAGTTGAAAAAAGAGAGTGCTAAGAACTTGAAATGATGACATAGTTTATGGTATAATAAAAATGTTAACCAAACTTTGTTTTTCGTATTTGAGAAATTTGATAAGTACTAAGTCATTTCTGAAGAATGAGTGCTTATACACTCGTATCTTTAGCCATGAGTGGCTCACAGTAGTACAATATGAAAATTAATATACAAACAATATCGTACTCGACAAGGGGGAGACGATGAGAAAAGAAGATTTGATGAGAATCGTAGAAGAACGAATAAGGGAATGCCAGATGTGTCCTCTAGGTTTGATTAAAAAGAATGCTGTGCCTGGAGAAGGAAATCTCTATTCTCCAATAATGTTCGTCGGTGAAGGTCCTGGAGAGGAAGAAGATATCCAAGGGCGACCTTTTGTGGGAAAGGCAGGCCAGCTGCTCACAAAAATTCTTGAATCGGTAAGCATCAAACGTGAAAGTGTTTACATCACAAATATTGTAAAATGTCGCCCTCCAAACAATAGAGTCCCAACAAATCTTGAAATACAATCTTGTTCTGATTATCTTTTGTCGCAAATACAGATCATAAACCCCAGAATGATAGTACCACTTGGAAGTACTGCCGTTAATTTTTTTCTAGGTAAAGATGAACAGATAACCAAGGTTCGCGGAAAAGAATCCATTTGGAGAGACAGCATTGTTATTTTTCCTATGTTTCATCCAAGTTATTTGCTTAGAAATCCATCGAAAGAAAAAGGCAGTCCCAAGGATCTTACTTGGCAAGATATAAAAAGGGTAAGAAAATACTATGACGAGTTCATAAAGGGAAACGCTGAAAAATAGATAAAATAAGATTTAATAGGAATATCATAAAAGCAAAAAAGAAATAAAAGGAGGAACTAAAAAATGAAAAAAGATCAACGAGACTTAAGGCATGAAACAAAGTTAACGCCAACTGTTATGAGTTACATTTCGGCTATATACACACTAATCGAAAGTGAAGGTGTTGCCAGGATCTCTGAAATAGCAAAACTCAAAGGTGTTTCTTACGCCAGTGCTACTAATGCGGTCAAGAAACTTGTGGACCTTGGTGTTGTTGATCATAAGAGGTATAGCTTTGTTCGGCTCACTCCTCGGGGGCTCAAAATAGCGCAGATGCTGAAATCTGGTGAATCACGTATTAAGTATTTCTTTATATATGTTGTGGGTCTACCAGAAAAGAAGGCTCAGCAAATTGCAAGTTTAATGGTTTATGATTTAGACGCTGACACAAGGAGAAAGCTAAGGAAGTTCTATTCAATCTTAATAGACTTTACAGAGGAAAAAACTAAAGAATTAGAAGAGTTCATTAGAGAAAACAGGAAGGATCTTGAAATACCTGAAGAAGTATATCGACTAAAAGGCAAGATCAAGGAGGATGAGCTAGATGAGTAAGATATTGGTAACTGGTGGCGCAGGGTTCATTGGATCACACATCACAGACAAATTGGTTGAGCTTGGCAATGATGTTGTTATTGTTGATAACCTGTCGACTGGCAAAAGAGAGAACTTAAACCCCAACGCAAAGTTTGTAGAGATGGATATATCTAGAAGTGAAGAGGTCAATGAACTATTCTCCAAAGAGGATTTTGAGTATGTATTTCATCTTGCTGCGCAATCGAGTGTATCGATCTCTGTTAAAGATCCTGTTAAGGATGCTAATTGGAATATAATTGGTAGTTTGAACTTGATAAAGGCTTCTGCTGAACATAATGTGAAGAAATTCATCTTTTCATCAACTGGTGGAGCAATTTATGGTGAGGATGTAAAAGTCTTTCCCACTCCAGAGAGTGTCTACCCACAACCGATGTCTCCATATGGTATCGCAAAGTTCTCTGTTGAAAATTATCTAAGGTTCTTTAGCAAAGAATTTGGGCTTAATTACACTGTTTTGAGATACGGCAATGTCTACGGACCTAGGCAAGATCCGTATGGTGAGGCTGGAGTTGTAGCTATATTCACATCTAGGATGTTGAAAGGTGAAGACTGCACGATATTTGGAGATGGTGAATACACAAGAGATTATGTCTATGTTGAAGACGTCGTAAATGCTAACGTTAAGGCAATGGAAAGAGGAGATAAGTTGGTAATAAACATCGGTACAGCAACTGGCACAACGACAAAGGAGCTTTTCAAAGTGCTGAAGAAATTGACAGGCTATAAGAAAGATCCTATCTATGGACCACATAGAAAAGGAGATATAAGGAAAAGCCTTCTTTGCTACAACAAGGCTTGGATTGAACTGAAATGGGAACCGAAATATTCACTTGAAGAAGGGTTGAGGAAAACTGTCGAATGGTTTAAACGAAATACTGAGGCCTGATTCTTTTGAAGATTTTACAGGTCAAGAACACTTGATGGCACCAGGTGCTTTGCTACGCACTTCTATTGAAAACGATCAATTATTTTCTGCAATTCTTTATGGACCCGCTGGTAGCGGGAAAACTTCTCTTTTGAACATCATAAAGAAGTATACAACTTATGAAGTTGTTCATCTCAATGCAGCATTTACCTCGGTAGAAGAGATCAAGCAATGGGAAAGATATGCTTATAACTTGAAAGGGATTAAAAAGCTTCTTCTTTTTATCGATGAGATACATAGGTTTAATAAAAAACAGCAAGATGTATTCTTGCCTGGTGTTGAAACGGGATTGTATGTTTTATATGGCACAACAACAGAAAGTCCGCAACACACTCTTAACCCTGCACTACTGTCTAGATGTCGAATATTGAATTTTAAGAAGCTTTCCAATGCAGATCTTGGTAAGATATTGAATAGAGCGGTAGAACATCTAGGAATAGAAATTGTGGAAGAGGTAAGAAAATTCATCATAGACTCGGCAAATGGTGATGCAAGGTACATGATAAGCACATATGAGATACTTGCAAATATGGCAGCTATAAATGGAAGAGAGAAAGTCGATGAATCGATTTTGCAGATGTACTTGGGGGAAGAACTAACAAAGTACACAGATAATGAGCATTACAATCTTGCTTCAGCATTTATCAAAAGCATGCGTGGAAGTGACCCAGATGCTTCGTTGTACTACATGTCGAGAATGATCAACGGCGGGGAAGATCCTCGTTTCATAGCAAGGAGACTCGTCATACTTGCGAGTGAGGATATAGGCCTTGCAGATCCGTTTGCACTTGTTCTTGCTGTTTCAACTATGCAGGCTGTTGAGATGGTTGGAATGCCCGAGTGTTTACTCAATCTTTCCGAGTGCGTTATATATCTATCGCTAGCACCGAAGAGCAATTCATCCTACGAAGCTATATCTAGAGCAACCGAAGTAGCTAAAGAGACTATGAACATCCCGGTTCCTAGGCATCTACTAAACATAGAAGGAAGTGGATACAAATATCCACACGAATTCGGCGGCTTCATTAGGCAGGAATACTTGCCAAAGAGTGTAAAAGGACCATTTTATCTTCCAAAAAACATAGCCAAAGAATCGAAAATCGCTGAAGTATACGCTAGACTTTGGAAGGATAGATTTAAGGATGCAAAGGATGATTTAAGAGGCGTTAAGAAAGAAGGGGAAGATTCTCATGGAGGTGCTCAGCGTGACAAGGGAACTAGAGATTACTAAAAAGGAGAAAGGAATAATATTATTGCAGTTTATCTGTGCAGATATAACCAGACTAGAAGTTGATGCAATTGTAAATGCAGCAAATTCATATCTAAAACACGGTGGTGGAGTAGCAGGTGCGATAGTACGAAGCGGAGGAACTGAAATCCAAAAAGAAAGTGATGAGTATGTACAAAAACATGGTCCTGTGGCACCAGGTAGTGTTGCTGTCACAGGACCAGGTAGATTGAACGTTAAGTACATCCTTCACACAGTAGGACCTATTGGAGATAAAGTTGAAAATGACATCATTCTTTCAAAATGCTTGAGCAACGTATTCGGAAAGGCATCAGAGCTAAGACTGAATTCTGTCGCATTACCTTTTATCGGAACGGGAATATTTGGCTACTCACTAGATCGATTCATAGAAGTAACATACAAGACAACTATCAATTATTTCTCCGACTATTCTGGTAGCCTAGAGAAAGTCATATTCTGTGATATAGATGAACAAAAAGTTGAAAGGCTTTGGCAGAAATTTCAGAGCATGAAAATCGATACCAACTAGAATTTCCATTCACCAGGTATCAGTTTTACGTCTACTTTTTTACCAGCTCTATCAACAGTTATCGTTACAACTGTCTTTCCAATTATAGATTTAGCAACATCATCGATTGTTTTAACAGCCTTTCCATCAACTGAAACAATGACATCGCCTACTTTGAGGCCAGCCACCTCTGCTGGAGAACTCTTTTCTACGTATGCTATGTACAATCCATCCGCCTTTACTTTATATGTCTGCCTCACTGCATCATTCACAACAAACCAAGTTACACCAAATGCCTTGTTATTCAATGGTTTCTTGATGATGTCTTTAGCAGAATCAGCATCTATGACTACCCTGAACGTAAAATCATTCCTCTTTTCTTTCGGATCCACACTTATCCTATCGGTAATCCTTCCAGCAATGGCACCAGTGCGACCAACTACAAGAGAGCCAGAAGTATTCAAAGGGTTATCTGTCGAAAGTTTTTTGTACGCCGATTTATCATAATAATCGCGACAGAATTCTATAGGCAATCCATACATATTGACAACACCATAAGGTGAGACATCCGTTTTTTCAAAATCGTAGATGGTATATTCTTTTTTTCCATCATTGAATCCAGTAGCAATCATTTCATTCCCCCAAGGATAAATTCTACCATCTTTACCCCTTGCCGCCTTTTCCCATTGTGCTTCTGTGGGTAACTGATAACCTGCCCAATTACAATATTCTTTTGCTGAATTCCAGTTTATTCCAGTTATTGGAAAACTGTAGAAATTCTCAGCAACTGTATAACCACCAACTAATTTCGTGTTAAGAAAATTGACTTCAACCATGGTTATGTGGTTACCTACTGACACGTTCTCTACCTGAGCGGCTCTAAGAAAATCTAAATATTGTTTTGTCGTGATAGGGTATTTCGATATATAGAATCCTGGAACGTAGACTTCTCTCATTGGCAGTTCGTCCTCGTCAACGCCCTTCCAATCCTTATTGCCACCCATCGGAAATGTTCCACCTGGTACAAAGACAAATCTTATACCTGTACGTGGGTCTACAATTTCTTTTGGGTAAACCTTTATCAAACTTACCTCTTTTCCATCAATAGTTACGGGAGTTGCAGTAACAAGAGATGCTGTAGACGACTTATCGTACTCCAGTTGAGAAGACAAATAGTCTAGACTCTCGTCAGCTTTTGATTTGGTGAATGTAGTAAATGCTATATTAGACATCTCAATTATCATATTCCCCCAACTTCCAGAGACCTCTACTGCTGTCGGAGTACTGGGCGTTACTTTACCATAGAGCTTTTTGCCGTCTTTTGTTATGACAAGCTCATAGCCAGTGGCATATTTATACGGAATATATATGTCATCTACGAGCATTTTCGTTATGTAGAATTCGTTCCCATATTGATCGACAACAACTAAGAACTGGTCTTTGGAATAAATGCTCTTGCCAACAAAAACATCACCGGTGTAAAGCACGCAAACATAATTCTCCCCTGAAGACAATTCCATGCGGAACATTCCGGAAATCTGGACACTTGGAAATTCCGTTTTCTCGAATCCTATGTAATCAACTATCTGTGAAGCGTGTATGACGATCTTGCCAAACCATGTTGCAACGGTTATCACATTTTCCTTTAGATCGACAAAGTAACCTTGATATTTCCGACCATTTATCGATACCTCAGAGCTTTTATCTGGAAAATCTTTTGTCTTATCGAAGACAATACTTCTTATCTGCTCTAATGGAATGAATATTTTCCCTATGGTTGATTCGACAACCAGGTATTTGTCTGTTGACTCGATAACATTTCCCTCAATAACCTCGCCCGTTTTGTACTGCACGACTTCGGAGAGTACATAAGTCGGCAGCACCATAAGACATACAATACAGAGAAAAGCTAGTATAGGTACGTGTTTCACCCTTATTTGGATATTCGTTTGCATATCCAATCCCTCCTCACTGAGACCTGAAATATTCTACCGTATCTAGTTAAGCAATCACTCTGATACTGTTTTTTTCTTAAGCTACTTTTGAATTCTGATAGAGGTTGATCTTATAGACAAAAAGTAGCCAAATACGTACTTTTAGAGCTCTAAGTGACTTAAGTATAAGAATGCATCCTAAAACCATTATACATCAGAGAATATTCTTTAGAAAATATAAAGAGATACAGTGAGTTTGAAGGCCTATAAGCACTATATTGATAAACGCTATATTGTAAGGATCAATTCTCACTATAATAATTATACCAAAAATTCCCAAAAACTTTCTTCACGATTCTATGAAAATTATGGTAAAATAAATGCGAGAGTGAACAAGATGAATTTAGATTACAAAACTTGAATCATATCGTACATTCAGGAGCAACATTACATGAAAAGATATGTTGTATTTATTGTTATCTATTTGATTTTCTTTTTTTCCTGGATCGGTAACTTACAAACAAGGCATGGAACAGAGGAAATTGAGAACAGGATAGATGATAAGTACTATTGGTTTTCAATATACTACAATGACCGTTTTTGGAAGGTCAATGTTGATGGAAAAGTGTATGATATTTACCCAATAGATTATTTAAACATCAGCCCAGTAGTAACTGGGTTAATATTGAATGTAGCAGAAGGAAAAGTTGACGGTAGTTCTATGCTCTATCTGCCGGCAAAAATTCCAGAATTTGTTTTTGAAATAAACGTTGAGAGTAAGTACATCACTACAGAGAACTCAGCTATAATATATGTTACAGATGCATCTGATATAGTTTCTTGTTTAAATGCTCTGAAAATAGCCTTTAGGTATCTTAGCTTCGGCAAGGTCTACTTATACAAAAATGGAAGAATTTATGTATTATAATATATTATAGATGTTAGGGGTGAGAGTATGCCAAAGGTTCGTGAAATAGTCTCCTTAGATATTGGAAATGATAGTATAAAGGGTATTGTTGTTGATTACTCGGAAGGATACGGAAATGTTGTAGCATTTTCGAATGTCAAAACCAGGGGTATAGAAAGTGGGGAAATAAAAGACGTTGTTGCGCTGAATGAATCCATGAATCAAATTATAGAGGATCTTGAGGAACAGACTGAGAAAGAACTCAAAGGTGATCTACTCGTTTCATCTAGTTGTGGTGATTTCACACTCACGGAGTTAACGGAAGAGCTTTTTCTAAATGAAAAAGAAGAGAACTACATTTCAGAAGAGCATGTTAATAAACTCACAGACAACCTGCTTAGTGATGTTTTTCAGTCAAATGAGAAAAATTCCCTACACCTTTTTGTAAAAAAATACGTATTGGATGACACAAAGATAGTTGTCAATCCTATTGGAATGAAAGCGAAAAAAGTAGCAGCAGTCTATACTATAGTCATGGGCAATGAGAGCTATAAAAATGTTGTAGAATATGCAACAAAAGATATCTTAGGAGAGGCGGAATACTATATTTCTTTTATCTCAACTGCCGAAGCTGTTCTATCTAATGTGGAGAAAGATAGAGGAGTACTTCATGTTGACCTTGGATACAATACAACCTCAGTGACTTTATACTACGCAAATACGCCCTTAGAGCTTCAAAGAATGGATATAGCCATGAAAAACGTTATAAGGGACATTGCAGTAGTCCTGAAAACATCTATACAAGAAGCTGAGAGATTACTGAGAACCTATGGAATTGCGATGTTTATGGACGTTGAACCAACAGCTGTGGAGTATAAAGGTTTGGATGGAAGGAGTTTACAAAGGACGAACAAAGAATTCCTTTCAAGGATCATCTATGCAAGACTGAGAGAGATATTCATGAAAGTGAAGAAGGTATACAAAGATATAACCATTAAATATCCTGAATTCAGCGATATTGGAATTCCGGGAGGAATAGTATTAACTGGTGGGGGGGCTATGTTACAGAGAGTGGAATCATTGGCAGGTGAAGTTTTTAGATGTCCTGTTAGGATAGGTATACTCTCTGATCTTGAGAAATTTCAATTTGAAGAAGATTCTGCAGTGTCTACGACGCTGTTTGCTCCGGTGTTTGGCAATATATTAGTATACCAAAAAGAACAAAATGTATATTCACCGCTCATAAGTGAGAAATCAAGAAAGCAAAGCCCTGGATTCTTCAAGAAGATCTCAGATGCATTTGGTAAGATATTTGGGTAGGTGAGTACATTGGATCAATCGATTGCCATAGTATGTCAACAATTAAAATCTGATAGACGAGTACAGTTACGATAAGGAGGGGGAAATATGCCATTTATGATAGACAAAGAAACAAAACAGCAACCAGCAGACAGAATTCCAGGCGTACCAATACTAAAAGTAATAGGGGTTGGTGGAGCAGGTTGTAATGCTATTAACAGAATGGCTGAAATGGGAATCAGAGGAGTAACACTCATTTCTGTCAACACAGATGCACAAGTTCTAGAAATTAGCAAAGCAGACATCACAGTTCAGATCGGTGAAAAGCTTACAAAAGGGCTTGGTGCTGGGGGTAATCCAAAAATCGGCGAAGAAGCTGCATTAGAAGATAGGAAGAAACTAGAAGATATATTACATGGTTCAGACATGTTATTCATCACAGCTGGATTTGGCGGAGGTACTGGAACAGGTGCTGCACCCGTCATTGCTGAAATCGCTAAGAATCTTGGGATACTTACAGTTGCAATTGTAACGATGCCTTTCTTCTTTGAAGGGACACCTAGATGGAATGTAGCACTTGAAGGAGTAAAGAGAATATCGGGAAAAGTTGATACACTTATAAAGATCAGCAATAATAAGTTACTTGAACAACTTTCACCGTCTACTACGATAGTCGATGCTTTTGGCACTGCAGATGAGATACTTCATCAAGGTGTTAGAGGAATATCTGATTTGATAATGAAGAGAGGATACATAAACCTGGATTTTGCTGATGTTGAATCTGTCATGAGAAATGCTGGTAACGCCATGTTGGGCATAGGCATAGGAAAAGGCGAGAAGCGAGTGTATGATGCTACCAGAAAGGCTTTGGATAGTAAGTTCCTTGATTACCCGATTGAAAATGCTAGATCTTTGATATTGAACATCTCAGCACCAAGGAATTCTACCTTACAGGAAATGCAGGAAGCTGCTATGATCGTAAAGCAAACATGTAGTGAAGATGCAGATATGAAATTCGGTATGGTTGTAGATGACGAATTATCGGACGATGAGATGAGAGTGACTGTAATAGCAACAAGATTTGACGTTGAAGAAAAATTTGGAAAATCAGAGGAAGACATTCCGGCAATCTATAAATTCGGATTAGAATATAAAGGAAATGTGGGTGAATAAATCACTCATTGTAAGTTACGAATATTTTGAGTTCAATATATATGGGGGGAACCATGTTGGATAAAGAGAGGAAACCGAAAAAACTTGGGGATATACTTGTGGAGAGGGGAGTAATAACCCCTTATGAACTAGAGAAAACTCTAGAGCTACAAAAAGATATTAAACGTCCCCTCGGTGAGATACTAGTCCAAATGGGTTATTGCGCATGGGATGACATAATAAGGGTATTAGCAGAACAATACGAGATCGAAGCTTGTATCGGAGAAGTGAACATAAACGAAGAATTTTCTAAGAGTTTTCCAAGAGATATTTTGAATGAGCTTAGAGTGATACCGATAGATGAGAGAGATGGGAAAATATTCCTTGGTATCGATAGTATCTACGACATCCCTGTAATAAAAAGAAGATTGAAATTCAGAATGGGTAAAGAAGTAGAATTTTGTTTAATGGCTCCAAGTACCTTTGAAGCTATATATAATAATGTTCTTCATGGTATATCAGCAGCAACTTTCTCGGAGAAAATGGGAGAGATAACAATTCAAGAACAGCCAACAGAGATTCAAGAAGATCAAGAAATAGCATTGGAAGCAGAGACACCTGTAGTGAAACTCGTATCGAATATAGTGAATCATGCCATAGAGTTAGAAGCCAGTGACGTGCATATCGAACCACAGCGAAAAAATGTCATTGTGAGGTATAGGGTTGATGGGATATTAAGAAGAATAACAGAGTACCCAAGAAACTTACATGCTGCTGTGGTTTCACGTATAAAAATACTTTCTGGATTGGATATAGTGGAACGAAGATTGCCACAAGATGGTAAGTTTTTTGTAAAAAAAGATGAAGAACAATATGATTTGCGCGTTTCTACAATGCCTTCGGTTAATGGAGAAAAAGTTGTCATGAGGATATTAAAAGTCTCTTCATCTAAGAAAAAACTTGAAGACCTAGGTTACTCGGCGTATAACTACGAAAGAATACAGAAACTGATAGAACATCCCTATGGAATCATCCTAGTCACTGGACCAACAGGAAGTGGTAAATCTACTACACTTGTAGCAATGATAAACTCACTCAACTCAGAAGATGTGAACATAGTTACTGCTGAGGATCCCGTGGAATACACAGTCGAAGGTATAACCCAGTGCCAGGTTAACACCGAAATTGGTTTAACATTTGCAAAGTACCTAAGATCTTTTCTTCGTCAAGACCCAGATATCATAATGGTTGGTGAAATACGCGATAAAGAGACTGCTCAATTGGCAGTAGAAGCTTCTCTTACTGGCCACTTGGTATTATCTACATTGCATACCAACACGGCTGCTGGAGCTGTTGATCGACTTGTGAATATGGGAATTGAACCGTCTTTGATCTCTGCCTCGTTGGTAGGAATAATGGGTCAAAGGCTTGTCAGAAAAGTCTGTCAGAAGTGTAAAACCGAAACTGAATTCCCAACAAAGATTCTTGAAAAGGCAAGAAAATACTTCCCAAATATGAATCCTGTGCAATATGTGGGGAAAGGTTGCCAAGAGTGTAATAATACAGGGTACAAAGGCAGGACTGCAGTCGCTGAAGTATTGATGATAAACGATGAATTAAGAAGGTTAATTCAAAAAGGGGCGGCAGCAAGCGAAATTGAAAGAATTGCTAGGCAGCATGGGATGGTTACCATGTTCCAAGACGGGCTTTACAAAGTTCTAAATGGTGAAACCACCGTTGAAGAAATACTTGCAACTGTTGGAGAAGAGGAGGAATAATCCTTGCCAGTAGATCCGAAGAAACTTCGCGAGGAAAAGGAGAACGAAATATCGGAAACGTATGGTCAGATGAGAAAAAGAAGTTTCAGATTTCTCTTTCTAAATGTCCTTATTGTTTTGGCAGTATTTTCACTACTGTTCTTTCTAAAAACTTCTTCGCCCGAGACTTACTCGAATATTGTTGAAAACTTGCAGATCGTTGTTGAATTGAAAAAGATTGAGTATATATCACCCGAGAAGATAGGAGCTAAAGTATATCTAGTAAATACCAAAAAGACAGAAAAGAACTTCACATTGAGCGATTTTTACTTAAAGATATACTCAGAATCATACACAGTTTATGAATTCTCCTTTCCCACCATAGTTGAGAGTTCTGTAGAGAGCTTAGGTAGGAAGTTGGTTTACAATTTAGAGAACGAAGTTTCTTTGCTTAATCTGAAGCCTGATACATATACTTTATATGTACGATGTAAGATAAATGGCCGAGAAGTTGAAACAACTAGAACTTTTACATACAAAGAAGAAATATCGTATATGATAATAAGTGAACCATTTTATCTCGTAGATGAGGAAATTACACCAGGTGTTGCAATTATCAATAAGACAGCCACAAGGAAAACCTTCGATGTGCAGAAAATTGAATGGATATTCGGTAAAGAACACATTTCTGAGAACATCAACGAACAAGTTACTTTACTTTCAGGAGAATCCTACGTTTTTAGATCAGCGCACAAATTCAAAATCGAGAACATTGGTCAACAAGAAGTGTCTGCACTTCTGTACCTGACGGATGGAGGCATAAAAGAAGTTAGAGGTATCATACCTGTTAGTAAAGAATTCGAAAATTCCCTTTCAAACCTAGACTTCAGTCTTGAAACGGAAGATATTGTTGTAGTCAACAAAGAGCCAAAGATCAATTTGTACATCGTGAATAAATCAAACGAAAACAGGTTTTTGAAGATAGACAAAATACAGATCAGTATCCCGGAAGCAGGATATGATTTCGAGATCAACAACAGACGGATTTTCCTAGCACCATTAGGCAGGTCTTTTGTCACTAAGTTTGAGAGACTTAATTTTGCTCAACCTGGTGTTTACAAGATCTTAGTACAGACCTCCCTTGGAAAGTCGGTAATCAAAAAAGAAATGACAATAGCGGTTGGCAAATAGAGCAGAGATGAGGAGGAAGTGTATGAATGAACTGAAAAAATCTGGGCATCAAAAAATCGAATGGGTTTCAAATCATATGAAGTTACTGAATACAATACAAAAATCAGGAGATTCGCTAAATGGACTGAGAGTTGCAATGTCCATACACCTGGAGGCAAAAACTGCTTACTTGGCCATCACACTAAAAAGACTAGGTGCAGATGTCGTAGTCACTGGTTCAAACCCCCTCTCTACCCAAGATGATGTTGCAGAAGCACTCAAGGATTTTGATATAGCAGTTCATGCCAAGCGGACGACAAATGAAGAGGAGTACTTGTCATTCTTACACACGGTTCTTGACTATGAGCCTGATCTAATTCTAGATGATGGTGCAGACTTAACAGTATTGGTACACACAGAGAGAAAAGAGATCCTGAAAAACCTGAAAGGCGTTTCGGAAGAAACCACAACAGGAGTGAGAAGGCTTGAAAATCTTGAAAAAAGCGGTGTATTAAGTGTTCCCGCTATAGCGGTTAACAATGCAAAGATGAAATCCATGTTCGACAACAGATACGGGACAGGGCAATCAACATTAGACTCGATCATGAGAAATACAAATTTGCTCGTAGCGGGTAAGCACGTGCTTGTTGCAGGGTATGGTTGGTGTGGCAGAGGAATAGCGATGAGGGCTCATGGGCTAGGAGCAAAGGTCATGGTAACTGAGGTAGATCCAATAAAAGCAGTTGAGGCTATCATGGATGGATTCGAAGTTGGCAGAATAGAAGATTTGGCTCCAAAGGCTGATTTCATAATAACAGCGACTGGAATGAGAGATGTCTTATCCAAAGAAGCTATAGAGAATCTAAAAGACGGAGTAGTGCTCGCGAACGCGGGGCATTTCAATGTTGAAATTCCAATGGACAAAATAGAGAAAATGGCTACGCAAAGTTATGAAATAAGGCAGAATGTTACTTGCTATAAAATTGCTGGTAAAAACATATACGTAATTGGTCTCGGAAGATTGGTAAACCTTGCAGCAGCCGATGGTCATCCTGTAGAGATAATGGATATCTCGTTTGCTCTACAAGCCTTGTCTATAACTTACTTAGCAAAGAATTATAACAAACTGTCGAACAAGGTGTATGAATATCCAGAGGAACTAGACAAGCTAGTTGCAAAGCTCAAACTGGATTCCATGGGAATAGCTATAGACACCTTGACAAAGGAACAGGAAGACTATCTAAATGAATTCTAAGAGCAAGTATTAGTATATAGATGAATCTTGTTTATGAGGTGAAAAATGTTATTGTTGTTAAATAAATCTTCTGGATCGAGAGAGACAAAAGCTGTATTGCTAGAAAACAACCAATTAATCGAAGTTTACCTTGGCGAAGAAGAAGAGGAGAGTATCGCTGGGAGTATATATGTAGGCAAAATAGAGAAATTTATTCCAGCTCTTGAAGCTGCCTTTGTCAAATTAGCAAATGGTGAGAATGCCTTTTTAAGGATGAAGGATATAAAAGTTGACTACCTCGATTTTTTTTCTATAAAGAAACTCCAGGAAGGACAAAAAATCCTTGTCCAAGTAAAAAAGGAGAGTGTAGGTAATAAAGGCCCTCAAATAACCACAAACATAGGAATAGCTGGAAGATACACTGTCATACTGCCTTTTTCAAAGTCGATAGGCATTTCGAGGAAGATATTGAACGAGGATGACAGAGGAAGGCTAAAAACAATAGGTAGGGCACTGAAGGAAAAATACGGTATAGGAATCATCATTAGGACAGTTGCAGCAGAAATTAGCGAAGAACTTATATATAAAGAAGTAGAAAACCTCTATGACAAATGGAAAGAGATCGCAAAGAATTTCAAAAAATCTCGAAAACCGAAATTATTGTACAAGGAATCCGATAGTGATGAGTTCATAATAAGGGAATTCCTTAGGGCCGAAGTGACTGAAATAGTAACTAATGACGAAAATCATAGAGAAATCATAAGAAAATTCAACCAAAAAGTAATAGTGAAGGTAATACACGGAGATGTATTTGAAACTTTCAGTATAGATGAGAAACTTAGAGAAGTCCTTAAAAGAAGGATTCAGCTGCCCTTGGGTGGAGAAATTGTTGTGGATAGAACGGAGGCAATGACTGTTATCGATGTTAATTCCAGTCACTATATTGCTACTGAAAGCCATGAAAAACTTTCTGAAGAAATAAATTTGGAAGCGGCCAAAGAAATTTGCAGAATTCTAAGACTAAGGAATATTGGGGGTATTGTGATAGTAGATTTTATAGATATGAAGGACGAAAAGAACAGAGAACAGATTCTAAAGACAGTTAAGACAGAGATACTTAAGGATAGGAACAGGGTAGAGATCTATGGCTTCACACATTTGGGACTTCTTGAGATGGCTCGTAAGCGAACAAGTAAGTCGTTGGACGAAAGATTCACACATATTTGTCCTATATGTGATGGGCGAGGTCGTGTTTTGAACCCCAAAGTTGTTATTGAAAGATTGAAAAGAGAAGTGGAGAAAAAACCTCCAAAAGCTAAAGAAGTCATAATAAAGTTGCATCCAGAATTTAAAGACTTCATCGATAAAGAAGAGCTAAAGGTTTTTTTTAAAACAGAGGTACATGTTCATTATACGCATATTGATCCTAACACATATGAAATAGCCTGGAAAATTTGAGGAAATCAAAGAATACAAAAAATAGAAAGGAGAAAAGAGCATATTGCTGACTACATTATGTTGGACACATAACTGGTATGCTCATGTGAAATGAGGATGAATGAAATGGGGAAGTTAAAAATGACCGTTGAAGGCGAAGAATATGAAATACCATTTGGTAGTACGCTTGAGGAGATTGCGAAGACATACGAGGAAAGAATCGGTAAAGTCATCTTAGGTGCTCAGCTGAACAACTCTATCGTAGAACTTTTCAGACCGATAACTCGTTCTGGAGAGGTTTCTTTCATAACATTAGACTCGCAAGACGGACTAAGGATATATCAACGTGGATTGTTTTTTATACTGCATGCTTCTATCAGGAAACTGTACAAGAACTACACGATAAAGGTGTTGCATTCGATAGGTCATGGCGTATATTGTGAGATTAGGGAAAATGGAAAAAACGGCAAAATAGTGGAACCTACTGCTAAGGATATAGAAAACATAGTTTCAGAAATGAATAGATGGGTTGATTGCGATTACAAGTTTCAGAAGAATGAACTGCTAAAGAGCGAGGCCATAGAGTTATTTGCCAGCACTGGAATGTATGACAAGGTTAAACTCTTGAAATACAGAAAGAAAAAAACGGTTAAGGTATACGAGGCAGACAACCATTTTGACTATTTTTATGGATACATGCCACCAAGTACAGGATACCTTAAATGGTTCAAAGTAGTTAAGTACGGTCAAGGTTTTGTACTACTTCTCCCAAGAGTGGTAAACAATCAAGTGGTTGTTCCAGACTTCAAACCTTTTCCAAAGCTTTCTGGTATATTCTTGGAATACTCTCGCTGGCTTGAGATTATGGACATCGATAATGTTGGTGACCTTAACGAAGTTATATCAAAAGGCGAAAGATCAGTAAATGATCTTGTGATACTGACTGAGGCTTTGCATGAAAAACGTATCGCAATGATTTCTGAAGAGATTAGAAGAAGAAAAAGTGTCAGATTAGTCTTGATAGCGGGGCCATCGTCAAGTGGAAAGACAACATTTTCAAAGAGATTGATGGTTCAGTTGAAGGCAAGTGGTTTTAGACCTGTAACGATCTCTCTGGATGATTACTTTGTTGATAGAGAAAGGACACCACGAGATGAAAATGGTAATTACGATTTTGAGGCATTGGAAGCAATTGATGTGGAGCTATTTAACAAGAATTTAGTAGACCTCTTCAGCGGTAAGGAAGTGGAATTACCGAAATTCGATTTTGTTTCTGGTAGAAGAACCCGTGGTTCAAAACTTAAAATAGACAAAGATCAAATAGTAATCGTTGAGGGAATACATGGGCTAAACCCAAAATTAACTGAGCGGATAAAAGAAAACCTTAAATTCGAAATATATGCAAGTGCTTTGGCACAACTCAACTTGGATAACGTGAATAGATTGCACACGACAGACATAAGACTCTTCAGAAGGATGGTAAGAGATAGTAAATTCAGAGGTCATGATGCACTGGCAACATTAAAGATGTGGGAAAACGTTAGGAGCGGTGAGGAAAAAAATATATTTCCATATCAGGAAAATGCTGATGCAATGTTCAATAGTGCTCTCATATATGAACTACCGGTTTTGAAAATATATGCAGAGCCACTCTTGGCAGTTGTTCCAGACAACATTCCAGAATCAACCGAAGCAAATAGGTTATTGAAAATTCTTGACTATTTCTTACCAATAACGAATATAGAAGATATTCCAAGAACATCGATAATTAGGGAGTTTATAGGTAGGAGCGCATTTAAATATTGATTAGTCTTGCTTTCCAATGAGTGATAGTACGATTTTGTAGACCAAGTTTTTCTGACGAAGGAGTGTGAACACGATGGAGGTCCAAATAGGTTCAACAGAACGAAAGTACCTTCTAGCAGTTTACTTAACTCTGAACGAAATGGGATGGACTCGATTGAAAAAAGTCTCAGATTTCTTGAAAGTCAAGATGCCATCTGCTAAGCAATTCTTAATGAAACTTGAAGATGCGAAGCTTATCTATTATGAAAAGCGCGGAGGTATCTCCCTTACGCAAGAAGGGAAACGGTTAGCAGTTGTTGAAAATGCTAATCTAAACGCTGTTAGAATGTTTTTTTGCGAGATACTATCGCTGGATGAGAAAGAGGCCATTGAAGCTGCGTGGAATGTATATTTCAATCTTAATGACAAAACGGTGAGAAGATTCTCAGACTTTGCAAGATTCTTAGTAGAAGGTGAAGCAAAGACAGTAATAGAGAAATTTAGGGAATTTATAAACCAGCCGCGAAAGACCACTGCACCATGCCAATTAAAGTCAGTGTACGAAGACGAAGGAGACCAACGAACAAGCGATGAGCATAAAGAAGAGTCTGTCTGAAGAAGATAAAAACTATAAGGAACAGGAAGTTTTGGAATACGACATAATTGTGAAAATGGAAAGAGGTAAAGTCCATTTATTAAACTACATTCTTGAAGCTGAAGACAACGCGATGAACATAAGGAGTTTTGAAGGAGAATACTTAAAAGTAATCGCCCCAAAAGATACAGTAATAGACGCCATAAAACTATTGGAGAGTGTCAAGGAATATGTGGACCTTGAAATCATTGGGCTTAGGCCCAACAATGGAACTGCTGGCTAGTGACTACTGTAGTTGTTGTGAAGTGTTTGTTTTTATAACATCGGAATATATTTCTTAGTTTTCTATGTTTGGGTGCATATTTCGATAATAAACATTGAAAACAAAGCGAAAAACGAGGGAGGTATAATCGTGTCAATTACAACCAAGACTGGTGACTCAGGTGAAACAAGTCTGGCAAATGGAGAACGAGTACCAAAAGACAACCTGAGGGTCCAGAGCTATGGAACAGTCGACGAACTGAATTCTTTCCTTGGATTAGCAAAGCACTATCTACCAGAAAATGAAAAAGACATCGTTGAACAAATCCAGAAAGATCTATTCAGACTGGCAGCAGAGCTAGCCAAAGGCGAGGAATTTGTGAGACTCCTATCGGAAAAAGAAATTGAAGAAATTACTGAAATTGTGCATTCTTACGAAAAAATGGTTGATCTGAATTCTTTTGCGATTCCGGGAGGAACAATTGCAAGTGCCCACCTAGATATCTGCAGAACCATAGCTAGGAGATCTGAAAGGACAGTCGTTAGCCTTTCGAAAGAAGAAAAAATCCGTCCTGAAGTGATTAAGTATCTAAACCGTATCTCAGATTTGTTATACATTATGGCACGATTTCTCGAGGGAGAGAATATAAATAGAATAAGGGGTAGCGAATTATGATAATGATAGATGGTGAGAATCTTACAATTGAACAGGTGCACAAAGTAGCAAGAGGTTATGAGAAAGTAGGCATTTCAGATTTGTCTTATGAAAAAATGTCGAGAAGTCGAGAAATCGTAGAGATGCTACTCTCCCAAGAAAAGCCCATATACGGTGTTAATACAGGTTTTGGTGCTCTGGCAAGTGTTCAGATTTCAAAAGAAAAACTAAAAGAGCTTCAGAAGAACATCATCTTATCGCACTCTGCTGGTATAGGTGAATACTTAAGAGAAGACATAGTCAGAGCCATGATGCTTATCCGTGCTAATGCTTTGGCAAAAGGTTATAGTGGAATTAGGCCAGTGATAGTAGAAAAACTAATCGAACTGTTGAATAGAAAAATAACACCAGCAGTTCCAGAAAAAGGTTCAGTAGGTGCAAGTGGTGATTTGGCTCCGTTGTCTCATATAGCAATGGCATTGATAGGTCACGGGAAAGTATTTTTTGATAATGAACTTGTGGATATCGTTTCAACTGAATACATTCCGGTTGAACTTGAAGAAAAAGAGGGCTTGAGTCTAATAAATGGTACACAGTTCATGGCGGCTCATCTCGCACTACTTGTGAGAGATATAGAGAAATTCATACAACTAGCAACTCTGACTGCTGCAGCTTCTGTTGATGTGCTCTTGGGAACACCATCTGCGTTTGATGAAAGAATACAGATGTGCAGACCTCATCCTGGGCAGATAAAGATAGCACAGTTACTGAGGGAGAACTTGGATGGCAGTGAACTAAGAGAAAGTCACAGGAGTTGTAAAAAGGTGCAAGATCCATACACACTAAGAACAATACCACAAGTCTATGGAGCAATCTACGACACCGTAAGCTGGATAAGAGAAGTTGTAACACGGGAGATTAACTCGTCCACTGATAATCCACTAGTTTTTGATGACGAGATTATAAGTGGCGGAAATTTCCATGGGGAACCAATCGCCTTATGTGCTGACTACCTTGCAATTGCCCTGACTTCCATGGGGAACATGATCGAAAGAAGAATCGATAGACTTGTTAATCCAAAAATAAACGAAGGATTGCCTGCATTCTTAGCTGCTGGCGAAGAAGGACTTAACAGTGGTTACATGCTTTGGCAATACACTGCTGCCGCATTATGTAATGAGAATAAAATACTATCATATCCAGCAAGTGCAGACAGTATACCAACATCTGCATATCAAGAAGATCACGTAAGCATGGGAGCAAACGCCGTGAAAAAGCTTTACAAAGTATTCGAAAATATGTTATCATTGTTAGCAATAGAAACTATGTTGTCAAAAGTTGCTTTAGAGTTTAGACGCCCATTAAAAAGCTCAAAGGATATAGAAAATTTCCTAAGCAAGTTTGATATAACTCCCAGTTCCGACAAGTTTTTTGGTAGTGACTTTCAATATGTAAGATCAATAATAGTGGAGGAGGTGTCTAAATGAGCTTAAGAATGAAACTCATTCTATCGGTTGTTTTGGTAGGGGTGTTATCTTCATTTGTTAGTATCTTGGTATCTGTTCTAGTTTCCACAGGCGTTGCCCGTGACTCAGCAGGCCAGATCCAATCACTTGTTCTGACTTCTGTAAAGAAGGATGTCGAAGTGTATCTAAATAATGTAATAAAACCACTTGCCGACTACTCTTTCAGTGGCGCAATCTCACCTTATATGACAAATGTCACGGACGAGCTAGGGTTATCACAACTTGGCTGGGGAGTTAGAAACGCCTACAGTTCTCTCAGTGCAAAAGGGTTTCTAGAGGCGTTGGTAGTCCTACCAGATATGCGAGTAATCTCCAAAGATGGAATAGTCCATGTAGATCTTCCAAAACAGCTCATCGAAGATATATTAATAGGAAAGAAAGAAACAGATATCTACATGCCTTATACCTATAATGGACGAAGCACATTCATCGTTGCTGCTGCAGTATATGACTTTGGGGAGAATATTATAGGTGTACTCGTAGGTATGTATCCATTAGAGGAACTACAAAAAACGGTTTCCAAGTTGAAAGTTGGAAAAGAAGGGTATGTAATATTAACTTACGGGACACTGACAGTCGCCCATCCTCAATCAGAGTATGTGGGAAAACTCGATCTTGCCAAGGAAGAGGGGACAAAAGGGCTCGCATCTGATATTCTTTCTAAAACGAAGGGAACTGTAACCTATACTTTTAATGGCAAGAAATTTGCTGCTTTTGAAAGGATCGGTAACTACAATCTGACGGCGGTAGGCGTGATACCATTTTCTGAAATATCGGCAGCTGGAAACAAAATAATAACATCCGGTATATTTGCGGGAATGATTATAGCCCTGTGTGCGGCACTGGTTGCTATTTTTGTAACCGGTACAATTACAACACGTATAGACCATGTTGTTGAAATTGCTCAAAAGGTAGCGCAGAATGATTTGACTGCACAAGTGGAAGAAGAAAGGCTTGGCAAAGATGAGATAGCTAAACTTGGTGAAGCATTTAAAATACTCATAGACAGTTTCAGACAAACTGTAGGTGAGGTCATGAAACTTGGTGCGCAGGTCTCTTCTGTTTCACTGATGCTTGACGAGCTTTCCAGCAGTTCCGCTGAGGCTGCTATAACATCAAAGGAGACTGTTCAAAAAACCACTTTAGAGATTCAAGATATAGCTGCTGCTACCGAAGAAGCTAATAGCGGTATGGAAGAAATAGCAGCGGGTGCCCAAAATATTGCGAAATACGCTGAGAAATTATCACAAAGTGCTGAACTAATGAGAGACGACGTAGGCACAGTGTCCCAGAAAATGGGAGAAGTTGAAGCATCTGTTGGCCAAATAAGATCTGGCATGGGTGAATCTTTAACTGCAATCGTTGAACTTACGAAATTCTCTAACCAAATAGGGGAAATTGTAAATACCATTTCTAGTATTGCAGAGCAAACTAATTTACTAGCTTTAAACGCTGCAATAGAAGCCGCAAGAGCTGGAGAAGCTGGTAGAGGATTTGCAGTTGTAGCTGATGAAATAAGGAAACTTGCAGAAGAAAGTAGACAAGCTACAAAGAAAATTGCTGAGATACTTGGAAAGATTGAGGAGCAAGCTAGAAAAGTTGAAAAAGTAACCACAGGAGTTAGCCAAAGGATTGATGGTTATGTGAATACAGTAAAAGAAGCAGGTGAAAGCCTAGGATTCTTAGTCAAGAAAATAGAAGAGGTCTCGAAAATGACAACAGACTTGGCTGCAACTGCCGAGGAACAAAGTGGAGCAACAGAAGAAGTCGGTGCGGCTATGGACAGGGTAACTAAGAATGTTCAACAAGTCGAACAAGATGTCGAAGAAATGGCCACACAAATTGCGATGCAGGCTAATCAAGTAAACGAAGTTAAAGTTTATTCAGATGAGTTATCTAAGGCAGTCGGAGAACTTGACAGTTACGTGAAGAAATTCAAGGTTTGAAGTTAGTGAGTAATAATAATTAATAGGCAATCCCCCTGACATATCTGGGGGATGCTTTTTATAGTCCCTATTCTCTTTTACTTTACTTGATTTTACCTACCTTGGTTATTATTCTTCATCTGTTTCTTCTTCGATATCGTCTAGTAAGTCTTCGTATGTTCCTTTAATTTGAGTTTGCTCTTCTTCCTCTATGCTCTCTATTGCTCGCTCCTGAAGCTCTTCTTTTGCTTGACCTAATGGATGCTGTGGGTCGAGCTTCCCCGAGAAGAGTTCTATCTTATGGCTGTTTTCGTAGATGTATTCCTTTGCATTAACTGGTACTTTCAACGTTTTTAGTATTTCTATCATGATCTCTTCATCAAGGTCTTGATCTTCAGGAAACCTTATCACCAGTACACCATCGGAGTAATTGAGCTCACAGTTTTTCAATTTAATAAGCTCGAGTAGCTCCTGGTTTCTCAAAGTGTAACTTGCTCTCTGTTCATTTACGTCAAGTTCCATCACGTAATAGAATGACATCGTTACACCCCTTGTTCTTTAGCAGCAATATAGGCTTTTACCTTTGCCGCTAATCGTGATTTCCTCCTACTGGCTTGATTCTTATGAATTGCTCCTCTTCTCGCAGCCTTGTCAATTGCACTCTGAGCCTTTACAAAAAGTTGCTGAATCTCTTCCTCTGTCTTCCCTTCGGCAATTGCTTTCAAAACTGCCTTCGTCTTGTTCTTCATACTTGTTTTGTAAGCCTTATTCAAAACTCTTCTATCTTCCGATATCTTTACTCTCTTTTCAGCTGATTTTATATTCGGCATAAAACCATTAACCTCCCATTTCTATTCATTTTTTACATATTAAAAGCTGACCTTAATTCATTAACCATATCTGTTCTTTCCCAAGTAAAATCTGGGTCATTTCTACCAAAATGTCCATATGTAGCAGTCTTTTTGTATATCGGTCTCAACAAATTAAGTTTCTTAATTATAGCTCCTGGTCTAAAATCAAACAACTGCATGATAACTCTCATGAGCTTTTCTTCGTCTACTTTTGCGGTACCATACGTATTTATCATGACCGAAAGCGGCTTCGCAACACCTATAGCATACGCAACTTCGATCATGAACTTATCAGCAAGGCCTGCTGCAACGATGTTTTTTGCCACATACCTAGCAAAGTAGTGAGCAGATCTGTCTACCTTAGTTGGATCCTTCCCACTAAATGCACCACCACCATGAGGTATGGCACCTCCGTAAGTATCAACTATTATCTTTCTGCCCGTCAAACCAGTATCAGCTGATGGGCCTCCCATAACAAATCTGCCCGTCGGATTGACCAGTATCTTCATCTCGTCATCCCTAAGCTCTGCTGGAATGATTGGATCAATAACGTACTTCATAAGTGCTTCCTTGACTTCAGGAATCGTAACCTCCGGTTCATGCTGCGTAGATATCAACACTGTATCTACTCTTATGGGCTTATCGTTTTCGTCATATTCTATAGTTACCTGTGTCTTACCGTCAGGCCTTAAAAATGGTATAGTTTTGTTCTTCCTAACTTCTGCAAGCCTCATAGCCAACTTATGAGCAAGTACTATCGAAAGTGGCATGAGTTCTTCTGTTTCGTTTGTTGCATAACCAAACATCATTCCTTGGTCACCAGCACCGAGTTCTTCAAGTTCATCTGCTGCCCTCTCACCTTGTTTAAACTCTGCCGCCTTGTTAACACCAAGCGCAATGTCTGGAGATTGACTATGGATCGATGAAAGAACTGCACAAGTCTCACCATCGAAACCATACTTTGCTCTCGTGTAGCCAATGTCAAGTACCGTTTTTCTTACTATGTCTTGAACATCAACATAGGCCTTTGTTGTGACTTCACCTGCAACGATAGCTACACCTGTCGTCAAGAGTGTTTCCACTGCAACACGCGCCTTAGAATCTTGTGCAATAATCGCGTCTAAGATGGCATCACTTATCTGATCCGCCATCTTATCTGGGTGACCTTCCGTCACGCTTTCACTGGTAAAAAACCTTTTCATCCCTCAGCCTCCTCTTCGTAAGTCTCTCTTGAGATGAACTTTCCACCGTCTATTTCAATACTCACTGGCTTGTATGAACCAGTGAATTTTGCTTTTATTTCGATCTTATTGGGACATTTTGAGCCTACATATACCTTATCGATCATAAAAGGTGCGGATCTATCATCGTAATTGATGATAAAATCGTAGCCAATTCTTAAATGACTTCTGAAGACTTCACCACATTTATCACACTTTATGTACAGTACAAGTGCATTCTTGTCCTTATAGAATGGATTAACCTCAAGTTCTCGATTACTTCTTTGCTTCTTTTTAAAAAACATCGGAAGATCACCTTCTTAGCTTATTCTATTCTAATTCTTATCTTCTAACAAGCTTGAGGGAGAACATTCCAACATTTCCAAGCGCGTCTTTTATCTCGATAGTAACTAAATACTGTCCAGAATCATAGTTACTCAAGCTGTTTAGTTTGTTTACCTTCACATATGGCAAATCATCTAATGTATAGAGCTTATAGTAGCCACGATAAATTAAACTCGTCATCATCGTCTTCTCATCATATAAATCATAAGGTTTTTCCCAGCATTCCATAGGAAGCTTATCAAGTATTATATGATACACTAAATCATCAGAAAAGTACATCTTTATTTCTTTAACACCAAGTAAATTTTTTGCTAATTCTGTGTAAGTCTCCACAGCTATTTTCGGAAAGTCACCACTGTATTGATATACTTTCCCAGCTTGATACTGATATTCTTTTCCATCGATAACTATATTCTTGATCATAATTCCCATCTGAACAGGTCTCAACAGACTCTTATCAACAAAATCGAGGGGATCGTATATGTTTTTTTCTTCTTCATCCCTAACTTCGAAGTGTGCATGGGCCTGAGAAGCCTCGCCCGTTTTTCCAGAATATCCGATGTTCTCACCTTTTGAAAATCTTATGTCGTCGGATTGGAATTCAACAACGATTCTCTGCTTTCCAAATTCAGTAGTTAACATCTCAACTATCTTATCTGTCTTCTCAGCGAATTTCGAAAGATGAGCGTATAAAGTTCTGTATCCATCGTCATGCTGCAAAACTACAGTCATTCCATATATACTGTCCTCGTCTATTTCAAGCCTCACCAAATATCCATTTTCCGCTGCCTTTACTGAAATTCCTTCCTTTAAGAAAGTACTAAAATCAGTACCTGAATGGAAATGTGGGACACTTCCAGTTGAACGAAACTCAAGGAATGTAGCTGTCACGTAAGAGTTTTCAACAGGTGGAAGATAAGAGGGTAAAGCCAAAACGTATAAAACAAAGAGTAATACAAATACAATACATTTTTTCATCTTACATCTCCTTCCTTGACAAAGTCTATAGATTTCAGTATTTTTTCAACGATTTTTTCAGGCCCACATATATCATATACACAGTATTCATCATTTTCCACAAGAACATCAATATCTATAAATTCAGAAAACTTCAAGATATTGCCCTTTTCGGAGTACCTAAATTTTATTCTAGCATATATATCAGAATTGTGAGTATACTGGCTTATTCTCTCAAGAAGGTTCTCTATACCTATGCCTAATTTCGCTGAAATGAAAATTGCATCAGGATACTCTATTCTCACACTCTCAAGATAGTCGCTAGGAACCAAATCGACCTTGTTGAATACAAGAATCGTTTCCTTATTAAATACACCTATTTCTTCCAAAACTCTATACGAAGATACTATCTTATTCTTATAGCATGGATCACTGATATCTACTAACATCAAAATAATGTCGGAGTACAGTATCTCTTCCAAAGTTGAATGGAACGCTTCAATTAGAGTATGTGGCAGTTTTCTAATGAAACCTACAGTATCGCTAAACAATACTATTCTTCCACCTGGTAGACTTACTCTTCTGATGGTAGGGTTCAAAGTTGAGAATAACTTATCAGATACCAATATATTCTTTTCTCCCGAAAGACTACTGAGCAGAGTACTTTTACCTGCATTCGTATATCCTGCTATAGATACAATATAATAACCACTCTCGACTCTCGACTTTCTTATATTATCTCTATTTGCCTTTAGCTTAATTAATTCTTTTTTCAGACTATTGATTCTGTTCTTTATTCTCCTACGATCTAGTTCAAGTACCTTTTCACCAGGTCCCCTTGTTCCAATCCCACCACCTTGGTTAGAAAGTTCAAGCCCCTTCCCTCTCAGTCGTGGAAGCTCATAAACAAGTCTCGCCATCTCTACTTGTAGTTTTCCCTCAGCAGTTGTCGCGTGTTTAGAAAAAATCTCAAGAATAACTTGAGTTCGGTCCACCGTTTTTATTCTCATGAACTCTTCTATATTCCTTTGCTGGACAGGTGTCAACTCATCGTCTACAACCAACAAATCAATTCTGTTGTGTTGACAGTATTCTCTAACTGTTTTCAGTTTTCCGATTCCAAGATAAAAAACCGGATCTGCTTTATTTCTACGCTGGATAACCTTGTCTACAGCTACTATACCTAAGGTCTTGCACAATTCTTCTAATTCATCGATAGATTCAAAATTCTCAATGTCAAATTCACTTTGAACTGAGACCAACACTGCAGATTTTCCGAAAAACTTGCTCATCTCCCCATTACTGATCCAAGTATGATCAGTTTGATATTCTAATCGGTGCTCTGTATATCTTCATCAATATGCTCTTCCTGTTCTTCTGTCTTCATAAGCATTATATACTCTGCAGGAAGAATCGTACTTATTGCATGTTTATAAATAAGTGTTTGTTGCTTCCCGCTTTCCAGAAGCACAGTAAAATTGTCAAACGACCTTACTATCCCCTTCGTTTGGAATCCGTTGACTAAATACACCTTTACCTCTATCTTCTTAGTCCTAACAATGTTCAAAAACCTGTCTTGAAGGTTAAACTTCTCTTTTGCCACAAGAATCCCCCCAGATATTAGAATAAATCAAACATAAAGCAACTCAATTCTACCACAAATGCATAGATTTTCAAATATTTTCTAGAACATTTGTGAAACATGTCAGTACTCTATATTCCAATTGTTTTTGCATACATTGACAAATTTTTTTGAAAGTGATACAATATTTTTGAAGTCAAAAGATGATGATGATATCATAGGAGGTGATAAGATGCCAAAGATGTTACCTAAATGTCCTGTTTGCGGTAAACCTATGCGAGTAACTCAGCTGAAATGTGATGAAGACGGTGTAGCTGTGAATGGGTATTTTGAAGCGCCACCATTTGCCTTCCTAGACGAAGAGGATACGAAATTCATAATCATGTTTCTCAGAACCAAAGGTAATTTGAAAGAATTGGAAAGACTCACAGGGGTAGGATATTTTGCTTTACGCGGAAGATTGGACAAGGTATTGGACAAGATGGGGCTGACACCTATTGACACAGAGGAAGAACAACCTGAATCTTCCGATGTATTCAAACTTGTCAAAGAAAGAAAAATCACTGTTGAAGAGGCGATAGCGTTGTTAAAAAAGCAAAAAGGGAGGGATAATGATGGGAGAGATTCCG
>Ga0209409_1000013_pt1 | contig 181318 bp, 144 predicted proteins | sample AD_JPNMR1_MetaG_FD_184424 | JGI IMG/M metagenome (GOLD analysis project Ga0209409, IMG submission 184424) | Active sludge microbial communities of municipal wastewater-treating anaerobic digesters from Japan - AD_JPNMR1_MetaG (SPAdes) (version 2) | ecosystem: Engineered > Bioreactor >... | reverse complement strand
CATCGCGACGAACACCTACCACAGCCTGGGCCTCAAGGCCGACGGTTCCATCGTGGCCTGGGGACACAACTCCTCCGGCCAGTGCAACGTCCCCGAGCCCAACATCGGCTTCGTGGACGTCGCGGCAGGGGATTGGCACAGCCTGGGCCTGAAGGCCGACGGCTCTGTCGTGGCTTGGGGAGACAATTACTCCGGCCAGTGCAACGTGCCCGGGGCCAACAGCGGCTTCGTGGCCGTCGCGGCGGGCGGGGCCCACAGCCTGGGCTTGAAGGCTGACGGCTCCATCATGGCCTGGGGATTCAATGGCTACGGCCAGCGCAACGTCCCTGAGCCCAACAGCGGCTTTGTGGGCGTCGCGGCGGGCGGGGTCCATAGCCTGGGCCTGAAAACCGACGGCTCCATCGTCGCCTGGGGAAACAATTATTACGGCCAGTGTGACGTCCCCGAACCCAACAGCGGCTTCGTGGCCATCGCGGCGGGTGATGGCCACAGCGTGGGCCTCAAGACCGACGGCTCCATCGTGGCCTGGGGAGACAACCGTTACAACCAGTGCAACGTTCCCGAGCCCAACAGCGGCTTCGTGGCCATCGCGGCGAGTAGTAGTTACAGCGTGGGCATCAGGCGCCCTCACTCATCGATTCTCTCCGTCACGCCCGTCACCGGAACCTGTTTCGGCACGGTTCAAGTGGGCGCGACAGTTGATCGGACATTTACAGTCAAGAACGTCGGCAACCTCGCGCTCTCGGGCAGCGCGAGCGCGGCAGCGCCTTTCAGCATTGTCTCGGGCGGCGTATACAACCTCGAGCCCGGCCAGCAGCAGGTTGTCACAGTGCGGTTCAGCCCCACCACTCAAGGCAGCTTCGTCCGCACCGTGACCTTCTCCGCACCCGGAAACATGATCACCCGCGAGGTCAGCGGTACCGGAACGCAAGCCGCCCCCACCTTCGGGGCGATTGCCGGAGAGGTGACGGGCCGGATCGAACGGGCCTCCGGTAGCGAATATGGTCCACTCGAGGACTCGGCCATGCCGCTCGGCGGCGTGTTCGTCCAGGCCGTGCAGCCGGGCACCGAGAAAGCCGTGGGCCAGTCGGCATACACCGACCCGGCCGGGCAGTTCCTGCTGAACCACGTTCCGCCGGGCGTGTATGATCTGCTGATCAAGGCCCCCACGCCCATGTCAGGGCAACGCTTTCAGGACAGCCGTCTCCAGAGCATCACCGTGAGCGCCGGCAGTACCACGACTCAGAACGTGGTCCTACCGCCGAAGGACCACGACCCGGCCTTGCCGCAGCCCGTGGTGCTGATCCGCGGCTGGAACCAGCGGGACTGCTGGGACCCGACCGGAGCCATCCCCAGCGACAACAACGAGTACCTGTACTGGAAGATCATTCGAGACCTGCTGCGGAAAAAGCTACCGCCCGATGTGGTCTGGGAATGCAACGAGCCGGAGGAGGCAGGCGAAATCCTGGACTGTACCGGCCAGCCGATCCCGGCACCCAGCGCAGTCTGTGAGCACCAGCCCAGCGCGAACGTGATCGACGGTAGACTGAGCCTGCATGAAAACGCCTGCCGGCTGCGCGGCTACCTCCAGTACAAGTTGAGCCAGTACGCCAGCGCCCATCAAGGCCGCCTGCCCGAGCAGATTCACCTTGTCGGACACAGCATGGGCGGACTGATCATCCGGCAGTTCCTCAACGACTACAAGGAATTCCGGCCGCGGGTGGGACGCGTGTTTATGATCGGGACCCCGAATGCCGGCACCGTTCTGGCGGATGCGCTGGAAACGCTGGATACCAGTATTCTCAACTTGATCCAAAAGGCCACATGGCCGTCAAGCGCCGAGCTGACAAAGTACTACGTGACCAACCTCATGGCGCCTGCGTTTCCCCAAGACGTCGAACTCTATCTGCTTGCCGGGACACGCTCTCTGGCTCGCGATCTGGACGCGGTGCAGCAATGGTTCCGCCTCACTGGTCCCATCATCGCCCTGGATTCGTTGAGCGCCGAGGAGGAAAGGGAAAACGATGCCCTGGTCCCGCGTGCGAGCGTGGGCGGCGAGTACTGGCGACTCACAGGGGCAATCCCCTCACCAGATTTCCCCTATTTCCACCCGGTTTATGAGTATGGGCGATGCTTTGATGCAACACCTGAGGAATTCGCGCTGACCATCAGGAACCACGCCGCCCTTCTCCAGGATCCCTGCATAGCCGCATGGATTTGGCATCGCGTGGTATGGGGGGTGAGCGGCCCCAACCTGGAGGACGCATGCAGCTACGTGACGGCCATGCCGCCGCCAGAGCGTGCAGGCGCTACGGCAGAGACGCCGACCTGCCAAATCGAGAACCTCTCAATGGCAGCGACCGGCGTCACGGTCACCTACATTCCGGTGGACGCGAGCGTGCCCTTGCGCGTGGAGGCTTTGTGGCCGTCAAACTGCGCGTTTGAGTTGTGGACCCCGAGCGGCATGCCGGTGGCTCCGACCCAGTGGAGCCCTTCCCCGTCCTTCGCCACGTATGAGATTCAGGCCCCGGCGGTCGGTATCTGGAGGGCTGTATTGAACGCTTGGAACGCACCGCCGGAAGGTGTCGGCTACCGGCTCAGAGTGGTCGGCGGCTGCGATGTTTCATTGATCCCGTCCACCCAGACCCACTTTGCGGCCGGCCAGGAGGTAATCCTGTCCTGTTCTCTGAAAGGAATACAGGCCCAGCAGCTTGTGCCGATCACGGGCGCCTCGGTTCAAGCGACGGTAACCCTTCCTGACGGAAACCAGGCCACAGTCACGCTCTACGACGATGGAGCCCATGCGGACGGCTTGAGGGACGACGGGGTGTATGCGGCTACCTTCACTGAGGGCGGTGGTGCCGGCGGGCAGTACATGGTGCAGTATCGCGCAAAGGGCATTGCGCCGAGTGAAGCCGCCTTCCAGCGCGTTGAGTCGGGGATGTTCAGCATCTCTCCGGCCACGGGCTTCATTTCTGGAAACCTGACCGACGAGGGCGCAGACACCAACGGCGACGGAGTAACTGACCGCATTCGGTTGCAGGTCTGGGCCACCACCGCGCAGGCGGGAGACTTCCTGCTCTCAGCGGATCTGGTCGATGCATCCGGCGAAGTGAGGTTGAGCGCCGCCGAGCCCTTCACCAGGACCGAGGCCGGCACTTCAGCGATCAGCCTTTACTTCGATCGTCGTTCGATCACGAAGCCTGGTATCTATGGCCCATTCAAACTTGAGAATCTACGCTTGCTGGAGCAGAGGGCAGACCGGCTGATATGGCTGGATACCTACCGGGACGCCTACACCACACAGACCCTGCTGGTTGTACCCGTCGGCGCCGACTTCGACGGCGACGGCGACGTAGACGCCAACCTGCCCGGCCTGGACGATCTGGACATCTTTCTTGAATGCATGACCAGCCCCGAAAACCGGTATGAGCCCGGCGTGCCGCCGGCTGGCTGCACCTTGCTGCCTGACCCCTCGGGCACGCTCCCGTGCGACTTCGACAAAGACTACGACGTCGACCAGGACGACTTCGGCGTCTTCCAGCGATGCTTGAGCGGCGAGGGGGTTCAGGCCGATCCGGATTGCGCCGGGTAGCAGGGCGGCGGGCAACAAGGCTCCGCTATCCCAGCGTGGAAGAAACTCGCGGACGCAAAGGATCTGAGCTCGATACTGCCGGGACCGGCTGTCCGCGCGCTGGACCAGGCCGGTCCGCAGCGCGTTGCGCTCGACGTACCGGCAAACCAGCAGAAACTGTCGGTTTAGCTGTACCGGAAGGCGCGATCTGCCTTAAGTACGGTTGGGAACCAAATTTAGGCTTCCATCGCCGCCCACCTGTCCCGCAACGCCGGTCGTTACTCTGGGGGCGGTAATTCTTTGTAGCGGGGTGGCGTGGGGCTTTGGCGGACGTGCATCTTGCACGCCTTTGAGGCGGGCAGGATGCGCGCCCCCTGCTGCGCCCGGCCGCTTCACCATAATCCTTTGCCAGACCCCCTTCGGTCTTTGCCTCCCGTTTCCCCTTGCCAGCCGGGCGGTTTCAGGGCATTATTAGGGCTGGACGTCAGCTCGTCAGTTATCTGGACCAGGGACGGTTTTAGAGAGAAGGAACGGATACCGTGGACTACTTCCTCATCAGCGGTGGTAAACGCCTCCGGGGCGTGGTAGAGATCAACGGGGCCAAGAATGCGGCCCTGCCCATCATGGCCGCCTGCATCCTGTGCGAAGGCGAGGTCACCCTGCACGGCGTGCCCGACCTGGCCGACATCCGCTCCATGGAACTGCTGCTCAACAAGCTCGGCGTGAGCACCACGCGCGAGCCGGGCAACACCCTCCGGCTCAAGGTCGAGGACGAGATGAACTGCCACGCGGACTACGAACTGGTCCGCAGAATGCGGGCCAGCGTCTGCGTCATGGGCCCCCTGCTGGCCAAGCGCGGCAAGTCCCAGGTGAGCATGCCCGGCGGGTGCGCGATCGGCGACCGGCCGATCAACCTGCACATCGAGGGACTCAAAGCACTGGGCGCCGAGCCCGATCTGATCGGCGGCGACGTGATCCTCAAGGCCAAGAAGCTCACCGGGGCCGAACTGTTCCTCGGCGGGCCCTTCGGCTCGACGGTTACCGGCACGGCCAACGTGATGATGGCGGCCGTGCTGGCCGAAGGCCGGACGGTCATCGAGTCCGCCGCCTGCGAACCGGAAGTGGCGGATCTCGCGAATTTCCTGAACGCCTGCGGGGCACGCATCTCCGGCCACGGCTCACCGCGGATCACCATCGATGGCGTCAAGTCGCTGCACGGCTGCGAGTACACCATTATCCCCGACCGCATCGAGGCCGGCACCTTCATGATCGCCGCGGCCATCACCAACGGCGAAATCCGCCTGCGCAACTGCAAGCTGGAGAACCTGCTCGCGGTCGTGGATCGGCTCCGCCACATCGGCGTGAACATCGAGCGCGAGGACGGCGACGTCATCGTGTCCAGCGCCCGCCGGCTCGAACCCATTGAGGTCACCTCCCAGCCTTACCCGGGCTTCCCCACCGACCTCCAGGCCCAGATTATGGCCCTGCTCTGCCTGGCCGACGGCAACAGCGTCATCACCGAGAAGATCTACCCCGATCGCTTCATGCACGTGGCAGAGTTGAGCCGGATGGGCGCCCGGCTGCGCAAGGAAGGGCCGACGGTGATTGTTGAGGGCGTGAAGCGCCTGATCGGCGCGCCGGTAATGGCCAGCGACTTGCGGGCCTCCGCCGCCCTGGTGCTGGCCGGACTGGTGGCCAAGGGTGAGACGCGGATCAACCGCGTTTACCACATCGACCGCGGCTACGAGCGCATCGAACGCCGCCTGATCGCCCTGGGCGCCGATATCGAGCGGCTCAGCGACGCAAGCGAAGAGTAACCGCCTCTCTGCCGTAATCGGAACGAGCTTCTGAGCCCGAAGCGCAAGCGAGGGACTTAACACCGAGCCCTCGATCGCGCTTCGGGCTCTGTCTACCCCACAGCGCAAAGTAGGCCATTTTCTGTAGCGGCCGGGCTCCGTACCGGCCGTCTTGCCCGTAAACGGCCGGTACGGAGCCCGGCCGCTACGATCTTGCGCTGTAGTAGTCTGCTCTCTGCCTGTCTGGTTTACGTCCCTGGGACGAACCGGGACGATTCCTATGCCTGGAGCAACGGATCGGGCACACTCCCCCTGCTATGTGCGGGAGTGTTTTCTGTACGTCCCGTCATAATCTTCATCTTCCGCATGGTTAATCCGCACAGTGCGGGTCAGTCGCCAGGTCCGTCCCGCTGTAGCAGCGTTGGAACAAGGCGAAATCGTCCTGATCCACGTCGCCGTCCTCGTCGAGGTCGCTCTGACGGCACAGACGCGTGCCGCTGTGCGGAACCATCGGCCCGGATATGCAGGATTCGAACGGCACCAAGTCCGTCAGATTCACGCGGCTGTCGTAGTCGAAATCGCCCGGGAGCGCGCAGAGCTGATCCACGTCATCGATGTAAACCGTGAACGGGCCGGCGCTGTCCACCGCCGAAAACGCCAGGCATTCGAAGACCCCTTTGTTAGTAACCGCCGAGAGAATAGCATCGCCGTTCAGCGGGACGATCGGGTCGAATCGCGGATCGAACACGATGGTCTGCCACACCCCCGGGTTGGCCTCAACGAGGACCCCCTGCGGGGCATCACTGATCTTGCCGGCCGCGCCGATGAACTCAATCGTGCCCGTTGCGCCGCCATCCGCACCCACGTCGGCAGTAGTGCCCGTCTCTCGAATGCCCACCGCCACCCGCAGCCGGCCGCTATCCAGGCGCAGACGCACCCGTATGGGCCGGTTCAACTCGACCGTCGGGTTCTTGACGTTGACCGCGTCGTGGGTTGTCAGCCGCATCCACCGCTGCGGGGTGGCGTCCACGAACTGCCACTGGACCTCGTAGCATTTGGTTCCGCTGAAGGCAGTCACCGCGTCGGTCACCCGCCGAACATTCGGCGAGTCCAGCAGGTGCGACTGGGTCGTACCACTGTAACGAGGCTCCTGGAACAGAACTTCCGCGCCATTTGCATAACCTTCAAAATCACTCAGTCGCACCAGCGCACAGGGCGGGGGTACCGGAACGACCACCTGCCAGGACGCCGTGTCGCTGCCTGTCGGGTTGGACGCTTGCACTGTGAACGTGAACTGCTGGCCGGCCTGGGTTCGCGCCGGTTTCCAGCCGTACACGCGCCCCGTCGCGCTGATGGTCGCACCGGCAGGGCCGGACAGCAGCGTCCACGAACTGGCCACCCCCTGGCTCAGCGTCAGTTGTCGGACGTACTCCAATCCGACCGTCGCCTGGTCGGGGTCGGGGCTCACCTCCGCGATGATGGGGGCCGGTATCGTCCACGTGGTGAAGTCGCGTCGAACCACCTGGCCGGCCGCCACGGTGACGTTGCTGATCGTGGATTCCCCGTGGTCGCGATGAACGGCTGTCAGCGTGTACGTGCCCGGCGGCACCAGCAGGAACGAATAGATGCCGTCCGCGCTGGACAGCCCGACATACGAAGAACCCGACCGAACCACCTGGGCATCGGTGACCGGGTTGCCGTCCGGATCCATCACGTAGCCGTAAATGATCCCCGTGGTCGGATTCGTCTTCCAGCTCATGGCCGGGAGGCTCGCCGGCTGCTGGTAAACGCTGGTTTTGTAGTTGTTCCAGAAGTTGAATGAGCTATAGGAGAAGACGCAATTGCCGGCCGCTCCGCGGCTGCGCGTCAGGGCGACCTGTTCGAGGAGGGAGTCCCCCCCCTGGCTGGTGCTGTGGCTGGCCAGGATGTGCCGTCCATTGCTGCCCGCCAGCCAGGCTTGGAGCCGCGCATCCCAGGTGGAACCCGCGCCCCCAGTCGAGTACATCATGGGCAGGAGCATGTCCATGCTACCAGTCTGGATCCAGGCCCGCGCATCTTGATGCACACTCGTCGGCCCGCTGTTGGGGTCAGGAAACGGCGAGGCCGAAACCTTGACGTGAGGCTTGACGGCCATGATCTGGGCGTACAGGTCGCGGACCAGGCGCGTGATCTGATCGGCCGTCCAGGCGTGGAAGTCCAGGCCGTTCGGATTGCTCTGCGGGTCGGCAAACCGGGCCATGCTGATCGGGTCGTAGGAGAAGGACGAATTCGGCGTGCGGATGCGATCAAACTGCACACCGTCCACGTCATAGTTCTCCACCACGTACATGACCTGCTTGCGCCAGTAGGCATGGAAGCTGGGCACGCCCGGGGCGATCCAGACATAGTCGTTCTCATGCCACTGGACAGGTTCGCCGGCTGCGTTGTGAATCAGCCAATCGCGATGGTCGGGATCATCGGCTTTGCAATGCAGGAAAAATACGTGGCTCTTGTCCTTTGGCTCCGAACGCGATGCGTTTGAGGGTCCCAGATAACAGGTATGCGTATTGATGTACGCGTGGAACTCGAGTCCGTTGGCGTGCGCCTTCTCGATGGCATAAGCGAGCGGGTCCCAGCCCGGGTCGGCGCCGCCGATCAGATGCGACCACGGTTCATACGGCGAAGGATACAGCACGTCGCATTGGCCGCGCACCTGAAAGAACACCGCGTTGAAGTTGTTGGCCTTCAGGTTGTTCATGATGGCGTCGATCCTGGCCTTGCAGGTCGCCTCATTGGCGTCCGGCCATTCAAAACGCGACACCCACATGGCCCGATATTCGGGATCCTGGGCCAGACAGATGTTGGCGGCGATCAGCATGCCGCACAATCCAACCAAGGCAGCCCTCTCGCAAGTGCTCCGCATGGAAACCCCCTTCAGAAGTGATCGCCTGCCGACATGCATCGTTCCGCTCCGCAGCCAAAGATGTACATGGCCCAGGGCCCTTTGAAGCTTCTTCCGCCCAACCATTGACAAGCTGCGGTGATGGGGAACGTCCATCGTCAGGGCGTTCGGCGCGCTGTGGTTGGTTTAGCGCCCGCAGACAACTTCTTGCTCGCTCAATGGTTCCGAGAGTGTATCAAAGCTTATATAATAATATATAAACAGTATTGATGCAAGCATGTCGGGGGCCGTGCCTCGGGTCTGGCAAAGGATTACGGCAAAGCGGCCGGGCCCATCGGGGAACGGGCATCCTGCTCGCCTCAAAGACGTGCAAATGCACGCCCTCTAGGGTCCCGCGCCACCCCGCCACAAAGAATTGCCCCACCCCTGTGCCCTCAGCACCTGCAAGGTGCGCAAAGCGGCACACACGGCCGCAGGCGAGAGGGAATTCCGTACAAGTCAAACACCGCTTCGTTCACCGCACGCCAGTTCTCCGGCCGGTACGGGGCGCCGGCCAGGTTCGCGGCTGCAGGCGCCAAGGCCGATAACGAACCGCTCCTTGGCAAAGGAATCTTGGCCAGGAAGTACCCATCGAAATGCATCGTCCGCACGGCCTTGTTGTACACGCAGGCATACACGAACCAGCCCATCAGGTCAGACATCAGCAGTGCGCAGAGAGTCTCCGGACTGACGCTCCGGTCATGAAGCGTGAGCAGGTTGACCGTATCCAGGCACGCCACCCGCTCACGGGCAATCGTTCCGATCAGCCGGATGTGGTCCACCGGCCGGGTCACGTGGGCGATGATGTTCTGGAAAATGGCCTGTGGCGGCTCCACCCAGCGCAACCGGGCCGGATCCACCTGCGAACTCCGCACGAACGCCCCCGGCCGGAGCGGCCCAAACTCCCTGATATCCTTCCCGGCAATGACCCCGATATCACCGCGTGGCCCCAGCCAACGCTGAAGGCCGCTGCCCCGTCGCGTGGTGCAGATCTGGTCCAGCGTGCCTTCCGCACGGCGCAACATGCATTCCAACAGCTTGAGATCATCCTCGTTCAGCCCGGTGGGCAAGATTCCCAGCCGCTCCACGAGCCCGGCATCGACCCGCCGGCGACAAACGCCGCCGTTCCGCAGGACTCCCACCTCGATGGCCCGCCGGCCACGCGGGGCGGTGGATCGCCCCGTGGCCCGCTCCTGCGATCCATACGTCAGCAATATCTGTTCCAGCAGCACGTCGTCCCAACCGAGTCCCACATCAACCGCAGAGACAATCGCCGGCGCCAGGGCTGCCCGCAGACCGCGCCACGAGTAGGAATAAGTCAGCGATTTGGGCACTACCAGGCCCACGCGTCCGCCCGGCCGGACGATCCGCCAGCACAACTCGATAAAATCGGCCGCTGAATTCGAGGTCGGAGCGGCCAGCGGATAACGCCGCCGGACCGTCCGCCGTTCCTCATCACTTCTCACCGCCCGGTACGGCGGGTTGCCAATCACCACGTCAAAACCCGAGGGAGGTATCAGGCTGCCTTGCGCGGATGTCTCCTGCCCCCCTGCCGCCTCGCCGGTCAGCGCGTTTCCGCACACGATCCGGCCGTCCAGGCCCACCGGCCGGGCCCCCGCCGAGAGCAATTCCATCTGCAGCCTGAGCTTGCATAGCTCCGTAGCCACCGGGCTGAGATCAACCCCGTAAACGCACTGCCCGATCACATCGCGCAGCGCCGCGGCCAATGAACCGGGTGGCGGATCCGCGCTGCCGCAGCGAATAACGGCCAGGTGGCGGGCCAGTCGCCAGGCCGCGGCAGCCAGAAAATAACCCGCGCCGCAGGAGGGGTCACAAACCCTCAACCCCAGCAGGGTGCGTTCGAGTCTCGGCCGGGTCTTGGCGGCCGACGTGCCTTTCCCCCCATCCCCGGCCCGCTTCAGGGCCTCCGCCACTACCGGCTCGAGCGCCGAATCCAGCAGGCAATCGATAAATCTCGACGGCGTGTAGTAGCTGCCCGTGCTCTTGCGATGCGACCCCTCCGCGGCCAGCAGCTTGAACTGGCGGCCGGCCACGTTCAGCGTGGGCCGCAGTTCCAGGATGGCCTCGTGCGCGGCTCCCAGCTTTCCGGCCCATTCGATCGTCGATTGTTCAAAGGGAGCCAGCCGTCGGATCGTCTCCACCAGAGCCTCGCCGCCCAGCTCACAATCGGCCAGATCGGGGGTACCGCAACCAGAGAGCCCGGCATCCAGCACCCGCTTCAACCAACCCGACTTCTCCGCCGCCAGCAGAAACGCGAGCCGATACGCGAAAATGGTCACCTGCTCGCAGAAACGCTTCTCCGTCAGACTGCCGTCCGCCAGCTTCCGGCGCAGCGCGCGGTTCCCCCTCGGGGCCAGAAAACCGCACCCCAGAACCTCAATCGCCCCCCGAATCTCTTCGAACAAGCTCGCTGTCAATGTCGCCGTGCTCCTGCCTGTCGATGCTAACCTCCCCGCGATCCGCCGGCAATTTTGCAACAGGTTGAACTCAATCGCTCATCTCGGCTAGAGTACGCTTGAAAGGGTGTTCTTTATGGCCTGCGACCCGTGGACATTCTGCGAGCGGATTCTCCCCGACGTCTCACGCTCCTTTGCGCTGATCATTCCTGAGTGCCCGCCACCCATCAACCGGGCGCTGTGCGTCGCCTACCTGATCTGCCGCCTCGCGGACACGGTCGAGGATGAACCCGCCCTCTCGCCTGAGGCCCGAGACCGGTTGTACGATGCCCTGCTTCAGGCCGTGGAAGCGCCGCGGGATGCCGCTCTCGCGGAGGATTTCGTGCGCGCCTGGCCGGCCATTCCGGAGGGCAGCTACGGCCAACTCATCCGCAGGACCGCCGAGGTCATGGCCGCCTTCGCCACCCTGCCGCCGGACTGTCACCCGCCCATCCGCGCCTGCGTACGGGACATGGTAGCCGGCATGCGAAAGACCGCCCCCGTTCAGACCCGTAACGGCATCAGCTTCATCTGCCGTGACCTGGCCGACCTGGATCAATACTGCCATTACGTGGCCGGCACGGTCGGCATTATGTCCACCGCCCTTTTTGAGATGCGATTCGGCTCAACCTCCTTCCATCCGACTGATGAATGGCGCGAACAGGGCCGCCGCCTCGGCTTAGGGCTCCAGATGACGAACATCATTAAGGACTGCCAGGTGGACGCCCAGCGCGGGGTGAGCTTCGTGCCCGCCGACTACGTCGATTTCTCCACCGGGGCCTACCGGCTGCGCCCCGCCGGCCGGGCCGAACTGATCCGGCACACGCTCGCCCACCTGGATGCCGCCATCCTCTATTGCCGGGCCGTCCCGGGGGGCGAAACCGGCATTCGGACTTTTCTGCTTGGCTCCCTGCTGCCGGCCGTCGCCACGCTCGAAGTCGCCGCCGCCGGCCAGCAGCTCCAGCCCAAGATCAGCCGCGCTCAGATGACCGAAATCCTCGCCCTGATCACCGACCACGTGAGCGACGACGCCACCCTCGTCACCTGGTACGACGCCCGCCGAACCGCCACCCTGCAACGGCTCTAATGAACGGAATAAGCGGGCACGACGATCAAACGGCAAAAATGGCACTAGACGTCAGTAACTAACACTGAATCACGTTGCCCTCGCTCCGGGAGGGGCGCATAATCTGCCGCGATGGCCCGACGATCAAGCCTCAGTACGCTCGAACTGTCCCTTTTTCCCCAGCCAACCAGCGCGCAGGCCAACCAGTACTGGTATGTCACCCAACGCCCCTGGCCCAGCCTGCTGTTCATCCTGCCGGGCCTGCTCCTGTTCGAGATTGGCACCATCTGTCATGACGGCTGGGACGGCCGGGGCAACTCCCAACTGGTGGCTCCGTTCCTCATCGAGCGGCTCGTGGAGTCTCTCCGGACGGGCGATCAGACGCCCCAGTTGCTCTGGATGGGACCGGGCCTGCTGCTCATCGCCTTCCTGCTGGCATGGCACATCGCGGCCCGGCATCCCTGGCGGTTTGACGGCTTTGTTCTGGCCGGCATGCTCGGCGAGAGCCTGCTCCACACCATCCCGCTGGTGGTATTCGGCCGGCTGATGCTGCAAGCCGCGCGGCCCGGCCAGAACCACGCCCTCTGGCTGGACAGCGTCATTCGCAGCTTCGGGGCGGGCATTTACGAAGAACTCGTATTTCGTCTGATCTGCATTACCGTTCTGGTCATTCTGCTCATCGACCTGGCCAGGCTGCCCCGCGGGCCGGCCGGCATCTTCATTCTGGCCGCGTCGGCCGTGCTCTTCGCCTACCAGCACCACCCGCCGTTGGGCGCCGAACCGTTCGCCATCCAGAGCTTTCTGTTCCGCTCCGCCGCCGGGTTGTACCTGGCCGGCCTGTTCGTCTTTCGTGGTTTCGGTATCGCAGCCGGCTGCCATGTCTTTTACAATGTCATCGTTGTAACCATGGGTGCTATCAGCCATCCGGGAGGCTGAGCTCTCTTCTCCGGTGAGGCCTGTCGCCGCCAAGGGAGGATCCGGCCGCCATGTCCAGGCTGCGGATCAGCGGGATCGTGGGTATTGCCAATCGCGTCCGGCAGACGCTCAGCCTGCCGCTGGCGCCCGAACAACGCGAAGCGCTAGCCGCGCACGTGGAGCGCGCCCTCGCGGACATCGACGCCTTGCTGACCCGGCACAACGCTTCCGCCGCCCATCTGCCCGCCCCTTCCCGGCGGGCCTACGAATTCCTCAAGGGGCTGGACGTGCGCAATCTGCCCACCGCGCCGGCCCCGGCCCCGGCAGCCCCCGGCCACAGGCGCGAATCCATCCGCTTTCCGGGCCTGCGAACCTACCTCACCCAAGTCCTCGACGACGTGGCCCTGAGCCTGGTTCAGGGGCGGTTCGTCCCCGAAGCCTTCCTCAAGCTGATCCGCAATACCGCCAACCGCCTGAATCACCTGGTGGACCGCGAACAGATCGCCCCCGAACACCTCAAGCCCGAGCCCCGCGCTCTGCTGGGCTGGTTCCGCTATTTCTCCGAGGAGCCGGCCTTCATGCGCTATGTCGCGGCCGTCCGGCGGGCCCAGCGGCTCCTGCCTTCACCCCTCTCGGCCCAGCCGCGCTGGCGCCTGCCCTTCCTGGTTCACTACCGCCCCTCGACGCTGCTCTATCGCCTCCAGGTCCTGCCCCACGGCACGCGCATGATCTTCGACACCCCCATGCTGACGTTCGATGAGAACACGCTTCGACAGCTCGCCCAGCGCATGCTCGGCCGTAACCGTAACCAGCGCGAAATGATGGCCGCCATGATGGGCCCCGACTACAAGGGCATGCTCGCCGACCTCCAGGCCGCGGTCGGCGCCGTGGAACTGACCCGCGGCATGGTGCACGATCTGGCCGAGTCTTTTGAACGGGTCAACCGGGAATACTTTGAGGGCACAATGGCCCGCCCGGCGCTGGCCTGGAGTCGCACGATCACCGGGCGCAAGTTCGGCCACTACGACTTCGTCCACGACCGCATCTGCATCAGCCGTACCCTCGACCGCCCCGAGGTCCCGGCCTTCGTCGTGGACCACGTCATGCACCACGAATTGCTGCACAAGAAACACGGCTTCCGCTTCCGCGGCCAGCGCCAACACGCCCACACGGCCGAGTTTCGCCAGGAGGAACGCAAGTTCCGCCAGTATCGCGAAGCGGATGAATTCTTGAAGCGGCTTAGTGAAGGCTCCCGCTGACCCAGCCACGGTCGCTGACTCGCCCACGGCCCGTCGGATCGGACCGATCCGACCGATCCGACTGATCGGTCCGATCACACGCGCCCCGGGGCGTTATTTCAACCTTCTGGCGGCATCCATGTAAAACTCATACGCCGCCTTCACTTCCGCCAGCGTATCCCCACCAAATTTCTCCAGGAAGGCCCGCGCGATCTCGAAGGCCACTACGTTCTCCATCACCACACTGGCCGCCGGCACCGCACAGACATCGCTGCGCTCGTAGTCGCTGCGCTCTGGAGCCCGGGTCTTCAGATTCACCGAGTCCATGCCCTTGGTCAGCGTCGCGATCGGCTTCTTGGCCGCGCGAATGACTATCGTCTGGCCGTTGGTCATGCCCCCTTCGATTCCCCCGGCGTTGTTGCTCCGGCGAGTGAAGCCCAGACACGCTGTGTCCCTCTGGGCAGGGTCATAGTCGATCTCGTCGTGAACCGCGCTGCCGTACACCCCCGCGACGCCAAAGCCCATGCCGATCTCCACACCCTTGATGGCCTGGATCGAGCCCACCGCCTGCATGAGCCGCCCATCGAGCTTGTCCTGGTAACGCGCGCAGCTTCCCAACCCCGGCGGGCAACCGAACACCCGCACCTCGATGATGCCCCCCAGCGTGTCCTTGTCCTCTTTGGCCTTGCGGATCGCCGCAATCATACCCTCGACCGCCTCCGGATCGGGCGTGTACACCTCGTTGGCGTCGCGGGCGGAAATGAGATCCTCCGGCGAGCGGTCCTCCGCAACGTGGGCTTTGACCGGCCCGATCTGGGTCACGAACCCGACGCAGCGGATGCCGAACGGCGCGAGGAGGCTCTTGACCAGCGCCCCCGCCGCCACCCGGGCGGCCGTCTCCCGGGCACTGGCCCGTTCCAGCGTCTCCCGGCAATCGGTGGTCAACCACTTCAAGCTGCCGGCCAGATCGGCATGGCCGGGACGGGGCCGGTTCACCTCGGGCGCCTGGTCGATCCGCCAGTCCTTATTGACCAGCTCAATCGCCAGCGGCGACCCGATCGTACGCCCCCGCCGGACCCCCGAGAGGATGTTGGCTACATCCTTCTCGATCTTCTGCCGGCCGCCGCGCCCATAGCCCCCCTGCCGGCGCAGCAACTCGTGGTTAATATTTTCCATGTCCAGAGGCACGCCGGCTGGCAGCCCTTCGATCAGGGCGATCAGCGCCTGCCCATGCGATTCTCCCGCGGTTCGATATTCAAGCATTGCCATAGATGCTCATTCTAAATAGACTTCTAGCTGCCGGCCAATTTTTGAAGGTTTGCCGGGCACCAGCCGAGCTGCCCAAGTCCAAAGCCGGCAATGCCTGGCCGGGCCGCACCGATGTGGTGTCTCCGGCCGCGAGTCATCCGGGCCTGCGGGCAGTACCGCCATGAACCAGCCATTCGACGCAGTCCTGGTTGTCTCTTTCGGCGGCCCCGGCGGGCTGGAGGAGATCCGTCCGTTCCTGGCCAATGTCCTTCGCGGCCGGCGAGTGCCCCCCGAGCGGGTGGAAGAGGTTGTCCGCCATTACGAGCTCTTCGGCGGCGTCTCCCCGCTGACCGAACTGACCTTCCGCCAGGCCCGCGGCCTCGAGGAATGCCTCCGCCGTATGGCCCCCGACCTGCCCGTCTATGTGGGCATGCGCAACTGGAAACCCTATCTCGCCGATACCCTCGCGGAAATGAGCCGCGCCGGCATCCGCCGGGCCATCGGCTTCATCGCCGCCGCTCACGGCTCTTATTCAAGCTGCTTGCAGTACCGGGAGAACGTCCGTGAAGCCCAGCGCGAGCTCGCGCGACGCGGCCTGCCCGACGTGCACATCACCTACGTCGATCCCTGGTTCGAACACGAAGGCTTCATCACCGCCAATGCCGACCACATCAATCAAGCCCTGAGCCGGCTCGAACTGCCGCTCCGCGACCAGGCGCGCATCATCTTCACCGCCCACAGTATTCCGGTGCCCATGGCCCGGAACTGCTGGTACCAACGGCAGCTCACCCGCTCCTGCGAACTGGTCATGAGCCGGCTGGGGCGAACCGATTGGGCCCTGGTCTACCAGAGCCGCAGCGGCCGGCCCACCGACCCGTGGCTGGAACCGGACATCAACGACTATCTGCGGGCCCAACGCGCCGCCGGCCTTCAAGCGGCGGTGATTGCGCCCATCGGCTTCCTCTGCGACCATATCGAAGTGCTCTACGATCTCGACGTGGAAGCCGCCGCCACCTGCCGTGAACTGAATCTGCCCATGGTCCGCGCCCAGGCGGTCAATGACCACCCCGCCTTTATTCAGACCATGGCCGACCGGGTCCGCCAAACGTGGGACCGGTTCATGCGCTACCCGCCCCTGCCGATCGTCCGGGGAGCGATCTCGTGCCAGCCTGACTGGGGGGGGCATCCCGCCCGCCTCATCGGAGGGCGGGCATCTTGCCCGCCGTTCTGAGCGCTAAGCACAAAGGAGAAGATGGAAATGGGAAGGGTGGAGACGTGGTGACAAGGAAACGCGATGACAAGGAGACAAGGAGGCAAGGGGACAAGGAGATGATGGGTGCGCGGAGGGGTTGGTGGTGAATCCAATCGTGGGCCGTAAGTGGCGATGGTCGGCACTCTGGGCTTGGAAGCGAGTCTTTTACCCGCCATACTGCTTCAACAATTCCGGCAGCTCCCGGCTGAACTGCGACCGTGGCATCACCGTATCCGCCCCTGCCGCCCTCGCGGCATCGGCCAGATCCTTCTGGACATGAGCGAGATAAGCCACCACCCACACCGGCCGGCCCAGGGCCTTGCAGGTACGAACCGCCTCGACCGGATCCACGCCCTCCGCGTTCATATCCACAAGGGCCAGCCCGGCCCCCTGCTCAATCGAGCGGGTCAGATCGGAGACGTTCCGGACCACGGTCAACGGCACGCCGACCGCATCGGCCGTACTCTTGACCCTGGCCACGAAAAACAGATCCGTAATCAGCGCGGCAACGCCCATGGATGGTATGCTCCCCGGATGAGAGGGTCTCACCTGTGGATGACGCCGGCCGCCCCTGCCGGCGACGCGGATCCCAGACAAGCCCGCCTGCCGGCCATTCCACATCACGAATAGGTCACGGTTTCACCGGGGCGACCATGCGCTCCAGGTGGCGATCACCATTGGAACTGCTGGAGCCATTGTTGCCGCGGTGGGCCGCTTCACCATTGCCGGAGGCAGCCTTGGCGGCGCCGTCACCGTTCCCACCGACAGAAGGGGTCGCGGGGACAGCGGCCTTGGCCTTCCGGGCACGCGGCCGTCGGGCCGTCTTCTTCTCCGAAAGGCTCTCGAAGAAGTTGCCCAGGGAGCGCAGCCGTTCGTATCGCCGCTTGAGCAGCGTATCGATCCGCACGCGCTTCAGTTCGCGGAACATCTCCCCCACGTACTTCTCGAAGGTGGCGAACATGGCCGCCGGGTTGCGATGTCCCCCGCCCATCGGCTCGGGCAGGATGTCATCGATCAGGTTCAGCTTCTTGAGCGTCTTGGCGTTGAGCCCCAGGGCCTTGGCCGCGTGCGGAGCCTGGCTGGCCGTCTTCCACAGGATGGCCGCACAGCCTTCCGGGGTGATCACGGAGTAGTACGCGTGCTCGAACATCGCCAGGCGATCGCCTACGCCGATGCCCAACGCCCCGCCGCTGCCGCCCTCGCCAATCACCACGCACAGGATGGGCACCCGCAGCCGGGACATTTCCATCAGGTTGACCGCGATGGCCTGGGCAATGCCCCGCTCCTCGGCCTTGTCGCCGGGATACGCGCCCTGGGTGTCAATAATGCAGAGGATGGGGACCTTGAACTTCTCCGCCATCTTCATCTTGAGCAGGGCCTTGCGATAGCCTTCCGGGTGGGCGCAGCCGAAATGACGCTCAATCTTTTCCTTGGTGTCCCGGCCCTTGTCGTGGCCGACGATGAGCACCTTGTGGCCGCCGATCCGCCCGAAGCCGGTCATGATGGCCTTGTCGTCTCCGAAACACCGATCGCCGTGCAGCTCGCAGAAGTCCTTGACGCAGGCGTCGAGGTAGTCCGGCAAGACCGGCCGGCGCGGGTGGCGAGCCACCAGCACCGTTTCCCAGGGGGTCAGGTTGGCATAAGTCCGCCGCATCATTGTCTCCAGTGTAGTCCGGAGTTCCTTGATTTCCGCGGACAAGTCCCGTTGAGTCTCCGCCTGCAGAGCTTCAAGCTCCGCAATTTCCCGCTCGATGCGAGCCAGTGGCTTCTCGAACTCGAGCATGCCGACAGCGACTGAAGAGCCAACGCCCCGAGCGCGGGGACTCCCCCCGGTACGGGCTTGAGGTTCACTACTCATGCGGGTTCACTCAATCCTTATTTGTTCCAATCCTCCCCTCCCGGGTTGGGCAGGGGAACCGGCCGGTCGCGCCTCAAGCCGGCCATCCCAAAATTTATAGCCTAATAGCCTACCAAAATGCCCTATCCAGGCAAGCAAAAAGCCCCTCCGAGGCATCCACCGGAACCGGAGTGCCCCATATTTCCAGGCCCGAGGCGCCGGCCGGGCACTAACCGGCCATCAGATCCCTTGCCGGCACTTCGGACGGCAACTCTGCGCTTTCCCTACAATCTCCGGTCGTCTCATGGTACGCTGCCATGGCTATGACCGAGGAAAAAGCCGCCAAACGAATCGCCGAACTCAGGGACGAGATCCGTCAGCATGACTACAAGTACTACGTCCTCGCCGAGCCCGTCATCGAGGATCGCGAGTACGACCGGCTCATGGAAGAGTTACGGAAGCTGGAAGACCAGTTTCCCCACTTGATCACTCCCGACTCACCCACCCAGCGGGTCGGCGGCCAGCCGTTGGAGGGCTTCGAGCAGGTCCGGCACGCCGTGCCCATGCTCTCCATCGATAACACCTATAACGAGGCCGAGCTTCGCGAGTTCGACGCCCGCGTGGCCCGGGGACTCGGCGGCGATGCCTACGAATACGTCGTGGACCCCAAGATCGACGGCGTGGCCGTCTCGCTCCGCTACGAGAACGGGCGACTGGTCCTTGCCGCCACCCGCGGCGACGGTACCACCGGCGACGACATCACCCAGAACGTCCGCACCATTCGCAACGTGCCGCTGCGGCTCCACGGCCGGGGCGTCAACCTGAAGGTCCTGGAAGTCCGCGGGGAGATTTATTGGCCGAAGAAAGACTTCGAACGGTTCAACAAGCTCCGCGCGGAGCGCGGCGAGCCCACCTTCGCCAACCCCCGCAACGGCGCGGCCGGCACGCTGAAGCAGCTTGACCCCCGCCTGGTGCATGAACGCAATCTCGCCTTCACCGCCCACAGCACCGGCGAGATTCATCCCCTGCCGGCCGACCGGCATTCCGAGTTGTTCAAGATGTTCAGGGAGTGGGGCATTCCCATCAGCCCCTACCTCAAGCAGATCAAGACCGTCGACGAGGCCATTGCCCTCATTCACGACTGGGACAAGAAGCGGGCCGGGCTCGACTTCCCCACCGACGGCCTGGTCTTCAAGATCGACCGCTTCGACCAACGCGACCTGCTCGGCCGTACGAGCCGCTTCCCGCGCTGGGCCATCGCTTTCAAGTTCGAGGCCGAACGCGCCCGCACCATCCTCAAATCCGTGCGTTTCCAGGTGGGCAAGCTCGGCACCATCACGCCGGTGGCCAACCTCGAACCGGTGCTCCTGGCCGGGACCACGGTCAAGAGCGCCTCGCTGCACAACTTCGACCAGATCGAGCGGCTCGGCGTGCGCATCGGCGATTACGTCTACATCGAAAAGGCCGGCGAGATCATCCCGCAGGTCGTGGAGGTGGACAAAGAAGCCCGCCCGGCGGACACGCAACCGATTCTCCCGCCGGAGTGCTGCCCCTCGTGCAGGGCCCCCACCGTGCGCGACGAGGGCGGCGTGTTCCTGCGTTGCACCAACCCCGAATGTCCGGCCCAGTTCAAGGAGCGGCTGCGCTACTTCTGCGCGCGCGACCAAATGGACATTGAAGGCGTCGGCCCGGCCCTGGTCGAACAACTCGTGAACCGGGGGCTGGTGAAGAGTTTTGCCGACCTCTATCGCCTCAAACAACGCCCCGACCAGCTTCTGGGCCTGGAGCGGATGGGAGAGAAGAGCGTGGACAACCTGATGGGCGCCATCGAGGCCAGCAAGGAACGTCCGCTGTCGCGCCTGCTGGCCGCGCTGAACATCCCCCATGTGGGCGTGAGCACCGCCCTGCTGCTCGCCGAGCGATTCTGTACCATGCAGGCCATTCAGGAGGCCACGCCCGAGCAGCTCCTGGCCATCCCCGGCATCGGCCCCGAGCTGGCCCGCAGCATCCACCAATTCCTGACCAGCGAGAGGGGACGCCAGGTGATCGCAGACCTGGCCGCCGCCGGCGTCAACATGACCCAGCCCGCGAAGACGCCCAACGGCCCGCAACCCTTCGCCGGCATGAGCATCGTCGTCACCGGCACGCTGGAGACCTTCAGCCGTAAGGAAATCCAGGACCTCATCGCTTCGCTCGGCGGCAAGGCGGTCGGCTCGGTGAGCAAGAACACGACCTTCGTCGTGGCCGGCACCGATCCCGGCTCGAAACTGGACAAGGCCAAGGCGCTGGGGATTGAAGTTATTGACGAGGCTGAGTTTCGTAAGCGGGCGGGGTTGGGTGAGTAGAGAGCGCGAAGATGTCAGTGGTCAGTTGTTAGTTGTCAGTTGTCAGTTGTTGGGTCAGTCGTCCTTTTGTCAGTTGTTGGGGGGGGGCGGCGCGCACCCGACTTGTGTCGCGAACGGGTGAGGCGAGGGGAAAGCCTTGATTGTCTGACTGCTCTTCCGCCTTCCCCCACGAACGGGAGAAACCTATCGCTGAAAATTCAAAAACAAGCAGCAGACAGACGCCGTTCTCCCTTTCTGACATCCTCTGTGCCCTCTGTGCCCTCTGTGGCAAAAAACTCTCTGTGGCCTCTGCAACCCAAGCCTTTTCTCCGTGCCCTCTGTGGCTTAAACTTTTCTCTGTGACTTCTGTGGCAGCGGCAATTCGGAGGAGCGAAGTCTTGGAAACCGAGCGATTCATCACCGGCCCGATGTGTTTTTATGGCATGTTGATCCTGTCCTGCCTGACCGCCTCTTCGGCACTGGCCGCCTGGGACGTGACCTCCCCTAACGGCCAGGTACGGCTTTCCGTCCGTCTGACCCGGCCGCCGGGCTTTGGCGAAGGCGGTGAACGGCTGTCCTACCAGGTCGAGCACGGACCCGCCGACGCCCGTCGGGTGATCATCGCCGACTCGCCCATGGGCCTGCTTCTGGAGCATCAGGACTTCGTCAACGCGCTGCGCTTCGACTCCGTGGAAGGCCCCCGCCGGATTGAAGAACGCTACTCCATGCCCCACGGCAAGCGCCGCGAGTGCCGTAACGTCGGCCAGGCGCTGCTCCTGCGTTTTCGTAACGCCGGCGATGCGGTCATGGAACTCGAACTGCGCGCCTACGACGACGGAGCGGCCTTCCGCTATCGCCTGCTCACCGAGAGCAAAGGCCCGCAGACGTTCACCGCCGAGAATACCGGGTTCAACCTGCCCGCCGATGCGAAGATGTGGCTGCATCCTTACGACAAGATCACTACCTACTCCCCCGCCTACGAGACTTACTTCGAGAACGGCATTCCGGCCGGCAGCCCCGCGCCGACCGAGATGGGCTGGGCCTTCCCGGTGCTCTTCCGCACGGCCGACGAGAAGCACTGGGCCCTGATCACCGAGGCCGACGTCGGCCCCAACTGCTACGGCGCCCGCCTCGCCCAGCAACCTGAGAAGACCACCTACCGTATCCGGCTGCCCGATCCGGCCGAGGGCAACGGCTACGGCGCGCCCGCCCCCGCCCTGACGCTCCCCTGGCAGTCCGCCTGGCGCGTGATCATCCTGGGCGACTCGCCCGGCGACATCGTCGAATCCACGCTGGTGCAGGACGTAAGCGAAGCCTCGCGCGTCAAAGACGTGAACTGGATTCACCCCGGCCGGGTAGCCTGGAGCTGGTGGTCCGACCAGGCCAGCCCCAAGGACGCCGCCAAGCAGAAGCGCTTCATCGACTTTGCCGCCGAGATGGGCTGGGAGTACGTCCTGGTGGATGCGAACTGGACCATCATCGACAACGGCAGCATCCATGACGTCATCCGCTACGCCAAGGACAAGGGCATCGGCGTGCTGCTCTGGTACAACTCCGGCGGGCCGCACAACGTCGTCACCGAAAAGCCCCGCGATTGCTTCTTCTTCCCGCAGGTTCGCCGGCATGAGCTCCAGTTGCTCAAGGACTGGGGCGTCAAGGGCGTCAAGGTGGACTTCTTCCAGAGCGACAAGCCGGAAATCATCGCCCTGTATCACGCGATTCTCAAAGACGCGGCCGACTTCGGGATCATGGTCAACTTCCACGGCTGCACGCTGCCCCGGGGCTGGTCGCGAACCTACCCGCACCTGATGTCCATGGAGGCCATCCGCGGCGAGGAGTGCTACCTGTTCGACTCCCATTTCCCCGACCGCGCGCCCGTCCAGAACACCATCACCCCCTTCACGCGCAACGCCGTCGGCCCGATGGATTACACCCCGATGGGCCTCGGCAAATCGAACCATCCCCGCAAGACCACCGACGCCCACGAGCTGGCCTTGACGGTGCTGTTCGAGTCGGGGTGGGTCCATTTCGCCGACGACCCCGATGTGTACCGCAACCTGCCGGCCGAACCCAAACAATTCGTCCGCGAGGTACCCGTCGCCTGGGACGACACGCGTTTCGTGACCGGCTACCCCGGCCGGGATGTCTGCCTGGCCCGCCGGAAAGGCGAGACCTGGTACCTGGCCGGCGTCAACGGCCAGAACACGCCGTGTGAACAGAAGCTCGACCTGGGCAAGTTCCTGCCCGCTGGCCGCTATCAGATGACGTTGATCGCCGACGGCCAAGGGTCCCGCGAATTCTCAACCCAGACTCGTACCATCAACGCCGCCGACCCGGTGCAGGTCAACCTGCTCCCCCGCGGCGGCTTCGTCGCCCGCCTGACCCCGGCCAAGTAAGCCGGCCCCCGGCAAGGTGGTATCGAGTCGGCCCGCAACAACTGCGGACAGCGGCGCTGCAATGCGGTCGCTTGATCCGGCTGAACCTGTGGTGGCAAATTGAGCTGCAGGCGAATGAATGGCTACAATGATGCAATGAAAGAGAGGACCGACAATGGCGACAACATGGCTTGAAGTGGCGAGGGATGCGCGTCATGCTGCCGCTGCATTGGTCACAGAGGACCGTCACCGTTCGGCCGCTTCCCGCGCCTACTATGCGGCCTATTCGAAGATCGCGCACGAACTGGTCGTGACAGCCGGCCTCCAGATGGCACGGGGCAGGGAAGGGCCGAGCCACGGCAGCCTTCGGCGGCTGATCGAGTCGAGCATGCCCCATATGGCCCAGGACAAGCGCGAGCGACTGTCAGAGATGGTGGGCCGGCTTTACACCTTGAGAATCGATGCCGACTACAGACCGTCAACAGAGTTTGATGGACGCGATGCACGTGAAGCATTCTCTATCATGAAAACCATCCTCGAAGCATTCTGAAAGGAGTCCAGATGCCCACCGCTCAAGAAATCCCTGCAATTGTGGACCACGTTCGCCAGCGCCTCGACGAGGCGGCGCAACAAGGCATTCCCCTGCAAGTGTCGGAGCAGCGCCTGGATGACGATTGGCTGTACATCGTTGTGACGCCGAGCCGACCGGGGGTGCGCGCGTCCGATCACGCGACTCTCATGTCCCAAATCGAACGGGAGCTGCGGAATGCCGGGAAGGACAAGGTGTTGCTGGTGCCCGCGATCGAAGACTGATGCCAACGCCCGCTGAACGCAAAACCGGCCAAGACCATAACCTTCGATGAACTGTCCTTGTCGCAACCAGAAAGTTGTCGAGAAGGAAGAAGCCCAATGGCATGACCACTTCTATGCGTCACATATGCGTTAGGTAATTCCGAGGGGTCACGGGGACGTGTCGTAAGTCCTTTATTTCCAATGGGCGAGGCGGGAATCGAACCCGCACGGCCTTTCGGCCAGGGGATTTTAAGTCCCCAGCGTCTGCCATTCCGCCACTCGCCCCAGGCCGGTTGTACCCATTAACCTGCTGATTTTGTACCCATTACCCGCCGCGTTCGCACCTCGGATAACGGGGCTCGCTCGCCGCCTCCCCGGTCAGGGGCCTCGGAAGGCGGCCCACAACGAACAAAGGAAAATTCTACGATGGGCCGGCCCGGTAAGCCAGAGGCGCGGAGGCAGAAGTAGAGCGGGCAGTACTGTTACCGGGATGAGGGCAAACGGCATCAGTCGGGGAAGGACGAAGCCCTGCGTTCCAGCCTCGCAGAGGCCCCGCGTTTCAGCCTCAGAGGAAGCATCGTCCTGCCAGCGCCTCGCCGCTCGATCAAGTACGCCGGCCCGACAGCTCATCATCGTCCGGCTGATGCGGATCAATACGCCGTTCCGCGCCCAGGCTGGGCAACTCGGGCGCGTCGCTGGCGGCGTCGCGGCGCAGGCTGTCCGGCAGGCCGATCCCGCTGGCGTCACCGCCGATCACGTCGCCCACGCCGGGACCGGAAGCACCGGCCGGCTCCACTGGATACGACCGACCGGAAACACGTCTTTTCCTGCGATTCCTGGCCATCATTGATACCCCCTGACAAGGCCATGTGACAGATTCACGGCAGCGCGGATGCAAAACGCGAGTGAGCCCAAGGCTACAACACCGGCCCGGACAGCACGACGTCACCGCACGACCCGCTCCCCTGAATTGCCGTCACCCGCGCCAACGGTTATCCTGCACTATAGCGCGGACCCGTTAACTTTGCACGAAAGGCACTCCGATGACGAAGTTGTCTCTGCTGCTTCCGGCCTTTGGCATTCTTGTCTCAACCGTCGGGCCTGCCCGGGCTACCACCGTCGGCAACGCTGAGTTATTCCAGGCCCGCACGTGGGTCGCGGCCAAATTCGGCGGCGAGCAATCCCAGGAGGCCCCGCCCGCAAGCTTGCGCGTGCTGGCCAATCACGACCCCGTCCAGAAGAACGCCCGTAACAACCGCCCCATGCGCATCGTCGATCGAACGTATCGCCGGGGGCTCTACTGCCACGCGGTCAGCAAGCTCATCGTGCGTTTGCCCGGCCCGGCCAGGAGCTTTACCGCCGTGGTCGGCGTGGACAGCAACGAGCAAACCGCCGGCGGGCGCGGCAGCATCATCTTCTCCGTCAACGTGGCCGGGCGCGAGGCATTCCGCTCGCCCCTCATGCGGGAAGGCATGGCCGGCATCCCCGTCCAGGTGGAACTGAACGGGGCGACGGAGTTCACCCTCGAGGTAAGCGACGGCGGCGACAGCATCTCCTGCGATCAGGCCGACTGGGCCGACGCCAAAGTAACCTTGACGGACGGCACGGAAATCTGGCTGGGCGATCTGCCCATCGAAGGACAGGCTCGCGCCGCCTTCAGCGCCACCCCGCCTTTCTCCTTCAACTATGGCGACCGGCCGTTCGCCGAGCTGGTCAAAACCTGGACCGTCAAGCGGGAACACAGCCGCCTCGACGACCGGCGTACGCGCCACCAGGTGAGCTACACCGACCCTCAGAGCGGGCTGGTTGTGCGATGTGTTGCCATCGAGTACCACGATTTCCCCACCGTTGAGTGGACGCTCTACTTCAAGAACACCGGCCAGACCGACTCGCCCATCCTGTCCGACATCTGCGCCCTCGACACCGTCATCGAACGTGAAGGCGAGGGCGACTTCGTGCTTCATCACCATGTGGGCAGCCCCTGCACGGCCCACGACTACCAGCCGCTCCAGACGCGGCTTTCGCCCAAAGCCGAGAAACGGATCACCACCGCCGGCGGACGGCCCACCAACAGCGACCTGCCCTACTTCAACGTTGAATGGCCGGGCGAAGGCGTCATCGCCGTCATCGGCTGGCCCGGCCAGTGGGCCGCCACGTTCACCCATGAGCCGTCCCGGACGCTTCGCATCCGCGGCGGCCAGGAGCTCACTCGTTTTCGCCTGCATCCCGGCGAAGAGGTGCGCAGCCCGCTGGTTGTCCTCCAGTTCTACAAGGGCGACCACGTCTACGCTCAAAACATCTGGCGTCGCTGGATGATCGCCCACAACCTGCCGCGCCCGGCCGGCCAGCTTCCGCCCCCTCATCTGGCCGCCTGCTCCTCGCATCAGTTCGGCGAAATGATCCACGCCAACGAGGAGAACCAGAAGCTCTTCGTCGATCGCTACGTCGAGGAAAACCTCGGCCTTAACTACTGGTGGATGGACGCCGGCTGGTATCCGAACCAGAGCGGCTGGCCCAACACCGGCACCTGGGAGGTGGACCGATCGCGCTTTCCGCGCGGTCTGCGGGCCATCAGCGATCACGCCCGCTCCAAGGGCGTTCGCACCATCGTCTGGTTTGAACCCGAACGGGTCACCCCGGGAACGTGGCTCTACGAACAGCGCCCCCAATGGCTGCTGGGCGCGAATGGCAACCAGAAGCTGCTCAACCTCGGTAACCCGGAGGCGCGGCAATGGCTGACCGATCACATCGACAAGTTGCTCAACGAACAGGGCATCGACCTGTACCGCCAGGATTTCAACATGGAGCCGCTGGAGTACTGGCGGAAGACCGATCCGCCCGACCGCCAGGGCATCACCGAGATCTATCACGTCACCGGCTATCTGGCCTACTGGGACGAGCTGCGCCGCCGGCATCCGGACATGCTCATCGACACCTGTGCCAGCGGCGGCCGGCGTAACGATCTGGAGACCCTCCGCCGGGCCGTCCCCCTGCTGCGCAGCGACTACATTCTCGAACCCGTCGGCAACCAGAACCACACCTACGGGATGGCCTTCTGGATTCCGGCCTTCGGCACCGGCCTGAACCATCCCGAACCTTACGGTTTCCGAAGCTGCATGTGCTACTTCGTCAACGCCTGCTACGACATGCGGCGCAAGGATCTCGATTACCAAGCCATCCGGCGGCTCATCGAACAGTGGCGGACCATCGCCCCCTGCTTCCTCGGCGACTACTATCCGCTGACATCCTTCAGCGGGGAAAACGACGTGTGGATGGCCTGGCAGTTCAATCGGCCGGAGGCCGGCCAGGGGCTCGTGCAGGCCTTCCGCCGGGCAGACTGCGTCTACGAATCCGCCCGCTTCAAGCTCCACGGTCTGGTGGATGAGGCCAGGTACGAAGTGCGGGACCTCGATCAGCCGGACTCAACCACCGTGCTGACCGGTCGGGAGTTGGCCGAAACCGGATTGCTGGTAACACTGAAGCGGCCGTCATCCGCCGCGCTGATCACGTACAAGCGCCTCTGATACGGATTCAAATGAATCCTGTGCGTTGGGTGGCCCACCTCTTCAGAGGTGGGTTCACGATTTGGACAACCGATGAGGGTGCCAACGGCATCAACCGCAAGTCCGGCTAAAGCCGGTTGAATCGGACAGAATAAGAAAAGGGCTTTGAACGCACCACAGACCGCCACCTTCAGGTGGGCACACGCCCCGCAGGGGCGGTCAGATAGTAGCCAGGGGTGGAGCGAAGCGGAACCCCTGGTAAAGCCCGCCTCTCTCCTCGATGGCCGCCCCGGCAGGGGCGGCGTGAGATCCCTCACCAGCCTCTCACCCCGCCCCTGCCGGGGCGGGGACTTGTGCGCCAGGCACTCGCAACCACCAGTCCCGCTTCGCTTCACTGGTGGCTACTCTCACCTGGCCCCTCTCGGGGCCACTGGCAATTGCCTGAGCCACAAACACATCTCCAGCCTCAGACTCAGTCCGGCTTTCAGCCGGGCTTGCTCACCATTGCCGAATTAGTTTCGCAGGAGTCATGAAGCGGCGTGGTGGAGGTGCCGGCACTGCCCCAACAGATCCGCAAACGTCATCAGAGATGGGAGCACGAAGACTCAAGCGATCAGCAGCGCGGTGACCAACAACCAGGCAGGAACCTGCCCAGGTTTACAACGGAAACCGTATAAGCGTCGGCCCCGGAAGGATGTGTGCCATCGCTCTTGAGCAGCGCCTCATGCCGGAGTCATCCCGACACGGCTCAAGAGCCATGGCACACACATCGTGCGGTTTGTTGTCTCACCATCGCGCGGTCATTTGGCATCGAGGGAGGATAGGCACCCTGCCCACCTTTACTGGGTCAGACCGGCGTTGCGCAGATTCTGCTCCGAACGCAACGCGGAACCAACCGGATCATACCCCGACTGCCCACCTACCGGCGGAGGAGGCGGCGGCGGAGCGGCCGACCCGGACGGGTCCACAGCAGGCGCCTGGCCCGGGTTGCCGTTGCTCTGGCCTTCGTACATCTCCTGCATCTCCCGATCGATCTCCTCCAGCGGTCTGGCGTTGAGGAAAATGTCGGCGAGTTCGCGATCCGCCTCGAATCGGCGACTGAGCATCTCGAAGGTCTGGGCCGCGGCCTCCCGCTGCCGGCTGAAATGCTGAACGAAGCCGAGCGTCAACAACGCGTCGCCATCCTCGGCGCGATTCCGGACGCGCTCTTCGGCGGCGGCCAGGTGCCGGTCGAAATCCTCCGGCCGGCCGTAACGCTCGCGGATGTCCACCGGCGAGTTCACCACGTCGGGAAACGCCCGGATCGCCCGCCGGACCGCCAGGGCCGACGCCTTGTAGTCGCCCGTCGCAAAGCGGGCCACGGCATAGGCCAGCCAGGCGTCAATGTTGTCGTTATCGCCCATCCCGGCCTGCAGGAAGGTCCGCGCGGCCTGGTCATAATCACCGGCCGAAAACGCCTTCATCCCCTCGACCATCTGCCGCTCGGCCTGGGTCAACTGGTCATCGGCCGAATCGCCCGGCAGCGCCTCAGGAGCCGCTGATTCAGGAGCTTCTTGAGCGGGGATGTCCGCCGGCGGAGGCTGGATCGGCTGCTCCTGCGTATAAACCCGATCATCGGCAGGAGGTGCCGTCGGCAGCCCGGCCGGAGCGGCCGCATAGGCCGGCTCCTGGCTGTAAGCGCCCGCCTCGTACGCCCCGTTGGCATACGCGCCATCCGCGTAACCGCCGCCCGCATAGCCATAACCGCCATCGGCATAGCCGGCTGGCGGGGCGTAGACCTCTGATTGATACACCGGCGGCGGGGTGACAACCGTCGTCGAGGTGTAGACCGGCACCGGGTACGGCTCATACACCGGAACCGGATACGGAACCGGGACCACCGGCGTGAAGAAGCCAAAGCCGCAGTGCGGCACGTGTGCGACCACCTGCCGGCCACGGTAGTAGACCGGACGGGCCAACCCGATTCGCAGCCCGGCGGCACGTGGCACGGCCACGCCTGGATACACAATCCGACGATCCATGCCGGGGGCATAGAACCGTTCCGCGGAGACCAGACCGCCCCTCCCGCTGACGACCCGCCCGCCGTTGCCCACTCCTACCCGGGCGTAGCCGACGCCTGTCGGGGCATGCGCGATCGTCGACCGGCCGGATGCTGATTGGCCCACGGCAATCGCGCCACCGCCAACCGATCGCTCCGGCCTACGGGTAGTGATAAAGACACCGCTCGGACGGCTCACTCCGCCCGGGCGAGCGGGGGACGAGATCATCGGCTGCCGAACCGACCCGTTGGTAGTCAGGCTGTCCGGCCGGGTGATCACCCGGCCCGTGCCCTCTGAACGCGGGCTCGAACTGATCGACGGGCTGAAAGTCCCCGGTGTACGCGTAGAAGTCCCCGGCGTACGCGTGGAAGACGAAATCGTGGGCGACTGGCTGATCCGCTCCGACGTCGACACGCTCGATCGCGGAACGCTGCTGTAAGGCGAAGTTCTGACCTCCGAGCTGGAGCGCGGCGTATAGCTCGGCCGCACACTCGAACCGACTTGCGTACGCGGCGCGATGCTGGTGCGAGGCGAAATACTGGTCCGCGGAGAGACGCTCGAAGGTGACGAAATACTCGACCGGGACGAGATGGTCGACCGCGGCGAAACGCTGGAGCGAGACGAAAGGCTCGACGAGCGGCTAACCTGCGGTGATGTCCGCACGCTGGACGACGACGTTCGCGGCGCGCTGGAAGCCGACCGGCTCGAAACCGACACCGGGGCGCGACTCGCGCTTCGTATCGTTGGCGCCGAAGTACGCCCCCGCGTGCTGCGCTGTGCATGAGCTGCCGTCACGATTGCCAGGCTCAGGACGATCGGGCCGGCGTATTTAATCCAGGACCTCGTGAGCATGATAAGCTCCTCGCCAGAGGGCAATGCGTGTGCGGGTGAATGCTCGCGGCATACCGAATGTTATGAGCCGTAGTCAGCCATTACAAGGCCAGGCGACTCCCCTACTACAGATAGACAATCCCAGGCACCCCGAGGTTAGAACGTATGTGACGTGTGTGAAAGGCGGCGCAATCGCTCCGGGAATTGGTCATTACCTCCGCGAACCTGCCGTGGACGGCTAAGTCCATCTGGATGGGCGGCACCATGTCCCATAACCATCACAAACCTCAAGGGTTATGCCTGTTTGCGGCGAAGCGTGTCCACGGAGTAGATCGCCAGCCCCGCCCAAATCAGGCCGAATGCCACGGCATCGGCCCGGGTGAAGGGTTCTGAATAGGCCAGCACGCCCAACAGGAACTGGCCGGTGGGCGCGAGGTATTGAAGGAACCCCAGAGTAGACAGCCGAAGCCGCCGGGCCGCGGTCGTAAACCACAGCAACGGCACGGAGGTCACCACGCCCGCCAGCAACAGCAGCACGTTCACGGTGGTCGGAGCATGGCCGAAACTGAGCCGCCCCCCCGCCGCCAGATACACCAGCCATCCGGCCGCAAGCGGCGCGAGCAGGGCCGTCTCGACGGTCAGACCGGCCATGGCCTCGACCCGCACGGTCTTACGCAGCAATCCATAGAACCCGAACGAACCGGCCAGGATCAGGGCAATGGAGGGCACCTGCCCATAGTTGACAGTCAGGAACAATACCCCCGCCACCGCCAGCGTCACGCTGGCCTTCTGCCACGGCCGGAGGCGTTCGCCCAGAAACACATATCCGAGCAGGATACTCACCAGCGGATTGATAAAGTAGCCGAGGCTGGCCTGGAGCACGTGTGCGTGGATGGTCGCCAGGATGTACGTGAACCAGTTGATGGCGATCAGGATGGTGCTGCCCAGGAGGGTCAACACCACCCGCCGGTCGCGCAACGCGGCCACCACATCCCCCCACCTCCCACGGAGAGCCATCAGCACGGCCAGGAAAACGGCCGACCAGACAATCCGGTGACAGAGGATCTCGCCGGCGTCCACCTGCTTGACGGCCTTGAAATAGATAGGGAACAGCCCCCATGAGAGGTAGGCGGCAACGCCACATAGAACACCGATCTTGGCCGTACGGTCGCGCATGAAGGGAGCATCTTAAAGGCGAATGCCCAATGTCCAAATCCCAATGCCCAATGATCAAGGCAAGCCGGGCGGCCATGACTGGTCCCGAGAGGGGCCAGGTGAGAGTAGCCACCAGTGGAGCGAAGCGGAACTGGTGGTTGCGAGGGCCTGGCGTACAAGTACCCGCCCCGGCCGGGGCGGGGTGAGAGGCTGTTGCCGGAGGCTTCAAGGGCCAATCACGGCTCTTGCCAACCCTTTTGAGGCTGATCCATAATGCTTCCCAATCGGGCGTTCGACCGGCCGTCTCAGCCGGCTTCCGGCATCGCCCCTCATCCGGCAAAGGAACCGTGAAGCCATGGAATGCCAAAAAGAACGAAACGCGAAGGACTGCACGTGCAGCTATCCGGGATGCAGCCGCAAGGGCATCTGCTGCGACTGTCTGCAGTATCATCTGGCCATGAAGCAACTGCCCGGCTGCTGCTTCCCTCCGGAAGCCGAGCGCACCTACGACCGCAGCTTCAAGGCCTTCGCCCGGGCGTGGAAGCTGTAATCACCTAAGCACGAAACGAAAGGGATACCACCGGCAGGACGCCCCAATCGCCTGCACGGTCGCCTCCTGCCTTTGTTCGTGCGCATAGGCAATGCGTCTGGGAGGCCTCCGACCTCTCACGTTCTCACTTCTCAGTTCTCACTTCTCTTCACGCTGTCCTTGATCCGCTTCACGTGCCCGCGGCCCAGGCCCTTGACCTCGCAGCCCAGTTCGAAGTACCGGCGGATCTTCGCGTCGTCGAGGATGCCGAAGCAATCCACCACCGCGCAGGGCTTGCCGGTCATGCGCACCACCTCGTCCGGCTGGAGCTTGAGATAGGGCTCGTGCCGGACCGCCAGGATGACTGCATCGGCGTCCTTGAGCACCGTTTCCAGGTCGCTCTCCACCCGGGCGTTCTTGAGCTCCTCCTGGTTGCGGAAGAAGCGGGCCCAACTCAGGCCGGGTGCCGGGTAGGTATCCTGGGCCTCCAATTCCCACCAGTGCTGCACGTAGGGGTCGTGAATCCCGATCTCGGCGCCCATCTCGGCAAGCTTGCGCACCACCAGTTCGCTGCCCGAGTAGCGCGTGTCGCCCACGTCCTCACGGTAGGCCGCGCCCAGCAGCACGCACCGGCTGGCGGCGACGTACTTGCCCATGTTGCGCAGCGCGTCGCGGACCAGTTCGGCCACGTGCAGGGCCCGCGTGTCGTTGATGTTGATGGCCCGCTCGGTGATGGTGAACAGCTCATCCTCGAAACCCATCAGGTGCTTGTAGGCCCACATGCCCAGCCCCCCGTCTTTCGGGAGGCAATACCCTCCAATGCCGGGACCGGGGAAGATGATATTGTTGTGTGTCGGACGCACCTTGATGGCATTGACCACCTTGATCAAGTCTACGCCGTTGCGCTCGGCGAACAGGCTCCACTCATGCAGGAAGGCCAGCATGGTCGCGCGGAAGCTGTTCTCGACGATCTTGGTGGTCTCGCTCTCCAGCGGGCGGTCCATGACCGTCAGCGGGAACTTCTCGACGTTGAGCACCTCGGAGAGGAACTTGACCACCCGTTCACGGCTCTTTTCGTTCACGCCGCTGCAGACGCGCCAGAAGTCGCGGATGCTGGAGACGTAGTTCCGGCCGGGCATGACCCGCTCGAAGCTGTGAGCCAGCAGCGGTTCGGAGTCGATCCCCCGCTTCTCGAAGGCTTTCTTGAGGATGGGGTAAGCCACGTACTCGGTCGTGCCGGGGGCGACGGTGGTCTCGATCAGCACCAGGCATTCCGGCGGGATCATCTCGCCGATGGTGGCCAGGCTCTTCTCCAGGGCGGCCATGTCCGCCGAGCCGGTCCGCAGGTTGCCCAGGTCCTGCTTGAGATAATCGCACTGCACGTCCACGACCACCACGTCGGCCAGCTTGAGCGCCTCGGGGGTATAGGTGGCGATGAGCGTACGGTTCTCGTTGACACACCGCGCGATGATCTGATCGACTTCCGGATCCTCGGCCTTCACCGGCGACTGGCCGCGGTTAAGCAGCTCGATCTTCCAGTAGCTGCGCGAGCTGGGCCGCTGGTAGCCGATGACAAACTTGTTGTATTGGCCGGTCTTCTTGTCCTTGCTGTCGGCCACCACGGCGGCCATCACCGCGCCGACAAACCCGACTCCGACCACCACGACGATCTCGCGGCCTTCGGCGCGCTGGCGATCGGTCATCTTCTTGAGCCGTTCAAACTCTACCGGGTATTGCTCGGGAGTAGGGAGAGGGAACCGGTCACCCTCGGGGCTGATGCTGAATTGAGTGGACATGGATTCTCCTTGCAAGAAAGTGTGGACCCCGGCAGATTAGACGGAGTCCGCCCCGAACGCAATACCCGCCCCCCCGCCCGACCGTCCCCGCCGCGGCCCGGACTGTTCAGCTCCCGCTCAGCGCGGTAGGCTTCTATGAACAACACTTAACGGGCCCGTACGCGAGGAGATCCACAGATGTCCAATCGCAACGCGGCCATCACCCGACGTCACGGTCTGTTGCATCATCGATCCGGTCTTCCGGGCCCTGGTCCTGGAGGCGCCCAGCACGATCATGGCCGGGCCCCCTCCGCTTATGGCGGGCCGCTGACGGAGATCGCCCTCCTGGGCATCACCGCCCTGCGCTACCCCGGCCAGGAGCTCAAATGAGACTCCTTGAAAATGCGCTTCGCCAACCATGACGAGGCCAACAAGTGGTTGAGACCAACGTTCCGCGAAGGATAGTCGTTGCAGGTATCTTGTACCACCCTCAGCGTTCAGGCTAATCTACTGAGCACGTACGGAGCGGTATCATGCGATTACAGGGCGAAAAAGCGATGCAGCGGTGCGTTGTGATTGTGGTCCTGGCATCCCTTGCGGGTATCGCACCCTCGCTATACGCCCAGGACAGCCAACCGGCCACCCAACCGGCCACTCGCCTGGTCGTCCAAGGCATCGACTGGCCGGCGTTTCTGATTTTTGATCGGGCCGTTCAGGCTGAACTCAAGTTGAACGCCACGCAAAGGGAGGCGGTCCGCGGCGTCCTGGATGAGCTGGAGGGGGATATCTGGGAGCTGCGCAACTACGCACCGGCCGAACAGGCCACCAGATCACAGGCCCTTTCGGAGAGGTTGCAACAACGGCTCCAAACCGTTCTGAGCCGGCCGCAGCAGCAGCGCCTCGCCGAGATCACCTTCCAGGCGCGCGGGGCCGCAGCCGCCCTCGATCCCGAGACAACCTCGCGGCTGGCCCTGACGGAGCGTCAACTGGAGCAAATCCAGGTCGCGGTCATCAGGACACGCCTGGCCACGCAGGAGCTGGAAGCACTCGTGGCCGACGGCCGGCAGCCGGCCGCCCGGGAACTGCTGGCCCGGCGCATCCGGACCGACGAACGAAACGAGCTCCGCAGAATCCTCACCGCCGATCAGGAACGAGAATGGGCCGCCCTGGCCGGCAAGCCCTTTGACTTGTCCCGGGTCAAGCCCTTCATGTTCCGCGCTCCGGAGCTGCGGGGCGAACAGACCTGGATCAACAGCCAGCCGCTCACGCTGGCCGGCCTCCGCGGGCGGGTGGTGGTGGTCCATTTCTGGACTTTCGGATGCGGCAACTGCATTCGCAACTATCCCGCGTACCGCAACTGGCAAAAGAAATACGCACCCAGAGGCATCACCATCATCGGGATCCACACCCCCGAGACGCCAGGCGAGCGCTCGGTCGAGAAGGTCCGCGCCAAAGCGCGCGAAAACGAACTGGAATTTCCTATCCTGGTGGATAACCAGCGAAAGAACTGGGAGGCCTGGTCAAACAATGTCTGGCCGGCGGTGTATCTCGTGGACCGGCAGGGCCATATCCGCTACTGGTGGTACGGCGAGCTGAACTGGCAGGGCACCACCGGCGAGGAGCAAATGACGACCAGAATCGAAGAGCTGCTGGCAGAGCAACCGTAGACGAGACGACGCAAGCCTGATGTCGCCTCAATCCTCCCAATAGCGCTTCCAGCAGTAGTAGCCGTGCAAGTGCTCTTCGTAGCTGCGGTGAATCGGTGACTGCGGATCGTAGAGCGGCGCGTTCCGGATTTTCTCGCGCGGGAGATCCACCGTCACGCTGCGTTCCTCCCACTCCACATTCCGCACGCTCTGCGGCGGGACCAGCACCATCCTGCCCGGCCAGAAGTTGCGGGTATCAACCACCAGGTAGCGGACCATCCAGGCCCAGTCGTCGATGATGAAGTCTTCTACGTGGCCGATATGGCCGTCGCTGGCCTGGATGCGATAGCTGATCACCTCGCGCGCACTGCGCAGATGCGGGTCGGCCTCCCGCTCGGCCACCGCCGGACCGACCTCCGCCCCGCTTGCGGATGAGGCCGCCGAACCGCCCAGGGCCTGCCCCCCGGGGCCCCAGCCGGACGCCTCGGGCATCCAGTACAAAGGCCAGCCGTAATACATGGCCAATTCACTCTCCCGCTGGCGGGAAACAGGCAAGGCCGTATCCACTTCGGGGGAATCGTGGACTTGCTGCATGGAGAGCCCGACCGGCAACACGCGGGCCCGGACATCCATCTCATTGGCTGCCGCGGGAGAGATCAGCACCTGCTTTCCGGGGAGCCACCGCCCGGTGTCCACCACGAGGTAGCGGGCCGCCCAGGCAAGATCATCAAAGTAAAGGTCCACCACTTTGCCGATTTCTCCATCGGTCGCACCAATCGTGCATCCGCGGAGCTCCGAAAAACGGTGTAGCATCGGTGTACCTCGCTTTCGGGACAAGACAGGCGGCCGATCCGGCCATGAGTCCTATTTGATCCTATGAAAAAAAACGGACATGGGCAAGCTCCCATGCCCGCGCAAATCGGTATTTCAGCCGGATCTGGCGTCCGGAAGGCTCGCGTGTGGACTGAACAGCCCCCCTGCTCACCTGGTGTTGATGGCCTGCATGTGAACGCGCTTTCCAGTTTCACAGCTCCGTGAACCGCCGTGCAAGAATGGCCGGTGCCCCAGCCTTTGGCGGGACTCCCGCCCGGCCGCTGGCGAAGCTGCGGAACGGTCCAACGGGAAAGAGCGCTAACGCGGCTGTGAGACTTCCTTGACCATCTCGGCCGCCCCTTCCCGGGAAGCGTGCCGGGCGACGTCCGCCTGAGCCACAATCCCCCGCAGGCAGTTGTTCTCATCCACAACCGGTACCCGGCGGATCTGGTGCTCCTCCATCACCCTGCAGCACTCATTGAGATCGCTTTCCGGCGTGACGCAGGCGATGTCGTCCCGGGACATGCAATCCTGAGCGCTCAGAGACATGGGATCGCGTCCCTGAGCAATGGTACGACAGACGATGTCGCGATCGGTGACGATGCCGACCAGCCGGCGGCTTTGCTCATCAGCAATCACCGGAATGGCCCCGCAGTTACAGTCTACCATCATCTTTGCCACCTGCTGGAGGCCTGTATCGGGCGTGCAACACGCCACCTCAGAAGTCATGATGTCCTTGACCCGCATGTCTCATCTCCTGGCAGAAAATACGAGCAATGTGCAGATATCCCGGTCCCCATTCTCATTGGTAGGCCCCTACCCGGCCCGCCCTCAAGCTGATCGTCTGGCGGTTCCGGGCGCCGGGTCCGTCGCAGCCCTTCCACGGCCCCCGGAGCGATTCGGGAACCAGGACCGGACCGCCTGCCGGGGCTTGGCTGCAATTCAGAAATCCCTCCCAATGCTTCTACACGCGTTGCTTCTACGCCCCGCGTATTCCTATAGTCCCTGAGAAGGTCTCCGCATGTTCTGCGCGGCAACCGCAGTTGAGGTGACCGGCCATGATGTTTCTTTTCACTGACCGCTTTGATGCGGGTCGTTACCTGGCCACTCGATTGGGGCATTATGCCCACTCGCCGAATGTGCTGGTGCTGGGCCTGCCTCGCGGGGGCGTTCCGGTAGCCTACGAGGTGGCCCGCGCGCTGGATGCTCCGCTGGATGTCTTTCTCGTTCGCAAGCTGGGCGTTCCCGGCCAGGAAGAGCTGGCCATGGGGGCCATCGCAACCGGACCGGTGCGCGTGCTGAACCACGAGGTGATCCGGATGCTGCGGATCACGGATGACGAACTCAACCGCGCGACCGAACGGGAGATGGCGGAGCTGCATCGCCGCGAACGCGAGTACCGGGGCGACCGTCCCCCGCCGCAGGTGCAGGGGCGAACCGTGATTCTCATCGACGACGGGCTGGCCACGGGGGCCAGCATGCGGGCGGCTATCACCGCGCTTCGCCAACAGGATCCGGCCCGCCTCGTGGTGGCCGTACCCACCGCGGCGGCGGATACGTGCGCCGAACTGGAAGCGCATGTGGATGAGATCATCTGCGCCACCACGCCGGAGCCGTTCCTGGGCGTCGGGCGCTGGTACGAGAATTTCTCCCAAATGACCGACGCGCAGGTACGCGAACTGCTTCAACGGGCGTGGCGCGAACAGGAGGCGAAGGTGCATTCGTAGCAGGACGGGCGGGCAGGCGATCGGGCATCTCCCGAAGTCCGCCCGGCCGAAGGAGAACTGGTATGCCGGTTGATGAAATTGACCGCCAGAAGTGGGACGGATTCTGCGAGGCCTTCAGCCGTCAGCACCATGGCTGGCTTGTGGACGTCGAAGCGTCCGATCCGGTCTGGCCCGGGTCGCCTCATGCCCAGAGTCTGAATGCCGAGATATCCGAATACGACTTTCAAACGCTGGACGAGCGAATTGCAGTTGAAACGATCCACCGAAAAGTGCTGATGCAGAGCGTGGTGCTGCAAAGCGTCTCGCTGGCCTATTGCCCCTCGGGCGAGGAACAGATCGTGATCACAGCCGAGACGCGCGAGAGAAAGAGTTGGACCCATGCGGTCCAGAAACCCGCCCGCGTACGGCTGGAGCATACGGAAAACGGCGCCGACGAGGCCCTGTACGTGGACACCGGGCGTTACACCATCGTGGTCCGCTTTCCTATCACCGCCCCGATGGAGGCGCTGGACGGGTTTGTTTCAGAGTAGCGCGGGCCTCGTGGCCGTCCGGCCCCCCGTGCAGGCGCCGTCCACGACCCGCCCGCCGGAGTACACGCCATGACCCGATCCATCTTTGTTCGCGATGAGACCAATGTCGTCAGAGTTCCGGCCGGCCCGGTGGAACTGGCGGGCAACCTCCAGATACCGTCCCAAGCCACCGGCATGGTGCTGTTCGCCCATGGCAGCGGCAGCGGTCGGCACAGCCCGCGCAACCAGTTTGTGGCCGCAGCCCTCAACCAGGCCGGCCTGGCGACCCTTCTGCTCGATCTGCTGACTGCCGAAGAGGAAGAAGTGGATCGCTATACCGCCGAACTTCGTTTTGACGTCGACCTGCTGGCGCGTCGCCTCATCGCGGCGGCGGATTGGGTGCTGGCCGAGCCGGCCACCCGCTCCTTGCGCCTGGGCTTTTTCGGCGCCAGTACCGGGGCGGCGGCGGCGCTGATTGCGGCATCTGAACGACCCGACCAGACCGGCGCAGTGGTCTCGCGCGGCGGCCGGCCGGACCTGGCCGGCCCAGCCCTGGCCAGGGTCCGGGCCCCGACGCTGCTCATTGTCGGGAGCTTGGACGTGCCGGTCATCGAGCTCAACCAACGCGCGGCCGCCCGACTCTACGTCGAAAAACGCATCGAAATCGTGCCCGGAGCCAGCCATCTGTTCGAAGAGCCCGGCGCCCTCGAGGAGGTTGCCCGCCTGGCGAGCGAATGGTTCACGCGTTACCTGGCGGGTTAGCCCAGAACGGCCGGTATACTGCGGGCTCACGCATCGTTCTTTCATCTTCTGCAAGCCTTGCACCCGTCTCACGAGCAATCCGGCAACGAGACCAACAATTCATAACCATCAGAAGGGCAAACAGTTACCCGTCCATCTGGGTCAGAAGATTGAGGCCCCCGACTTACGGCCGGATTCCCAGCCCTCATCCGTTGAAATAGGACCGTTTTGATACTATATTACTCGGAGAGATTACTCGGAGAGGAAGCGGCAGGCAGCGAGGGCGGACGACTTCGATACCCGACCTATCTTGCTTGCGGAAAAGCACTTACAAACAAGAGGGTCTCATGCCCACAGCAACACAGACAATTGAGCAGTTGGCCAATCGCCAGTATCGGTACGGTTTCGTGACCGATATCGAGGCGGAAAGCGTCCCGGCGGGGTTGAACGAGGACATCATCCGGCTGATCTCGGCCAAGAAGAGGGAGCCGGAGTGGTTGCTGGAATGGCGGCTGAAGTCCTATCGCCACTGGCTGACCATGGAAGAGCCCAAGTGGGCCAATGTCCACTATCCCCCCATCGACTTCCAGTCGATCGTCTATTACTCCGCGCCCAAGCAGAAGAAGGATCGGCCCAAGAGTATTGACGAGGTCGATCCCAAGCTGCTGGAGACGTACAAGAAGCTGGGGATTCCCCTGCACGAGCAGGCGGCGCTGGCCGGCGTGGCCGTTGATGCCGTATTCGACAGCGTCTCGGTGGCCACCACCTTCAAGGAGAAGCTGGCCAGCCTGGGCATCATCTTCTGTTCATTCTCGGAAGCGGTTCGCGAGCACCCCGAACTGGTCCGCAAGTACCTGGGTTCGGTGGTTCCGTACTCTGATAACTTCTACGCCACACTGAACTCGGCGGTCTTCTCGGACGGGTCTTTCGTCTACGTGCCCAAGGGCGTGCGCTGCCCGATGGAGCTGTCCACCTATTTCCGCATCAACGCGGCATCGACCGGCCAGTTCGAGCGGACGCTGATCGTGGCCGACGAGGGCGCTTACGTTAGCTACCTGGAAGGCTGTACCGCCCCCATGCGCGACGAGAACCAGCTTCACGCGGCGGTGGTCGAGCTGGTGGCCCTGGACAACGCCACCATCAAGTACTCGACCATCCAGAACTGGTATCCCGGCGACGAGGAAGGCCGCGGCGGGATCTACAACTTCGTGACCAAGCGGGGCAAGTGCCAGGGCAAGAACTCGCATATTTCCTGGACGCAGGTGGAGACCGGATCGGCCATCACCTGGAAGTATCCGAGCTGCATCCTCATCGGCGACAACTCGGTGGGCGAGTTCTACTCCGTGGCCCTCACCAATCATCGCCAGCAGGCCGACACCGGCACGAAGATGATCCACATCGGCAAGAACACCCGGAGCACCATCGTGTCCAAGGGTATCTCGGCCGGCTTCGGCCAGAACACCTATCGCGGCATGGTGAAGATCAACGCGGGCGCCGAGAAGGCCCGCAACTTCACCCAGTGCGATTCGCTGCTGCTGGGCGACAAGTGCGGAGCGCACACCTTCCCGTACATCGAGGTCAAGAACAGCACCGCCCGCATGGAGCACGAGGCCTCCACCTCGAAGATCGGCGAAGACCAGATCTTCTACTGCAACCAGCGCGGCATCTCCACCGAGGACGCGGTGAACATGATTGTCAACGGCTTCTGCCGGCAGGTATTCAAGGAACTGCCGATGGAGTTTGCCGTCGAGGCCCAGAAGCTCCTGGCGGTGAGTCTGGAAGGAAGTGTGGGTTGATTAGTCAGTTGTCACTGGTCAGTTGTCCGTTGTTGGGTCAGCAGTCCGTTGGTCAGTTGCCGGTTGTTTTTGCCTGCTCAATTAAACCATGGGATGACTTCCTCACAACTGACTACTGACAACTGACCACTGACAAATTCGGAAAGGCTGAAATGCTCGAAATCAGAAATCTGCATGCAAACGTCGATGGCCACGAGATCCTCCGCGGCGTCAACCTGACGGTCAAGGCCGGCGAGGTCCATTCCATCATGGGGCCCAACGGCTCCGGCAAGAGCACGCTGGCCCAGGTCCTGGCCGGCAATGAGACCTACGAGGTGACCGAAGGCGAGGTCCTGTTGAACGGGCGGAACCTGCTGGAGCTGGCCCCGGAAGCGCGGGCCGCGGAAGGCGTGTTTCTGGCCTTTCAGTATCCCGTGGAGATTCCCGGCATCACCGGCAGCTACTTCCTGCGCCAGGCGCTCAACTCCGTCCGCCGTTACCGTGGCGAGGAGGAACTGGACGCCGTGGACTTCCTCAAGATGATCCGGGAACGGCTCAAGCTCGTGCAGATGGACGATCGGCTGCTCAACCGGTCGGTGAACGAAGGCTTTTCCGGCGGAGAGAAGAAACGCAACGAGATCCTGCAGATGGCCGTGCTCGAACCTCGGCTGGCCATCCTGGACGAGACGGATTCGGGGCTGGACATCGACGCATTGCGCATCGTGGCCGACGGTGTGAATCGCCTGCGGTCGCCGGAGCGGGCTATGATCGTCGTGACCCATTACCAGCGGCTGCTCAATTACATCGTGCCGGATTTCGTACACGTGCTGGTAAACGGCCGGATTGTCCGCTCCGGCGGCAAAGAGCTGGCCCTGGAGCTGGAGGAGAAGGGGTATACGTGGGTGGAAAAGGAATCCGCGCGGGCCGAGTTGGCCGGTGCACGATAACTGAATCCGGGACATCCAAATGGCCGTGATTACGGAAAAAAACAGCAATCATTACGTAGCCGAGTTCGAGCGGCTTGAGAAGACCTCCGCGGGCCCGACGTGGTTCAATCCCGTGCGCAAGGCGGCCCTCGCCCACTTCGCCGAGCAGGGCTTCCCCACGACCCGGCACGAAGAGTGGCGCTACACCAACGTGGCCCCCCTCGCCCGGACGACGTTCCGATCAGCCGCGCCGACCGCCGTGCCCGTGGACCTCGACGCCATTCGCCCCTTCCTCTTCGGCGATGCCGACAGCACCCGGCTGGTGTTCGTGAACGGCCATTATGTCCCCGAGCTGTCCATCGCCACGGGTGTACCCGCGAAGGTCACGCTCGCGAACCTGGCCGAGCTCCTCGAGACCGAGCCGGACACGCTGCGTCCGCACCTGGCCCGTTACGCGGGGTTCGAAACTCAGCCCTTCATCGCGTTGAATACCGCCTTTTTCCAGGACGGAGCCTTCATTCATGTGCCGCGGGGGTTCGTCTGCGAGACGCCCATCCACGTGGTCTATCTCTCTACCGGCGGGCCGGAGCCGGTGGTCTCGCATCCGCGAACGCTGATCGTGGCCGAGGAGGCCAGCCAGGTTACCGTCGTCGAGACCTACGCCGGCCTGAACGGTGGCGGCTACTGGACCAACGCGGTCACGGAGATCGTGGCCGGCGACGCCGGCGTGGTCGACCACTACCGCCTCAACCGCGAACACGATGACGCCTACCACATCGGCGCCGTGCGCACCCAGCAAGGCGGGCATGGTACGGTCACCTCGCACGGCCTGACGCTGGGCGGCGGCCTGACGCGCAACGAGATTCATTCCGTGATGAACGGCGAGGGCGGCGACCTGGACCTCAACGGCCTGTACATCGGCCGGGGCAGCCGGCACATCGACAACCACCTGCGTGTCGAGCACGCCGCCCCCCACTGCGACAGCCGCGAATACTACAAGGGCATCCTGGAGGATTCTTCGCACGGCGTATTCACCGGCCGGATTGTCGTCCACAAGGACGCCCAGAAAACCGACGCCAAGCAGACCAACATGAACCTGCTGCTCTCCGGCAACGCCCAGGTGGACACCAAGCCGCAGCTCGAGATCTTCGCCGACGACGTCAAGTGCACGCACGGGGCCACGATCGGCCAGATCGAGGAGAGCGAAATGTTTTACCTGCGCTCGCGCGGCATTCCCGAGAAAGAGGCCCGCGATCTGCTGGTCTACGCTTTCGCCAGCGAGAGCATCGCCCGGGTGAAGATCGCTCCGCTGCGCGAGGCGCTCCAGCGCCTGCTCTTCACCGGCGCGAACGAAGACCGCCTGCTCATCGAGGAGGCATCCAACCCATGACCATCACCACGACCGGACAGGATACCGCCACCGCCAACGTGCCGCTCACCGCCCGCGGCCGTAAATCCAACCTGCACGCGCTGGATGTGGAGAAGATCCGCCAGGACTTCCCCATCCTGCAGCAGCGGATCAACGGCCGGCCTCTGGCCTATCTGGACAACGCGGCCACCACGCAGAAACCCCGGGCGGTCATCGACGCGCTTCAACACTACTACGCGCGCGACAACGCGAACATCCATCGCGGCGTACACGAGTTGAGCGTCCGGGCCACCGAAGGCTATGAACGGGCCCGCACGATCGTGCAGCGCTTCCTGAACGCCGCCGACCCACGCGAAATCATCTTCACGCGCGGTACGACCGAGGCCATCAACCTGGTCGCCGCCAGCTACGGCCGGAAGCACATCGGCCCCGGCGACGAAATCATCGTGTCGGCCATGGAGCACCATTCCAACATCGTGCCCTGGCAACTCCTGTGCGAGCAAACCGGCGCCCGGCTGCGTGTCATTCCCATCAACGATGACGGCGAAATTCTGCTCGACGCCTACGACGCCCTGCTCACCCCGCGCACCCGGCTGGTCGCGGTGGTCCATCTGTCCAACGTGCTGGGGACGATCAACCCGGTCCACGAGATCATCCAGCGAGCCCACCGGCACGGCGTGCCCGTTCTGGTGGACGGCGCCCAGTCGGCGGCCCACCTGCCCGTGGACGTGCAGGCATTGGACTGTGACTTCTACGCCTTCTCCGGGCACAAGGTCTTCGGACCCACCGGCATCGGCGTGCTCTATGGCAAGGCCGCCCTGCTTCGCGAGATGCCTCCCTACCAGGGCGGCGGTGACATGATCAGTCGCGTCAGCTTCGAGGGGACCACCTACAAGGACATACCCTACAAGTTCGAGGCCGGCACGCCCAACATTGCCGGCGTGATCGGGTTGGGAGTGGCCCTGGAATACGTTAACCGCATCGGCCTGGAACGAATCGCCGCGTACGAGCACGAACTGCTCGACTATGCCACCCGCTCGCTACTGGCGATCCCACAGGTCCGGCTGATCGGTACCGCGAAGGCGAAGGCATCCGTTCTCTCCTTCGTGCTGGCCGGCGCTCATCCACATGACATCGGCACGATCCTCAATCAGATGGGCGTGGCCATCCGCACCGGCCATCACTGTGCCCAGCCGGTCATGGACCGCTTCGGAGTTCCGGCCACCGCCCGGGCCTCACTGGCCTTCTACAATACCACGGCGGACATTGACGCCCTGGTCGCCGGCATCCACAAGGTGCTTGAGGTATTCGGATAAGACGCACTGGGCATAGCGAGTGTCGGTAGTTCGAAAGAAGTGATATGACGTCTGAGCTTCAGGATCTATACCAGGAACTCATCCTTGACCACTACAAGCGGCCGCACAATCAGCGGCATCTTGACGATGCCGACCATCAGGCCGAAGGCTATAACCCGCTCTGTGGCGACCGGGTGAGCGTTTATCTGAAGCTCGACGGCAACCGGATCAAAGAGGTCGCCTTCCAGGGGGCCGGTTGCGCCATATCGACCGCATCGGCCTCCATGATGACCGACGCGCTCAAGGGCAAGACGGTCGAGGAAGTACGCGAGTTGTTCGATAAGTTCCACGCCCTGGTCACCGGCCGGCTGGAGAACCCCGAGGCGGGGCCGGACCTGGGCAAGCTGGAGGTTTTTGCTGGCGTCTCCCAGTATCCGGTACGGGTCAAGTGCGCGACCCTGGCCTGGCACACACTGGAGGCCGCCCTGGAGCAACGCGGCGGCGTCGTCTCCACGGAGTAAGCCATCGTCTCCACGGAGCAACAGCCGGGCCGCGCTGGTCAACGATGCACGGCCCGCCGAGAAGCGGACGCCGGCAGATGGAAATTGGATCGAACCATGGCCACTGAATCCTCACAGCCCCTTTCCCCTATCGATGCGATCAAGGTCCGAGATGTCGAGGCCCGCGTCATCGAGGTCCTCCGCACCGTCTACGATCCGGAGATCCCGGTGAACATCTACGACCTCGGCCTGATTTACGGGGTCGACGTCGGCGTGGACGGCAAGGTGGACATTCGCATGACCCTGACCTCGCCCATGTGCCCGGTAGCCGGTTCGCTGCCCGTCGAAGTCAAGGATCGAGTCGAGAGCGTGGACGGCGTGACGGCGGCCGATGTGCAGATCGTGTGGGACCCGCCCTGGAGCATGGACCAGCTTTCCGAAGCCGCCCGCCTGCAACTGGGACTGCTGTAGAGGTAAAAAGTGCGGGGTAACCTCCCAAGCATGTGCCCACCCGGGGAGTATTCCCTATCCGCAACCCTTCCGATCATAGCCTCAGCCTCTGATCGGCCCGGTAACAATGCAATACTTGCATCGATTCAGCCTGATGCGGGCCTCTGACGTGTAACTGATGCAGCCTCCGCGCGGGACAAGCTATATTGGCGGCCACCGAAATTGGCGGCCACCGAATCGTTCAACGGGACGCACAATGCTGCGCGGAGATCAGTGAATGACCTTCAGTCGGCGGACAGCCATCAAAATGGCCGGGCTGACGCTCAGCTTCATGCTTTTGAGCGCCGCTTCGCTCCGGGGGCTCTCCGGCGCGCGGGAAAGCCTGCAGGCCGCCCATGACGAACATCAGCAGCTTCGATTGCTCAGGGAAATCAGCCTGTACACGGAGACGGCCGGCAGCCTGATCCAGCCGCGCGGCGGCAGCGCGCAATCCGCTTGCGGCGCCATCGATCGCGCCATCGAGGGTCTTGACCGACTCACCGCTTGCCGGCGGGCCGCGACGAAATGCTCCCCGGCCTGGCGGGGAGAACTGGAAGCGGTGGCCCAGTCGCGAGCTCAACTGGTCGGCATTCGCCAGGCCATCAGCCCCGGTTCGGCCGCCCGCCTGGAACCGGCCGGTTCGGACCTGCTCATCCCCATCGACCAGGCGCTCGGCAGCGTGGCCAGGCTGGCCGACCAGATGGACCGTTCGATTGAGCAGGCCCACATGGAATCGGCCTCCCGGCTGCGCAACTCATTGATCCTGGTCAGCGTGTGTGCCGGCGGCGGATTGCTGATTATCCTTCTGCTGATGGTCTCGCAGTACCGCGGGGTGCTGGTCCCGCTTGGCCAGCTCCGGACAGGCCTGCAGCGCATGATCAACGGACACTTCAAGGAGCCCATCCGCCTGGATGCCGCTCCAGAGTTCACCGCCCTGGCTACCGACCTGAACCAGATCGCCGTCCAGTTGGACACCCTGCGCTCCGATCTTGAACACAAAATCGCGATGCGAAGCCGCGAGCTGGCCCGTTCCGAACGGCTGGCCAGCGTGGGCTTCCTTGCCGCCGGCGTGGCCCACGAGATCAACAACCCCTTGAACATCATCACCGGCTACGCGGAGCTGTTTCTACGCCAAGCCGACAGTCTGCCCGCGTCCCGTGCCGTCCATGACGTGAAGGAAGCCTTCCAGATCATCCGCGAGGAAGGCTTCCGCTGTAAGTCGATCACCGACAAACTTGTCGCCCTTGCCAAGGCCCGGGGCGGAAATCGCGAGGCCGTTTCCGTGGCCCGCCTCGCCCGGAGCGTGGTGGCGCTGGTCCAGAGCCTCGATCAGACCCAAGATTCGTCCATCCGTCTGGAACTTCCCCCGAGCGACCTGCTCACCGTGTGGGGCAATGAGAATGAGCTGAGGCAGGTGGTGTTGAGCCTGCTGGCCAACGCGATGCAGGCTCTACCTCCTGAAACCGGCCAGATCATTGTTCGCGGGACCCGGCTGACGGACGGCATCGAACTGAGCATCATGGACAATGGCTGCGGCATGACGCCGGAGGTCCTCGAGCACGTCTTTGAACCGTTCTACTGTAAACGCTGGCGAAATGGCGAGCGTGGCATGGGCCTGGGGCTTTCGATCACCCATGCCATTGTTGAGGCGCACGGGGGGAAGATCACGGCCGAGAGCGCCGGCCCCGGCCAAGGCAGCAAATTCACCATGCGTTTTCCCGACTTCAACGAAACCCAGACCACCGGCGAAAAGGCAGCCTGACCCAGCACCCCAACTTCCCGACAAGTCCTTTAACTACCGATACTTACGCCAATTTAGGGCAACCCCCTTGCCATGAACGCCACCGGCTGGTAATCTGGGACACCGGGCTGGATTAAAGAATGAGGGAGAAAGTATAGGGGCGGCTGTGACTGAAAAGCCATTCAAGAAATGCAGCGTGCTGGTGGTCGAAGATGAAACCCGCCTGCGCGAGATGTTGCTCAAGGCCATTCCGGACATGGGCTTTCCTGTGAAGGGGACGCGCACGGCCGAGGATGCCCTGCGCATCATGGAACAGGAGCCCCACGAAATCATTGTTCTGGACCTGAACCTGCCCTGCATGGACGGGCTGGAGTTCTGCGAAGTCGTCCATCAACGCTGGCCGCAGACCCGGGTCATCATTCTGACCGGCTTCGGCGATCTTCCCGCCGCGCAAAAGGCGATCCGACTGCAGGTTGTCGATTTTCTGACCAAGCCGGCCTCACTTGGCGACATCGAGGCCGCTCTGGAGCGTGCCCGCCGGAACCGCCAGGAACAAGCCGCCGCCGAACTCGACTCCAGCATGGTCATGGAGCCGGAACCCGAAGACGAAGAAACCGAAACCGAGGGTCGGGCGACCCTCGAAGACGTCGAGCGCGAGCACATCCTGGCGGCCCTGGATCGCAACCGAGGCAACCGTGCCGCCACGGCCGCCGAGCTGGGCATCAGCGTCCGGACGCTCTATTACCGATTGGCCGAATTCCAACGCCAGGGGTATTTGCCCTAAGCAACCAAGCCCGATGGTGAGAGGGTAAAGAGCGCGATCCGTGTGCCACGGCGCTTCGATTTGTGTGCCACGGCTCTTGAGCCGTGCTGGCACAACTCCAACATTTCCCACTGCTCAAGAGCACCATTGGCATCGCGCCCGACGGCGCGTCGCAGGATCGTCCACGGTCACGCAACGACTTAAACCTGCTCTGGAAAGATTTGGAACCCACCCTGGAAAGACGTGCACTACGGTCCGGCAGTCTTCCTCAGACGCCGGGGCCGGCTCTCGCTGAACGGATCAGTTCGACAAACCAGCCCGAATTCCTTGCATTGCCCCTTCGCATACGGGAAAATGCGTAGAGTCGGCCTTTACGGTGAGGGGCATGTCTTGGACACCACCCAAACTAACCTGCTCTGGGCGGTTCGCGACTCGCAGGACGGCGAGGCGTGGCTCAATTTTTACCGCATCTACTCCGCCATGGTGACCCGGTTCGCCCGTCGGTTGGGGCTCTCCGACGCCGACGCGGAGGATGTCACCCAGGAAGTGCTTCTCCTGGCCCAAAGGTCGCTCCAGACCGGGACCTATGATCCGGCCAAGGGAGGGTTCCGCCAGTGGCTCTACGGCATCGCCCGACGACGGTCCCTGGCGGCCTTGCGGGCCCGTTGCCGGCGGACCCGTGCCCAGTGGGTTCCCGGCCCCGATGGTTCGGACCTGGTTGAACGTCTCGAAGACGTGCGGGGCGAGGAGGCCCACCGGCAGGTCTGGGAGCAGGAGTGGCGTTATGCCCTTCTGGACGAGGCTCTTCGGCACGTGGAGCGTGATGTGGGCGAAAAGGCATTCCAGGCCTTTAATCTACTGGCCCTGAAGAATTGGCCGGTGGAGCAGATCGCCGCTCATCTGGGCATCGCGCCGGCCAGCGTTTACGTGTACAAGCACCGGGTTCTCACGGCGGTCAAGCAACGCATCGCCCGCTTTGAGAAGGATGAGTGATGAGTTAACGGATGAGAAAAGTGGTACTCATCACTTGTTTTCAGGACTGAGTATGGCCGAGAGCTCCGACGAAACCCGACTGCTCAATGATATTCGCGTCGTCATTGATCGGCGGTCCGAACCCGCCCCGCCCGAGCGCGAGAATCTCGAAGGCCTCCAGATTGAGCACTACCTCGTGGGTAAACTGCTGGGCGAGGGGGGCATGGCCCGGATCTATCGAGCAGTGGACATTTCGACCGGGCGCGACGTGGCCTTTAAGGTCTTGCGCCCCCCCTATCGCGCCGACGAACGCATCCGCGTGCGCTTCGAGCGGGAGGCGCAGAGTATGGCCCGCATCCGTCATGACCACGTCGTACGCATCTTCGGTCTGACGGAATCGGGAGACCCCCGGGCCATTATCATGGAACTGATGCTCGGCGGCAGCCTGCGCGACCGGATCAAGAACACCAAGAACGGCAAACTCGGTCTGGACATCGCGGAAGCGGTGTCGCTGGCCGCCCAGGCTGCCCGGGGGCTGGGTGCCGCCCACCGGATGGGCATAGTTCATCGCGACGTGAAGCCATCCAACCTGCTCTTCGACCACGAGGGGCACATCAAGGTCGCCGACTTCGGGGCCATTCGCGTGCTGGAGGAAGCCACCTGGGTCACCACCGTCGGTCAGCAGATCGGCACGCCGGCCTACATGAGCCCGGAGCAGTGCGCCGGCCAGCCGGTCACACCGGCCAGCGACGTGTATTCGCTGGGCGTCACCCTCTTCGAGATGCTGGTCGGCTGGCCACCGTTCACGGTTGAAGAGGCCAGCCCCTTCGCGTTGATGCTTAAGCACATATCCGAGCCCCCACCGGATCCGCGCATCTGGCGGTCGGAGATTCCGGACTGGCTCGCGCTGCTGGTCATGCGCGCGATGGGCAAGAAGTCTTATGATCGCTACCCGGACGGCGACGCACTGGCCGATGCGCTGCTGGCCGAAGCCTCTAAACAGCAGCCCAGGGACGTGGACACCACCGGCGCGCCCGGCAGCCTGCTGGATACGGCCGCCGTTACGCGCCAGTTGCGCCAGTTACCCCTTCGGGCCATCGTCTACTGGGCCTGCCGGTGCGCCCGGCGGGTGCAGAACTTTAACAACGATCCCCGCCTCGAACGGGCCCTTTCCATGGCCGAGGCCACGTGTACACAGGAGTCCGATCCGCGCGGGTGCGAGTCCGTGGCCCGGGCCTTGTCGCGCATTCAATCGCTGCGTACCGCCTCGCTGATGGCCGCCTACGCGGACCGGGAGTCCAGCGGCCCGCCGGGGTCGCGAGCGGCCACCGAAGCCGCCAAGGCTGCCGCCGCCGCTGCCGCGTGTGCCGCCGCCCGTTGCATCGAGGATGCCGCCGCCGATGCCGCCTTCGCCGCCCGCAGCGCCATGGCCGCACTGGCGGACGCCGGCGAATCCACCCGCCTGTTCTGGGCCGACGCCCGCAACGACTTTCAGACGCTCCTGAAGGCCGGCCTGGGGCCGGAGGGCTCCATCGGCCGGGCCATCCCCCCGGACCTGCTCAAGTAATCATCCCGTTGCCGTTCAAGAGAAGGAGTCATCATGCCGCTCCGATTCAATGAGCATTTACGCATCGGCAAGGATCCTGAAGAAGCCGCCCGCCTGGGCGCGGACGTCTTGGTTGATGGACTTCGCCACCGGCCGGCCGGCGCTTCGGTGGCCCTGGCCGGCGGGTCCACGCCCGCGTTGCTGTATAAGCTGCTGACGAAATCGCCTTATCGGGAACAACTTCCGTGGTCCGACATCCACTGGTTCTGGGGCGACGAGCGAACCGTCCCGCCGGACCATGCGAACAGCAACTATCGCATGGCCATGGAAACCCTGCTGGGGCCGCTGGGCGCGTCGGCCGACCATATCCACCGCATGCCGGCCGACCAGCCAAACCGCGAGAACGCCGCGGCCGACTACGAACGTACCATCCGCCGGCACATACCCCCCGGACAGAACGGGATACCCGCATTCGACCTGATTCTCCTGGGCGTCGGAGCGGATGGGCACACCGCCAGCCTCTTCCCCAGATCGACTGCTTTGCATGAATCGGCGCGACTGGTCGTGCCCAACTACGCCCCCGCGCCAAACGCCTGGCGAATGACCTTCACCTACCCCCTGCTGAACGCCGCCCGGCATATCCTGTTTTTCGTGACGGGCGAGCAGAAAGCCGAAATCATGCGCCGCATCCTGGTCGATGGGGACAAGAACCTTCCGGCCACTGCGCTTCGCGATGCCGCCGGGCAAGTGACATGGGTGTTGGATGAGGCCGCCGCCCGGCTCGTTCACAGCCTGCTGAATCCATGAGATGGTGAACACCGTTATCGGATGGCCGACGATGAGCACCATCCACAGGAAATGGGAAACGCGATTCGCCGTCTTTCCCCCGAGGATTGGATGGCATTCCGCAGCAGGTTTGCCGGGCTCGGCGCCCACGTCCGGCACCGTCAGCTTTGAAGAGAATTTTGAAGAAAACGTTACCGCCGGCCGGCTCAACAGTACTCAGGCGGCCACACACTCCCACTTGTGGCCTGAGCAGGCACCGAATAAAATCCTTCGTTCGACCGAGTTAACCAAAACGCACAGGAGTTTGTGATGAAGCTGTCCCGTCGCATTCAGCAGTTGGAAGAATCCGCTACCCTGGCCGTCAGTTCGAAGGCCGCCGCCATGCAGAAGCAGGGCATCGACGTGGTCAGCTTCGGCGCCGGCGAGCCCGACTTCGGCACGCCCCAGCACATCAAGGATGCCTGTACGGCCGCACTGGCTGCCGGGCACACCGGCTACGCCAAACCAGCCTCCGGAATCCTGGCCGCCAAGGAGGCCGTGTGCTCCAAGCTCAAGCGGGAAAATGGTTTAGAGTACAAGCCGTCGCAGGTACTGATCACCGTGGGCGGCAAGGAAGCCCTCTTTCTGGCCACCATGTGCCTGCTCGACGAGGGCGATGAGGCCATCCTGCCGGTGCCCTACTGGGTGTCCTACCCCGAGCAGATCAAGCTGGCCGGGGCCAAGGTGGTCCCCGTGGTGGGCGATGAAGCGCACAGTTACAAGCTCACCGCCGACCAGATCGCCAAGGCCATCACCCCGCGGACACGCGTGCTGATCTTCAACTCGCCCAGCAACCCCGGCGGATTCACCTACAGCCCCGAGGAGGTCAAGGCCATCGCCGACGTCGTCGCCGCCCACGACATCATCGTGTTCAGCGACGAAATGTACGATCGGCTCATCTACGGCAATCAGCGCTTCATGAGCTTTGCCGCCGCCCGGCCGGATATGTTCGAAAAGACGCTAACCTTCAACGCCGGCTCGAAGACCTATTCCATGACCGGCTGGCGCGTCGGCTACGTGGCCGGCCCGCAGGCCATCATCAGCCAGATGGCCAAGCTCCAGAGCCAGACCACCAGCGGCACGGCCACCTTCAACCAGCACGCCCTGGCGGCGGCGCTCAACGGCGATCAGGCCCCGGTGGAAGCCATGCGCCGCGAGTTTGAGCGCCGCGCCGAGTATATGCACCAGCGGTTGAACGCCATCAAGGGTGTCACCTGCGTGAAGCCGACCGGCGCGTTCTATGCCTTCCCGAATGTGTCCGGCGCATTTGCCGCGCTGGGCGTGAAGGGCTCACTGGAGTTTTCCGCCAAGGTCCTGGAAGAAGCCCACGTCGCACTGGTTCCCGGCGCGGCCTTCGGCATGGACACCAACGTGCGGCTGTCGTTCGCGACCAGCATGGACAACATTCGCAAGGGTCTGGATCGCCTGGAGCAGTTGCTGGGGAAGGCGTGATTCATGGGCATTCTGATCGATGCCTCAGTCGTCATCGAGGCTGAGGGCGGACGCATCGATTCGAACCAGATGACCGCGCGCTATCGCCGGACGACAAAGCGAACCCTTCGTGTGCCACGGCTTATCGGCTCCGTGTCTGCGTGCCTCCGGGGTAACCCCGTGGAGGGCCTATGGACCCGCTGAAGGTTGGACTCATCGGCCTGGGGCATTGCGGCATCCTCGCCGCTGAAGCCCTGCTGGCCAGTTCCTGGTGCCGGCTGACGGCCGTTGGAAGTCACAGACCTTATCGCCTCCAGCGGTTCGCCGAAAGCCATCCGGGCATCGCGGCTTACGATGATTTCCGCTCCCTCATCGTGAATAACCCGCTGGACGCACTGTTCATCGCGGCTCCGCCGTTTGTCCGTCCGGCCTACCTCGCCATGGCCGCCGAGCGAGGCTTGCCCGTCTGGATGGTCACCCCCGCCGCCCGCACGCTCGATGAGGCCATGGAACTGCTGGACATGTTTGACGCCGCGGGGGTCCCGCTGGTCGTTTACCGTGCCTACGGCCTGGATCCCGCCCTGCAGGAGGACAGCATCGGGCCGGAGGCCACCGGCCGGCTGTTCCTGGCCCGCGGCCACACGTTCGCCTGTATCCCTGAAGATCTCGACTGGCGCGGCGACTCGGAGCGGGCCGGAGGCGGCGTGCTTCTCGACCGGGCCTACGGGCTCATTGACCTCGTCGTCCTGACCATGGGCATGCCGGGGAGCGTCTATGCCGCGGCTGCCGGCGTCTCCCGCCCCGGCACGAGATTCCCCTACGACACCGAAGACACCGCCTCCCTCATCTGCCAGTTCGCCGGCGGCGCCATCGCCCAGATCACCGCCTGCTGGACGGCCGGGCCGGAACAGGCCGAGTTGAACCTCTACGGCCTGAAGACCTGTGTTCGTATCGACGAACGAACCGTCAGCGTCCGCGATCGGGCCGGCACGACCGAACTGCATCAACAGGACCGGCCGGCCAATCCGCTGGCTCCGCAGATCGAGGATTTCCTCACCACGCTGCGCACCGCACCGAAGCGCGTCCGCTCCAACCTGCAGGACCACCTGGCCACCATGGCGGTCCTGGAAGCGGCCTATCTTTCCATCCGCACCGGCCAGCCGGAAAGCCCCGGCCCCATCCTGGACATGCACCAGCGCCAGTCCCGCCCGGCCCGTTCAGCCCGGGAAGAGTAAGCGGAACAGAAGTAAAAGCCAGAAGAGCAAAGCCCCCCCCTCCGTTTCCCCCCTTTTCCACCTTACCATCTTCGCACTGCGACACTCATCGGTGGGGGTGGCAGTTCTTTGTGACGGGATGACGCGGGGTCCCGGAGGGCCTGCATCTTGCACGCCTTTGAGGCGGGCAGGATGCCCGCCCTCCGATGCGTCCGGCCGCCTCACCATAATCCTTTACCAGACCCCTCATCGGCCCGTGCCTTCCTCACTTCTCAGTTCTCAGTTCTCACTTCTGACTTCTCACTTCTAATCTCATCTGTTATCCTGTCCGCTTTCAGATCAAGGAGACTGACGCGCATGGACCGCACGTACACGCTCAAACACTGGATCGTCCTGTCCGCTCTCACCCTGTCTTTCGTTACGGCCGGATGCCGCACCTCGCGGCCCTGTTGCCCCGAAGGTTCGCCCGTCGTGGCCACCGCCGACGAGAGCCCGTCCACCGTCGCCCCGCCGGCCACGCAGCCGGCGGCCCCAAAACCGCCGCCCAAGCGCTACACCTACACGCCGCGCGTCTACCCCGTCGATGAGCGCGGCTTCTCTCCGGTGGACAAGGCGCTGGCCAAGGCCTACGCCCGCGAGGAAATGATCGAGGATGACGACGAGGGCTCGCTCAACCCTTACGTCATGAAGGTGGTCTCCGCCTATCCGCTGGACGGCTCATACCCGTATCACTGCAGTTGGAACCCGCGCGAGTATGACATCTACAACGGCGTGACCCAGGACATGTGGTACAAGGGTATGGTGGTGGCCAAAGCCTATCCGGACGGTTCGCGCTGCAGTTACTGCTGCGGGTTCACCTTTGAGGTCTTCATCCGGGCCATGAAGCTGCGCAACATCCAGAAGGGCCTCGACCCGGACGACTTCAACGGCATGACCTTCAACGACCTGTTCAACATGCTCCAACTCTGGTACATCGAGGGCAAGGGCGACAGCGAGCAGCGGGGCATCGTTTCCTACGGCCTCGGCCGGGCCATTACCGACTTCGAGGAGGCCCGCCCCGGCGATTTCCTCAGCTACAGCACCACGCCCCCCGGCGGCCACTCGACCATCTTCATTGACTGGCTGCGCGACGACGCCGGCAAGATCATCGGCCTGAAATATTTCTCGTCCAACCTCTCCGGCTCCAAGGGCGTCGGCTACGGCCAGGGCAAGTTCTCCGACAGCAATAACGGCCGGGGAATCCTGAGAAAATCGGTCAAGATCGGCCGGGTCGGGGCCATCAAGGATTACAAGCCCTTTGATCGCTTAAAGATCCCGCAGCGGAACGCCTATCTCCCGACACAGCCCCAGCGGATCATCTACCTGCCGGCCACCCAACCGGCGCAGTGAGATCTGCGCGACACGGGAAAGGCTTGCAGGACATGGCGCCGCGATGGTTTTGCGGCCCATGGCCCCGCAAAACGGCAATTCAGGCGGGCAGGATGCCAGCCCCCCGACAACGTCGGCTCTTCTGGGGGGGCGGGCATCCTGCCCGCCTTATGGGCCGAAGCGCGAGACGCCTGGACCGGCACAGGTACTAGCCCCCGGCACATCCACTCCCTATCATGAACTCCAGAGCTGTGGAACTTGAGAGGAGACAGACTTAGCCATGTCAGCAGCCATCCCTGGCGTTTCGCGAACTCGCCGGAAGACCCGGCAGGTAAAGGTCGGAACCGTCCCGCTCGGCGGCGATGCCCCGGTCGTGCTTCAGTCCATGACCAGCACCTACACTTATGACATTGACGCCACGGTGGCCCAGATCAACCGCCTGGCCGCCGCGGGGTGTGATATCGTCCGTGTGGCGGTGCCGGACAAGCGCGACACGGATGCCCTGCCGGAGATCATCCGCCAGTCGCCCATCCCGATCATTGCTGATGTCCACTTCCATTACCAGCGGGCCCTGGAGGCGGTGAAGGCGGGCGTACACAAGATCCGTCTTAACCCCGGCAATATCAAAGACCGCCGGCAGGTGAACGAGGTCATCCGGGCCTGCCGGGACGCGGGCATCCCCATCCGCGTGGGCGTCAACGAGGGCGGCATTGTGGAGCGGCAGGACAAGACCGTCCGGGCGGCCGAGAAGAACATGATGAGCCAGGACTATCACGGCAGCCTCATCGCGATCATGCTCCGCAAACTGGAGGACTACATCCGCATCTTCGAGGCCAATGACTTTTATGACGTGGTCCTGGCCGCCAAGAGCGTGGACCCGACCATCGTCATCGACGCCTACCGGGCCATCAGCAGCCGGTTCGATTTCCCGCTGCACCTGGGAGTCACCCACGCCGGCCCGCCGGAGACCGGCCGGATCCGCAGCATCGCCGCCCTGGGCACGCTGCTGGCCGAGGGCATCGGCGACACCATCCGCATCTCTTACGCCGCCGACCCGATCTACGAGGTCGAGGACGGCAAGGAGCTGCTCTGTAGCCTGGGGCTGCGCGCCCGCCACGAGCCGGAGTTGATCGCCTGCCCCACCTGCGGCCGGATCGAGGTGGATCTGCTCGAACTGGTCGGGAAGGTCCGCCAGAAACTGGCCCATATCAGGACGCCGGTGAAAGTCGCGGTCATGGGTTGCGTAGTCAACGGTCCGGGCGAAGCCGAGGGCGCGGACGTGGCCGTCTTCGCCGGCCGAGGCCGCGGCGTGATCTACGTCCAAGGCCAGCAGGTCCGCACGGTCACCGAAGCCGAAATGCTCGACGCCCTCTACGACGAGGCGGTCAAGTTCGCCGCGAAAGTCGAGCGCGGCGAGGCCCAGCTCCGCAACGCGCAAGTCCAGATCAAACCGCCGGAGCCAATTGGGCCACCGGGGAGCGAACATGAGAAGAACAAGCCCGGCGGAGTTTCGCTCCCGGTAGTCAAAAATTGACGCATCAGTGCCGGTGGAGCAATCATGCCAGGAGCCCAACAGAGCTTCAGACCGGTTCCAGGCACGGTCCAGACCTGGCGGCGCAAGCCGCTCGCGATCATCCTGATTCTGGGCGCTTTTGCTGTCGCAGTCATAGCCACGATCGTGCTTATCCCTCGCGAAGACGAAAACGTGCTGAGGGGGCGTGTTGCGACCACGTGCGCTATCTACGTCTTCTTCTTCCTGGGCCACGCGATGCTCAGGGGTTGGCACACGCTCCACCTCAGCGCAGAGGGTATTTGTCTTTACTCTCTACTGGGCAGGCGAGACCTCAGTTGGGATGAAATTGACCAGATCCGATGGAAGTACTCCCGCGAGGAAACCGATCCCCTCGCGCGCCATATCCTGCTGATAACCGGGGAATCGGGAATCATCGTCAACGAACAGGGTTTCGTGTCCGGAGATGCTCCGATCCTGGAGAGCATCCTACAGCACTGGCAAGGGCCTCGTCAGCAGATAAGCCAGCAATGGGAGGCGGACCATGTTCGCCGTGAAACCAAACGCATTCGCCGCATGGCTCTCGCCTATGCACTGCTCACGCTGACCACCCTGGCAATATCCAAATGGGCCGGCTGGCTGCACGCATCCTGGACGTGGAACCAAGTCCTTCTCGCTCCGGCCCTCTTTCTCATCGGAGTCAACATATCCATTCTCTTGCCGATCCTACGGGAATTGAAGGGCATAGGGGGCGCATTCGCGGACATCGAAGATCTTCAGCAGTGTGAAATCCCCAGTCCATCCAGCATAAGGACAAACGCCAAGCTGGCCATTACCGAAGCGCTCTTCCGCCGCGTGTTCCCCGTTCCACCTGATGTTCTCCTGCCGGATGAACAGGTTCTCCAACTGCAACATCGGATGACACGGCTTGATCAGGAGGCAACACGGTTAGGGCTTGCGCTATTGCTGCCACTCGTTGCTCTCTTCACGTACTTGGCGTATCGAGTAAGCCTGCTCTTCCAGCCGCCCGTTCTGGAACCCGTGCTCGACACGCGATTCCATGCGGGGCTTGCGCCCTGGTTAATCGCTGGTTTTGGGTTCGGTTCTCTGGCGAGTCTTGCTCCTCTGAATCCGATATTCGCTTATCGTTATGGCCGGGAAGAGTTGGACCTTTTCTATCGCTACCGCGTGACCATCAAGGGATATGACACCCGCCGGTCTATCCGCTGGCTATATGCCATGTGCGTTCTGTTTGGGGTGTTTGGTGTCGTGGGTGGCTGGAGTGCCGGCGAGGTAATCGATAAGAACGGCATCCGCTTCAAGCCAGGGCTGGTATCCGTATACTTCCGGTCTTACCAGGACGTGCAGACGATTGGCATCTACACGCGGCATAACGCCAAAGGTGGCGCCCGGGGACAGACAACCATCCAGATTGCTTTTCGCACGGAACCGCCTTTGAGAAAAACACTGAGCAAGCGGAATGCCAGTCTGCAACAATGGCGGGATGCGGCCGCTTACGTGAGTCAGCGCAGCGGGGTTCCGATTGAGTATGGAGAGAAGGCAGATTAGGCGGGACGCCCCTGGCCGCGACGAGAGCCAAGCGCAACCTCTTTGCTGAAATCCCGCTTGCTCAGTTTGCACACCCCTCGTTCAACGGAACCGCCGGCCCACTCACGCATGCGAGAAACGCAGCGAGGTCATCCTCATCCACGTCGTTATCCCCGCGCGGGAACCCCGCCTGCGGCCGATCGAACCGTTCGCAGCCGTCGGCGGCTGGAACGCCGGCTCCGCTGAAGCACGCCTGGAAGACGCCGAAGTCCTCCTGGTCCACGTCGTAGTCGTCGTCCGGGTCCGCGAAAATTGTGAGGTATGCAGGCGGCATCCAGGCCACGTAAACGGCCGCGCCATCCAGGTTGATCCAACCCACGTTCTCGCCCCAGACGTAACCCCGTAACCGGCTGGCCGTATAGTCCAGACGAGCCTGCTGCCCTGTGGGGCCCAACGCCGCTCGCATGTCGAAATTGATCCAACCGATGTTTTCGCCCCAGGCGAGTCCAAAGAGGTTCCCGGTAGTCGGATCAATATTCACGCCGAAGTCCGCCGAGGTGGCGTTCTGGTAGGCCATGCCGTCAGCCGGCCGGTCCCCCAGATTGATCCAGCCGACATTCTCGCCCCAGATGAAGCCCGACAGGAAGGTCGCATGGACGCGAACGCCCGCCGCCCCGCCATCGGCATCGCGCCAGTTAAGCCAACCGATGTTCTCACCCCAGCCAAACTTAAACACCGGGCTGACATTAGTCGCTCCCAAGCTCAGCCCCGCCCCCGCCACCACAAAAATACCCGTCAGGAAGCTATCACCTCTCAACATGCGGGAATCCTCCGCACGAACTCTTCAGTCCCCCCTCAGATGGCCGGGGGGCCAGCTTCAGGCATCAATTCCATGCCCCTCCAAATGAAGCCCAATAATAATCTTTGTTCACAAAAACACCAGATTTCATGCCCCTGATGTCATGATAGATTATGCATTTACAATCCGCCCCACTCTGTCGCTTCCCCTTTCAAAGCGAATCGAGGCCGGATGCTTGCGACCTGAATCGCCAACAGGGCCCTTCCTGGTGAGCTAACCCCGGATCGAAGAGGCCCAATGGCATCGATTTTTTCCTGGGGTCTTCACCTGTTCTACACAAATCACGATGTGACAATGGTTTATGATTACACTTTTTCGCTTGACATTCTCTGAGGATCCCCTAAGATACTCACGTCGGTGACGAGACGCTTGGGGACACACCCGTTCCCATTCCGAACACGGCAGTTAAGCCCAAGCGGCCGATGGTAGTCCCTCAGGGCGAGAGTAGGTGATCGCCGACGCTTGTCTTCATTCACCCGCCGGATTCATCCCCGGCGGGTTTCTTTTTGCGCCCAGCCTCTCCGCCAGAGCTTCCCGCTCTTGTCAGTCCATTTAAACCAAGCTCAATAAAGGATTTGCTTCATCGCCGAGACATCTGGCGGGCAATACCTGTCAGGACCGCCATGCACCCCGCCGGCCGCGACGTCCGTAAAATCCACATGGACTCCTGACAGGCTTAGCCGCCCGGCCTCGTCTTAACAGGTAGACGCGCATGAGACCATTAGAAGCACAGCACGACCCGGAACGCCCGGTCATCGAGGCGATCCAACAGGGTGATGCCTATGCCCTGGATGAGCTCATGCGCCGTCATGGCCGGTGGGTGCGCGGCGTCATCTATGCCGCCCTTGGCCGGATGGACGAGGTGGACGATGTGGCGCAGCGGGTCTGGTTGCAGGTCTGGCGCGAAGCCAGGCGGCTGGACGACATCAGTCGGTGGCGTCCATGGCTCTATCGCATCGCCCGCAATGCCGCCAATGACGTGCTCCGCGAGCAGCAACGGCGAGGCCGCCTGCTCGGCGGGCTGGTGGGCCAACGGCTGGGTCGGAAGCCGGCCGCACCCGCTACCGACCACCAGGCCATCCTCGACGAGCGTCAGCAGGCGCTCCACGCCGCCATCAGCGCTCTGCCGGCCATCTACCGGGAACCTTTCGTTCTCAAGCACCTGGAGGACTGGTCTTACGCGGAGATTGGCGAGGCTCTCGGCCTGCCGGTGGACACGGTCGAAACCCGTCTGGTCCGCGCCCGGCGGCTCTTGCGCGAGCGGCTGGCGGGGAAGGTGTAATGTCATGATCGATGAACGCACGGAGAGACTGATCACCCGCCGGCTGGACGGCGAACTGACCGAAGATGAATCCCTCGACCTCGACAAGCGGCTCATCCGCTCGCCCGAGGCCCGCCAGGCATTTGAGGAATCACAGCGTATCGACATGCTGGCCGTGGAGACGCTCCACACCCTCCTGAACCGCAAGACCACGACCACAATCGACGGCGCCGCAACAGGAACGACGAACCGTCCCTTCGCTCCAAGCAGAAGCGGGCGTGCAGGGCGTTGGTCAACCCGTCGATGGCTCGATGGGGCCATCGGCATTGCGGCGGCTGTGCTGTTGATCCTCGTGGGGGTGGAGGTGTTTTCAACAGGCGGCCTGCAACCGTTGCCGGCCCCCGCTCCAGAATCGAGCATGAAGTTCGCCGGGCCAGGCAGCAAGCCGCTCGTATCCGCTCCATCCGTGCCCTCCCCGCCGCTGCGCGTCGTCGAAGGCCCCGCCGTCACCGAGGTTATTGCCGGTCCGCGCCGTGAACAGGAGCACATTGATCAGGACATCATCGGGGTTGTAGACCCCGAAACGCAGAGCGTCTATCTGCTTGAAATTCAGACGTCCCGAAGCCGGATCAGCAGGATGCGCGCTAACTACTGACTGCCGGGACCTGTCTGAGAATAAGGAACTGTTCCCGAGGGGCGTGTGCCACCGCTTCTGATCAGTGCCGGATCGTGCCTGCGCTGCGGAGCCGGGGGGAACGCCCTGCCTGTGGCTGGCCCATTGCCGGTGTGTGGGGCCGGCTCTAACTCTGTGTGTGGTCGCCAGCGAGCCACCGTCGGGCCACCCGATCAGTGGTTCTAACCTGGACAGGAGTCACGATCATGATTCGATACTCGCGTCTGAGCGTCTTGAGCGTCTGTTTCCTTTGGGCCTCGGCCTTCGGCCAGCCCTCCACTCAGCCAGATCAGTCTCCACCGCCGCCGCCGCCACCCGGAGAGCCGTCCGACGACGCCGTGACTCCCCGCGATGGCGTCCAGGAACGGCCGCACAGCCCGCGAAAGGAAGGCCGGCGCGGACGCAGCCGTCTGGATGAGGAACTCGAGCGCTGGCGCGATGACGTAGAACGTCCCTACATGGAGCGGTTCGGCAGGCCGCCCTACTTCCGCTTCAACCGCCCGGAGATCCCGGCAAACACCGCCTGGCTCGGCGTTCAGCTCAGCCCCGTGCCGGCCGCCCTGGCCCATCATCTCCGCCTTGAAGACAAGGGCGTCATGATCGCCAATGTTTTCGAGGGCAGCCCCGCTGACAAGGCCGGTCTCGACCGCTACGACATCATCATCATGGCCGACGGCCGGCCCACCGCCGGCGGGCTGGAGGCCGTCCCCAAGTTCTCCGAGAGCATCCGTGACAAGCGACCGGGAGAACCTCTTGAATTAACCGTCATTCGTCGCGGCCAGGAAAAGGCCTTCCGCATCGAGCTGAGCAAAGCACCCGCTGACTGGAGCCGTGTGCGGCCCAAGTACGAGGAGGACCCCGACGTGGCCCTCGAACGACGGTTCGGCCTGCGCGGCAGGATTTTCCGCCCCGGCCCCGGCGGTGACTGGATCATCGAGGATCTCGACCGCTTCCCTCTCTTCCGTGACCGTCTGGAACGCGAGCTGCGCGACCGGGCCGAGCGCCGCCATGATGCCGAGGGGCGCCGCGACTTCGCCCCCCGCCGGGACGGCGGCCCCGGGCGCGATCTCGATCGCCGGCCGGGCAAACCTGAGCACCAGAAACGCGTCGAGGAGGCCCGCCGGGTCGATAAGGAAGGCAATGTGCTCCACGTTCAGCGCGACGAGGACGGGCGCATCACCGTCCGCCGTTACAAGACGGGCAGCGACCCGGATGAAGTGAAGGTGATCTATGAAGGCATGGACCAGCTCCGGCAGGCCGACAAGGAGGCCTATGAGCTGCTCCAGTCAGCCATTCCGGCAGAGTCGCCGCCCCGCCGCCCGAAGTCGCCCGCTCGCCCTGGTGAGGCCGGTCCGCGTCCATCCGACGGCGCTGCCGCCGCTCCGCCGCGCGACCGTGATGAAGCACGGCGCAAGGCGGAGCGTCCCGCGTTCCGCGATTCGGACAGAGATCGCCGGAGACCCGCCCCGGCCATTCCTTCCGAGCCGGCCCAAACGCGCTTTGAAGTCGCTCCAGACGGCAAGATCTCCGTTCACGTTCGCGAAGGCGACACTGAACTGACCCAAACCTTCAACTCTCGCGAAGACCTGCGAGACAAGGCCCCGGAACTGTTCCAACAGTATGAAAAGCTGGAGGCACGGATGAAGAGCGGGAGTCAAAGACCAGGGGATGGCCAGTAGGCTGTAATGCCCAATGACCAAATCTCAATGACCAAAGAAGTTCCAATGACCAAATCCCAATGACCAGGACGGAGTACGCGTATCCGCCGCGTTGGGATTTGGTCATCCGTCATTGAAAGGTCATTGGAGTTTGGTCATTGGTCATTTCCCCCCGTATTTCTCGGCTTCCTCGTCGAACTCGAAGGGCTCATGCCCGATGATCACCGGGCGGTGCTGAGCCACGCTCATGAGCAGCCCCACGCTCAGGAAACTGGATACGAGGCTGCTGCCCCCGGCGCTCAGGAACGGCAAGGTCACCCCCGTCACCGGCCCCAGCCCGATGGTCATCGCGATGTTGGCGATCGTTTGCACGCCCAGCAACGTCGCGAACCCGACCGCCACCAGACGGCCGAACGGGTCGCGGGTCATGGTGGCCACGTCCATGCCGATGACCACCATCACCATGTAGCACAGGATCACCACCAGGCAGCCGGCCAGGCCCCATTGGTGGGCCAGCGTCGCAAAGATGAAGTCGTTGTGCTTCTCCGGCAGCAGATCGTGCTCCACGAACGGCCCCCGTGCGTAGCCCTGCCCGAACAAGCCGCCGCTGCCGACCGCGGTCTTGCTGTGCACGAGTTGATAGCCCGTCTTTCGCTCCCACTCCCGCAGGTGCGACAACCAGCGGCCGGGCTCCTCCTCCGCGGGCCGCAGCGCCTGCCACAGCTCCGGATGCTGTTCAAGTTGGGAACGGATCCAGGGGCTCTGCAGAAATACGCCGGTCACCCGCAGACGCTGGTAGGTCTCGATCTTGAACCAGAACACCGGCAAGGCCAGCACGCCCGCCAGGATGATCACCCCCAGATGCCGGACTTTGGCCCCGGCCGCAAACAGCATCGCAAACAACACCGGCAGAAACAGCAGCACCGTCCCCAGGTCCGGCTGCATCAGGATGATTCCCATCGGCACCAGCGTCAGCGCAAAAGGCGCAATCAGCCCCGACAGCGTCCGGTAGTTCCGCCGGTAGCGCAGGTACCACGCCAGGGCCAGCACGTATGCGATCTTCATCAGCTCCGAGGGTTGCAGGGCCACCTGTCCAAGGCGAATCCATCGACGAGATCCCTTGATCGGCTCCACCAGCGGAATCGGAAACCAGCGGTCCAGGATGAGATATACCAGCAGCACCAGGCACAACCCGAACAGCAGGAACGAGAACCGCCCAATGCGGTGATACCCCACCAGGACGGCCGCCACCATGCCGCCGAATCCAAGCAGAATATAGGCAATCTGCCTGAGCGTCTCGGTGGCCAGCCAGTGCCCCTCGCGTATATCCCCCATGGCCTGCATGGACAACACGCTTATCGCGCACAAAGGCACAATCGGCAGCAGCAGCCCCCACCCATGCCAGGTCGGTAACTTCAGCCCCAGGGCCATCACCCACCCCCCGCCATTTCTGATCGCGCCACCCTGCCCCCAGAACCCTCCGAAAGCAGGCCAGACGCCCACCCGCCAGTCCCCCTCCCCTCGCCCCTCGCCCCTCGTCCCTCGCCCCTCGTCCCTCCCTGCATGTTGATCATCTCCTGCACGATCTCGCCGGCCACCGGCGCCGCCACCCCGCCGCCGCGCCCGCCGAATTCGATCAGCACCACCAGGGCCACGTTCAGCCGCCCACCCGACGATGACTCCAGGTAGCGGTCCCGCGCGGTCAGATAGCCGGCGAACCAGGCGTGGGTGGGGTCCATCTCCTCGGTGGGCCAATAACGGAACGCGCGCCGTTCCAGGATCTTGGCCGCCCGCGTCTGCGGGTATTTGAGATACAGATCCACCTCATTGGCCGCCACGAACTCATCCTCGCTGCCGTCCGGAAACCGGCAGACGAAGATTCGCTCCACGATGGCTCCGACCTGCGTCTCCGCGCTGCCGGTTTTTCCCAGCAGCACGAGGTCGCCTGTGTTCTCCAGGTGAATGTGCGTGTAGGCCGTACCTCCGGGCTCGTTGACCACGCGGTACATCCCTTCGCGCACCACGCGCAACGCCTCCGGCACGACCGGCAACGGCACCGGTTTGCGTTCGCGGGGGTCATCCGCCCACAGGGTCACCGGCCGCCAGACTCCCGAGGCGATGGTTGCGATCATGTTGGCCGCCTGCAGCGGCGTGGCCCACACGTTCTGCTGCCCGATGGCGGTCAGCCGGGCTTCGCCTCTGTTACCCACCTTGGGCAGCGTGCCGGCCACCTCTCTGGCCAGCCCGGAGCCGGTCAGCCGCCCCAGTCCGGCCTGCCCGAGCCAGTACGACAGCCGGGGCACCTCCATCCATTCGCCAACCCGGTAGAAGAACACGTTGCAACTATGCTGGATGGCGGATACGGGATCGATGTGCGGATGGCGCGCGGTACACTTGAAATACGGCGGCACCGGGTTGAGCTGCCCCTGGCAGTCCACGCGGGTATTTAAGTTTACTTTCCCGTCTGTCCACCCCCCGGCCAGAACCACCGGCTTGACGATCGAGCCGGGCGGGTAACGCTCGGCCACCGCCCGGAACTTCGTCGGCCGGTTCAACTCGTCCGCCTCCAGCCGCCGCCGTTCCGCCGGCGTTAAGTTCGGATCAAACCCCGGATAACTTACCAGGGCCAATATCTGCCGTGAGGGAATGTCCAGCACCACCGCGCTGGCTCCCGTGCTGGGCGGATGGGCGGCGACGGCCTCCTTGAGCTTGGCGTAGATGAACTGCTGCAACGGCAGATCGAGCGTCAGGCGGAAGTTGCGGCCGTTCACCGGCTCGACCGCGCTGATCACCCGGCCTTCGATATCTTCCAACTGCCGGCCACGAAGCCCCCGCAGCCAGCTTTCGGCCATGGCCTCCACGCCCTCCGCCCCGTGCAGGTCACCCAGGCGGTATCGCGCCAGGTCGTTGCCGGCCGCAGGATCGTTCCGAATATCCCGCTCATCCACCTCGTTGAGATAGCCCAGCAGGTGCCCAAGCGATTCGCCCCCCGCATACTGCCGACGATGTCCACCCACGACCTCGATCCAGGGATAGGCGGCCAACGTCACCCGCGCCGCCGCCTGCTGATTCTGATCCAGGCCGCGTACGGCCGGATGGGCGATCCGCTCTTCCAGGATCGGCATGTCGATGCCGTGGGCCCGGGAGACCTGTTCCTTGATCAGGTGTACCCGCCGGCGCGTGCGCTCCTGCCACTCTTGCAGTTCATCCATGGAGGTGCCGGTCAGCTCGCTGATGGCTTGCCAGGAGGCCCGGATCTGCTCCCGGGTGGGCTCATCACGGGGCAGGCCCAGCCTCTTGGCCATGGACCGCAGGGAACGGGCATCATCCGCAATCACCTCATAGCGCACACAGATGTCCCACGCCGGCGCGTCAAAGGCCAACCGCCGTCCTTCGTGGTCCTGGATCTCTCCACGCAGGCAGGGGAAATAGCGCGCGGCCTGCCGGCGCATCATCTTCTCCGCCGTCGCCTGGTGGTAATCCCCCTGCAGCGCCTGCATCTGCACCAGGCGCAGCACAATCCCTGCCGTGGGGACGGCCAGCAGGATGAGCAGCACTTTCAATCGACGCTCGAACATGGGAAGGCGAACTACACCGCGGACTCCGATCGCCGGCCAGAGGCAAAAAGAGGGACAAGCCTTGACCCTCTCTCACGTTCCCACTTTCCGCCCCCGCTCACGTCCTTCTGTGCCGTATCGGCCGGCTTTCGGGCCGCAGGCCGGTGAGCCACGTCAATCGAGTCAGGATCCACAACAGCGGAGGCGTGCAGATACTCGTGTAGACGGCGGACAGCAGCCCCGCGTGCCAGGCCACATAAGGACCCGGCCCCGGCACCGACCAGCAACGATACAGCAGCGTCGCCACCTCGATGCCCGTGGCGAAAACCAGCGCGATCAGGAACTGGGCGATCGGATGGCTGCGAATCACCACGTGACGCACACGGATGATGCCCCAGGCGGCCGCCCCGTAGCAGAAGGCGTGCAGCCCCACCCTGCCACCGGTCTGCAGGGTGAACAGGTCCAGCACGAATCCCAGGATCCAGGCTGCCATGGCGGCATCCGGCCAGGGGCCCCAGAGGGCGTAATACACGGCCAGGATGAACATCCAGTCCGGACCGATCCGACCCGATTCAAACCAGTCGAGTCGAATCAGCGGAACCAGCGTGGTCTGGCAGACAATGCCAATCACCGCCAGGATCGCGAATGGGAACCATTTCATGCAGAGCCTGTCCCACTAAGCATCGCACGGGCGTCCTGCCCGAGCTCAAGGGGCGAGCGCCTCGCCCGCCTCTGGTCGCACAAGCACCCGGCCTGCGCGCGGGAGCGGGCCTCCTGCCCGCCTCTCTTCACACGGCCCGCGCTACGGCACCGGGCCGTTGAGTATCATCAGGATGGCCGTCGCCGCTGCCAACTGCACCCGGGGGTCATCCGGAGTCTGCATTCTTTTGGCCAGCGCATCCAGCGCCCGACGGTCGCCGATCTCGCCCAGGGCCATGGCCGCCATGGACCGCACCCGCATGATCTGGACCTCCGGCGGGTCGTCCCGCAGGTTCGGCTGCGCGTCCTTCCAATTCAGTGAGGCCAGGGCCAGATCATACCCGTCCGCGTAGCCCAGCACACCCAGACTCCGCGCGGCAGCCAGCCGGGACTCCAGATACGGCGAGCTCTCCAGGCGCGTACGCAGCGCCGGCGCCACCCGCTCATCCTTGATGTAGGCCAGCGTTATCAGCGCGTAAGGCTGACGAAAGCTCTGACCGGCGATCGCATATTGGAGGAACTGGCTGATGGCGTCCCTGTCTCCCAGCCGGGCCATCCCCTCCAAGGCTTGAAGTTTGACGCCTTCATCAGGATCGCTGTTGGCTGCCAGTTCCAGCAGGGGCAACGACTTCTTATCCTCCAACAGGCCCAGGGCCATGGCCGCATTCCGCCGCACAACGGGATTCTCGTGCCGCCGGAGCAGCTCCACCCACTCCACCCGATGGGAGGTATCGCCCAACCGCTCGAGGGCAAAGTACACGCCTACGCGCACGCTGGGATCCTCATCCTTCAAGAGTTCCCGCAGGGTCGGAGCGGCATCCGGGTCTTTCAGCCGGCCCATGGCCATGCACGCGGCAAAACGCACGGCCGGATGCTCATCCTTCATGGCCCCGCGGACGAGCAGCAAAGCGTCTCTGCCCATCACCTTCGCGGCGGCCTCCACGGCCTCGGCCCGAACCACCGGATGCTCCGGATATCGCACTCCCTGCCGGACGTAGGTGGCCGCCAGCTCGCGCAGCGTGTTGTCCGCCGGCCCGGGCGCGGCATACTGCGAACAGCCTGACAGGGCAACAACGAGAAACACACCCGCCAGCCTTGCTGACAAGCCACACGCTCGAAAGTCGAGGCTGCCGGCCCTGATTACCGACTCGTCCCTCGGCCCTCGCCCCTCGTCCCCTTCCCGAACCCTGAACCCTGAACCTTGAACACTCATTTCGCGCCCCTTCGCTTGCCTCGCTTCGCCCGACGACCCTCTCGCCACCGCTTCCAACCCACTCGGCCGGCATCGATGATGCCCACGGCGGCGATCAACGACCAGCCCACCGGCAGCAGATCCCCGAACCGGCTGTAAAACGTGATGCGCGGGTCCAGCCACACACCGGCCGTGCGATGGCCGCTGCCGCCGGCATGTAATCGCCGGCCCTCTTCCTGCACCAGGTCGTACCACGAGCCGTCCGGGCGGACAAACCCGCTGATGCCGGTGTTGACCGACCGGGCGATCCCCACCCGGTTCTCCACCGCCCGGAAGGCACAGTTCACCAGGTGCTGGGCCTGCTGCGTGCTGTAGCCGAACCAGCCGTCATTGCTGATATTGAGCATGAAATCGGCCTTCTTGGCGCCGTGCTCGTCCAGGATGAACCGCCGGAACACCTGCGGGACCACGTCTTCATAGCAGATGGTCACGCCGAACCCGAACGAGCGGCCGGGCTTCGATTTTGCCTGAATGGGAAAGACCTTGTACTCGCCCCCGGGGGTCAGCGAATACTCAAAGTCGTCGTCGCGCCAGGCCGCGGGGATCCACGGGCCGCTATTCAGAAAGCGGTAGAGTGGTGGGAAAGCATATCGGAAAGGAACATACTCCCCGAACAACACGAGGTTGATCTTGTCGTAGCGGTCCGGCGAACCGCCGTCGGGCTTGAACACGAAAGCCGAATTGAACCGATGGGCCTTGGGATAACTGCCTGGCGGCTGCGGGTCCCAGGTCATCCCGCCTACGACGAGATACACCTCCTGCTCGTCGGCCATTCTGATGAGGGTCTGTCGATCGGAGAGCTCTCGACCGGCCCTGATCGTATCCCAGTTGAGATACGCGCTCCAGGGCGTTTCCGGAAAGACGATGATGTCGGGCGAGTCGGCCAGGGCGGATTGAGCCAGCTCCATGTACGCCTTCCGCTTGTCCTCGTCCGTCGCCGCCGTGGGATTGTCGAAGGTGAACAGCGGGAAGTCGCCCTGCAACACACTGACCCGCGGTCCCTCGATCTGTCCGCCCTGGTAGAGCCGGAATTGACCGTACAGGAAGGCGATCGCCCACAAGCCCAGCGCAAAGCCGGTCGCCAGGCGGAATTTCCGCACGTCGGTCACGGGCTGCCGCCGCTTCTTCTTGAAGGTGCGCAGGGCCAGGTCGGCCAGCCAGCCGTTGACCGCCGCCACCACCAGCGATACGCCGTAGACCCCGACAAGGTCGGCGATCTGGATCATGCTCAGAAAACGAACCTGGCTGTGCCCCAGCAGGAACCAGGGGAACGCCAGCGGCCCCCGGGAATGAATCAGCTCCTGCAGCGTCCACATGAGCGGAAAGGCCACCGCCAGGCTCAAGCCGCGCTCACGATGCAGGTGCCGGGTTCCCCAGGCCACGAGCGAAAACAGCGGCGCCAGATAGAGCAGCGAACAGAGGACGTAGCCCTCGATCGTGGTCTCGCTCAGCCAGCGGAAGTGCAACAGGTAAAAGGCCGCGCCCAGCAGGTAGCTGACCACGTACAACCACCGGCTCCACCCCGCGACGGCCATCGCCACCAGCCACGGCACAAACACCACGTAACCCACCGGCCAGAACGACCAGGGGGCGAACAACGGCAGGCTCAGTACCCACGTGAATGCCGCCAGGAGCACGATCGGCCAGCGGCTCTGAATGTCCGCCTGCCCGGCCAGCAGCATGCTCGGCAAGGTCTGGTCCGGCTGAGATTGCTCATTCCTGGATTGCTTCTTGGGCTTCAGCTTCACACACGTAACCTTCTACTGCTCACCCGAGCGGAATTACCTGAACGATACTGCCCTCCCGGGCCGCGGCCACCCCCGCCTCCCGCACGATCAAACCGTTGGATCGCGCCAAGCCGAGCGGATCGCCTGAACCCTGCCAACGAGTGGGCTTTGCCCGCCACTGGCCGGGCTCGTCCGCCCACAAGCGGGCTGGAATGTACTCCGCCCGCGACCCCGCCGCCCGAAGGCCTGCTTCGAGAACCGCCGGAATGGTAGGCGACGGTCCTATCTCTCGCCCCTGCAGGCCCGCCAGCACGGCCCGAACAAAGACTGACGAAACACCCGTAGCAGCTCGCCGGGTTACCCGGCAGACCGAATACCAGTTGCCCCCCCGGCCCCACGTCGAGAGCTAACAAACACGGTCCATTGGAATTACGTATCTGTGCCCCCACCGGTTGGGCTGTCGGCTCCACTAATTCGTCCCCGGCCACCAGCACCGCCAGGCGCGGCCGTCGGCACACTTTCACGCTGACGGCCCCCGCCGCCGACCCTGCGATCTGGGCCGGGCCTGGATGAGTCCCCGCCTCCAGGACGACCTCGCTGGCCCGGGTATCCTCGCCGCGGACGGCAACATATTGGCCAAGCGCAACTCTTTCGTCAATAAGAACTTGCTGCCCATCGCCAGACAGCCGGGCGCGCTCCACCATGACCACGGCGTCGGCGCCTGGCGGCATGGCCGCCAAAACGTCTGCAATAGAAGCCAGACTCATTTCTGCATTCTGTCCGATGCCCTGCGGAGCGTCAATTTTCAGTCCGAGAACCTGTGACTGCCAAGGTGGCATCGACAGGATATTCCATATAATGGGCGTCGCCTGGGTAGCGCACGGGAGTGAGTGACTGCCCCGCTCCATGGCGCAGGGGCCGTATTTCAGAATTGTCTTGAGGTTCGGGCGTGCTGATGAGCAGATCAGGCATACTCTACTTCGGATCGGTAGCCGGCGCCATCGTGGGCATGTGGGCCATTCTGGCGGCGGGCAGCCACCTCAGGGCCCCCCACGCCCTGGGTGGCGTCTGGGTCCCGGTCGAGGCAGACCTGCCCGGCGTCGTCCCGTTCACGATTTCCCAGTCGGGACGATTCCTCAAACTCAAACTCGACTCCGCGAAACCATTGACCGTGAATTGGGAAAGCGAGACCACCGACGCATCCGGCGGCCTGACCATCCGTCTCAAGGGCGAGGGTCAAGACGTTGAGGTATTCGTTCCCCCGGCCGAGTCACCTGATAACCCGCCCGCATACCGATTCGTCTTTCGGGGTGCGTTGAACGGCACATGGTCGGCGGTCCGGACTGGCGATGAACCGCGAGCCGAGGCTTCGCAAACACACTAGATCCGCTGACAAGGAAAGCTCATGCACGCCAGCGTCCTCTCGGTCTTGCTGCTCCAGATTTTTCTGATTCTAGCCTTGAGCAGAATCATGGGAACGCTTGCGGCCCGAATCGGGCAGCCGAAGGTCGTCGGCGAGATGCTGGCGGGCATTATGCTCGGGCCCAGTCTGCTGGGCTGGATCGCCCCCGACTTGTGGGCATTCCTGTTTCCGCCGTTCAGCAAGGATCTGCTGAATGTGCTGGCCCAGATCGGGGTCATCTTCTTCCTGTTCCTGATCGGATTGGAACTGGACACCCGCCTGCTCCGTGAACGTGGGCAGGCCGCGCTGATCATCAGCCAGCTCAGCATCATCGCCCCGTTTCTGCTTGGGGCGGCCCTGACCCTGTTCCTCTACCCGCGCGTGTTCAATGACGGCCCCCACATGAACTTCACCACCGTGGCCCTGTTCATGGGGGCGGCCATGAGTATCACGGCCTTTCCCGTGCTGGCCCGCATTCTGACCGAACGCGGCCTCCAGCGGACGCCGCTGGGGGCCCTGGCCATCACCTGCGCCGCCTTCAACGATGTGGCCGCCTGGTGCATGCTGGCCTTCGTGATCGCCCTTGGCCGCGCGGAGGGACTGGTGCCGGGGCTGATTACCGTCGGCCTTTCGGCCATCTACACGGCGGTCATGTTCTTCCTGGTCCGCCCTCTTCTCAAGCGGCTGGAAGGCCTGTACGAGCGGCGCGGCAGTTCCGACCAGGTGATCCTCTCGCTGATCTTCCTGCTCACGCTGCTTTCCGCGGCCGCCACGCACTGGATCGGGATACACGCCCTGTTCGGAGCGTTCCTGCTGGGCGCCATCATGCCCAAGAGTTCGCGATTCCTGAACTTCGTCACCGAGCGGCTGGAGGGCTTCACCGTCCTGTTTCTGTTGCCGATCTTCTTCGCCTATGCGGGACTGAGGACCCAGATCGGCTTGCTGGACAACTCCCACCTGTGGGGCCTGACCGGCCTCGTGGTGCTCGCCGCGTGCATGGGGAAATTCGGCGGCTCGTTCGTTGCCGCCCTGGCCAGTGGAATCCACTGGCGCGAGTCGGCCGCCCTCGGGATCCTGATGAACACGCGCGGCCTGGTCGAGCTCGTCTTGCTGACCATCGGCCTGCAAATGGGCGTTATCACTGACGCGGTCTTTGCCATGATGGTCATTATGGCCCTGGCCACCACGGCCATGACCACCCCCATCCTGCACTGGGTTTACCCACGGAAGCTTCTGGAGGCGGTCATTGCCCGGGAACTCGACGCGACCAAGGATTTCAGGGTGGTGGTTCCAATCTCGCGGCCGGAGAGTGCCGCCGGACTGGCCCGCATCTGCGCGGCCCTCGCCCCCGGCGGCGGCAGCGGCAAGGTGTACGCTCTGGGCCTGCAGCAGGCCACCATTCACGAAACCCTGGGCATCACCTATCCGCAGTGCGACCTGGCCAGCGGCGAAGGGCTTCGCGCTCTGCTGGCGGAAACCAGCAACCGGGGCATCACCGCGGAACCCATCGCCTTCATCAGCCGCGACATCGCCAGCGACATTGCCAAGGCGGCGCGGGCCAAGCAAGCCGACCTGATCCTGATGGGATATCACAAGTCCTTCTTCGGAGAAGCCATGTTTGGCGGCGTCGTGCATCGGGTCCTGACCGGGGCGGACACCGACGTGGCCATTCTTGTCGATCGCGGACTGGGGGAGAAGTTCAAGGTGCTGGTCCCCTACCAGGGAACGCCGCATGATCGCCTGGCCGTCAGCCTGGTGCGCCGCATGGCCGCACACCCGGACATCAGCGTGACCATTCTCCACGTGGTCCCCCCCGGCAAAGCGTCGGATTCTCGCGCAGGCGCCGCCGGTATACGCAAGCAGAGCTTCCCCGGCTCCGTTGAAATCTGGGTGGTGGAGGATGTCGGGCCGATCGATGCCGTGGTGCAGCAGGCCGGGGATTTCGATTTGATTATCCTCGGCTTGAGCGAAGAATGGGGCATCCAATCGCATTTCTTCGGTCTGCGCGCGGAACGGATCGCCGGCGAGTGGCCCGGTTCCCTGCTGTTCGTGCGCAAGCACGCCCCGCTGACCAGTCTGGCGGGCGATGAAGGGCTGTGGCTTCAGAATGATCCTCCACTCGAATCGCAGGCCTCGCGATGATCGTGTAAAATGGGCGACATGAAGCGCACACGAACGACAGCCGTTACCATCGGCGATGCCGCCCGGGCGCTGGACCACATCGCGCCCCCGGCCTTGGCTCAATCCTGGGATAACGTTGGTCTGCTGGCCGGCGATCGCACGGCTCGTTGCCGGCGCGTGCTTCTGTGCATCGATCTGGCCCCCGCGGTGCTGGAAGAAGCCGTTCGCCTGCGCTGCGAACTGGTCATGGCCTATCACCCCCCGCTCTTCCAGCCCATCCGGCGCATTCTGGCCGACAGCCACGGGACCGACTCGATACTCCATCGCGCCATCGCCGCCGGCATCGCTATCTATTCCCCGCACACCGCCCTGGATGCCGCGCCCGGCGGCACGAACGATGTGCTCGCCGGCTTGTGCGAGCTCACGGACCTGGGCCCGTTCGAATACGTGACGACTCCTTCTGATCACAGCAAGGTGGTTACGTTCGTTCCCCCGGCGCAGCTCGAAGCAGTGGCCCAGGCCATGTTCCAGGCCGGCGCCGGCCGGATCGGCGATTACGAACAGTGCAGTTTCCGCTTGAACGGCACGGGGACTTTCTTCGGCACAGAGTCCACAAACCCGCGCGTGGGCCGGAAGGGCCGGCTCGAAGAGGTCGAGGAGATCCGCCTGGAGATGGTCGCCCCCAATTCCCTCTTGCCGGAGGTAGTCGCGGCCTTGCGGCGCAGCCATCCCTACGAGGAGCCGGCCTTCGACATCTATCCACTGACTTCCGAGCCCGTTCAAGGCATTGGCCGGGTGGGACAACTCCCCGCGGGCTGCACGCTGGGCAGCCTCGCCCGCCGGCTCAGGAAGGCGACCGGATCGAAGGTCGTCACGCTGGTGGGCGATGCCGGAACGGTCATCAAACGAGCAGCCGTCTGCGTGGGAGCCGCCGGACGGCTGCCGCTGGAACGGCCCCGTTCCGCCGACTGCGACGTGATCGTTACGGGCGAGATCCGCCATCACGACGCGCTGACTCTGCTGCGCCGCGGCGTTTGCGCCATCGCGCTGGGGCATTGGGAAAGTGAGCGGCCCGCGCTCGAACCGCTTGGCCGGCGTATCCGTGAAATGCTCCCCGGCATCGAGACAATCCTCAGCCAGGCGGATGTGCCCCCCTTCCGCCCGGCCCCGGCATAGCCTTCCCGTATCGGCGCGTGGCCCCCTGTCGACACTTGGGTCGGGGGTATAATCAGGCATGTTTTGCCGACGCGGGCTCCACTACCGGAGAATATAAGTGATGCGCATTCTGTTTGCCGTTCTGCTCAGTACGGGTATTTCGTTCACCAGTTGTATTGATATCCTTCGCCCCGGCGGGAAGATATGCACCACGGAATTCCGGTACGGCGTCAGCGCGCTGGTAACCGACGCCGACACCGGCGAGCCGATCACCAACGCCATATTGACCTTAAGAGACGGCAGCTACACCGAGGTCATGGAGCCATTCCCCACCGGCCCGGGCGAATATGCCGGCGCGGGCGAACGGCCCGGCACGTACACGCTGACGATTGAGGTGCCCGACGTGGCCACTGATACCATCTCGGACATCGAGGTCGGCTTCGACGGCTGCCACGTGATCGGGGTGGCCCTCGACATTCGAGTCCGGCCAGGTCAGATCGAGGTGTCTCCCCGTGACGGCGCCTGCACCGAGGTGTTCGTTTATGGCGTCAGCGCTCACGTCAAGAATGCAGTCAACAAGCAGGCAGTCACCAACGCCGTCCTCACGTTGACGGAAGGCGATTACACCGAGGTGATGACGCATGTCGACAATGGCGACTACGTCGGCGCGGGCGAACGACCGGGCGTCTACACGCTGACGGTCGAAGCCACTGGTTTCCAGACGCAGGTGATTGAAAACATCGAAGTCACCCGCGGCATCTGCCATGTGAACACGGTGGAACTGGATATCGACCTTCAGCCGGTCAATCCGTAAGACACACAGTCGTTGCCGGCTTCGGATCGGCATGCCCCAATAAGACGGGAGTCTCCCGCGCCAACCGACGCGAGAGACTCCCGCAAGTTTCTGAACCCTGAACCCCGAACCCTGAACCCTGAACCCCCTACTGCCTCGGCTGCTGCTCGGTGAACGTCTCGCTCGCGGAGCTGTTGACGCCCAGCCGCGCGAGTTGATCGTTCACCTCGTTGTCGCCGGGGTTCAACTGGTAAGCCTTCGCAAAAGCATCCAGCGCTTTGGAGCGATCGCCCACGATGCTGTACAGCTTGCCTATCGACGCGTAGGCACGGGCGTTGTTGGGATCGCTGGCCAGGGCCATCTGGTAGCGCTTCAGGGCGTTATCGTAGTCGCCCATGTCGCGATAGGTGTCGCCGGCGTGGATGTAGTGCTCGGCGGCGGCGCCGCGATTGTTGTAGGCCACCGCGTCAACCGTATCCAGGGCCTGGGCATACTTGCCGCGGGCCTCGAAGGCTTCCGTCTTGGCCTCGATCGCCGCCAGCCAGTTGGGCCAGCTCTTGATCGCCTGGGAGAAGTAGATGATGGCCGTATCCAGCTCACGCTGGGCGCCCGGAATGTCACCGTCGCGGAACTTGGCCGCGGCAATCGCCCGATAATTCAGGCCCATGTAGTAGTTGCACTGGGGGTCGGCGGCCTTCATGCTCAGGCCGTGCCGCAGTGTGGCCATCGATTCGACGTACTGCCGATTGCGGTACTGCTGGATCCCTTCCGCACGGATATCGTCGATATCCTGCGAACATCCAGAGCCCACCACCAGGCTGAAGAGAGAAAAGGCCAGAAGAGAAACAATCGCATGTTTTCGAGTCATCATGACTACAGACTCCGTGTGGAGATAGACTTCCGTGCCGGCTGCATCGTAATCTCCCGGAAGGGGAAATCAAGAGCTTTCGGCAACTACTTATATCGGCATAAAATGCGCACATGTCTAAACTGGTTCGACAATACGTGATCCTGCGCCATGTGCAGTCGGAGGGCCCCCACTGGGACCTGATGCTCGATCAGGGCGAAACACTTGCTACCTGGCAACTTGCGGCCGATCCCGCGGCGCTGGCGGAGAAAAACTCACCGGCCGTGATTCCCGCTCGGCGGATTGCGGATCACCGGCGTGCCTATCTGACCTACGAGGGGCCCGTCTCGCGCGGACGCGGACACGTAACACGCATAGATTCAGGAACTTACGAATTGACGCGGCAGGACCAGACCGGATGGGGAATCCGCCTCAATGGCATTCTGCTTAAAGGCGACTTCTGGATCTCGCCCCTGGACGGCCAAGTCGAAGGGAAGCTTCAGCGGGTCGGGGGCTAACGGCGAGACCGTTCCTGGTGGCGCAGCCGCTCGATGGTCAGCACCAGCGCCCCGGGCTCAAACGCCACGCCAATGATCCGGAACCGCTGGCCGCCGCCGGGCCACTTTCCCGTGTTGGGTATCGTAATCCCCTCCAGCAGGTCGGTCAGACGGGGCCTCGACCCCCGGGGCGTGCTGACCCCCGCCCGGGCCAGCTCTGCCGACAACCGCCCGCCGAGAGACTTCAGCCCCTCGCGAACCGCCGTTCGCGGCAGGCTGAGCGACCCGCCGGAGATGTCGTCCAGGCGAACCGTAACGCCCTGCGCGTCAGCCTCGACTTTCAGCTTCGCGCTCACGATGGTACGCAGGTTTCCCTTTTCTCCGAAGGTGTACGTCGCCGCAACGCGGACTCCATCCGCTTCGAATACCACCATGGGCTCAGTGAACTGAGGCGGGATCATCTGCCGGCTCCGCGGGTCGATGAGATCCCAGCCGGCCAGCCAGGCGTTGACCTGATTCTGGGTGATCCGGAACTGAAACGGCTTTTGCGCGGCGTTCAGGGTCTCGTTGAGCGCCTGGAACGTCCATTCCAGATCATCGCGGACCCTCTGCTGAATGTCCTTGTCCGGCGGGATCTGAACCGGCTGATACCAGGCGGGCCTGTGCTGGAAGAGCAGCCAGCAGGTCAGCAGGGTGGCAATCAGCAGCGCGACCAGGCCGGCCACGATCCACCGCCATCGTTTCAGGATCTTTTTGAGCACCCGTTACCCTCTTGCAATACGCATTACGGCGTTCCGGCTCCCCGTGTTGGCCGCCCTCATACCGGCACTTTGATGAGCCGTGCTGGCAGATCGGATCAACCCGACGGATCCGACCGGTCAGACGGATCGGACGGATCGGACTTCCCCGGCGGCTCCCACAACCGCCCCAGGGACCGGTGAGGGCGCCCAGGGCGGAAGCCCGAACATAGCAACCGGCCACTGACAACTGACCAGCTCATTTGTCGCCTCCCCTGCCCATCGATACAATACCCTTCCCAATAACTCCATGGAGAATGCAAGCATGGGCATGACCATTACTGAAAAGATTTTAGCCAAGCACGCCGGAAAAGCCTCCGTTCGCCCAGGCGACAATATCTGGGTCAATATCGATATCCTCATGACGCACGACGTCTGCGGGCCGGGCACGATCGGCGTGTTCAAAGAGCAGTTCGGCTCCACCGCGCGGGTGTGGGATCCGAACAAGGTGGTCATCATTCCGGACCATTACATCTTTACGGCCGATTCCAAGGCCCACCGCAATATCCAGATCCTTCGCGAGTTCGTGAAGGAGCAGGGCATCAAATATTACTACGATCCGGACTTCATCAAGGGCGAGGGCATGCCCAGCCCTTATAAAGATCCCATGCAGACCAGCTACAAGGGCGTCTGCCACAAGGCGCTGCCGGAGGAGGGACACGTCCGCCCCGGCGAGATCCTGCTGGGCACCGACTCGCACACCTGCACGGCCGGGGCGTTCGGCCAGTTCGCCACCGGGATCGGCAACACCGACGCGGGCTTTGTGCTGGGCACCGGCAAACTCTGGCTCAAGGTGCCGCCGACCATGAAGTTTGTCTTCCACGGCCAGATCCCCCCCTACCTGACCGCCAAGGACCTCATCCTGGCCGTCATCGGTGAGATCGGCGTGGATGGGGCCACGTACCGCACCATGTACTTCGCCGGGGAAGGCATCGCCTCGCTGACGCTCGAAGACCGCATGACCCTGACCAACATGGCCATCGAGGCCGGCGGCAAGAACGGCGTCTGCGACGTGGACGAGAAGACGCTGCGTTATGTCCGGAAGCGGTCCAACATCCCGCAGTGGGAGGTGCACCAGGACGATCCGGACGCGGAGTATTTCTCGACGCACGAGTTTGACCTGGCGACGATGGAACCCATGGTGGCCAAGCCGCACTCGCCGGACAACAAGGACACCGCCCGCAACTGCCGGGATGTACGCGTGGACCGGGCCTACATCGGCTCGTGCACCGGCGGGAAGATCACGGACATGATCTTCGCGGCCAACATCCTCAAGGGCAAACAGGTGAAGGTGCCGACGTTCGTGGTGCCCGGCTCGACCGAGGTGCATGCGGACATGCTTCGGCTGAATCTCCGGGGCGAGCCCAAGGCGGACGGCGAGAAGTCGATCTACGAAACGCTGATGGAGGCCGGGTGTCAGATGGGCCCGTCCGGCTGCGCGGCCTGCCTGGGCGGACCGGCGGACACCTTCGGGCGGCTGAACGAGCCGATCACCTGCATCAGCACCACGAACCGGAACTTCCCGGGCCGCATGGGTCATCTGAAGGCCGGGGTGTACCTGGCCTCGCCGTTGACCGTCGCAGCCAGCGCGGTAACGGGCAAGATCACGGACCCGCGTGAGTTCATCGAGCAGCCCATCGCCACGGGACATGCGGGAATCGTGTAGTAGCAAGGACCGCGCCTGAGGCGCCCCATGCCAGACGCCTCGCGGCGTTGGCTGGCGATGGCCTTGCATGTGAACTTCCCGAGCTTTTGCAGAGGCCCTGATACGGTTTCCGTTGCGAACTTGGGCAGGTTCCTGCTTGGTTGTTGGTCGCCCCGCTGCTGATCGCTTTAATCTTAGCGTGCCCCACCTCTGAAGAGGTAGGGCACCCTACGCACAGGATGCATTTGGAACCCGTATAATCCGCCGGGATCCACCCCGGATTCGGGGCGGTCCGGCGACGGAGCTTTACGCGCGGATCGCCGGCCCAGCGAGGTGGCGACGGCCCCAGTTGCATCCCTTTCATTCTTTGACTGCCGTGTACATTCCTGACTCGGCAATAGTGAGCGCTTCACAATTGTTGTTGACCCTCGTTAGCTCGCGCTTTAGCATGAAGGTGTCGCAACATGCAGGCATCGGCAGGATTCAAGCAGGCCTGACGAATACGTGTCCAAACGAGAGGACGCCACCTATGCCAGCTCTCCAACAAGCTCAGGAACTCAAAGATTTTGCGGAAGAGATGTTCGAACTCTCGAAGGAGATCTGGGCTGCCCAGACTCGGGCCAAGGGCCGCAGCCATGCCGAGATTTCGGAGACGGAGTTCGTGACCCTGGACATCCTGGCGAAAGCCGAGAAGACCCTGACCGTGGGGGACATTCAGCGGAAGATCGGCGTGTTGCCGGCCCAGATGTCGCGAATCATCCGGTCGCTGGAGAACAAGGCCGAAAAGCCGCTTATCGCCTGCAAAATCAATGCCTCAGACAAGCGCAAAGTGGACGTGGAACTGACTCCGGCCGGCCGGCAAGCCTATCAGTCCTACCGTCAGACCAAGCTGGGGGCCACGGAAAAGTTGCTGGCCGCACTCAGCGAAGAGGACCGGACGGAATTGATGCGGCTTCTCCGACTGATCCGCGATTTCATGCATAAATCATTAACCTAAAAGGCCTTACGAAGAATTACAGATTTTATTATCAATCCGCAAACTTTTTCTTGCCTTGTACTGTCTATCCAACTGAAGGAACCGTAGAATGGCTGGCAGAGGCGAGCCAGTTGACGTTGAGGGATCGTCGCCGGCCAGCATTCCGGGCCCTGTGCCGGGATTAAGGAGTGAAGCCATGAAAGGTGGAAGGAAACTGGTGACTCTCGGGTGTCTGGCGGCTGTGGGACTGGCGCTGGGAGCGGGGATCCGGCCGGCCAAGGCTCAGTATTACTATTACTCTCCCGCCCCGGTGTACGTGGCGCCCGCCCCGGTGTATGTGGCTCCGGCACCGGTGTACTACGCCCCGCCGACAGTGGTCTACCGGGCACCGGTGTATCGCACGTACGGGGTCTATCATCGGCACTATGTGCAGCCACGTTATCACGGTCATCGCAGCTTCTCGTTCGGGTTCGGTTATCACCGATGGTAACCGGCGGGTGAGCTGAAATTTAGCGGATTTACGTAGGCGGTGGAGTCTACGCGGCACCAAGCCGGGCGCGGCGCCCGGCTTGGTTATTTTTGGAGGGTGATCAGTAGCCGATGGTCCGTTGGGGTCGGCCGGATGGCTATCATACGCGTATGGACAAACCATGCATCGAAGGCGTTGTGGCGGTCATTGAGCGGGATGGGTGTTTGCTGGCGATTCGACGGGCGGCGGGAGTCTTGGCGGGTGGTTGCTGGTGCCTGCCGGGAGGGGCGATCGAGGCCGGCGAGTCACCGGCAGAGGCCGTAGCCCGGGAAGTCAGGGAAGAGGTGGGGCTGGAGGTTCAGCCGGTGAAGGAAGTCTGGCAGTGGCTCCGCCCGGATGGCCAGCTTCGCTTGTACTGGTGGCTGGTCCGCCTGCCGGAGGACGCTCCGCCCCCCACGCCGGCGGTAAGCGAAGTGGCGGAAGTCCGGTGGGTCCGGCGGGAAGAGTTCCACCAACTTGAACCGATCCTGGAGAGCAATCTGCAATTCATGGAGTTCTACTGCCGGTTTTGCCGCAATGGTAAGCAGACGCATACGCGCACAGAGACGAACTGATGAAAGGGCCGGACGCCCCGGTCGAGAGCCCGAGTCAAAAATTGCGACGGAAAGCGCGATTGGGTGGAAAGCCCCTGCAATTCAGCGGTGATCCACCGGCTCGGCCTTCATCTTGGCTCTATGGTTTCAGGGATGAACGCGAGCCGGGGTAGAATGATAATGATGCGGTGCGGCCTATAATTGGGCTCAACAATGTGGCCCCGGAATTGCTTGGGGCTTGTTTGGACCGGCCAAATCCTTTATTATCGGTCTTTCATTTGCCGGTGCCTGAAAAGAATGCATCCGAGCACAGGAGGTGCCTTCTTATGCTCATCAAAAAAGGAAAATCACAGGTCACTTTCGTCTTTCAGCCGACCAACGGCTGTCGGAAGGTTCAGCTCGCCGGCACTTTCAATGACTGGGAGCCGTCGGCCTGCACGATGACGCGGCAAAAGGATGGAACCTACCGCAAGCGGCTCAACCTGGAACCGGGCGAGTACCGCTACAAGTTCCTGGTAGACGGGGAATGGGTTGAGGATCCGCAGGCGGACTCGCTGGTGCCAAACGGCTTCGGGACTTATGACTCGCTGGTTCGAGTCGGGTAGATCCACGAGTACAAAGGAGGAGCGGCCGGAGCCCCGGCCAGTTACTGTAGAGTCGCAGAACCCTCCAGGTGGAGCCGATTCGAGCGTCATTTCCGGCGTTTGAGTCTCGTACTTCAGTTGAAAAGGCAGAAGCCCCGCGAAGGCTGGGCGGCCGGTCGGTTGCGCCCTGACGCGCGAAACCATCTGACCTCGCGATCCTTCCACACGTGCTGACCATGCGCGGTTCCGCGACACGTATCGCCGTGCGCGATTTTGTGACACCCCTTAAGAGCCGCCGCTATGCCGTGTGTGCCACTGTTCTTGAGCAGTGCGGAACACTGGGGCCATTCCGGCACGGCTCAACAGCCCTGGTACACAGCTCAACAGCCGAGGCGAGCAGACTGTGCCCCCGGCTCTCTCGCGCGCGGGCGCAGGTATTCGGCATCCTGGACTCGACATTAACGCAGGCCCGCCCCACCCGGCAGGACAATCTGCGGCATCAAGAAGCAATCCTCGATCAACTCCGGCGGCTTGGACAACGTGGCCTGGCCGATGATGGCGTCCACCGCGTCGAGTGAGGCCGCTTTGACGTCGCGCTCGGTGACGCAGTAGACGGTGTTCCCGATGAAAACGCCGCGGGTCAGACCATTGTAGCGGTAGAAGCATCCGCTCGGACTGAGGTCCTCGTCAGACGCGATCCGGCCAAGGAACTGGAAGCCATCCTCAACCGTGACGCGATAGACGTAGAGGCCGGTGAACTCGTGATTGCCCCAGCTCGCCCCTCCGCCAGCGGAGGTATAGACATCAGCGGGGAAGGCCAGCGCGTTAGCACTAGCGAAGTAGTTGAGGGCCTTGGGATTGTAGTTGGCCTCGCTGCTGGTGCCCCGACCGCCGATGAGTTCCTTGTGCAGCAGGACCGGGTCAGCCGGGTCGGTCACGTCGAAAATCGAAAGCTGCAGGCCCTGGATCCAAGCGAATGAACCCGCATCCTGGGCGTCTTTGCCGATAGTCAACAGGTGATTCTCATCGAGGAGCTGGATGTGGTCGGAGTAGCCCGGCACCTTCAGCTCGCCGACCACGCGCGGGTTGGCCGGGTCGCTCAGGTCGAGCGTAAACAGCGGGTCGACGCGCTGGAAAGTAACCAGGAAGCCACGATTGCCGACGAAGCGGGCGGAGTAGAGCTGTTCGCCCGGGGCGATGCCTTCGATCTTGCCAACCGTGACCAGGCTGGGAGCGACCTCGTCGCTGCCGGGGGACTGCTCAAGTATATAGACGCTGTTGTCCTGTCGGCTGCTGTTGGCGCCGAATTCCGTAACCGTGGTCGCGACGCGAAGCCGGCCCTCAAACTCGCCCAGCGAATACTGGTTCAGCAACCGGCCGGGCACCAGCCCGCTGCCGCCGTAGGCGGTGCCGTCAGCGGTGAAGGCCAGCTTGTGAATGACGGTGTCGGAACGTGAGACGCCGGACTGGTAATCGTATTTGGTGTTGGTCACGTAGAGCGCCGCGGGGCTGACGTAGATGACGCCCGCATCAGCGGAGATGCCGGTGGATTTAAAGGGCGTGGTCGGCGACTGGATATCCAGCGTCACCACGATGGTCATGCCGTAGCCATCGGGGTTCTCCGGGCGGAAGAAGCTCTGCCAGTCGGCGATGTCGCCGGACCGCGTTGAACCGTCGGCCGCAATCAGTTCGTAATCGGGAATCCAGTCTTCCAGAGGCATGGCCTCGAGCGTCGTCAGCGTGGGATCGTCGGGCAGCCTGGGGATGGTGGTCAGGACAAGGTGGAGCAGGTTGCCGATCAACCGGCTGCCGGCCAGATTGCCCTCGAAGCGGAGCGTGGCCTCGATCACAGGCGCGGCGGGGTCGGCGATGTTGATGACGGTGACGGTGGTCTGGACCCCGTCGTTGAGCGGCCCACCCACGAGCGACTCGACGCCGCCGTCGGAGGACGGACCCTGGTTGGACAAGGCGACATCCGCTTGGCTAGCAGGAGCGGGAAAGACAAAGCCCATATCGTGGAAGTGGTAGATGGCTCGCCGGGAGAGGGCAACCAGTCTGTCCCCGCTGAGATAGAGGGAATCTCCGTTGGCCTCGATATCGATCTTGCTCACCTCGGCCAGACCGGTCGGCGGATTGGCTTGAACAATGTGGATGGTATTGCCGCTCAGCACGTAGATGTACTGGTCATCGTTCTTGACCACGTCACTCTCATCGACGCCGGCCTCCTGGATATTGGTTGTGGAAAACGGATCGCCGGTACCGGCCGAGGCATTGTCGCTGGCCGCACCGGCGCTGGGGGCAGCGGCATCCGTGGCCACATTGGCCTCCGGCACCAGCCCCAAAAGCGAAAAGCCAAACAGGCCGCCGGATCGCTGATAGCTGGCTTGGGCCTGGTCAACCAGATAGGCCTTGAATTCATCGGCCGAACCGAAGCCACGCAGGGCGGCGATCCGCTCCTGGGGGGTGTCATTGGGACGTGCACAGGTGGCGCCGAGGAGGAAAAGGGCCAGAACCGCCGAAGCGAAAATCCTGAGCTGTTTCATGAGCAGACTCCCTGTTTCCCCGTCAAATGTTGTACAACGAAGTCATGATGAAATTATAACAGACCCCAATGTGTCCTTTTGGGGCCCTGCTCTTCCCCGCCGGGTGGGGGGCCAGGGGCATTTCCGGCTGGAGAATTCTGTGCTTCTGCCATGGTCAGACGGGCACCGGGCCTCGGGCGGCGTGACCAGGGGTTCTGGCGAGGCGGCCCACGGGACTGTGAAATCGGACAGGACGCCAGCAGGGGATTATGACGAAACGGTCGGATCCATTGAGGGGACGAGCACCTTGCCGGCCCTCGGAGGCGTGCGAGATCCCCCAGGCAGGCAAGCTCCCGGCCTTGAAGGTGTGCAGGATGCACGGTCCCCCCGCCAGGGTTTCGACCACGGCGGGGAAACCTCCCGGTTATTAACCACCTCTTGACAAGGGGCGGGCCGCTGATCCGCGATTATCGGACCGGCGAATAATCGTCTCAACAATAGGACCGTTTTTTTGAACCCCGACGGGGCCCCAACTGTATAAAAGAGGGACAGGAATACGCATGGAGGGTGAATTTTCGTCGGTTTTTTGCTGGTTTTCACACCAGCATCTTTTATAATCGTGAAGATTGAGGTGTACCCCACCCCCCGCCTACCTGGAGGGGAGTAGCCGCCGAGGTGGGTCATTCTGCGAAAGAGGCGGCGCTCGAGAACCCCGAACCTCCCATATAGGCGCGTGTGCGTCGAAGGGTGTAGAGCGAATGGTGAGAGGATCTCACCTGCGGTTATGTTTTAGACTGAGGACGAACAGTGGAACTGGGTCAGACCTTACAACGAGTGACGGATCTTAAATTCGTGCTTTACAGGCGCCCCCTGCACCCGGAGTTGTTCCACATTCATCAGAGCCGGCACTTGGAGCGGTTCGCCTACCATGCGGACATCTGGATTATGGGGCTCTCCCATGTGGTGAGCGTACAGTCAGCGGGACGTTGTGTCACGGAGGTGACGGCCGACGATATCGAGGTTCTGCCGCAGAACGGCATGGTCACTTCCTTCCAGTTCCGGGGCGAGCGCGATCACCTGGAGACGTTCGACGACGGGATGCGTTACATCCTCTCGACCCAGGTGGAGCGCATGAGCCAGAACCTCTTCCACGCCTCGCATCGCGATCTGATAAACTACGCGAGCACGCGTGGGATGCTGGTGCGGTTCGACGACTGGGCCGATAACGGCGCGCCCGTGCCGTTCTCCTTCGTCGACTTCGAGGCCCGGGACAAGGAACTGCACGTTCAGGCGTTCCACGCGTTTCCGGCGGATTACACCATCCTCAAGACGCAATCCATCATTGAGGTCGGGACCAAGCCGCTGCCCCGGACCCGGCCGCACAAGCGCTCAACCCTGTAGCGGGCGCGGGTTGTTGCAGGTAATATCACGCGGGCGAATCGGGCTTACCGGTTCGCCCGTTCCACTTTATACTGTTTAGCTCCGCCGCGTGCGACGAACTGAAGCACACGGCTGAAATGGCGTCGCACGCGACGCCGCTGAAACAGGCACTGCCACACAGGCACGAGAGGTTTTTCGATGGAAGAGAGCATCCGCGGCAAGGCTTACGTTCTGGGCGACAACATCGATACCGACCAGATCATCCCCGCCCATTACCTGATGTATAACCCGGCCATCCCCGAAGAGCGCCGGCAGTTCGGACGATACGCCCTGAGCGGCGTTCCGGCGGGCCAGAACGGATTGCCCGGGGGCAACATTCCCTTCGTGGACCAGACCGACCCGTCCAATACGCGCAGCGAATTCAGCATCGTGATCGGAGGCAAGAACTTCGGCTGCGGCAGCTCGCGCGAGCACGCCCCCCTGGCACTGGCCGAGGCCGGCATCAAGGCGGTGGTGGCCGAATTCTACGCGCGCATCTTCTTCCGCAATTCCGTGAACGGTGGGTACCTGATTCCCTACGAGTCGGTCGAAGGGCTCGTCGGGAAGATCCACACCGGCGACGACGTGGAAATCCGGCCCGCCGAGAACGTGTTGATCAACCATCGCACCGGCGAACGACACCCGCTCAAGCCCCTGGGCGAGGTGGCCCCCATTATCGAGGCCGGCGGCATCTTCGAATATGCCAAGCAGGCGGGAATGCTTTAGAGGGGCGAGGGGCGAGGGGTAAGAGAACGGCGGGGGCCGAGGGAGCAGAACGTAGGTTGCATACCAGCCCGGAGCGCAAGCGGCGGGTCGAGGGGATTATGGCCTTCGGCTGTTTCGCTTGTATCCCGGGCTGGTTCAGAGGCACCAGGCTCCGGTGACTGCTATCGCCATTTTCGACATCGCTTCCGCATTGATGCTCGCTTGTCTGGGGGTAGCGCTCCAGGCAGTCCCCCCTGCCCGGTCCGCCCGGCTGGGGTGGATCGCCTTGGCCGTCGCGATGGTCGTCGTAGCCAGCGTGCGGTGCCTGACGGACGCGAAGACGGGGCTGGACCTGGCCGTCACCGCCCTGCTGATCGGCGTGGTCCTGACGGTCGGGCGGGAAGTGCTGATCCGGCGGGCCTGGCCGGCCGGGTCTTTCGTGGTGGCCATTGCCGTGGTGACGGCCGTGGGGATCTACGGGCGATCCCACCGGCTGGCAGAGATAGCCGAGACCGCCGACCGCCCCCTCCAGCCGGACGTGGTCTACTACCAGCAACAGGCATTGGCGACCGCAAACCCCTTTGCCGCCGGCTATAAGTCCCCCCTCTGGCCGGCCCTGCATTCGCCGCTGGTCCGGCTGATGGTGGACCGGGACCTGGCCATGCGGCTCCTGAGCTGGGCGTTCGGCATCCTGATGCTGCCGGCCGTGGCCGTGGGGATGGGCCGGCTGTTCGAGCCGTTGGTGGGCGTCATTGTGGCCGGCCTGCTGGCGGCCGACACCTTCCTGATCGACTTGTGTACCCAGGGACTGCGTGAGGAGCTGGGCATCTGCCTGTGGATGGCGGTGCTGGTGCTGCTGTTCGAGCAGCGGCAGTTCACCTGGAAACGGACGCTGGCGGCCGGCATGACCGCGGGTATCCTGCTGCTCTTGCGCAATACCGATCTGCCGGTGCTGATGGTTTTGCTTGGCTATGCACTGATCCGGGCCCGCACCCCCCTACCGCGGATTCTGGCTGGGCTGGCCCTGCCCCTGGCGATCGTGGCCCCATTTTATGTGAACCAGTATCGGGCCTACGGCGACCCGTTCTACCTGGAGAAACGGGATGCGCGGTATCACGCCAATCTCGAGTTTCGCAGTCGGGGCGCGCCGCCGGGGCTGACCATGCCCACCGAGGCGGAGTACGCCCGGGACCTCTACGCCGGCGAACCGCTCTCCCCCGCGGCGTATCTTTTCGCGTACCACGACGCGCGGGAAATCGTGGCCAACCAGTGGAACGGCCTGCGGCGCGTCCTGCTGGGCGACCCGTTCGCGGCGGATTTTTCACTTTGGCTGCGGCTGGCGTGTGCGGCCGGAGTGGTGGCAACACTGTTACGGCCGGGGCAGCGGTTCGCCGGGCTGTTCGTGGCCGGCAGCGTGCTGGGCATCCGGGCCCATCTGATGGCCATCGGGCATTTCGAGCAGCGGCTGCTGTTGCCGGTGATGGTGATCTGGCTGGCGGCCGGATGGTGGCTTATTACTGCCGGGGTCCGGGCGGGCCTGGGGCGGTGGGTGGTATATACTCAGCACGTGGGGAGGGATGAGGGGCGAGGGACGAGGGATGAGGGACAAGAGGATTGAGAGGCTGAGGGATGGGAGAGAGATGGAGAGTGTAAGCGTGTGAGAGTGTGAGAGAAGGAGAGAGGGGTTGCTTGCGCTCCTCTCTTTCGGGCTCTTGCCCTCCAGCCGGCATGTGTCGGGGGTTGGGATTGGTGGCCTTGTCCATTGCCGGCGGGAAGCCGTTCCCACGGATGGTTTACAGAATCAGGAGTATTCATGGCTATTCAGCAGCTTAGCCCGGAGCAGGTCCGGAGCATGACCCTGGAGGAGAAGGACGAGTGGTGGCTCAAGAACGTATTCCGGGGCGACATGCCGCAGCTCACCATCCGGGCGGGGCTCACCGGTATGATCATTGGGGGCCTGCTGTCCCTCACCAATCTCTACGTGGGGGCCAAGACCGGCTGGACGCTGGGCGTGGGCATCACCTCGGTCATTCTGGCCTTCGCCTTCTATCGCGTACTCTCGATGATGGGCCTGGCCAGCGAGTTCACCATCCTTGAGAACAACGCCATGCAATCGATCGCCACGGCGGCCGGCTACATGACCGCGCCGATGATCTCGTCGCTGGCGGCCTACATGATGGTGACCAACTCGATCATCCCACCGTTCACCACGTGGATCTGGATCGTGGTCATCGCGACCCTGGGAGTCCTGTTCGCGTTTCCCCTGAAACGGCGGTTCATCAACGATGAGCAGCATCCCTTCCCCGAAGGCCGGGCGGCCGGCATCGTCATGGACGCCCTGCACACCTCGGACGCACGTACCGGGTTGCTCAAGGCCAAGCTCCTGGTGGGCTCCGGAGTCGTCTCCGCGCTGGTTGAGCTGTTCAAGCACCATGCCATCCTCGAACGCGTCAAACTGGGCATGCTCACCATCCCCGAGCACCTGGAGAATTGGTTTTATACGCTCACCGGCTGGCAGCCGCGCATCCGCGGCATTTCCCTTCAGCAGCTCACCGTAACGCTGGAGCCGGAACACGTGTTGTTCGGCGCCGGCGGGCTGATGGGCATACGCACCGGCGTGTCGCTGCTGGTCGGGGCGTGCATCAACTACCTTTTGTTCGCTCCCTGGGCCATCGAGATCAAGCATATCCTGCCCAATGAGGCCGGGAACTATGGTTTTCGCGAGATCACCCAGTGGGCCCTCTGGCCGGGCGTGGCGGTCATGACCACCGCCTCGCTGGTAGCCTTCTTCGCCAAGCCGGCGATGATCGTCAGTGCATTCGCCGGCCTGCTGGGGGGCAAGGCTCAGATCTCCGACCCCATGAAGCGAATCGAACTGCCCATGTCCGTGTTCGCGATTGGCATTCCGATCGTCGGGGGGATTGCCGTATACCTGGCCCATCGCTTCTTCGATGTCAGCTACCTGATGGGCATCATTGCCATCCCGCTGGTGTTCGTGTTCACGCTGATCGCGGTGAATTCGACGGCGTTGACCTCGATCACACCGATCGGGGCGATGGGCAAGCTGACCCAGCTTACCTACGGCGTGCTGGCCCCCGGTAACATCAAGACCAACCTCATGACCGCCGGTATCACCGGCGAGGTGGCCTCCAACGCCGCCAACCTGCTCATGGACATCAAGCCGGGCTACATGCTGGGGGCCAAGCCCCGTCAGCAGGCCGTCGGCCACGTGCTGGGCATCATCGCGGGGGCCTGCGCGGCCGTGCCCGTCTTTCACCTGGTCTTTCTCAAGAATGGCGTGGACGGTCTGGTCACGGACACCTATCCCATGCCCTCGGCCACCATCTGGAAAGCGGTGGCCGAGATTCTGACCCAGGGCATTCATAACCTGCCGTCCACCGCGGTGAAGCTGGCCATCGTCTTCGCCGTGCTCGGGATCGTGATGGAAGTCTTCCGCATGATCACGCGCGACCGCTTCCCGCTCTCCGCGGTGGGCCTGGGGTTGGCCTTTGTGATTCCCTGGTCGCAGTGCTTCGCGATGTTCCTGGGCGCGTTCGTGTTCTGGCTGGCCGGCCGGCAGTGGAAGCAGGTGGGCACCTGGGGCCACCGCGTGATCGTTGAGAATCAGGAGCCCATCTGCGCGGGGATCATCGCCGGCGGTGCGCTTACGGGCATCGCGGCGATTATCATTGAGCAGTTCTTGCTGTCATAGGAGTCGCCGATGGGCACAGATCGGCAGTGAACGGAGAGATGATCATGGCCACTTCATTCGAAATCCAGCCGACGTTGACGCATGATCCGATATCGATGGGCCCTGGGACGCCCGCCAAAGCCGTGGCGCCGCGCCCGCTGCTGCCTGTACTGCTCGACAAACGGCTGCGGCAGTGGTGCGGGCTGGTTCGGTCGGCGGCATGGCATGCGCTGCTGGTCGGACTGGCGGCGCTGCCGGCAACCGCCGCTCATGGCCAGCCGGAACCTTCGCGCGCGACAGATACCCCTCGCTTGTCCACCCGGCCGGCTCCCTCCAACGTATCGGCCACCGCACCTGCCAGTGGGACGCCCAAGGCCAGGTTTGATCAACTGGTGTATGAGTTCCCCGAGGTCTGGTCCGGCCGAATCATTGAACATACCTGGGCGGTTCACAACGACGGGGATGGCCCGCTGGAGCTTCTCGCCGTCGAACCAAGCTGCGGCTGCACCGCCGCCGAGTTTGACAAGCGGATCCTCCCGGGCGGCCAGGGCAAAATCGCCGCCAAGCTGGACACCCGCGGCCTTAACGGCGATGTCATCAAAACCATCCTGGTTCGGACCAACGCCCCGCAGGCCGGCTCGGTCACGCTTCAGTTCCACGGCAAGGTCAAGTCCCGAATCAACATGGAGCCGCCAAGCGGAGCGCAGTTCGGCCAGCTCGCGCCAACCAGCGATCTCACGAGAACTGTCACGCTGACCAACAACACCAGCACACCGCTCAAGATGGAGCCGGTCACGACCCAGCCGTCGCCATTCAGCCACACGTTGAAGGAGGTCGAACAAGGCCAGAAATACGAGCTGGTGGTTTCCGCCGACCGCGACAAGCTCAAGGAGGGTCTCAACAACGTCCAGATGAAGTTTAAGACCGGGCTCGCGGAGGAGCCGGAATTTCTCGTACCGGTGAGCATCTATGTGCCGCCCCTCGTGCAGGTGCTGCCGCCTACGATCGCCATGCTCACGCCCCTGACAGCGGATTTCCATCGCGAGATTATGCTCAGGTACACCGGCGAGGGTTCGATGAAGATCACCGGCGTCTCAGCGACCGATCCGGCCATCAAAGTCCAGGCGATGGAGGTACCGCAGCCTCCGCCGCCGGCTGGCGCCACGCCGCGACCCTCGGGCCGCATATGGAAGTTGGTGGTCGACATCCCGCGTGGATGGAAGCCGCCGCAGGCCCGGCCCGTGGGTGAACCGGAGTTCCAGTCCGGACTGCCCCCCATCGAGATCGTAGCCCAGACGGACCTGAAGGAAAAAGCGGAAATCAGGATCCACGTGCAGGCGCTGACGCAGTCCCGTACCCCCAGCCAGACGTCGGCCACCACGCAGCCGCGCTGAACGGGGCCACTGAACCGTTTGTTGAAACGCAAACCCCGCAAGTGAACGCCGGGGAGGTTTGATTCAGGTGTGGCAGGAGCCGTCCCTGCCGGCCCTTCAGGCACATGGAATTCAACGGCCGGTGCGGGGGCCAAGCGCTACGGCGAAAACGGCCGGTGCGAGTCCGGGCACTACGGCGCGAACGGCCGGTACAGAGCCCGACCGCCACAACTGGAAATGGCCGGCACAGAGTCCGCCGGTACACGAAAGCGGCCGGTACGGAGCCCGGCCGCTACCATCAACTTTCTGTGTCCTCTGTGGCTGAAGTCAACTCTGGGGCTTGGCCTTCGCGAGCCGTTCGCGGATGTATTCGGCCCGGGCGATGCTGCGCTTTTCGCCATCGAGCTTCTTGCCGGCACGCTTCTGCAAATGAGCGGCCTGGGTTCCGATGAACAGCTCGTTGATGGTGTCGAGGTCGATGTGCTTGATGCGTTCAAGCGTCACGCCAAGTCGCAGATGCGACAGCAGGAAGAGGGCCTCTTCGCTGCTGATGGCCCGGGCATTTTCCAGGATGCCCAGGGCGCGCCACACCTTGTCGTCCAAGGCGTGCAGGCGGTCGCGTTTGAGCGCCTTGCGCGCTTCCTGCTCGTACTTGACGATGGGCGGGATCACCGTCGAACGGAAGGTGGTGAGGATCTCCTCTTCGCTTTGGCCGAGGGTGGTCTGGTTGGAGATCTGGAAGAAATCGCCGGTGGCGTCGGTCCCCTCGCCATAGAGGCCGCGGACGGCCAGGTGAAGGTCCTTGGCGGCCCGGAGTACCTTCTCGATCTCGTTGGTCAGCTTGAGCCCCGGCAGATGCAGCATCACCGAGACGCGCAGGCCGGTGCCCACGTTGGTCGGACAGGCGGTCAGGTAGCCATACTGGCGATGGTAGGCAAACTCCACCAGCCCATCCAGGGCCGAGTCCACCCGGACCATCTCCGACCAGGCGTCGTCGAGATTCATTCCATGGCGCAGCACCTGGATACGCAGATGGTCCTCCTCGTTGATCATCAGCGAGAGCGTCTCTGACGAGGAAATGGCCACGCCCCGGCTGCCTTCGCCTTCGGCATGCTGACGGCTGATCAGGTGCCGTTCCACGAGGAGCTGGCGATCCAGCGGCTCAAGCTGATCAATGTTGACGTAGAAGGTGGTCTTGCCGAACTCGCTGGCGGTGATCGCTCCATGGATGAGCCGTTCGATTTCGCGGCGTTCAGGGAGAGTGGCTTTGCTCAGAAAATGGTGGTTGGCAAGATTGCGAGCCAGGCGGATACGGGAGGATACCACCACGTCGCCCATGGGGCCGCCGGTCCGGAGCCATTCGCCGGGAGCTTTAATGAGATCATCAATGGTCATTTGGATTGCAGCTCCGCAAGCCGGTCGCGCAGTTGGGCGGCCCGCTCGTAGTCTTCGCTTTCAACGGCCTCGCGCAGCTCTCGCTGAAGGCTCAGCCGTTCACGCTCGATGGAATTGGTGACAATCGGCCGGCCGGGGCCTTTGCCCGTATGGTGGGTCTTGCCCTCCTGGGCCCGTTCGATGACGCTGCCCAGCGCGTCGCCGAACACCTCGTAGTCGTTGGGGCAACCCAGCAGGCCCTGGCTGCGAAATTCGACAAAAGTCATGCCGCAGTCGGGGCAACGCAACCGGGCCAGCTCCTGGACGCCCGACTGAGACATCAGGAAGGAGTTCAGCAAATCGGGCACGGAGAGGTGCTGTTTGACAATCACACCTTCCTGGGCAGCGCACGTCTCACAGAGATGCCGCTCCCGTTTCTCGCCCTTTATCAGGTCGGTCAGATGAACCGTTGCGGTCTGCTTTTTGCAGTGTTGGCAAAGCATTGTTTGGATCTACCCGTCGAGGCTCTAATCTGTTGTGGTTAATCAGTTTAATCTTAGATATGCCGGTCACGGTCGTCAAGAAACGGTATAAGCCGCGATACAGCCGGGCGCTTCGCGCACCCAGACGCCGGTGAGAGGCGCCTCCCGGCCAAGCCGGTCCTGGAGTTGTTCAAAGACGCGGCGGGCCACGTGCTCCGCGGTCGGGTTCAGGCCGGCCAGGAGCGGCGCCTCATTCAGGTTAGTGTGGTTCAGACCGGCCACCACCTCCCGCAGGGCGTTCTGGACGGCCACAAAATCCACCAGGACGCCGATGCGATCGAGGGCCGGGCCCCGGAAGACCGCCTCTACCTGCCAGTCGTGCCCGTGGAGCGGTTCGAGCTGCCCATCGTAGAGCCGTACCTGGTGGGCGGCAGAAAACCCGGCCTGCACGCGAACTTCATACATGCCTGTTTCTAACATGCTGGCTCCCGCACCATTTGCCGCCCTTCCGGCCGGCAGATACCATAGCTCATCATGGCTCGATACTTTCCTGCGTACGACGAATTCGAACAACTTGCCCAGCGGGGCAACACCATCCCGGTCTACTGCCAGCTCCTGGCCGATCACCTCACACCGGTGATGGCCTTTATGGCTTTATCGGCAGACAGCCCGCACGCGTTCCTGCTGGAGAGTGTAGTCGGCGGCGAGAACATTGCCCGTTACTCCTTCCTGGCCACCCACCCGACTATGACTTTCGAGGCCACCCGGGAGCAGATCCGCATCCAGGGGCCGGACGGCCTGAAGGAGGAAACCAGCCCTGACCCCCTGTCCCGGCTGTCGGAGCTGCTGGCCTCCTTTCAGGCGGTAGCCAACCCGGACCTGCCCCGCTTCACCGGCGGGCTGGTGGGGTACGCCGGCTACGACGTGGTTCGCTACTACGAGCCGCTGCCCAATCCTCCGGAGGACGACCGCCAGTTGCCGGACCTGTTGTTCGGACTGTATGACAACATGGTGGTCTTCGACCACGTGCGCAAGACGATTCTCGTGATCAGCAACGCCCACGTGGATACCGACGGCGTGGAGCGCGGCTACCAGAAGGCCTGCGACCGGATCGCGGCCACCATCGAGCGGCTCAGCGCTCCCCAGCGGGCCCGTATCGGGCATATTGAGCGTCAGGGCGACCCGACGCTGCCGTTCACAGCCAATTTCACCCGGGCCGGGTTCGAGAAGGCCGTGGAGGCCTGCAAGGAGTACATCAAGGCGGGCGACATCTTCCAGGTCGTTCTGTCGCAGCGGCTGGAAGTCGAGACCCCGGCCCAGCCCTTCGACATCTACCGGGCCCTGCGGGTGGTCAACCCTTCGCCTTTCATGTTCTACCTGAAGAGCCCGCAGGTGACCCTGGTGGGCGCGTCACCCGAGATCATGTGCCGGGTGGAGAACGGCATAGTCACCAACCGCCCGCTGGCCGGCACTCGTCGTCGCGGCAAGACGCCCGAGGAAGACCGCGCCCTGGAGGTCGAATTGCTCGCCGACCCCAAGGAACGGGCCGAACACATCATGCTGGTGGATCTTGGCCGGAACGACGTCGGCCGGGTGGCCGAACCCGGCACGGTGGAACTGACCGACGTGATGACCATTGAGCGATACAGCCACGTGATGCACATCAGCAGCAATGTTCGCGGCAAGCTGGCGCCTGGCAAGACGGCCTTCGACGCCCTGCGCGCCGCCCTGCCGGTGGGCACGGTGAGCGGCGCGCCGAAGGTGCGGGCCATGCAGATCATCGACGAGTTCGAGCCCACCCGGCGAGGACCGTATGCCGGAGCCGTGGGCTACGTCGATTTCGCCGGGAACATGGATACCTGTATCGCCCTGCGGACGATGGTCATCATGCCCGGCCTGACTGCCAGTGGAAAGCGGCGGGTCTTCGTCCAGGCCGGCGCAGGATTGGTGGCCGACTCGCAGCCGCACACGGAGTACGAGGAAACCATCAATAAAGCCAATGGGCTGCTGCGGGCGATTGAGGTGGCGGAGAAGGGATTTGAAAGGTGAATGTCTAATGCCCAAATCCTAATGTCTAAAGAATGCGCTGATGACCAAATGTCTAATGGCTAAAACGAACACGCGGAGTGCACTGCAGCTGCCGCACTCCGCGCGGACCTTCAGTCATTAGGGCTTAGTCATTCTTTAGACATTAGTCATTGAGCCGGCGTGACTTCCACGTTCGACGCCACCGACTTGAGATCCTTGAGCACATCCACCGACGCGAAAATCCTGTAGGTCGCGCCGGGCGTGATCGGGGCCGATGCAAGTTGTATGGGGCGATCCTTCCACATCCGCCCCCCGCGACGATGCTCGCCGATCGGGCGGGATTTGCTCTTGCGGGCACGCTCTTTCTTGACCGCCGGATCCTGCATGAACAGCCTCGTGAGCGTTTTGATCCGCGCCGCGGCCCGCGGACGCGAGACGACCTTGACATTAACCCATTGCCCCGGCTTGACTTCCGTTGCCATCGTAAACTCCAGACCTTGCTCTTATCTCTTGGTTGACTCGATTCAGCGCGAGCCTCTTCCGGCACACTGAAAACGCGAGAATATAGCGGGGCAACGCAAAAAATGCCAGACCCAACCGGCAGGCGTGTTGTCTCCCCCCCGAAAGGCGTGCGTTATCGGCCGCACCGAAAAAAGCATCTGGCCGGCCCTCGGGGTTGGATGCCTGTGGCCAATGCCCCCCCCATTCGAACTGGTCAGAAGCCGCAGTCGGAGCCCCGGATTGGGGTCATTTGCCACTGCCTAGAGTCTTCGTAAACCATTGCTATAAAAAGTCATAAGGCTCTCGCCAAATTCCATCTTTCGTCTCGCCAAGGACTTAGTGAAAAAAATCACAAAGCATGTGAAATATTTCACGAAGTGGCACCCAGTTTGCCAGCTAGCATCCAGGTAGGACGTGTTTTTTTGTTCGTCTTTACGCGAAGGAGCGTCAGAGGTCATGAAAGCGCAAATCGCAACGGCTGAGCATGCAACCAGCGGCAAGAACAGGCCGGCTATGCCGGAACAAACGCAAGAAGCGCCGGCCGTGCGGTCGTGTGACCTGGCCGGGAGCAAGAGTGGAGAACGCAGCTGCGAGGGCCAGCTTGCGGTCTCCGAACTGGAGCAGCTTATCGCACGGGCCCAGGCCGCCCAGCGCAAGTATGCCGAGTTCTCCCAGGAGCAGGTGGATGAGGTTTTCCGCAAGGCGGCCATCGCGGCCAACGCGGCCCGGATCGAGTTGGCCAAGCTGGCCGTCGAGGAAACGGGGATGGGCCTGGTCGAGGACAAGGTGATCAAAAATCACTTTGCGGCGGAGTACATCTTCCACAAATACCGCGACGAGCGAACCTGCGGGGTCATCGAGGACGATCGTTCCAGCGGGATTCGCAAGATCGCCGAACCGATAGGGCTGATCGCGGCGGTGATTCCCACCACCAATCCGACGTCTACGGCCATCTTCAAGGCGCTGCTGGCGTTGAAGACCCGCAATGGGATCATCTTCGCCCCCCACCCGCGGGCCAAGCGCTGCACGGTCCGGGCGGCCCAGATCCTGCGGGAGGCGGCGGAAGCGGCCGGAGCACCCGAAGGGCTGATCGGCTGGATCGAGAACCCCACCGTGGAGCTTTCCGGACAGCTTATGCGACATCCGGCCATCGGGCTGATCCTGGCCACGGGCGGGCCGGGGATGGTAAAGGCGGCGTACTCCTCCGGAAAACCGGCCATCGGCGTGGGCGCGGGCAATACGCCGGCGGTCATTGACGAGACGGCGGACCTGAAAATGGCCATCAGCTCCATCCTCATGAGCAAGACTTTCGATAACGGCGTGATCTGCGCGTCCGAGCAGTCGGTGATCGCGGTGGACGCGGTCTATGAGGCGGTGCGCAAAGGGTTCACCGAGCACGGCGCGGTGATCGTCACCGGGAAGGACAAGGAGCGTCTGGGCAAGACGATCATCGTGGATGGCAAGGTAAACGCCAAGGTCGTCGGGCAGTCCGCGGCCACTATCGCGAAGCTGGCGGGAATCGACGTGCCGGCGGACACCAAGGTGCTCATCGCGGAGGTCGAGGAGGTCGGCGTTCAAGAGCCGTTCTCTTATGAGAAGCTCTGCCCGGTGCTGGCGTTGTACCGGGCCAAAGACTTTGAGGCGGCGACCGACCTGGCCGTCCGGCTGGCGGAGTTCGGCGGGATCGGGCACACCTCGGTGTTGTACACCGCTCCGCGCAACCAGGATCGGGAGCGTGTGTTTGGCGAGAAGCTCAAGACCGGGCGTGTGCTGGTGAACATGCCCAGCTCCCAGGGCGCGATCGGCGACATCTACAACTTCCGGCTGGAGCCGTCGCTGACGCTGGGCTGCGGAAGCTGGGGCGGGAACTCGGTCAGCGAGAACGTGGGCATCAAACACCTGATAAACGTTAAGACAGTGGCCGAGCGGCGAGAGAACATGCTGTGGTTCCGCGTGCCGCCGCAGATCTTCTTCAAGTACGGCTGCCTGCCGACCGCCCTGCGGCAGCTCCAGGACCGACGGCGGGCCTTCATCGTGACCGACGGGCCGCTGTTCGAGCTGGGCTACGTGGATAAGGTCACCGACGTGCTCGAAGAGATGGGCATCGAGTGCGAGGTGTTCTACCAGGTGGAGCCGGACCCGTCGCTGTCCACCGTGAACCGCGGGCTGGCCATCATGGACGTGTTCAAGCCGGACGTGATCATCGCCCTGGGCGGCGGGTCTCCCATCGACGCGGCCAAGATCATGTGGCTCATGTACGAGAATCCGAGCGTGAAGTTCGAGGATCTCTCGCTGCGCTTTATGGACATCATGAAGCGTATCTGCACTTTCCCGACGCTGGGCAAGAAGGCGCGGATGGTGGCCATTCCGACCACGTCCGGGACCGGCTCGGAGGTGACGCCCTTCGCGGTGATCACCGACGACCGCGAAGGGATCAAGTATCCGATCGCGGATTACGAACTGACGCCGGACATGGCCATCGTGGATCCGGAGCTGGTCTTGACCATGCCTAAAGGGCTGACCGCGTCTTCCGGCATCGACGCGCTGACCCACGCTCTGGAGGCAGTCGTATCGGTGGTATCCACCGAGTACACGAACGGACTGGCCCTCGAAGCGATCCGGCTTCTGTTCAAGTACCTGCCGGCCTCCTATCTCAACGGCCCGGCCGACCTGAAGGCCCGGGAGAAGGTCCACACAGCCGCAACCATCGCGGGCATGGCCTTCGCGAACGCGTTCCTGGGCGTGTGCCACTCCATGGCTCACAAGCTGGGTTCAGCGTTCCACATTCCGCACGGCGTGGCCAACGGGCTGCTGATCACGCACGTCATTCGCTTCAACGCGACGGACGTGCCGCGAAAGATGGCGACGTTCCCGCAGTATACGCACCCCTACGCCAAGGAGCGCTACGCGCGGGTGGCCGACCATCTCGGACTGGGCGGCGCCACCGAGGACGAGAAGGTCAACCGGCTCATTGCGGCCGTCGAGGAGCTCCGTCGGACGCTGGATATTCCGGCCTCCATCGAGGCGGCCGGCGTGAAGCGCGAGGAGTTCTACGCCAAGGTGGACCAGTTGGCGGAGCTGGCTTTTGACGATCAGTGCACGGGGGCCAACCCACGGTATCCGCTGATTTCGGAGATCAAGGGGTTGTACCTCAAGGCCTTCCACGGCGAGCCAGCTTGAAGCAGGGTTCGGGGTTCAGGGTTCAGGGTTCAGGAAGAAAGGGCGAGAGCAGGATTGAGAGCGGAATCTTAATCCTGCTCTTTCTCCTGCTCTTACTCATAGTCCTAATCTTTATCTTACTCTTTCTCTCAACGACGAAGCGATTAAGAGCAAGAGAAAGATTAGGAGACAGCCCTCGCTTGCGCTTCGGGCTCTGACTCCTCCGCGCTTCGAGCTGGCGCCCCTGCCGCCGTGTCGCCGTGTCTCCTTGTCACCCCCTCACCTTCTCTCCGTCTCTCCCACTCTCCATCTCTCATACTCTCACACTCTCCATCTCTCACACTTTCGCTCGCCCTATCTCTCCCCCACCCCCTCAATCCCCTTGTCTCCTTGTCGCCATACCCCTGCGCATTGTTTCCACGCGCGCCCGCCCTCGCTTGCGCTTCGGGCTCTGGTCAGCTAGCCGGCCGGGCGAGCCGGTGGAGCACCACGAAATACTTCTGGGCCTCCATCATGTCCCGGGCGACGCACTGGAAGGTATCCGCGGCCAGGCGCTCCACGCCGGGGACGCACGCACAAATGTTGAGGCCCTCCCAGTGGCGGAAACGCACGGTGAGCGTCACGGGCAGCCGGGGCTTGAGCGGCTCGATCTGCGAGGCCCGGACGGTGGCGCTGCGGGCGGCAGCTTCGATGTCCTCGCGGACCTTGGCAATCGGCCGCATGCGCGCGGCGTTGAAGGCCAGCCCGGTCTTGGTGGCGACGAACTCGAAGCCGGCGGGCAACTCCCTGTCGAGCTGGGCTTTGAGCCGCTCGTCGCCGGTAACCAGGGCCACGGGGACGTCGAAGTGGCCGGCGAAGGCGGCGGCCCAGGCGGATTCGCCGATGGGCTCGCCATTCAGGCGGAAGTCGAGCACGTTGCCCGACCACGTATGGGCCAGCGTGCCGTCAACGGTATGGGCGCGGGGGTGATAGCCGATGAGGAAGACGGCGTTGAAGGTGGTATCGACGCCCTCCACCATGCTGTTGAGCGGGCCCCATCCGCTGATGAGTTCGGCGGCCGGATGGAGGCGGTCCAGCGGGATGTTGTTGGCGCCGTCGTGGGCGTCTTTCACCACGATCCGCTGGGCGCCGGCGGCCAGCGCGCCGCGCACGGCGGCGTTGACCTCCTCGACCATCCATTCGCATGCCTGCTGATATCGTGCCCCTTCCGGGTCGGCGTGCAACTTGCCCATTACGCCGCCGATGCCTTCGATGTCGGCTGAGATGAAGATGTTCACGTTTGATTCCCTTTCAGCGAGTTCAACAATATCTCTTGAATTCCTCGACCGTCATGCGTGCTTGACGTAAAACAGAGGCCAGCGTTCCACGACGCAGCTCAGAGAAATGCATCGGAACGTTGACAGTCAATGTCCCCTCACGCCACTGTGCATGACTATCCCTTTACCGTATGAGCACAAAGCCGGCACGGACCAGTGCAGCGGCAACCTGCTTGGGGCGTAGCTGCGGAAGTTCAGGCATGGACCTTCACCGCCAAATCCACCCGGAGCCGGAATACCGAGACGACATTCTGTGCATCGGTTCGTCGTGGATCCTCCGATTCAGGAACAGGCCGCAGATAGGGGAGGTTGGATTCGAAGCATGACTCCAGGTAGCCGGCGACTGCCTCCCGCAGCATGTTCTTGGCTTCGGTTTCGGTCTTGCCCTGCGAAGCAACGGCCAGTTCGGGGCAAAGCGAATAAAAACCATCCCCCTCGCGAACGATGAGGCCAGTAAAGACAAGTGCGTCACGATTCATTTTGCATCTCTTTTCGGATCCCATCGCTCCGAAGGCTGCCGGAACACCTGGTACAGGTAGTATAGCCCCGGCTCCGGTTCTGTCCGGCCGAAATGCTCACCGGGCCGCCCATCAACGTGAGCCGGTGATCCGCTCGGGCGACGCGCTTGCCGCGAAAGCCAATGAAGATCGGCGACATCGATTCGCTGCTCCGGGCGGACATAGGGTAAGATTATGGACCGGCGCCCATGCAGTCAATGCTGCATGGGTCGTGGACAAATCAAGGTCTTTGCACAGAAGGATGAATGGATGGAATACCGAGCGAAGATGATTGCGGTCCTGCTGCTTTCGGCGGCGGTGGCGAATGGCACGGAAAGCACAACGCAGCCGGCCGGAGTCGGCGCGATCAGCCCGTCGGCGGCGGTCCAGGACGAGAAGACCGGCATGCTCTGGTACGACGCGAAGCTGCTGACCATCGAAGGCAAGGGCTGGGCAGAGACGGAGGAGTTTTATGACCGCCTGCCGCCCCACGCCCAGGGGAAAGTGCCGGAGCACGTGTGGAACCTGAGCAAACGCAGCGCCGGCCTGGCCGTGCGCTTCATAACCAATTCACCCCGGATCCGTGCGCGCTGGAAAGTGGGCTCGAACCTGGCCATGCCGCACATGCCGGCCACCGGCGTCAGCGGACTGGACCTGTACGTTCGCTGGCGGGGAAAATGGCGGTGGGCCGGAATGGGCAAGCCCACTTCCGAGAACAACGAGGCCATGCTGGTGGATTCGGCCGCGGACGGGCGGCACGAATATCTGCTGTATCTACCCTTATACAACAAGACGCTGTCTCTGCAGATCGGGATCCCGTCCGGTTACGTGCTGACCAATCCCGGCCCCCGAGCGGCCAAGCCGATCTGCGTTTACGGCACGTCGATCGTGCAAGGCGGATGCGCCTCCCGGCCGGGGCTGGCCCACGTGGCCATCCTGGGGCGCAAGCTGGACATGCCCACGATCAACCTGGGGTTCTCCGGCAGTGGGAAGATGGAGCCGGAAATGGCCAAACTTCTCGCCGAGCTGGACGTCTCGGCGTATGTGCTCGATTGCCTGCCGAACATGACTGTCGAGATGGTCCGGGAGCGTTTCGAGCCGTTCGTGCAGACCTTGCGCCAGGCCCGGCCGGAAACCCCCATCGTGCTGGTCGAACATGTGCCTCACGGGGGCGAAGCGTTCCTGCCCGGCCGGCGAACCAACGTGGAGCGGATGAACCGGACCCTTCGGCTGATCCATCGCGATCTTCAGGCCAAAGGGGTCACGGGCCTGAGCTACGTGCCGTATGACCAGCTCCTGGGCACCGACGGCGAAGGGACCGTGGACGGCGTTCATCCGAACGACATCGGATTTCTGCGGTTTGCCGACGCGATGGAGCCGACCCTGCGGCAAGTTGTCGGGGCCGGTGGTTGACGGCTGTGGCAATTCTTTGTGGCGGGGTGGCGCGAGGTCCTGGAGGGTGTGCATCTTGCACGCCTTTGAGGCGAACAGGATGCCCACCCCCTGATGCGCCCGGCCGCTTCACCATAATCCTTTGCCGAACCCGTGGTTGACCCTGTTGGCGCGGCGGGCTTAAAGTATGGATTCGTGGAACAGGGAATCGGTTTGAAGCATCAGCATTTGGGAAGTTGGTCATGAAGCGCATTATGCAGGAAACATCCGGGGACGGTGCATTCCAAGGCGGGCAGCCCACGCGTCGCGAATTGCTCCGCGCGGGCGCGGCGGGTGCGGTTGGGCTGGCTCTGGCCGGGGGATCGCAGGTTGAGGCGTCGAAGGTCGCCGGAACCGTGAGCGGCCCCGGCACATGGCAGCGCCCGAACGCCCAATCGGTCATTCTGGTCTTCCTGGAAGGCGGCTTGAGCCAGGTGGATTCGTTTGATCCCAAACCCGAGGCGCCCCGCGAGATTCGGGGGGAATTCGGGGCCATCCGCACGAGCGCGGACGGCATTCGGATCTGCGAGTTGTGGCCGGAGGTGGCGCGGGTTGCCCATCGCATGGCCTTTATCCGCTCGATGAGCCATGCCGAGTCCGCCCACGAGCGCGGGTTGAAGCAAATGCTCGACGGCCTCATGGCTATCACCGGAACGGCGGTGGACGATGGCAGCTTCGCGTTGAGGGGCCTGCCACTGTCGGAGGGCATTTCACGGACGGCAGGCTGTTCAAGGGCGGTTCGCGCCAGCGCGGGCATCAAGCCGGAGCCAGCGTCGATCCGCGACACGTACGGCCGGACCCCGTTCGGACAGCGGATGCTGCTGGCCCGCCGGCTGGTGGAGGCCGGGCGGCCCTTCGTGGCCGTTCGCCATGGCGGATGGGATATGCACGCGGATGTCCATGCGGGCATGCGGGCGGCCGTTCCGGCCGTCGATCGGGCCGTGGCCGCGTTGATCCGCGACCTGGCACAACGCGGTTTGCTGGATAGCACGCTGGTCATGATCAGCACGGAGTTCGGCCGGAGCCCCCGGCTCAACCGCGATGGCGGCCGGGACCATTGGCCGAAGGCATTCAGCATAGCTCTGGCCGGCGGCGGCATCCGTGGCGGCGAGGTAATCGGGGCGTCGAGTGCGGACGGGATGGAACCCAGGGACACGCCGGTCAGCCCGGCGGACCTGGTGGCCAGCGTGTGCAAACGGCTGGGGATTGAAGACACGACCACCCTCGGCATCGCTCACAACGGAAGGCCGATTGCGGGATTGGCGTGAAGACGTGGGCGTGTGAAAGTGTGAAGGTGTGAAAGTGTGAAAGCGGGAAAGTGAGAATGTAGGAATGTGCCAAAGTGTGGGCTCTTGAGCGGTGTCGGGACGATTCGAAAGTTCCGCACGGCTCAAGAGCCGTGGCACACACAACATGGCGGTGCGACGGATAGTGAATTGCGAGACGGTGTGCCACGATCCACCCCCCTTCGACAGCCGTGACCCGCCCCTCCGGAAAGTGAACAAGGCAAGCCTTGTCTCTCACAGTCCCTCCCGGCCGGCTATCGTCCCGCCCGGCAGGCTACTGTCCCGCCCGGCCGGCTGATGTTCTTGCCCGGATGCGCTCCCGCACATCCAGCCGCCATTCGCTGATTCGCTCGCGCAGGCGTTCCTGAAGGGGTTCCAGGTCGATACTCTCGTCCAGATCGGCCAGCAGAGGCAGCTCACGGCCGAGAACTTTCGCGGTAATGACCGGCGGGCCTCCCTGGCCGGCGGAGTTGAGAATGCGCAGACGCCGGCCATCGCTCAACAGCCGGGCGCTCATCTGGGTAAATTCGACAGACTCCGGCAAGAGCCTTTCCGGCAGGGACAGGCCGGCCTTCTCCTTGATCAGTTCGAGCAACAGCGTGCGATCGACAGTGGCCGGGCCGTGACGCGGCGGGAGCACCTGGATGGCGGCGTCGGCCGCCACGAGGCGGTTATCGCGTATTTCAAGGTTGTGCACGTGCACGAACAGCCGGCCCCGGATGCCGCCCTTTCCCAGCACTTGCCGGATGAACGAGTTGGCGTCCGCGCCCAGCCATTCGCCACTGAAGGCGAGATGTTCGAGCCCGTTGCCGGTCAGCCGGGCATCGCGCACCGTGAGGCGGGCCTCACCCCCCAGGTCCTCCAGTCCCAGACCGGCCAGCAGCGATCCGGGCTGCAACTGGCGCAGCTCGCCGCGAAAAGCCAGGCGTTCCAGATCCTGTTCAAACAGGAGGATCTCATCGATGGTCAGGTCGATGACGGCCGGGACGGGCCCCCAGGGGAGGCGCCTGGTCAGTTCCTCCAGGTGCACGCTGGCCGCCGAGCCACTGAGCCGCACCCGGTCGCCGAACGGCTCCTGGTGCACTGTGATTCGCCCGGTGAACGAACCCTGGGTCACCGTGCCGCCCAGCAGTTCATCGAGCCCCAGGGCCTGGAGGGGCAAAGTCGGCACCACGAGCGTGACCTCGGGGATGAATTCATCCTCGTGCGGGTCGATGCGGGCGAGAATCTGAATGGGCTCGCGGACCGGGGTGCCATTGAGTTTGCGGCAGGTCAGAGTGGCATCGCCGCGGCCCTGGTCGTCATAGAGAATCGAGCCATCCACGTCCTCGGCCAGCAGGCGGAAATCCTTCCGGGGCCAGATGATGCTCGCCTCGCTGAGGCGTATTTCGTCGATGTTCATGTCCCGGTAGTTGTGGGCCAGGCCCTCGCGGATGACCCGCAAGTAGTCTTCTTTCCGCCAGGCCTCCGAGCCGATGGAGAGTACCGGAGATTCGATGGAAACAAGTGCGGCGGTGCCGTTGGCCGCACCGGCCGTATCCCAGACCGCCCTGCGGCAGTGAAAGATGCGCTCGCGACGGTCCGGCAGCCAGACCTGCACCTGGGACAATTCCTGGCTGGTAAATTCGAGGGGGCGAATCCGGCCGATGTCGGTTGGGAGATTGAAAAAACGCGTCAGTCGCTCCTCCGTGCGCCGGCGGTACAGCTCGCTGCGGTGATAGGCGCCGTACCCAAGGGTGGCGCCCAGGCTGACCGCCACGGCGATGAAAACGAGAAGAGCGATGAGGACACGTCGTTTTCTCATGCCGGTACTGTAATCGGGGGGAGGCTGGGGAAACAACGGCAAGAGGATGCGGGGGCGTCCGACCTCAACCCGCCATGCCGTCCAGGCTGGTCTGTATCCCGCCGTCCTTGAGCTGTACGGGGGTGCCTGCTCGGTTAGAATATCCCCGATGTCCACGCATGGCTTTTTTCATATTTCCCTGGCCGCCAAGTGCCGGCTGTTGTTCGGTCTGGCCGTGGCCCTGATCATTGGATCGGCCCTTTTTATCCCCTGGCGAATCCTGGAGAAGCTGGTCCGCGTCCACGACATGGATCGTGCCCGGTGGGCCGCCCAGGTGGCCCGGGCCTGGATCGATCCGTCCAACCCCGACTGGGGGCTGCAACAGGCGCTGCTCGACCAATACTGGCGGGACAACGTCAGCGAAGACTTTAAGGCTGCACAGCCACGGCTGGTACCCCTGCCGGCCAGTGGAACTCTGGGGCAGGTCCGCCCGGTGATTCCAAGACCACTGCAAGCCCCCCTCTCCTGGTCGACCAGGACGATTGGCTTCATGGTTCTGCACACGCCGACGGGCGAAACCGAGTGGCTCATCCCGGTGTCCTGGCACCTGATGCCCAAGAAGGTCCAGGATCGGATCGAGACGCTGGCCATTCGCACCGTCCGCTTCGGAAACCCGTTCCTGGACAAGACTCAGCGCCAGGCCGCGGCGGAGTTCCTGGCCGATGAGCGGTTGCAGGGTTTCAAGGGCCCAGTCGACGAACGGGCGGACGGGGCCACCGTTCATCGCTACCTGCTGCCCATCCGCAGTCTGGACGCCCGGACTCGCCGGCAGGTCCTGATCGGCATGATCGACGTGAAGCTGCCCACGCCCGAGACCGACCAGGGGGTTCTGGTGGCCCGGCTGGTGATCGGCCTGGCCGGCGGGCTGGCCGGTTTTCTGGCCATCCTGGTGTTCTATCTCATCACTCAGAAACTGATCCTGGCCCCCGTCCGGGATCTCAAGACGCTGGTCGAGCAGGTGGCCAACGGCGATCTCACCGCGCGTTCGCACATCGATACGGGCGATGAGTTCGCGGAGCTCTCCGTGGCCTTCAATGACATGCTCGAACGCCTCGAACGGGCGCGGGCCGAGCTGGAGAAGATCAACCGGTCGCTGGACGCGCGGCTGGGCGAATTGGCCGAGACCAACGTGGCCCTGTACGAATCCAACCGGCTCAAGAGCGAATTTCTGGCCAACGTCAGCCACGAGTTGCGCACCCCGCTGACCTCCATCATCGGGTTCGCCGACCTGATGCGCGACGCAGCCCAGGACGATCATCCGCTGGACAAGAGCCGCATCGCCCGCTACGCGCACAACATTCTCACCAGCGGGCGGATGCTGCTGGATATCATCAACGACCTGCTCGACCTGGCCAAGATCGAGGCCGGACGGGTGGACCTGCACCGGACCACCTTCTCGCTGCGCGACCTGTGTGAAGCGTTGGGCGATTTTCTCCGGCCCATGGTGGACAAGAAGGCTCAGACCCTCACCATCGAGCTTGACGACGAATTACCGCTGATGAGTTCAGACGCAGGCAAAATCCGCCAGGTGCTCTACAATCTGCTGAGCAACGCCAACAAGTACACGCCGGATGGCGGAGCGATCCGGCTGGAGGCGCGCCGCATGGCGGAAGACCGCATCCGGCTGGTCATCGAAGACAACGGGCCGGGGATCGCACCGGAGGACCAGGAACGGATTTTCGAGAAATTCCGCCAGCTCGATTCGTCGGTGACCCGCGAGCACAGCGGCACCGGGCTGGGGCTGGCGATCAGCCGGGAGCTGTGCACGATGCTGGGCGGAACGATCCGCCTGGAGAGCGAGGTGGGACAGGGCGCCCGCTTTATCGTGGAGTTGCCCATCGAGGCCCCGGAAAACAGCCATCGTCCACTGCCGTCGCTCTCGTGAACCGGAGAGAACCCGTCACGCCGGTGACGGCGCAGCGCGAGGGAGCATTCGGATGAGTAAACTCGGCCTGATCGTGGTCATCATGGTGGCCATTGTTCTGATTGTCCTGGTGGTGCTGCAATTCACCGCTGCGCCGCCGAGCCCGCCATCGCCTCCTCCCACCAACGGCATGGCCGCGCCGGACGCGAGTTCAGTTATGCTGGATGGACGGAAATGGCGGCTTGCCGATCAGCGCGGCAAGGTCGTGCTCCTGGATTTCTGGGCCACCTGGTGCCCGCCGTGTGTGGCCTCCATACCCGAGCTCAAAAAGATCCACGACACCTTCAAAGACCACCCCGACTTCCTGCTGGTAGGCGTATCCGGAGACGAGGAAAAGTCGGCCCTGGAGTCTTTCATCCAGAAACGGGAGATTCCCTGGCTGCAGCTTTTCGATATGGCCGGCGACTACGAGATGAGTCGCAAATTCGACGTTACCCTGATTCCCACCACGTTCCTGATCGACCGCCAGGGCAACATCGCGGCGAAAAACCTGCCCACCGAACAGTTGATCAAGGAGATTGAACGGCTGCTGAAAGCGCCGGCGTGAGCCACAGATCCCCTGCCCCCGGAGCGGCCAATGCAACCCCCGCAGGCAGGCCGGCGAGGGATACCGCTCTGCCCGGGGGATGGCAACGGGGCCGGTGGCTTGAAATCCCAGGTGACATCCGAACACTGGATCAGGCCCGCATCCTCCCGGAGCGCCGGCAGGAGCCTGGGCGCCGTACCTGACACCCGCGAACAGGAGCGAGCGACGAACGCGACAAAAAGGAGAGAGCACCATGGCGCGAAAGATTCGACTGCCCGGCCACCTTCTCACTGCTGACCTCTTGCTTCTCACCTTGCCGCTGCTCCTGAGCGCCGGCGCAAAGGCCGCCGACCTGCCGAGACCGCCGATCGAGGGCCTTCCCTTCCAGATCACAGCCTTCGACGCCCGTGACGTCGTGGCAGGACATCCGCGCGTCTTCTTCTCGCCGGAAGAAATCGAGCGTGCCCGGAAACACATCCAGGAAGATGCCGGCAGCAGGAAGGTTTTTGAGAAACTGATCGCCGACGCGGACCAGCAGCTCGAAGTGTCCCTCCAGCCCCTGGACGAGAGCTGGTGGGAAGCGAACCGGACCCGGCCCTGGGAAGAGACCTACCCACAGATTTTTCAGCACACCATGCGCGAGCCGGCCGTGTACGCTGTGGCCGCGAGCACGCTGGCAACGGCCTGGCTGCTCACCGATCGGGCGGAATATGAAGAGCAGGCCGGTAAGCTGCTGCTGCACCTGACCTCCTATCAGTTCAAGGCCGAGCACTACGACGTGGGCATGAACTACGCCATCTGGCTGCTGCACGCGCTGCGGGCGTATGACGCGCTGTTGCCGGAGCTTTCGACCGCGAAGCGCGAGCGCATCGACGCGATGTTCACCCGCGGCGCATGGGCGGTGGCCAACAACGACATCTACTGGATCAAAAACAACATCGGCGGCGGACTCAACAACCACCTGGCGTGGCACAAGATGATACTCGGGCTGCTGGGCCTGTTTTATGACCGGCCGGAGATGGTCGAGTTCTGCCTGCACGGCCCGCGGGGGCTGGCGCCGCTGCTGGAGGATGGCCTGCTCGATGACGGGCTGTGGATCGAGAGCAGCCTTGGTTACCACTTCACCGGGATCGTGCCCATGGTTCTGTTCGCCGACAGTCAGAGGCGGATGGACCGGTCACCCACGCTGTTTGACCTGACCCTCGCCAACGGCCGCACGCTCAAGCAGCCGCTCGACGCCATGTTCAATGTACTGGCGCCGGACGGGCTCATCCCGCCCATCGGCGATGCCTACGGCGGGCGAAACAGGCTGTGGGACAATTCCATCTACGAGTACGGGTGGTGCGCGTGGGGCGACCCCAAATACGCATGGCTGCTGTCCAAGGCCAGGAGCCGTTCCGTCCAGTCGCTGTTCTCTCCACCCCTTCCGAAGGAGGTGACCGCCCCGCCGGTGCGTTCCATCCTGTTGCCGGAGCATGGCTACGTCTTCCTGCGTTCGCATGAGGATGACGCCTACTGGGACAACCCCCAGGCGCGGTGCGCGTTTCTCACCTACGATCGCAGCCACGTCCATTCCAATGCCGACAAGCTGAGCCTGATGCTCTTCGGGCAGAATCGGATGCTGGTGTCGGACGTCGAGGGCAAGGCCACCGTGCCGCATGCCTTCAGCAGCAGAATCCAGCGCGAACTCAACCGCGGCGGCCTGAGCCAGAACACGGTCATGATCGACGGTCGGGATCAGCGCAGCGAGGGGCGGATGCTGCGTCTGGTCGAATATCGCGACACCCCTGCCGAAAAACGTGCCACCGCCGCTGACGAGGAAGGATTGCTCTATCCCGGAGTGCGGCAGATGCGCACCATCTGCATGACCCCGGAGTACGTGCTGGATGTCTTTCAAGTGAATTGCACGGCCGGGCCGGGCACTGCGCCTACCGAGCGGGAGCGACAGATCGACTGGATCGTCCACATCATGGACGAGAAGGCCGGCGCCCCGCCGGAGCACAACCCGGCCCTGAACACATTGAAGCCTTTTGAGCTGCCCCAGACGGGCGCGTGGCCGTGGCTGAAAGACGCAAAGGCCACGGAAAACGGTCTAGGCAGTCTCCTCGTGGATGGGCGGATCGCCTTCGACTGGCGTGGCGAGGGGGCCCGGCTGCGCCTGCAGATGCTTGATCCCGGTGCGGAGCGGGTGATCGTCTGTGGGTATCCGGCCACGGATGAGCCCGGCGCAGGGACGATCCCGATGCTGATCGTCCGGCGGCGCGGCCCGTCGGCCGTATTCGCGGCCATCTGGCTGGTCGGCAATGAGGTGAAGCAGGCCCGCCTGACGTCCCTGCCGGGCCGCCCCGGACAGTTGTTGTACGAGGTGCAGGTCGATGGGCGCACACGGCGACACCTGGTACCGGTTCTGCATTAAGTACCGGTTCTGCATTAAAACCAGGTACGCCACGCGCTCCCTCAACTGCGCCTGGCATGTAACCGCGTTTCGGGAGATCAATTGAACCACCCCGAGGCGCAGTTAAATCGCCCCGTAGGGGCGAAGCGAGAGTAGCCACGGGTGGAGCGAAGCGGAACCCGTGGTTGGCGTGCCTCTCCAAATCTTCTGCCGCCCCGGCAGGGGCGGCGTGAACTCTTCACGAGAGATTCACCCCAATCCAGTCGGTCCAAGAGTCTTGTGCTTCGACCCATGAGGCGGGCAGGATGCCCGCCCCCCCTGATGGGCCCGGCCGCTTCACCATAATCCTTTGCTGGATCCTGGTCGCCTCCACACTTAATCAGAGCCCTTGCATTTCATCCTCGTCTACCGTCTACTGGTAACTTTGCCGCCGGCGATTTCGCCGGCCGCGGGAATATCATACAGAGCGGTTCGGCCGGCCAGGCCCCGACTCGAGCAGGAGGTCAACCATGTCAGATCGAGACAGCGGCAACAGAGTAGGACGCCGATCGTTCATTGCCGGGGCAGCCGCCGCCGGTATAACCATCGTGAAGCCCTCGCTGGTACGCGGCACGCAGGCCAATTCGACGGTCGACCTCGGGCTCATCGGCTGCGGCGGACGCGGCAACTGGATCATTCCCTTGTTCCAGGATACCAAGAACGGCCATTACCGGTTCGTCGCCTGCTGCGACTACTACCAGGACCACGTGGACAGAACCGGCGACAAGCTGGGCATACCGGCCAGCCGCCGCTACACCACCCTCTCGGGCTACAAGCGGCTGATCGACAGCAAGCTCGACGCGGTGGTCATTGAGACCCCGCCCTATTTCCATCCGGAGCAAGCGGCCGCCACGGTGGATGCGGGCAAGCACGTGTACCTGGCCAAGCCCATCGCCGTGGATGTGCCCGGCTGCAAGTCGATCGACGCCTCGGGCCGGAAAGCCACGGAAATGAAGCTGGTGTTCCTGGTCGACTTCCAGACCCGGGCCGACAAACACTACCAGGAGGCCGTCCGGCGGGTTCACGAAGGCGACATCGGCCGGCTGGTCTGCGGCGAAGCCCGCTACCCGTGGGGCGTCGGGAACTTCCCCGGCCCGGCCACGCCGGAGGATCGTCTGCGCCGCTGGTACTGCTACAAGGCCCTCTCCGGCGATTTCATCATCGAGCAGAACATCCACACCCTGGACGTGGCCACCTGGTTCATCAACGCCGACCCGATCCAGGCCGTCGGCATCGGCGGCAGCAAGCGACTGCGCAGCTACGGCGATATCTGGGACCATTTCGCGGTCATCTTCACCTTCCCCAGCAAGGAAGGCAGCCCGTTCGTGCTGTCCTACAGCGGCAACCAGGCCACGCCCGGCGCGCCCAACGAGATCCCCTGCCGGATCTACGGTTCGCGCGCCACGGTGGACACGGATTACTACACCCACGTGTGGATCCATGGTGATCCCAAGTCCGGCAAGCCCTACGACAGCGGCGTCTTCAAGGACCTCTACAGCACCGGCACGGCCAACAACATCCGCACTTTCTACCAGTCCATCATGGAGGGCAACTACTCGAACCCGACCGTGGCCCCGTCGGTCCGGAGCAACCTCACCTGCGTCATGGGGCGGGACGCCGCCTATCGCGGCAAGCCCATCACCTGGGATGAGCTGATGAAGTCGGATGAGCGGCTGGAACTGGATCTCACGGGCCTGAAGGCCTGATTGCCCGTTCTGAGGAGACCACCACTTGCGTAAGGTGATGCTTTCAAGTGTCTGCGCCCTCTTTTCCCTGGTTTTCGGAGGATGCATCGATCTGGGGGGTGCTGCGGATCTGCTGCCCGTCGGAACCCCCTTCGTGGTTCGCGGAACCATGACCGTCGGCGGCAACGAGACCTGCCTGCGATGGCAGGCGGACAATGGCGTAACCTACTACCTGTACCAGGATGCGCTCCTGGACAACACCGTTTTCGACCGGATCACCACGCCGGGGGTCACATCACGGCTGGTGGTGGCCACGCGCAGCGATCTGCCGGCCCCCTGCACGGTCGACCGGGTCGTGCAGGTCCAGGAGGCGCTGGAGATCGTTGAATAGCCGCACGGAGACTGCTCATGCGGACACAGGCTGCCTGTCGCGCGGTCGGTCCGATCTGCCTGTTGCTTACAGCGGCAGGCGGCTGCGGGCCGATGGACCTTCTGGGCCTCACGGATGACGGCGGCGCCGTGTTCATCCTGGACGTGGAGCGGCTCGCTTCGCCGACCGTTACCGAGCCGGGGCTGTACCGGCCGGAGTTCGTATTCCCCATCGACCCCAACGATCCTTCATCCCCGCGAGCGGCGGGCTTTTTCCTTGAAATCGCCGCTGACGCCCCCGAGCGGCTGGAGATGCGCGCGCTGGGTGGGCCGGGGGTTGCGCCCACGCCGTTGAAGCGCATTTCCCCGCTGGCCGGCGAAGCGCTGGCGTCTCCGACCGGCTGGGACTTGCCGGAGGAGGCCCGCACTCTGCTGCTGGACGGCGTGGGCGTGTTCTGGCTCGATGCCCCTCCGCGCCGAGGGCGCGTGCTCTATCAGCGCGTCGGCGTGGTCCTGCCGGACACGTGGAGCGGCGCGAGCATCACCCTGGACGTCTGCATCGCCCCGTCCCCCACCGGCGCGGTGATGCCGGGGGCCCATATCGAGCTGGCGCGCGATTTCTTCTACATGGCGGCCATCGGGGACTCGGTCATGTGGGGCAACGGCCTGCGCGAGCCGGATAAGTTCTCGCGCCGGGTCGCGGCGGAAATCGAGCGGCGCACCGGCCGGCGCGTCGTCCTCCAGGTGCACGCGATCTCTGGTGTGCGGATCGTGCCCTCTCCCGAGGATGTGATCTGCCGGGTGCGCTGCAACGGCGAGGTGCAGACCGCCACCACCTCCGTCACCGCCCAGGTGGACCTGCTGGAGGCCCCCGAACGGCTGGAACTGGTGCTGATGGACGGTTGCATCAATGACGTCGGGTTGCTGCGGATTCTGAACACCGATACCCAGCCCGAGGCGCTCGCCGAATTAACGCATCAGTTCTGCCACGACGAGATGCTCAAACTGCTGGACAAGACGCGTCTGGCCGCGCCCGCCGCAAAGATCGTCGTCACCGGCTATTACGACATCGTCAGCCTGGAATCGAGACTGCCCGAACTGGCCCAGTACATCCTGGCGAGCGGAGTGGACGATGACCCGAGCGGGCTGGGCGCGGCCCCGGAGATCGCCGAGCAGACGCGCCTCTTCCGGGAGATCGCCCATGCGTCGCTGTCGGCGGCCGTGGAGGAAACCAACGCCGCGGCCGCGGAACCGGCGCGCATCGCTTTCGTGGATCCTGGTTTCGGCCCCCAAAACGCTCTTTTCGCCTCGGAAACCCTGCTCTGGGGTCTGACCGCCGATCGCATTCAGCAGGCGGCGGCCAACGAAGGGTTGACCCTCTTCCCGGAAGACCCGCTGGCCGACCTGCGGGCCACCGGATGCTTCAACAACCGGCTGGTGAACCCCCTCGGGTGCCTCTACGCTTCGGTGGGCCATCCGAATCCGGCCGGCGCGAAACGCTACGCCGAGGCCATCATCCCGGTCCTGGAACAGTTCGGCGTCATCCCGGCCGCGGAGCTCCCGTAGCGCCACAACTCCGCGGCTTACCGATAGCGGTGGAACCCGCTGGCCTCTTTCAGACGCTCCAGCATCTCGAACACGATCGGGCAGGTTTCGGCACGCTCGATAATCGCGATCATGCGCGAGGCGATGTTTCCCCCGATATAGGGATAACCCCGGCAGGCCTCCGGACGGTCTTCATAGATGCCGCATCGGTTGCCTTCGAGAAACACGCAGGGCGCCCGCAGTGCCGGCTCGTCGTCGTCAAGCGGGTCCATGTGCTGTTCCCGGAAACTCGAAACGGGCAGATTCAGGCGGGCGGCCAGCCGTTCGACCTCGGCCTCGTCCACGGGTACGTGGCAGCTCCGGCAGCAGGCCCCGCAGGTGGTACAGTCCATCTGGGCTTCGGCCTCACGGCCAAATTGTGCCGCCAGGCGATCGATCTCCCGCGTTCGACGCAGGGACTGGCGTTTGAGAAAGGAACGGAAGCGCCAGTTCTCCTCTTTCCGTTCGGCGGCCAGACGAGCAACCGTGTGGGGATCCTTCTCCATGGAAGACATCCTCGGGACTGGAACCACGCCCCTGCGTCCAACGGTCACCGCCGGCTTCATCCCGCGGCCACGCCAGCCGGACGGGTGGCCAACTGGCCCTTCAGGACCTGCAGGGCCTCGCGCAACTGGCGGTCAATAACGACCTCCACCCTCGACGGCGCGCTTGCCGGGGCCGTGGCGGCGCCGGGGGCAAGTCGCGTGGTCGGAGCGGGTTGGGTCGTCCCGGCCGGCTGCGAGGCGGCGGCCGGCTCGGTGGTCACCACATGCGGGCGGCTCTCCGGCGCATGCTTGGTGGAATACACGGCAATGTGCGACTCGATCATCTCCGTTCGTTCCTGCGCCGTCAGGCTCACCCTGCGATCGGGAGCCACCCCCCTGCCGTGGATTCGCTCTCCGTTGGGCAGATAGTAATAGGCCGTGGTGAGCTTCACCGCCCCGCGGTTATCCTTGAGTTCCTTCATCTCCTGAACGCTGCCCTTGCCGAAGGTCTGTTCGCCGATCAAAACGGCCCGGCCGTGATCGCGCAGGGCGCCCGACAGGATCTCCGAGGCGCTCGCCGAGCCCCCGTTTACCAAGACCACCAGCGGAATGTTCGGGTACAGATTCTTGCCGCTGGCGTGGTAAACGGATTGGCTGTTCCGCCCCCGGGTGGTGACGATCACTCCGCTGGGGATGAAGCGGCTCGCGATATCCACCACCACGTCCAGCAGCCCGCCGGGGTTGTCGCGGAGATCGATGATCAGCCCGCGGATGCGCTCCTTGGCCAGCAACTCGCGCAGGACCTCGTCGAGTTGCTCGCCGGTGAATTTCTCAAAGCTCGAGATGCGCACGTAGCCGATCCGATCCTCGGGGTCGATCAGGTAATCCCACTCCCAATCCGACGACCGGGCCCAGCCGCGGACGGTTCGCACGGTGATCAACCCACGGGTCACGGTCACGTCGAAGGGCTCTTCGCGATCCTGGCGGCTGATGGTCAAGGTCACGCTGGTGCCGGGTTTGCCCTGGATCAGTTCGACGGCGTCAGTCACCTTCATGTTCGCGGCAGGCTTGCCATCGATCTTGAGAATGCGATCGCCGGCGCGCAGCCCGGCCTTGTAAGCGGGCGCACCCTCAATGGGAGCAACGATCTGCAACCCCATTCCGGCGATTTCCCCCACCTCGATCCCGATGCCGACGAACTGCCCTTCGGTCACTTTCTGGAACTGGCGATATTCGTCCGCGTCGAAGTACTGGCTGTAGGGGTCCAGACGCCCCAGCATGCCGTCAATGGCCCCGTGGAGCAGCACCTCAGACTTGGGCTCTTCGACGTAGTTCTTGCGGACCTGGAACAGCACATCCAGCAAGGGGCTGAAGTCCTTGTAGAGCGTGTCCCGCCGGATGAGCGTTTCGGGAACCTTCCAGAGCAGAACAGCGATCACGGCCAGAACCATGATCCAGACGATATTGCGCTTCGGCATGGGTCGAATCCGTTACTTCCTTGGAGCCCGGGTGGGCGGCAAACAGGTTATTGTCCAAGGCCGGTCCTGTGGTGTCAAACCGGCGCGCTCCAATCCGGCACACATTAAATTCATTAAACCCCTGTTGCATCACGGTTTGACGTGATTGTCAGGCGGGCTGCCGGCCGGTACACTCGCCGCCATGAAGTTGCCCAAGCTGCCGCATAGCATGAAGTCCCGGGCTCGCGATCGGTTTGAAGCCTGGGCCATCACCTACGACCGGTCGTTGCTGAACCGTTTCCTATTCCTGCCCTCCTATCAGATCTTCCTGGAGGAGTTATATGCCTGGCGCGGCGAGAGCGGAGAGCCCTTTGAACTGCTCGACGTCGGCTGCGGGACGGGAACCTTTGACCTCATGCTGGCGGCATCACCCCTGAAGGCCCGGATTGTGGGCCTGGATTACGCCCCCTCGATGTGCAAGGTGGCCAGGCGCAAGGCCGAACAGACCAGGGTGGGCGGCCGGCTGAGCTATGTCGCCGCCGACAGCGAGCATCTGCCCTTTGCCGACGCCTCCTTCGATGCGGTGACCTGCAGCAACTCGTTCCACCACTATCCTCACCAGCAGAACGTGGTGATGGAAATGCGGCGGGTTCTCCGGCCGGGCGGACGCCTCCTGCTCATCGACGGCTTCCGTGACAACATCGTCGGCTGGATGACCTTTGACGTGATCATCGGGGCCGTGGAAAAGGAGGTCTTTCACGCCCCCTGGTCTACGATACACCGCTACTTTGAAGCGGCCGGATTCCGTGAAATCCGCCGCCGCAAGTTCAATTACTGGTTTCCAGGCCTGCTGACCGTCGGGATAGCCTGAGCCGTCGGGCAGCGCGGGCCAGGCCCCGGAACGCGCCTCGCCCGCGCCGTCCGCCGTGCCTCAGACCAGCGGCCCGGAGGCATCAGGTGGGCTGTAACTCAGGCTGCCCGCCGGCCACCTTGGTGAAGATAAAGCCGTCGCCGCCGACATCCACTTCCACCGTGTCCCCTTCAGCGAAATCGCCGGACAGCACGCGGCGAGCCAGGGGATTCTCGATCTCCTTCTGGATCAGCCGCTTCAACGGCCGGGCCCCGTAGACTGGGTCATAGCCCTCGCGGGCCAACGCCCGCCTGGCCGCGTCGGTAAGCCGAATGGCGATCTGCCGGTCGGCCAGACGCTGGCGCAGATGCTCGAGCTGGATGTCCACGATCTTCGCGAGGTTCTCCTGCGTGAGCCGGTGGAAAATGATGATCTCGTCGATGCGGTTGAGGAACTCGGGCCGGAAGTGCCGTTTGAGCTCCTCACGGACACGGGCCTCGATTTCAACGTCGATGGCGTGCTCCTCGGTCATCTGCTGGATGAGCGGACCGCCGATGTTACTGGTCATCACGATCAGCGTGTTCCGGAAGTCCACCGTCCGGCCATGACCGTCGGTGAGGCGGCCGTCGTCGAGCACCTGCAGCAGCAGGTTGAACACATCGCGATGGGCCTTCTCGATCTCGTCGAAGAGAATCACGCTGTAGGGCCGGCGGTGGACCGCTTCGGTGAGTACCCCGCCCTCTTCGTAACCGACGTAGCCCGGCGGCGCGCCGATGAGGCGAGCCACGGAGTGCTGCTCCATGAATTCGCTCATGTCGATGCGCACAAAGGCCTGCTCGCTGTCGAACAGGAACTCGGCCAGCGCCTTGCACAATTCCGTCTTGCCCACGCCGGTCGGTCCCAGGAACAGGAACGAGCCGATGGGCCGGTTGGGGTCGCCCAGGCCCGCCCGGCTGCGGCGGACCGCATCGCTGACTGCCCGGACGGCTTCCTCCTGACCGACCACTCGTTTAGCCAGCCGCTCTTCCATGTGCAGCAGCTTTTCACGCTCCCCTTCGAGCATGCGGGCCACAGGCACCCCGGTCCACTTGCTGACCACCTGGGCGATCTCCTCCGGGGTGACCTCCTCGTGAACCAGGGCCTGGCCGTCCTTGTGCAGGTCGGCGAGGGTCTGCTCGCTCTTCTTGAGCTGGTCCTGGAGATCGCGCAACTCGCCGTAGCGGATGCGCGCCGCCCGCTCCAGATCGCCGCGCCGCTGGGCGTCCTGGAGTTCGTTTTCCTTGATTTCGATCTGCTCCTTGAGGGCCTTGGTGGCATTCAGCGCGCCGACTTCGCGCTCCCAGCGGGCGGTCAGAACACGATCCTCCTCACGCAGATCGGCGAGCTGTTTTTCGAGCTGCTCAAGCTGCCGGTGTGAGGCTTCGTCCTTCTCGCGGCGCAGGGCCTCGCGCTCGATTTCAAGCTGCATGATCCGCCGGCGAATCTCGTCCAGCTCCGTAGGCATCGAATCGTTCTCGATCCGCAGCCGCGAGGCGGCCTCGTCGATCAGGTCGATGGCCTTGTCCGGCAGAAAACGATCGGTGATGTAACGGTGCGAAAGCGTGGCCGCGGCCACCAGCGCGGCATCCTGAATGCGCACGCCGTGGTGCGTATCGTAGCGTTCCTTGAGGCCGCGCAGGATCGCGATGGTGTCTTCGACGCCGGGCTCGCTCACGTACACCGGCTGGAAACGGCGCTCCAGCGCGGCATCTTTCTCGATGTGCCGGCGATACTCGTCCAGCGTGGTCGCACCGATGCAGCGAAGCTGCCCGCGGGCCAGGGCCGGCTTGAGCAGGTTGCCGGCGTCCATGGCCCCCTCGGCCCGGCCGGCGCCCACGATGGTGTGCATCTCGTCGATAAAGAGGATGACCTCTCCGTCGCTCTCCACCACCTCTTTGATGACCGCCTTGAGCCGGTCCTCGAACTCGCCCCGATATTTGGCCCCGGCGATCAGCGCGCCCATGTCCAGGGCCACCACCCGCTTGTTGCGCAACAGCGCGGGCACGTCGCCGTTGACAATGCGCAGAGCCAAACCCTCGACGATGGCCGTCTTACCTACGCCGGGCTCGCCGATGAGCACGGGGTTGTTCTTCGTCCGCCGCGTCAAGACCTGCATCACCCGGCGGATCTCCTCGTCGCGCCCGATGACCGGGTCGATTTTGCCCCGACGGGCCAGCTCCACGAGGTCGCGCCCGTAGCGTTCCAGGGCCTGGTAGGTCTCCTCCGGGTTTTGCGTGTCAACTCGCTGGTTGCCGCGGATATCCTTCATGGCCGCCAGCAGCGCCTCGCGCGAGACGCCGGCCAGCGACAGCACCTCTTTGGCCGCGGATGGCACTTCAGCCAGCCCCAGCAGAAGGTGCTCGGTGGAAATGTACTTGTCCTTGAGCCGATCGGCCTCGCGCCGGGCAGTCTCCAGCACCTGCTGTAAAGCGGGATCCATCGTAAGCTGCCCACCGCTGACCTTGGGGCGACGCCCCAGTTCGCTCTGGACAATCTGTCGGAGACGATCCACGCGCGCGCCGGCCTTCTCCAGAATGGGGACCGTGATGCCCCCTTCCTGCCCCTCATCACTGATCAAGGCCAGCAGCAGGTGCAATGGCTCTAACTGGGAATGCTGAAATGCGGACGCCTGTTCCTGGGCCGCCTGCAATGCTTCTGCCGCTTTAACGGTTAGCTGATCCGGGCGGATCATGTCGTCACCTCGATTCTCGCATCACCGCAAAACAGGTGATCGCTGATGCTGGGAAGCCTGCGTGCAAATGCCATGCCAGACCAGCGCGCCCCGGAGACTTGGGCCGTTCGCGTACTATGCGCCCGAAGCAGAGCCGTCGAAATGATAAATACCGTTAAATGCGCAACTTATGCAGAATACTGGAGCGAGACTGCCGTGCGGACTCAGACTGGAGGACGCCCGGCACGGGGTCCGAGCCTCGCTTTCAGGAATGCCGCCCACCTCATGGAGTGTCAAATTGGCAGGTTGGTGAGATCGGAGATCAGTTAGACAGACCACCGAGCGCGCCCACCCCGAGCGCATCGTAAATCAGATTCCGGATGAATTCGTTGGTGATGGCGATGGTCAACCCGCCGACCACATCGGCGGCAATGGTATTACAGGTGACCTGCAGAAGCGTACCGCTGCTGAGCACCATAAGGCCCATCATCCATCGTTGCCTGCGAGAAGCTCTGCGCACGTTAAATTCTCCGGCCGGCCAGCAAGGCCTCTTCTTCCGATTCATCCCGGTCCGCGCCAGCGGTCCGGAGCGCCTTACTGCTCATCCGCATCCACGTCAGCCGGCTGAGATGCCGGCGGAGCAACGGACGGCCCCGTAGGCGACGCATAAGCCGTCGATCCGCCTACCCGGCCGGGAGAGCGAGAATCAGCGTCGAGCACCACGATCTCCGAAACGGTGTAAATGGGGATCGGCGGGTTGGCATCGCTGAGCACCTGCCGGGCGCTGGCCCGGATGCCCACGTACTTGCCGTAATAGTCCACCGGATTGATCGGGCTGCCCGGCGGGAGTTCGATGTAGGCCAGAGTTCTGGCCGAAACACCGGCCCCCTGCTCAACGATGCGCCAACGCTTGGCCCGGCCGCCGGTACCTTCGTAGATGGTGCTCACGCGGATCTCGCCCTTGACCACGATTTCATCGCCGGGAATCACCGGCCGTGGCTTGGGGATCCTGGCCCGCTCGGCAGCGAGTCTATCGGCATTGGCGATAGCCTCCTCCCGGAGCCGGTCAATCCTGCGCAGGCCCTCCTGGGCATCCAGATAGGCCTGGATCTGCTTGATGCGAGCAGTCGCATAGAGCGAGGCGATCTCGTCTTCGCGCTGGTCGGCGATGGGCTGGAGCTTGCTGACGATCTTGCGGTAGCCCTCCTCGTTGCCTGGCTTGCCGCGGATGGCGGTCATTTCCGCCTCGATGGCGTCAATCTGCAACTGGTATTTCTCGGTCGCCTTGACGGGGCCGGGTTTCTCTTTGCGAACGGTCCGCCTGGCCGAAGGCTGCCGGCCCGAGGACCTCACCACGATACCGCTGCCCTCCGACTGGTCGGCCAGATCGCGCGTCACGGAAGGGCTTTCCTCGCGGGTCAGCGGTTCGTCACCGGGGAGCTTGAGTTCGCCCGGGGCCACCCGTTCGGGCTCCTTGGGCGCCGGCGTACTGTCCGCCACCGTCGCGCCTTCCACAAAATCACCCTTCACCCACAGGTGAGCACCCTCCGGCGGCTCGATCTTATAGAAGGCCCCGTCGGGACTCTCGCCGAGGATGTGAACCTTGTCGCCCCTCTTGAGCTTCACCTGCTTGGCGTATCTGCGGTCGTCAAGATTGCTGCCGGCGTAGACCCAGCACGCCTCGTTGACCGTGCCGGTGTCGTCGGAGCGATCCACGTAGGTCTTGTCGATCAGGCTGAAGGTCCCGGACGGCGGCAGGATCTCCATCCACCCGTACTGCGAACCCACCACAGTCACCGGGTCGCCACGATTGAGCTTCGTAACGGGATAGTAGTTCTGGTGCGAACCGCTGCGGACGTAGACGTTATCGCCCTTGATCTTCGCCTGCTGCGGACCGCGCGTCGTGGACGCCTCCGCGGCCGGGGCTGTCGTCTGGGCTTGGGCCAGGCCGGCCAACCCCATGACCACCCCCGCCCCGATCATCACCGACGTCCATGCCGTCTGTCGCGTGAAACCAGTCATGACTCCGTTCCTCTATGAAAAGCCGTTCATCTGCCGATTCTGGGTCGGCGGATTGCCGCAATCCGGCGGCCTGAGAAGACTGTTCTTACCGTATCCGGTTATTATCGGGCCGGCAGGACAAATTGCCACAGGCGCCGGCCCGATTTTGCCCCGCGAAACCAGCCGGGAGCAACCGGTATGGGCGCACAACAACTCCATGTTACTGGACTTGGCTGCAGGGTAACCCCGGCCCGCCCGGATGTCAACTGGATATAGGGCCTTGGTCCGGCCGTCCCCCCAGGAATGGGGAGACTTCACCGACCGTCAAACGCGAACCAGGGGGGCTGGATCCTTGACCCCTCCGGCCCTTCGTCTACGATTAAAGTTGACGTATGAACCACTGTGCCAGACCAATCATTTGCCACATGGCGGTTCGATCCCTGACGGGGGCGGGGGTGCTATGTTGTTTGCTCGTGGCCGGTTGCGGGACCCAAAGCCGATCGGCTCCCGGCGTGGAGCGTTTTGACGCCCACGGGCGAACCTACTACATCGACGGAGCCGGAAACTGGGGATTCGGGGTCACTGATATCCAGCAGGGGCTGCGCCGAGCCGGCTACAAGGGTAACATCATTAACTATCGCTGGTCTCCCACCTTCAACCCGGCCCTGGACCAGACCGTCGGCCGGGCCGCCGCCCGCTCCCGGGGCCGGCAGCTCGCCCGGGAGATCACCGCCTACCTGCGGGAATACCCTGGCAACAAAGTGAACATCATCGCCCTGTCCGCCGGAACGGGCGTGGCCGTCTGGGCTTGCGAAAACCTGGAGCCCCCGGCGGAGGTCAACTGTCTCATCCTGCTGGGATCCAGCCTGTGGGCCCATTACGACATGAGCAAGGCGCTGGCCAACATCTCGGGCGGAGTGTGGGTCTATTACTCCCCTCATGACCAAGTCCTCAGCGGGCCGGTGAAGGCCCTGGGCACCATCGACGGACGGATCATCGCGGATTCGGCCGGATTAATCGGCCTGCATCCCCCCTGCGGCGACGGCGGCAAAATCCACAACATCGGCTGGTCGCCCAAGTGGGAGCGTTACGGCTGGAGCGGATCGCATACCGACGCCACGAGCGAGCCGTTTGTCCGACAGGAACTCGCCCGGCATATCCTGTCCGAATTCCCCGAGCTTCCTGAATTGCTCGACGAGCCCGACGGGCAGCCGGACGAGTCCGACGAAACGCCCGATGGAATCGCCGATACGGACGAGACCCTCTCCAACGAATGGCCGACTGTCCAGACCCTCGCGGTCGGGGAATAATTCTTGCGACGAACTGAAGCCACGACCGGCACGCCGCGACGGTGCCGGCCGGACAAGCGCTCAAGGCCCCGATCTCGTTCGAACTGTTGACGGTTCACCAGTCCGCAGCGCAAGAACACGGCTCCGCGGAGCCGTGGTACACGATCCGGCCGTGGCGACTTCAAAAATCCGAGGTGCGGCATGGGTGACGAACTCGATACGGCAGCCTCGACAACCGGCCACACTGATCCGAGGGCCATCTCCACCGGCAAGGTGCTCGTCACCGGCGGCAGCGGGTTTGTCGGCCGGCACATCGTCCGCGAACTTGTGGCCCGCGGCTATCAGCCGGTGTGCCTGGTACGCGACCCGGACAAGCTGCGGGCGCTGCTCACCCCGGAGCAGGCTTCGCGAACCATGACGGTACGGGGCGATCTGTTCGATATCGAATCGCTCGACCGGGCCAGCGAGGGCTGCGTGGCGGCCATCCATCTCGTGGGCATCATCATGGAACGGCGGGCCGCCGGCCAGACCTTCGGACGCATCCACATTGAGGGCACCCGCAATGTGGTGGCCACCTGCGGCCGGGCGGGCATCCGGCGATACGTGCACATGTCCGCACTGGGCGCCCGGCCCGAGAGCCCGGCCCGCTATGCGCAGACAAAATGGTTGGCCGAGCAGGCCGTCCGCGCCTCCGACCTGGACTGGACTATCTTCCGCCCCAGCATCATTCACGGACCCGACGGCGACTTCATGCGCATGATGAAGTTCTTCGCCTCCAGCCGGCTGCGGTTGCCGTTCATGCCCTACTTCGGCAGCGGCAACGCCCGCGTGCAGCCCGTGTGCGTCCGCGACGTGGCCACCTGTTTCGTCCGCGCTTTGGCGCTGCCGGAAACCATTGGGAAGGTTTACGCGCTCGTGGGGCCGGAGCGGTTCACCTGGAAAGAGCTCTACGACGTCTGCGCCCGGGCCATCACCGGCCGGCGACGGCTGAAGGTGCCGGTACCCGTGGCCGTAGGAAAACTGGCCGCCCTCACCGTAGTGCCGCTGATGCCTTCGTTTGTCCTGCCGTACAAGTTCGACACGGGCCAAGTGCAAATGAGCCAGGAAGACAGCATCGCCGACCCCGAGCCGGTGGAACAGACCTTCGGCATCCGCCTGCGCGACTTCCGCGAGGAGCTGGCGATATACGCGGCCCAGCTTTGAGGCAACTTTGCAGTATTTAACGTTTTACGCTACGCTGTCTCTATGATCCTCTGAGGAATAGCCATGACGCGCGTCGAGACAACTCCTAAACAAGACGGCACTCTAAAGCTCGACGGCTTGCCGTTTCATGCTGGCGAGACTGTTGAGGTCATCATCAGGCTGAAGGCAGCCCGGAACGATCACAAAAGATACCCGTTACGGAACACCCCGGTAAGTTACGCTGATCCATTCGAGCCGGTCGCCGCCGAGGACTGGGAAGCTGCGCAATGATTGTCCTTGACACGCACGTATGGGTGTGGTGGGTGCATGGGGATGAGGCTCTTCCACCGGGTGCCATGGTCACACGCGGCCCCTCAAACGTTGCCGATACCACTTGGCTCACGGCCGCGGGTGACCATGCGGGACACTCCGCCGATTTCGTCATGCTCATGCATCGGAGGCCGGGCACAAGATAGGCATGGCCCCGGGGACAAACGGCCGGTACGGAGCCCGGCCGCTACGTTGGAAATGATTGGCTCGTAGGTGTTGCAGGGTGCCATGGTCACACGCGGCCCCTCAAACGTTGCCGATACCACCTGGCTTACGGCCGCGGGTGACCATGCGGGACACTCCTCCGATTTCGCCATGCTCATGCATCGGAGGCCGGGCACAAGATAGGCATGGCCCAGGGGGCAAACGGCCGGTACGGAGCCCGGCCGCTACGTTGGAAACGGTTGGCTCGCAGGTGTTGCAGCATCGCGCACGGTCAGCATATCCGGCCCATAACAGCACAAGAGACACGGGATCCCGTGTCTCTTGTGCGTTTGGTACCTGAAAGAAGACTCTTTGTCTTCTCAGCGATCTTTGCGATCTCTGCGCCCTCTGCGGTGAAAGGGCCAGCCGATCCAGCGAAGGGGTCAGTCGATTTCCTTCGCGTCGATCCACTTCATCATCTTGCGCAGCTTGCGGCCGGTCTGCTCCAGCAGGTGGTCCTTGTCCTTCTTGTACAGGGCGTTGAACATGGGCATGCCGGCCTGGGCCTCGAGGATCCACTCCCTGGCGAACTGGCCGGTCACGATCTCGTCGAGGATCTTCTTCATTTCCTTGCGGGTTTCCTCGGTGATGATCCGCGGGCCGCGCGTCAGGTCGCCGTACTCGGCGGTGTTGCTCACGCTGTAGCGCATGTAGTTGATGCCGCCCTGATAGAACAGGTCCACGATCAGCTTGAGCTCGTGCATGCACTCGAAGAAGCAGATCTCCGGCTCATAGCCGGCCTCGACCAGCGTCTCAAACGCCGCCTTGACCAGCGCGGTCACGCCGCCGCACAGCACCACCTGCTCGCCGAACAGGTCCGTCTCGGTCTCCTCGCGGAAGCTCGTCTCCAGCACGCCGGCCCGCGCCCCACCGATGCCCGCCGCCCAGGCCAGGCCGAGTTCCTTGGCCTTGCCGGAGGCGTTCTGCTCGATCGCGATGAGGCACGGCACGCCGCCGCCCTTGACGAACTCGCTGCGCACCAGGTGGCCCGGCCCCTTGGGCGCGACCATGATCACGTCCACGTCCTTCGGCGGCTTGATGGTGCCGAAATGAATGTTAAAACCGTGGCAGAAACCGAGCGTCTTGCCCGGCTTCATGTGCTTGGCCACTTCGTTCTTGTAGACGATCGGATGCAGTTCGTCGGGCAGGGTGAAGATGATCAGGTCGGCAGCGGCTGCCGCGTCCGACGCCGACATGGGCGAAAACTTGTGCTCCTGGGCCAGGCGGTAGTTGTCGGTCCCGGGCAGCTCGGCGATGATCACGTCCACGCCGGAATCGCGCAGGTTCTGGGCGTGGGCATGGCCCTGGCTGCCGTAGCCGATGACGGCCACTTTCTTGCCCTTCAGGAATCCAAGATCAGCGTCCTTTTCATAATAAATAGTCACGGCCATGGGTTTATGTCCTTTCGTATCTTAGAGTCGGGACCTTTTGAAGTCGGGACCTTTTGAAAGAGTCACAGTCTACGCGCCGGCGGGCCGGTGGCAAGCTCGTTTGAGGCGGGGCCCAACTGCGTACACTAAGACTGGACATTGTTCACAAGCAACAGGGCAGGCTCACGGTCGGGCCGCCCGGCGCGTGTGGAAGGATTGTGCAGCCCAGCCGGGCGTCTCCCCCCGGCCGTTATCGCGAGGCCGGCCCCACCAGGAGTAACGTACGCCCCGCGGCCAACGACAGGGCGATCCGCCCCCCACCGGACGAGGTCGGGCCCACCGTGATCTCCCGGATCCCGCTATCGGCGGGATCGGCCAGCGTCCAGCGACCTGGCACAGCCACGGCCAGCTCGCCTTTGTAATCCTGTTTGCCCACGTTGACCAGCAGCAGGATTTCGCGCCCCTCGCGCTTGAATCTGCCCAGGACAACCTGGTCGAAGGCGGGATGCAGCCGGCCCGCGGCTGTCCGCCGGGAGGCCTCCTCGCCCATCCGGCAGGCGGCCTTCATGTCGTCGCGCAGCACGTGCCCGCCGGCCGACCGGAACTGCTCCACGATCCGAGCCGCGGCGTCCGGCAACTCCACGCCGTCGGGAAGCACCAGCGCGGTAAAACTCTGCCGCCCGACCCACAACCTGCCCTCGCGCACCTCCGCCCCGGCCAGCGTCTCATGGTCGGCCAGCATGAACGGCACCTGAGCGGTCGCCAGGTGCCGCCCCAAACGCATAAAGGAGTCGATAAGCTGCCGGGCGAGGGCCGATTGCGACTCCAGCGTCAACGGCCTCGCCATGGGCACATACTCCGCCCAGAGGTCGTAAATCGGGTAGTACAGGAGAACGTCCGGATCGGGGCGGGCGTCACGCAGCAATGCGTTCAGCCGGCCGACAAACTCCATGTACGCACGGGTGTCGGCTGCCGGGCGTTGCCTGCGGTTGTAGTAGAGCGTGAACTCGGTCACCCCCAGGGCAGCTTGCCACGCGGCCGTGGCCTGCATCTGCGACAACGAGGCCGGCCCCTTGGATGCCATTTGCTCGGAGAAGTCGCTCACCTCAGTCATGACCTGCCGGCGGCCCTCGATCAGCGCTGCCGAGGCGGGCAACGCCGCCGCCAGCCAGCCGCCATGGAACACCGCGTCGGGCGTCGAGGACAACATGTCCAGGCCGGGAATGTGCATCCTTCGCAGGCACTGGAGCGCATTGCCCTCCAGCGGTACGTGGTGCAACGGCCTCTCCTCCCAGAGGCTGTGGCCGGAAGAAGCAACGCCGTGTGCCTCACACCACTTTTCGAGCCGACCGAAGTAGCGATCAGCCACCAGGTCGGCAATCAGGGCCCAGTAGCGCCGCCGGACCTGGCGATCCGCCTCACTCTGGCCGGTGAAGAGGCTCTTGCGGACGGCCATGAGGTCCTGTCCGTAGCGGGCCTGATACTGTTGCGGAAGATCCTCGACCCAGGGCACACAGGGCAGCGGCCGTACCGTCGGATCCAACGGATCCTTGACCGGCACCCGCTTACGCACCTCCTCGGACAACTGGCCGGTGTCGAGCGCCATCAGCGAAGGTTCGTCGGTGAAGGTCGCCCGGATGGTGGAACCGAAATGCTGCTGGAGCCGCCGCCAGTAGGCCTCGTGGGTCTTCTCGATAAAGGCCCCCACGGCCCCTTCGTCCAGGAGGTTGGGGTACCGCCGGGCGGCGTGAAAGTTGTTGCTGGCGTGCGTGTACTCATAGGCCGGCCGGAGGATGAACGGGTCGGCCTGCGACGGATCGTAAGCCAGGACTATGGCCTCGAAGCGGGGATTGTCCTTGAGCACCAATCCCCCCGCCGCGCCGCTCGGATATCCTTCCTCATCGTAGATCCAGACCAGCAGCCCCATCTGCCGGCAAGACTCGACAACCTGGACGAGCGTCTGCCAGTTCGGTTCAGAAGTCAGGTAATCCTTGAAGCTTACGTTGCAAACGATGCCGCCCGCGCCCAGGTCCTTGAATTCGCGCAGGGCCTCCACGATAGCCTGAGCCGGTGGGAGGCTATGAACGATCTGAAGCGGCCTCAGTTCGGCCGGCGGATCGGACCACGCCGCCAGCCAGCCGGCCGGCCAGTCGGAAGTGGCGGGCGCGCTCTGCGGGCCTGAGCCCAGCAGAACACCGGGGCCTGTCATCACCGTACAACAAACCAGGATGATATGCGCGATTCTCATGGGCAAGCGATTGTGTGGATAACGCCGGCCGCGTCAACCATCACCGCTCCGAATAGGGCGAATCCCGGGCCGGCCTTTATTGCCGGCATCCACACGCCTACGCTATACAGGTACGTTCGTCACTGACGACCATCGAGTCGCGGAACGGTTCATGATGGCAGACGCAACACTTCAATATGCCTCGCGTGGAGTCCCTGTCTCCGGGGAAAAACGCCCCCCTTCCCGCAAGGCGGAGCATTTTTTCTGGCTGGATCGTCTCCGCTTCGTCGCCATGCTGGATATCGTGGCGATGCACACCGTGGGCAATCACCTGTTGCACGGCGTGGGCCTGCCGATGCTTCTGCTCATTTCGGTGGCCTTGCAGGCCGCAAGAGTGCCGCCGGCCGCCCCCGGCGCGGTACTGGCCCGACGCGCCCGGCGTTTACTGGTCCCCTGGCTTTTCTGGTGCGCGGTCTACACCGGCTGGCTTGTGCTCCAGGCCCTGGGCCACGGCCGGCCGGCCTGGAGCTGGTTTCAGCCGCTCATGCCCCTCTACGGGCCGGTGATCCATCTGTGGTTCGTGCCGTTCATATTCCTTTCGGCGCCGGTGGTGGCGGTGATTGTCGGGATCGCGCATTCACGCCGCAGCAGACCGGCCATCGCCGTCTTCGCCACGTCCGGCATCCTGGTGGTGTTGGCGGCGGCGGCGGTTCGAACCGCCTACGCGGTGCCCCAGCCCTTCAACCAATGGGTGTTCTCGGTGGGCACGATTCCGCTCGGCGCGGCCATTGGCCTTGCCCTGACCACCCAGGGAAAGCGGCGATTGCGCCTGCTGCTGGCCCTGGCGGGACTTGGAATTCTGCTGACGGCCGCCGGCCTGGAGTGGGTTCGGTTCCCGTTCCCGTGTGAGAGTTGGATGCTCCGCCGACATGGCCTGGCGCTGATCGGCGTCTGCCTGATGGCGTGCCTGAGCGGCGGTGGCGGTCCCGTCACCCGCCTGATGGTGAACACGACGTTCGGCGTCTACCTGACGCATCCGCTGATCTTCCAGGTGCTCAGAGAAATGCGGATCGTGGACGGCTGCGCATGGACCGATTTCGTTGTGGTCTATCTGCTCTCGGCGGTCATAACCCTGGCCATGCGGGCATGCCCTCTGAAACGATTCGTCTGACCGCCGACATTTCCAGATGAGCAACGCCTGTGTGCCACAACTCTTGAGCCGTGCAGGTTTATCGAGAAGCCTGGGCGCGGTCCGTACGGCAGAGGCTCTACTGCTCGATCGGTCAAGCTGGTGCAGGCGGGTGTCAGGGGGATGAGCCGTCTTCAACCCCAGTGTCCGCCACGCGCAAGGGGGGCAAGATGCCCGCCCCCCTGATGCTCGCTGCTCAGCGGCAGTGGCACACATGCGGCTGTGCCGTTCCGGCTTTTTCCTTGTTTCCAGTAGACTCTCCACCTTTGCAGCCATATGAAATAATGATCCAGTCACGCAAAGGGGACACTCTGCCTCAACGGGGTTGCAGACTGCCAGGCGGAACAGAGGAGCCGGACGCAGCTCTGCATGCATACCTGATGGGATACCTGTGTAGTGGCGCGTTTCTTCCATGCGGGAGCCGCCACTGACGGAGGACCAGACATGTCAACGTTCAGATCGGCGGCGCGAACCATGTGCGGGATTGGGCTGCTCTCAATGATGGCCGTGTCGGCCTGGTCCTGTGCGCCCACGAAGCAGGACGAGGATCTCCTGACAGAGCCGGAGCGCAACGCGGCTGGTGCGGCCGTCCAGTCGACGTCCGCGCTTGCCCAGACCGCCGGTGCGACCAGCGTCGTCAGCACAAGCCAGCCCCCCACGGCCAAGCCCGCGCTTGCCACCAGCGGCGTGGCAGGCTGCCCGGTGTTGACGATCTCGCCGGCGGAAGGCACCGCGACCTTCAACGTCTCGCTCGATTTCGACGGCGGGTGCCCTCTTCCCGACCAAACCGAACCCGTCTGCTCCGGTTCCACGAGCGGCCAGATCGACTTTTCCACCCAGCACGTGAACCTGACGTTTCAAGCCTTGAGCTGCGACAGCGCGCCGTCACTGGACGGGACGGTGGACCTCAACTACAGCGTGGCGGATTCGTCGATCACACTGGACGGCACCTGGGATCTCACCTTCACGACCGCCGAGGATCAGAGCCGGATCACCGGGCCGGGCACCGTGATTTTTGACACGGCCGCCCAGGTCGTGACCATCAGCCAATTCGAGGGTCAGTTGACCCGGGGCGCCGACACCTCGAATATCACCGTGGACTCGGTGGTGATTTCGCTGGCGGACAACCCCTCCCTGACTCCCTCCGCGGGGACCATTCGATTGGACGGCGGACTGCTTCGCCAATTCACCATTCGATTCAATGAGAACTCGCCCAGCACGAGAGTGGTGGAGGTCAGCATCTTTGGGCTGATCTTTGTTCCCATTGACCTGGATACGTTTGATTTGTAGTGGATGGTGGATAGTGGATCAAGGCCGTGTGTGCCACGGCTCTTGAGCCGTGCTGGTTTGTCGAGAAGCCTGGGCGCGAGGCAGAGGCTTCGATAACCGAGAGTCCTGCTCGCGATCCGCACTGCTCAAGAGCGGCGGCACACAAGGTGACCTCCTACAGCGAAAGCGACCAATAGTGCCACCCGCCCGGCCAGGGACAGCCCGGAAAAGCAGAACGGCCCCTCCCCCCATCAATTGGTGGCGGTCCCGAATATCCCCCAAGCCATCTGGAAAAGCGGACCGGGGGCTTGCGCCCTTTATGACGCTTGCGGATCTGTTTGGGTAATGCCGACGCCTCTTCACGCCGCTTGAGGCGGCTTCAGGCCAGTGCTTGATGACGTTTGATTCTCTAACCGGGTAATGGCGAGCCGCGGGTGGCCCACCTCTTCCAGAGGTGGGTTCACGATTTGGACAACCGATGAGGGTGCCGATGACATCAACCGCAAGCCCGGCTGATGACATTTGATTCTCCAATTCGGCCATGACGACAGGGTGCCGGTTTATGACGTTTGCAGATCTGTTGGGGCAATGCTGGCACCTCCGCCACGCCGCTTCCAGCGGCGTTGCCGCCGAAGGCGGCTTCAGGCCAGTGCTTGTAGCACTGGTTGAAGAACGCATTGCCTCTCCACTTGGTTCCCCCTTTCCCCGTGTCCTCAGGGCATTTTAACCCCCTTTCCCTTGGCCCGGGCCTTGAGGCCGTTCATTACCCGGTTAGAGAATCAAACGTCATCAGGGCGCTCCCACTTCCAAGGCCCTGAAAAGATCCGGATATATAGCCCTGGGCGTGAGCCCACGGTATTCTGAGAAGTCACGACAGGCCAGCCCTGAAAGGGCGGCGGATTCTACGAAAGGTGCCACCATGTCCCAGTCGTTGGCGTGTCTTCAGTATCATCTCATCTTCAGTACGAAGAACCGCGCGGCCATGATCCTCCCTGACCTCAGACAGCGGCTTTACGACTACATGGGCGGCATATTGAAAAACAACGGCGGTCGATTGCTTGTGTCGGGCGGAACCGCAGACCATGTGCATCTGCTGGCTACGCTTCGGCCCAAGCCCGCCGTGAGCGATATCCTGAGAGACCTGAAGGCAAATTCGTCCAAATGGATGCACGAGACGTTTCCCAAAATGCGAGCCTTTCGCTGGCAGGATGGCTACGGGGCCTTTACCGTGAGCTATTCCAACATTGAGCAGGTCCGCCGGTACATCACAAACCAGGAGCAGCACCATCGGCGAATGACGTTTCAGGAGGAGTTTGTTCAGTTTCTCGAGCGGCATGGGATCGAATACGATCCAAGATACGTGTGGGCGTAGTCGAGTCTGGTGCCGTGCCGGCGTGTCGGCCCTGAAAGGGCCAAGGTGAATAGACGGGGGCGTAAGCCCCCGGAACCCGGCGACATGCGAAGAAGGAAGCCCTGAAAGGGCGAAAGAATCGATGACCACCGGATCACGTCGCGTGTCAGGCCCTGCCAGCGCAGCCACAGCGGGGGTTGAATCACGCCCCCTGGACGCCGGGGCCATGCGGGAAATCCATCTGTCGCCCTTACAGGGCTCATGGGTTCATTGGGGGTTGGGAGATTGGTTCGTGCGCGGCTCACGGACCGGGGGCTTACGCACCCCGGCTATTGACTATTGACTCACGCCCTTTCAGGGCGTTGCCCCCCCGCCGCGTGTTCCGCCGAGGCCGAAGATCGGAATGTCCCCCACTCTCTCAGCCGACATCGGCTCTGCCATCTCGAACTGATTCATCCCCCGCGGCCTCTGCCCAAAGACTCAGTGATGTTCAGTTTTCGACCCCTCCCGTTTTCGACCCCGACCCCAAGAAACGTGTGGGCGTAACCGAGTCTGATGCCGTGCCGGCGTGTCGGCCCTGAAAGGGCCAAGGTGAATAGACGGGGGCGTAAGCCCCCGAGACCCAGCGACACCCGAAGAAGGAAGCCCTGAAAGGGCGAAAGAATCGATGACCACCGAATCGCGTCACGTGTCAGGCCCCACCAGCGCAGCCACAGCGGGGTTGAATCACGCCCCCTGGACGCCCGGGCCATGCGGGAAATCCATCTGTCGCCCTTACAGGGCTCATGGGTTCATTGGGGGTTGGGAGGTTGGTTCGTGCGCGGCCCACGGACCGGGGGCTTACGCACCCCGGCTATTGACTTGCGCCCTTTCAGGGCGTTGACCTCGCCAGGCATTATTGAATACGAGAACAGTCCACGATACGAGGACACAACGTCGTACAGGAAAAAGAAGTATTCCCGCTACGCGTTTGGGGTACTCTTCGTCGGAGGGATTTGGCTAGCCGCTGCAAATCATTACCGCAAAGACGGAACAGACGGCACTCGAAAACAACTGCCGATCCGCATAAGACGGCTCGTAGGGCAGTATCTACGTGGCCTCTGAGGCCCCCTCGTGTTCCCACCGATCAGCGTCCACAACATAAGGCAAGGCGGACGCCACGCTAGCCAAGATCGCATTGCGACGGTCGCTGAAAGCCGGGTTCCGTCTCACGAAACGCTCAACAGCCTCCTCGGGAGGCACGTGAAGTGGCCCGCGGCATGAGCACTCTGACTCGCCCCCCAAGGATAGCAACTGCGTATCCAAGTCTTGAACCGACAAATCGCCTCTTGCGCGTCGTTGCGCATACAACCTCCTTCATCATTGGCCCACCATGAAAGCGGCCGACCCGTTTGGGTCGGCCGCTTTTGTATTTCTGCCTGCTTACCGTTTCTCTTCGAACTCGGCGTCGATTACATCCTCGCCGCCGCCGGCAGCCGTTCCGGCGCCCGCGGTCTGCTGCGGGCCGCTGCCGGTGGCGCCACCGGCAGCACCCGCCCCGCCGGCCGCCGCGGCTTTGGCCGCCTCCTCGTACATAATCTTGCCGATCACTTGCGAGGTGGACTTAACCTGCTCCATGCTCCGCTCGATGGCCGTGCGATCATCGCCCTTGAGGGCTTCCTTGAGCTGGTTGAGCGCCGACTCGATGTTGCCACGATCCTGCGGCGGAACCTTGTCGCCGTGCTCCTTGAGGGCCTTCTCGGTCTGGTACACGAGGTTGTCGCCCTGGTTCTTCAAGTCCACCAGTTCGCGACGAGCCTTGTCCTCGGCCGCGTGGGCCTCGGCGTCGCGCCGCATCTGCTCGATCTCCTCCTTGGACAGACCGCTGGAGCCCTCGATGCGGATGGACTGGGCCTTGCCCGTGGCCAGATCCTTGGCGCTCACGTTGAGGATGCCGTTCGCGTCGATGTCGAAGGTAACCTCGATCTGCGGTACGCCGCGCGGCGCCGGCGGAATGCCGGTCAGGTTGAAGCGGCCCAGCGACCGGTTCCCGCTGGCCACCTCGCGCTCGCCCTGGAGCACGTGGATGGTCACCTCGGTCTGGTTGTCGGTAGCCGTGCTGAAGATCTCCTTCTTGGACGTCGGAATCGTGGTGTTCCGCTCGATCAGCTTGGTCATCACGCCGCCCAGCGTCTCGACACCCAGCGACAGCGGCGTCACGTCGAGCAGCAGGATGTCGGTCTTCTCGCCGGCCAGCACCGCACCCTGGACGGCCGCGCCCACCGCGACCACCTCGTCCGGGTTGATGCTCTTGTTCGGATCCTTGCCGAAAATCTCCTTGACCAGCCGCTGGACGACCGGCATACGCGTGGAGCCGCCGACCAGCACGACCTCATCCACGTCGCGCGGCGAGAGCTTGGCATCCTCCAGAGCCTTCATCACCGGCCCCCGGCAGCGCTCCGTGAGATGCTCGGTGAGCTGCTCGAACTTGGCCCGCGTGATGGTCTGCTGCAGGTGCTTGGGCCCCGTCTGGTCGGCCGTGATGAACGGCAGATTGATGGTCGTCTCCTGGGTGCTGGAGAGTTCCATCTTCGCCTTCTCGCAGGCCTCCTTGAGCCGCTGGAGGGCCATCGGGTCCTTCCTGAGATCGATGCCTTCCTTCTTGCGGAACTCTTCGGCAACGTAGTTGATCAGCTCCTCATCGTAATCGTCGCCGCCCAGGTGCGTGTCACCGTTGGTGCTCAACACCTCGAAGACGTTGTCGCCGATGTCGAGGATGGAAATATCGAACGTGCCGCCGCCCAGGTCGAAGACGGCCACCTTCTCGTTCCGCTTCTTCTCCAACCCGTAGGCCAGGGCCGCCGCGGTCGGCTCGTTGATGATGCGCTCGACCTTCAGGCCGGCGATCTCTCCGGCGTCCTTGGTCGCCTGACGCTGGGCATCGTTGAAGTAGGCCGGAACGGTGATGACCGCGCGGGTCACCTGCTCGCCGAGGTAGTCCTCCGCGGTCTTCTTGAGGTCACGGAGAATCATGGCGGAGATCTCCGGCGGGGTATACCTCTTGCCCCGGACCTCCACCTTGACCAGCTCACTTTCCCCATCGACGACCTTGTAAGGGACGATCTTCTCTTCGGCATGAACCTCGTTGTGCCGCCGGCCCATGAACCGCTTGATCGAAAAGACGGTATTCTGAGGGTTGGTCACCTGCTGATGCTTGGCGATCTGCCCCACCAGGATTTCACCCTTCTCCGTAAAGCCCACGACGGAGGGGGTCAGCCGTGAGCCCTGCGCGTTCGTCAAAACCTTCGGCTGATCGCCTTCCATGACGGCCACCACCGAATTGGTTGTTCCCAAATCTATCCCGATAATCTTGTTCGAAGCCATCAAAACTCTCCTTCCGGCTGTGGTAGCATCGAGCGCAAATTGGTATCAGAAGAATCGCCTAGCATATGCAATACCAGTCGCCCTCAACACCAAGGTTTTCGATAAGACCTTGTCCGAAAAGACGTTAAGTAAAGACCAGCATTCTCCCGGCGGTACGCTTTTTCTGCCAGACTGGCAGATCAGGACGGAATGAAGTTGGCACGGTCCCTGTTGAGCCGCCCTGTCGGTTTTTAGGGTTGGCAGAAACGTATCTCCTGATAAGATAAGGGAGACGCGCGTCTGTGGTAAGACCATCATGGCAAGTGAACAACCTCCGGCACTCGCGACACTTGAGGGGCAGAACTTCCCGGCTGTCCGGCAGGTCTCCGTGTTCATGGAGAACCGGGTCGGGCAACTGCTGCGCCTGACTCAAACCATTGATAATGCTGATGTTAGGATCATTGCCCTCTCGATTCTGGATTCGGCCGACTTTGCCGTCGTACGGCTGATGTTCGACAAGCCCGATGACGCTCTGGAGGCCCTCCACGCCGCGGGGTTCGCCGTCAGCGTGACCGAACTACTGGCAGTGGTGCTGCCCAAGGGAAATCGCGGGCTGCTGTCGGTCTGGTCGGCCCTCCTGTCCAGCGAGGTGAGCGTCGGGTACGTGTATCCCCTGATCCCCTTGGCGGCCGGTCCGGCCATTGCCATGTCCGTAGACAGCCTGGAATTGGCCATCGACACCCTCCAGCAACACAAATTCACTCTCCTGACCGAAGCGGATTTTCAGGTTGGGCCGTAACCACTCCAGCCAGACAGCCTCCCTGACCGAACGATGCGCCTGCCACAGGTTGCGTGGCCGGCACAATGAACCAGTGTGCATCGGGCCCCGACTGCCAGAGTGGCCGAAGCCAGCACTTGTACCGAGATGCTTAATTCCAGCTCATAGCAAGAGTTATCCAGGTACTTATGTATGGAACGCGGATTGCTGACCCCCTAAGATGATGTGGTCGACGGTTTGAGAGACTGCCCCGGATTTGGGAGGTATCGAGTTGATAGTTTTTGACCCGATGTATTTTGTCATCCTGGCGCCCGGTCTGTTGTTGGCGATGTGGGCACAGTACAAGGTGCGCTCGACATTTTCACGGGCCAGCGAGATCCCGGCGAAGCGAGGCTGGAGCGGTCGGGATGTCGCCCAGGCGATTCTCAATTCCAACGGCCTCCAAGACGTGGAAATTGAACCGGTAACCGGCTATCTCAGCGATCATTATGACCCCAGGCACAAGGTTCTGAGGCTCAGTCCCGACGTGTACCAGGGACGGTCCCTGGCGGCCTTTGGCGTGGCGGCCCATGAAGTCGGACACGCGATTCAGGACGCGCACAATTACGCGCCGCTGGGCATCCGCAATGCGATCGTGCCGATGGCCAACTTCGGATCAAGCCTGGGCATGCTGGTCCTGATGGTCGGCATCGGCATGGGGCTCCAGACGCTGGCCATTCTGGGTTGTGCGTTGTTTACCGCGGTGGTGATCTTCCAGGTGGTCAACCTGCCTGTGGAGTTCAACGCCAGCCGGCGGGCCCGCGAGGCGCTGCTGGCCAGCGGAATCATCAGCCCCGCCGAGGACAAGGAAGTCGGCAAGGTCCTCAACGCCGCCGCGATGACCTATGTGGCGGCCACCCTGACCAGCATTCTGACGCTGCTCTATTTCCTCATGCGGGCAGGCGTGATCGGCGGCGGGCGCAACAGGGAATAACCGCCCACGAACACATATGAAACCGCGAACTCCGGAAGGCCGGCGGCGTTGATTCCCCGCCGGCCTTTCTTTGTGACCGCACGCGTCCAGTTTGTTGACTCGCCGCCTGATCCATTCGAAAATCCCACCCCGAGGCACAAAGCATGGTTGAATCGCGGACGTCAGAATCCTTCCCGGCCCGGCAGCGCCGCCGGCGCAACCTCCTGCTCATGGTGGCATTGCTGACGGCCGGCGCGGCGGGAGTCACCTTCAAGTACACCCGCCATCACCTCTTTCCGAAGCGCTTCGCGATCGTGGAACCCGGCCGGCTCTACCGTTCCGGCTACTGCGAACCGGGTCCGCTGACGCGCATCATCCGCAAGCACAAGATCCGAACGATTCTCACGCTCTTAAATGACGAGCCAGACTCCGAGGAGCAGCGGAAAGAAGAGGAAGTGGTCAGGCGGGAAGGCGTTCGCCTGATCCGCATCGGAATGCCGGGGAATGGCTGCGCCGATTTCGACCTGCTGGAGCAGGCGGCGGACATTATTGCCGACCCGACCAGTCACCCACTGCTGGTTCATTGCTACGCGGGTTCAAACCGGACCGGGGCCTGCTACGCGGTCTGGCGGATGAAACACTGCGGGTGGAGCTGGCGCGAAGCACTGGACGAGTGCCAGGATTACGGGCTCTCGCCGCGCTATAGCGCCAAGCTGTTCGAGCACCTCAAGCGGTATTACATCGAGCGGATCGAACCCGCCTCGAAAGCGGTGAGCCGCCCGGCCACTCGCCCACCTGAACCATAGCGGATCCCCGCCACGGGCCGACCGGGGACGAGAGCGCCGTTTTAGTCGCTATTCGTCGAACAGGAATTCGACGCCCATCATGTGGCCGCGGGAGGTCTGCATGCAGTAGCGGACGACGGCCCGGCCATAGAGCGTCAACTCAGGCACGTGCAACGCCAACTCGATCACCGTGCCGACCGGGTAGTGATGATCGCCGCACATGCCCATGCCCGTTTCGCTCAAGTCGCGACAGTCGAAAAAGCCCGGCGGGCACTGCTCATCGTCAGCGACGCGCACCTCGACCTGCCCCGGGAAGGGCCAGCGCGGCGAGCGGCGACGCTCCGGCCCGGCAAACGGTTCGATATGCACGGTGGACCGGCGGGTCTTGATCAGATTGATAACGGCTTCGCGCGACAGCTTGACGATTTCTTCGGTTTCCATGTTGCCTCCCCTGAAAGGACTTCCCCGCATCGCCCCCCCCGGTCCTCGGGACCGAACTGATTACCCCTGGGGGGACTGTTCATCCTGGCGCCCCGCGGCCGGGCCCTCTCCCGATACGCGCAGCTTCAGATTCAACCCCGCGTTGTGCTGAAGGCTGATCGTCCATGCATCTCCCTTGCGCATCGGCATGGACGGGTTCTCGACTTGAACTAACCGGACGCCGTCCCGCTGCCGCAGGTCCGGGTCTCGGGCATAGTCCCAGAATCGAGACCATAGCTTCTGCTCAAACTCGTTCGGCTGCGAATTGACCCGATAATAATCGGGGACATCGCCAACCTTCTCCAGCGGAACGGCATCGACCGGACGCTGATAATCACCGAAAACCCCGGCAAACAGGGCCAGGCTCTTGCCTCGCAGTGCATCCCCCATGGCCACGTGCTCATGATCAAACATGATCACCAGCGTCTTGAAGTGGGCGGCGGTGCCTTGAATCGTGACCCGCCGCGACGGCAACGGATGGCCGTCTCGATCCAGCTCAACAAAATCCAGTGTGGTCAGGTCGGTTTCGGCGGGTTTGCCGTCCACCAGTTCACCGGCCTTGATCTGCTCAACGACGTACACCTCCGCGCGGCGATCCGCACTGGTCAGGCGTTCGATGGACCGTTGAAGCTCGAATTTCTCGCGGGCCAGGGCCTCGTTGGCCTGGCGCAGCCTGTCCGTCTCGCCCGGTGAAAGCAGGATGAACGTAGCCACTCCGCTGGCCGCCACCACCGCTAACCCGATAATCCATTGTGCGAAGCGAACCAAGGTTCCATCCTCTGGGTTTTTGCCGGTCAGTCTTTTCCACCTGGGGAACGGCCGGCATTATACCCCCCATCCGGTCCACGCGATACCGCTCAGCTATCTTATACAATTGTTTTTGCCGGCAGGTCGCGGAAAGCGACCCGGGGCGGTCCGGTAATGCCCTCCAGCCCCCTTGAAAGCGTCACGATGAGACCGCCCCCAGCCAACCGCCGGCGGAGAAACGCCCCATTCCTCACACATCACGAAGCTCGCCCCCCGGGGGTAACGACCGAAAACAGCCCCGGCCCAGTGGTCAGGCCGACAGCGTGACCGGCGTCCGCGGGACGTTAATCTGGATAAAGACATCGTCGTACTGGCGTTCCAGGTAAGCCCGTGACGGCCCGCTGGCGATGTGGTCCCAGGGCAGAATTTCGGTGACGGCCCGCTCGCGGTGGGCGTAGAAGGCCGGATCGATCCCGGTCTCTTCGAACGCCCGCTGCCAGAGGGTGAAATCGAAAACTTCATCCCACCCGTCCATACGCGCCCCCAAGCGATAGGCGGCCTCGATGGTAGGCGCGAGCCGGCGGTCGCCGCGGGCGAACACCCCTTCGAGAATGGATCGCTGCGGCGAGTGCGTGCAGAGCTTGACGGCCGAGCGCTGCCGGCCGGCGGTACGGGCCAGAATCCGACGGGCCTCCTCGAAATATTCGAGCGTCTGCTGCGCGGCCCACTGGAACGGCGTGTGCGGCTTGGGTATCAGCCAGCTTACGCTGGCGTTGACCGAGGCCGGCCCCTTGCCGATCTCCCTGCGGGCCTCGCTCACCTCGCGGGCGAGGTGGTAAATGCCGGTAATATCTTCCTCCCGCTCGCCGGGGAAACCGCACATGAAGTAGAGTTTCACCGTTTTCCAGCCTGCCCGGTAGGCCTGTTTCACCCCGTCGATCAGGTTGCCATCGGTGACTTTCTTGCGAATGGCGGCGCGCATGTCGTCCCTGGCGGCTTCGGCCGCGATAGTCAGGCCGCTCTTGCGGACGCTGTTGGCCATCCAGGGGATATTGGCCAGCATCTTGTCCACCCGCAGTGAGGGCATGGACAGGTTCACCTTGCGGGCGCGGAACTGATCATTGATACGCTCGGCCAGTTCACGAAGCTGCGGATAGTCGGCCGTGGACAGGCTCAGCAGACCGATCTCGTCGTGGCCGGTGGTTCGCCACATCTCCTCGGCCATCTCCAGGATGCGGTCCACGCTGCGCAGGACCAGCGGGCGCTTGGTGTAACCCGCGTGACAAAATCGGCAGCGCTGCGGACAGCCGCGCATGATCTCGATGGCGATGCGGTCGTGCACGATCTCCGTGTAGGGCAACAGCGGCCGGGTGGGAAACGGCACGGTCTCGAAATCCGGCGTCTGGCAACGGGTGATCCGCTCGCGCGGCACAAAGCCCGGCGGGCAGGCCGCACTGGGCCTGATCGCCGCAATCGTGCCGTCCGGGTGATAATCGAAGTCATACAGAGAAGGAGCGTAGATCCACTCGAACCGCCGGGCCATTTCCAGAATCATGTCCCGGCGCGAGGCCCCCTGCCGCCGTAACTCGCGGTAGGCCTCGATGATTCCCATCATCGAGTGTTCGCCGTCGCCGATCACCACCAGGTCCAGGAAGTCGGCCACCGGCTCGGGGTTGTCGGCCTGTGGACCGCCGGCAATGACCAGCGGGTGGCGGTCGTCGCGATCTGCCGCGCGCAGCGGAATGCCGGCCAGGTCGAGCATGGTCAACAGGTTGGTGAAGCCCATCTCGTACTGGAGCGACACGGCGAAAATGTCGGCCTTGCCTGCTTCCTGGCGAGTATCCCAGGTGAAGAGCGGGATCCGGCGTTCGCGCATGACCCGCTCAGCATCGACCCACGGCGTATACACGCGCTCGGCGCACACGCCGGGCAGGTGATTGCACAACCAATAGATGATCTGGCAGCCCAGATGGCTCATGCCGATCGGGTAGGCATCAGGGAATGCGATGGCGATGCGCACTTCCGCCCGCTCCCAGTCGCCGGGCTTGACGAGTTGGTTCCACTCGCCGCCGATGTACTGGCCGGGCTGGGTCACGCGGGGCAACAGCTCATTACTGACCCGCTCGCGAAGCGTCATCATGAACACCTCAATTGTCCAGCGGACTGCTTTCGTGCCTCGAAGTTTTCGTGCCTCGAAATTCAGAGGGATTATATGAAGCGGGTCACCACTGGCCTACCAGGCGGTTGCGCAGCGCCACTCCTCCGGGACGGCAGGGCCGGTGTATTCGCGTCGGTTACCTGGATCAAGAAGCTCAGGAAATGAGCGGCGGGTCAGCGTTGCCGGTACACGATCCGACCTCGCGTCAAATCGTAGGGCGAGACTTCCACTGTAACCATGTCACCTGGGACGATCCGGATGAAGTTCTTCCGCATCTTTCCGGATATGTGGGCCAATACTTCGTGCTTGGTGCCACCCGCGTCGGCCTCAACCAAAAATTGTGCATTGGGCAGAGCCTTGATCACACGGGCGTCAAATTGAATACTCTCCGACTGTGCCACTGTAGCTCCTGTCAAAAAAACTATACAACTGGATACCCCCTTCATCGGGGATCCATTATTATCCCGGTTGGCATGTCTAAAGGCAACTGCCAGACTATAAGGGGTGGTTAGATATTCGATAAGCCTTGCTGAACAAGACACTTGGACTATGAATTCAAAAAAGCTCCCCCGCCATCCATCCGGTGCCCGCCCCCCGAGGGATCAACGGCCCCCACGGGACAAGCTGCCCGCGCGCTGGGCGGCCCTGCGCATTCTCTCCGACCTCCGCGAAGGCCGTCGCACCGCTCGCGAGTCCATCGACGACCTCGTGGCCAACGCTCAGCTCGCCCCCCAGGAGGCCGGCCTGACCACCGAGCTGGTCATGGGCGTGGTCCGGCATCGGCTCACGCTCGCAAAAGTGCTGGGGACGTATGCCGTCCATGGCTGGCAACGGGTGAGCCGTCAACTTCAACACATTCTGATGATCGGCGCCTACCAGATCATCTGGCTGGACACCGTGCCGGACTTCGCGGCGGTCAATGAGGCCGTCAACCAGGCGCGATCTGCGGGCGGCAGCAAGGCCGCACGATTCGTTAACGCTATACTGCGCCAGCTCTTACGTGATATCGAAGCTCAGCGGGTACCCTGCGCTGAGGCAGACTTAGTCCGGGCCATTCCCGTCAGCGAGACAGCTTGTTTGCAGCTCCGCCGCCCGGTGCTGAGTGACCCGGCCGTCAACCCCACCGCGCATCTGGCCGAATCCACCTCCCACCCCACCTGGCTGGTGGGCCGTTGGATCCACCATTTTGGACGGGAGGCCGCTGAGGCCATCTGCCGGGCCGGCATGCGCCGCCCGGTGGTCCAGCTTCGCCCCAACCGGCTGCGGATCGACGCCGAAGGGTTGATCAATCGACTTCGGGCGGAGGGCTTTCAAGCGGAGCCGACCCCTGCCGACGGCGCTGCCGTGCCGGGAAATGTGGCCGGGCTCATGCGTTCGGAAGCCTTTCGGGCGGGCCTCTTCCAGCCCCAGGACCCCACCGCCATGAAGGCAGTCGAGCACATGGACCTGGCCCCGGGACAGACCGTCGTGGACCTGTGCGCCGGCGCGGGTACCAAGGCGACCCAGATGGCCGAAATCATGAAGGATCGCGGCCTGATCTTGGCCTCGGATAAGGAAACCGGCCGGCTCGACCAGCTCAGGGCCAACTGCGAACGGCTGGGGGTGACGGCGATTCGGGTCGTCCCATCGGATGCGATCGAGGCGGCCGTGGCCGGGCTGGACCGGCTGGACTGGATCCTGATCGATGCCCCATGCAGCAACACCGGCGTGCTGGCCCGCCGCCCGGAGGCTCGCTACCGCGTGGATGCCCGCACCCTGGAAGGACTGGCAGCCATCCAGCTTGGGCTGCTCAACCTGGCGGCGAGACTGGCCCGGCCGGGTACGCGCCTGCTGTACAGCACGTGCAGCCTGGAGCCTGAGGAAAACGAAAAAGTAGCGGCGGCCTTTGCCAGGGAGCACTCCGACTGGGTCATGACCGGCAGCGAACTGACGCTCCCCTGCTCGGACGGCCCCCCGGCCACCTGGCATGACGGCGGCTATTGGTGCTCATGGGCTCGAACCTGATTGCGTACGGGGCGCCTTGCCGGCGGCCCGAACCGGGAGCGGCGCTAAACTTCACGGCCTCGCAAGCCGATCTTGCCGAAGATGGATGCGTGGATCGTGACGTTGCTGATCCTCAGTCTGGGGGCGGGGGTCTTTCTGCGCCTGGTCGCCAAGGAAAAGCACCGCCGGGAACGCCATCTCCAGATTCGCTTGGAGGAGCAGCTTCAAAAGCTCCAGGAAGAAAACGAAGCCCGGCCAGTGGAATTGTCCCAACAGCAGGCGGACACCGGGAAGGCCGCTACGGCTGAGCCGGAGCCGGAGCCCGCGTTGACTTCCGCTGATTAGCCGTATATTTTGACATCGCCAGGGACCGGTAACGGTGCGTCCTCAAACCCGCGTGGCGCCGACAAACCCATGTAACGCCGGCGTTTCGCCGATGAATCATTCGGGGTTTTGAACGCACATGAGTCGTCCGCGGTAGGAGCGCGCGCATGTCTGACCTTCGCCATCAATCGACCCACCGTCTGTCATTTTTCGCCACCCTGCTGGCAACCCTCATCGGGGTAATACTGGTGATTGTGGGCGTGTGCCTGATGATGCGTCCCGGACAGACCGGGCAGGGAGCGACGTTGATCGCTTCGGGCCTGGTCCTGAGTTGCTTCGCATTGCTCTCTTATGCCGCCCTCGGAGTGATTCTCAAGGCGGAGTCCAACATCAACCGCATTCACGGGCTCACCCTGGACATCCTGGACGCGTTGAAGCGGTTCGAGCCGCAGATCAAGGTCATCGCCGACAACAGCCAGATCTCCGACGCCGCCCGCTCGATCACCAACCGCGCCCGCGAGAGCGAGGCCCTGCGCCAGGCCATCCGCGAAGAGATGTACAGCGGCAACTGGGAGGCCGCGCATTACCTGGTCGATCAGATGGAACGCCGGTTCGGCTACAAGCTCGAAGCCCAGAAGCTGCTCGATGAGATGAACCAGTTCCGCGAGATGACCATCGAGGACAAGATCACCCAGGCCCTGTCCTACATCGAAAAGTTGATGAACGAGCACAACTGGCTGCGCGCCCGCCAGGAATCGGAGCGGCTCATGCGGCTCTTTCCCCGCAACGAGCGGGTGGCCCGCCTGCCGGCCGAGTTGAACCGCCGCCGCGAACTGCACAAGCAGGAACTGCTGGCCCGCTGGAAGGAAGTGGTTCAACGCGCGGAGGTCGACGAGGGCATCGCGATTCTGACGCAACTCGATCAGTACCTCACGCCGGACGAGGCCCAGTCGCTTCGCGATTCGGCCCGAGACGTGTTCAAGGCCCGGCTGCTCAATCTCGGCGTGCAGTTCAGCCTGGCCGTTCAGGAGTCCCGCTGGCGGGATGCCCTGGAGGTGGGCCTGCAGATCCGGCAGGAGTTCCCCAACAGCCGGATGGCCCAGGAAGTCACGGAAAAGCTCGACGTGCTGCGCGTCCGCGCGGGGTTCGTCGCCGACGCCGAGATCGTGCAAGTCAATCCGCAGGCGGGGTCCAGTACCGGCCGGAGCAAGGCCTGAAAAACCCGCGTCCCAGAACCTACCCCCACCGCCGCCCCATGAGCTACGGCTCGTGCGCCTTCTCGTGTACGCTTGGGGTCTCCCTGTGTGCAACGGCTCTTGAGCCGTGATGGGACAACCCAGGCGTTCTCCACCATCGTTCGGCACGATCTCAGGCGGGGCGTCTGTGCCGCGCGGTCCAGTGATACGGCTTCCATCGCAATTTTGGGGGCTGCGTGGTTGTCACTCTCCAAGCTGCTGGTCATCTGAATCTTCGTGCCCCCACCTCTGCAAGAGACGGGGCACCCAACGGCTGTTCCCTCCCCAAAAAGAACCGCGGCCCACAGGCCGCGGTTCAGTAAGCACGCTTCATTTCAGGCAGCGCCGACGCCTTACAACCCCGCGCTGAAGTCATCCTCCTCGTCGCTGGGGGGCGGAGGTGCAACCGGCTTGGGTGCGGATGGGGCCTCCATCGGAGGGGGAGTCGCGGGACCGGCCTCCGGATAGGATTCCTGGCGTCGCGGCTCGTCCCGACGACGCTCCTCGCGCGGACCGCCCCGTCGATCACCGCGCCGGCCGCGATCATCGCCCCGGCCTCCCCGGTCCCCGCGACGGCCTTCGCGTTCATGTCGACCACCGCCGCGCGGACCGCGCTCGCCGCGCGGCTGGACCGGCCGGGGAACCGGCGAGAAGGTGCTCCCCTCGCGCTCGGGGCGTCCGTGCCGCCCGGCCGCCTCCCGCCTCAGGTCGGCGATCAGCGAGTTGTAGTCGCTGAAGGCATCTTCCTCGTCGCGATTGGCAGAGACGACCGATTCTTCTTCATCAGGCGCATCCGCTTCGGGCGGGGTGGCCGCAGCCGCCGGCTCTGCCGTCCGTGCCGCGGGCGGATACGCGCTGCCGGCCTGCTCCTCGATCAGGTGGGTGATGTCGTCGTCGCCGAAATCATCGTACACCGGCGGCTTGTACCCGGGCGTCTTGGACCGCTCGAGCTCCGCCTCGTAGGCTTTCACCACCGCCGCCTGAATTCGCTCCCGGCAGGCCGCATTGATCGGGTGGGCGACGTCGGCATGGAGCTTGGCCCGTCCCATGGCGTCCTTGGGGGCCCGGTTCTCGTTGAGCTTGAGTCCGCAATCATTGCAATACTTGGCCCGCAGGTGATTCTTGCAGCCGCATCGTGGGCAACGATCGGCCAGCTTCCGCGACGGCATGGCCACAAAGGGCCCGGATACGCCGTCGATGATCTTCAGATCACGGATGACAAAATCCCCGTCCAAGGTAATGCTGCAAAACGCACGCAGACGCTCACTGGAATCTTCCACCAGCTTGATCCGAACTTCACTGATCTCCATGGATGTGTTCTCCCTTGCGTGGGCATTAAACGATGAGGACTATCCTCGCGGCAGGTTTCGGTTCTCCAACTCGTATCGAATCCCAGGTGTCTCCACTCGCGTCCTCTATTCTCGCGCGGCCGTCTGGGCCTCGGCCCGCACGATGGGCCGGACAACGCCGGCCCGCAATCCAAGTTCTCGCGCCACCATGTCCACCATCCGCTCGGCCTCGTCCCGGCTGTCGAAGGCCGTAAACAGCGTCGAGCCGCTTCCCGAGACGCGCACGGGCCGGCTCGCCATTGCGGTCAGTCGCCGCACCAACTCTCCTAAAACCGGACAGACCTCCAGGGCCGGCTCTTCCAGCATGTTGAAGGTCCACTCCATCCACTGGACCGCGCCGGAGGGTGTCTTCGCGAACTGCTCGGGAGAAAGGACGCCGGGCTCGCTTTCCCCCGGATGACCTGCCCCTGAAGCCGGTCCAGACGATCGTTCTCCGGCAGGCCGCCAGGCCTTGTACACCGCGGCGGTGGAGACGGGGATGCCGGGAAATACCAGCACCACCCAGCCCTGCCACCCCAGCCGGGCCGGCCGGATCCGCTCCCCACGACCGGTCATGATAACCGCGCCGCCGTGCAGGAAAAGCGGCACGTCGCTGCCCAGCTCGGCAGCCACCTCCGCCAGCCGCCACACGGGCCAGTCCAGACGCCATAAACGGTTCAGCGCCGTTAATGTTGAAGCCGCGTTGGAACTTCCCCCGCCCAGGCCGCCCCCTACCGGTATCCGCTTGGTCAGGCGACACTCAACGCCCCCGGAAACCCTGCTGACTTCAGCCAACCGACGAGCCGCCCTGATGATGAGGTTGTTCTCATCCACCGGAACGTCCGGCACGTCGCAAAACAGGCGCACCCCGGCCTCGCCCGCCGCCGAAAAGCTCAGGTCGTCGTACAACGACACCGGCGAAACCAGCGATTCAATATCGTGATAGCCGTCCGACCGCCGGCCCAACACCCGCAGGGTCCAGTTAATCTTGGCCGGCGCCCGCATGGTGAGGACCCCATCAGCGCGATCCTCACCCGTTATGTTATATCCACAATGCAACATTAGAGGTGAACAACGATGTTCCATCCCAGCATGCATCTCAAGTTGCGATCCAGAGCCGACCCGAACTCGGCGAACGGCAATTGTACTGACTGGCCCCTGCCTGTCAAGCTTGCAGGCCACCCGTGCAGCACCGCTGAAGCGGCAGAGCTTCGCGGGCGGGCGCGGGCCGGCGAAAATGCCGTCCGGATCAGGCTCGCTAATGCCCCGCCACCGCAAACCATGCAGGCTGCCTCCGGCTCTACGCGGTAAACAGCTTCAGCGATCTTCTCCTTCGCATTCACGATCTTGACGGATCGAAGCGCAAGGCTTAAGAACCGCTCTCGACAGCTCTCTATTATGTGGAGGTTCCACGTGTTCAACCACTCGTTGAGGCTCAATTTTTCACGCTTATCGGTCTTGCTCGCCGCCTCGGCCGCGCTGGCCCAGTCGCCGCCGGCAGGGCCCAACGTGGTGCTGATCATCGCCGATGATCTTGGATACGCCGAGACCGGCTGCTATGGCCAGAAAAAAATTCGCACGCCCCACATCGACCGGCTGGCGGCCGAGGGGTTGCGCTTCACGCAATTCTACAGCGGCAGCCCGGTGTGCGCGCCCACCCGCTGCACGCTGATGACCGGCCAACACACCGGCCATGCCGAGATCCGCGCCAACCGCGAGATCCAACCCGAAGGCCAGCATCCCATCAGCGCCGGCGCAATCACCCTCGCCGAGGCCCTTCAAGCCCGCGGCTATGCCACCGCCGGAATCGGCAAGTGGGGCCTTGGCCCGCCGGGCTCCCATGGGGCTCCTGAGAAGCAGGGCTTCGACCTGTTCTTCGGGTACAACTGCCAGCGGGCGGCCCACAACTACTACCCCACCTACCTGTGGGAGAATGACCGGAAGATCCCGCTTAACAACCCCGAATTTCCCTCCCGTCAGGAATTCCCGGCCGATGCCGACCCCAATGATCCCGCCGCCTACCAACGCTACCGGGGTAACGAGTATGCCCCCGACCTGATGGTCGCCCGCGGCCTGGAATTCATCCGCGCCAACCGCGAACGGCCGTTCTTCCTCTACGTGGCCCTGCCCATTCCGCACATGGCCCTGCAGGTACCCGAAGATTCGCTCAAGGAGTACGCGGGCGCCTTCCCGGAGACGCCTTATCTGGGCGGCAAAGGCTACCTGCCCCACCGCACGCCCCGGGCCGCCTATGCCGCGATGGTCTCGCGGCTCGATCGCTACGTCGGCCAGATCGTGGGCCTGCTCCAGGAGCTTCAACTCGAAGAGCGGACGCTGGTCTTGTTCACCTCTGACAACGGCCCGACACATAACGGCGGAACCGATTCGGCGTTCTTCAACAGTACCGGCCCGCTGCGCGGCTTGAAGGGCAGCGTCTATGAAGGCGGCGTACGCGTGCCGCTGATTGCCCGCTGGCCGGGACGGATTACGGCCGGCAAGGTTACCGAGCACGTTGCGGCCATGTGGGACATGCTGCCGACGCTCTGTGAAATCACCGGCGCCGAAACGCCGCCGGGCATCGATGGAATCAGCTTCGCGCCCACCCTGCTGGGCAAGGGCGGGCAGAAGGAACACGAGTACCTCTACTGGGAATATCCCGGCGGTGGCGGTCAGCAGGCAGTGCGCGTTGGCAACTTCAAGGCCGTGCGACAGAATCTGCTCCGTGGCCAGAAACGGACCGAGTTGTACAACCTCGAAAACGACGTCGGCGAGCAACACGACATCGCCGCCGACCATCCGGAGGTGGTCAAGCGCATGGAGCGGATCATGCGCGAAGCGCGCCGGCCGTCGGCGGTGTTCGAATTCGCGCCGTTGGACAAAGAGGCGAGTTAACTGGAAATCAAACAGCGTCCGGCATGTTCACCCGCGGCCGCGCAGCCGAGTGGTATTCAAAAGGTCACAGGGGGCCGCGTGTGAACATGCCACCCCGGCTGTGAAACCGGGTGGTATTCGCAGGGTCGTCGGAGGCCACGGGTGAAGATCGCACCCAGCAGCCCAAACAGGAGTGCGAGCATATTTGCCCCGAAGGGGCATCAAGAGAGTAGCCACGGGTGGAGCGAAGCGGAACCCGTGGTTCAGGGCCCGCCCAATCTTTCCTGCCGCCCCGGCAGGGGCGGCGTGAGCCTCCGCACGAGCCTCACCCGCCCCTGCCGGGGCCGCGTGTGAACATGGCACCCGGCGGGGAGAATAACCAATGTCCAAATCCCAATGTCTAAAGAATGACCGATGACGAAATCCGAATGCGGCCAGCGGCCTGGTAAGCTCTTGCTCCCCCTGGCGCAGATGGCCGCCACCGAGTGCCGGCTTGACGCATGGCTTTTCCGGCCGTATGAACGCCGCTGGTGGATTCGTCCACACGTATGGTGAGCGTCTTTGGCGCGGGTGCCATGCCAACGGGCCTGTACTCGGGCGGGTGGGCATGTTGAAGTCAAACAGCGTCCGGCATGTTCACCCGCGGCCACGCAGCCGAGTGGCGTTCAAAGGGTCACCGGGGGCCGCGTGTGAACATGGCACCCCGGTTCCCGGTGGAAGGAAGAACGGCCGGTACGGAGCCCGGCCGGTACAGATTGTGAATGAGACAACGGCCGGTGCGGAGCCGGGCCGTTGCGAATTGTGAAAGGCAGAACCGCCGGCGTGGAGACCGGCCAGTACAAATGGTGGAGTCACGATATGAAACGTCCTCTCGCGATCACGTTGCTTGCATGTCTTCTCATCCCGGTGATGGCCAACGGCGCCGATCCCGCCTTTACCCGCGAGGAGGACGTGATCTACGGCCGGAAGTACGGCACCGCCCTGACCCTGGACGTGTTTACACCCAAGGCCAACGCCAACGGTGCGGCGGTGGTCGCGGTCATGAGCGGCGGCTGGTTCTCCGCCCACGAGATGATTTCGCCCCCCACCTTCAGCGAGTTTCTCAACCGCGGCTACACCGTCTTCGCCGTCGTGCATGGCAGCAATCCCAAGTACACCATCCCCGAAGCGATGGAAGACATGCACCGCTCCATCCGCTTCATCCGCCACCACGCGAAGCGGTTCAACATTGACCCTGAGCGCATCGCCATCTACGGCGGTTCCGCGGGCGGGCACATCTCGCTGATGATCGGCACCTCCGGCAAGGAGGGCGATCCCAAGGCCAAGGACCCCGTGGACCAGGCCTCCAGCCGGGTGCAGGCGGTCGCGTGCTGGTTCCCGCCGACGGATTTCCTCAACTACGGCGAGCAGGGACGAACCGCTCCGGCGGCGCTCGAAAAAGAACTGTCCATGTTCAAAGCGCCGTTCGACTTCACCGAGCTGGTCATGGACACGCCGCCGTTCGGCAAGCGTTTCGTGCTTATCACCGACGAAAAGAAGCGGCTGGAGATCTGCAAGGAGATATCGCCCGTCACGCATGTGTCGGCGGACGATCCGCCGACGCTGATCATTCACGGCGAGGCTGACAAGCTGGTGCCGATCCAGCAGTCGGAGGTGATGCTGGAGAAGCTCAAGGCGGCGGGCGTCACCGCCGAGTTGATCCGCCGGCCGGGGGCGGGCCATGGCTGGGCTGGAATCGAGAAAGACCTCAAGCTGTTCGCGGACTGGTTCGACCGGCACCTCACCCGGCCGGCGACGCCCGCTAAGCGCTCGGAGTGAAATCCAAAATCCCGTAAGCTGTAACGGATGATGGGCAAAGCCCGTGTACGGCGTTTTCGTGATTCTCTGACAGGGAGCCCCTCATAATGAACCTCGCCCCCCTCCTGATTCTCGCCCTGGGCGGGCTTGGCGCAGAGTCCGCCAGTGCCGTGAGGTCAGCAGAGCCCGTGCACATCGGCTCCCGCCTGGAGCCTTTTGTCGATGCGTATCTCATCGAGCGGATGGAGGGAACCGCGTTCAAGCTGCACACCCCTGTCGATGCCGGCCAGGCTTTCGCCTTCGACAAGCCGTGGGAAGGGCCGTTCAGCGCCTATGTGACCGTCCTCCGCGACGGCCAGCGCTACCGGGCATACTATCGAGGCGCCCCCGTTTCCAACCATGAGGGCCACGAACCCGAGGTTACCTGCGTGGCTGAATCGACGGACGGCATCCGTTGGACCAAGCCGGAGCTGGGCCTGTTCGAAGTGCGCGGCCAGCGGGCCGGCAACGTCGTCCTGGCCGGCGACCCGCCTTTCTCCCACAACTTCGCGCCGTTCGTCGACACCCGCCCGGGCGTGCCTGCCGCGGAGCGGTACAAGGCCCTGGCCGGCATCGGCCAAACCGGACTGAAGGCATTTGTGTCCGCCGACGGTCTGCGCTGGCGGCCTCTGCGCGACGAGCCGGTGCTGCGCCACGACAGATCCTCGTTCGACTCCCAGAACGTGGCCTTCTGGTCTGAACACGAAGGCTGCTACGTCTGCTATTTCCGCACCTGGCATGAAAGGATCCGGCGCATTTCCCGGTCCACCTCTAAAGACTTCCTGAACTGGACCGAGCCCGTCCGGATGGAATACGGCGACGCCCCCATTGAACACCTGTACACTAACCAGACGCATCCCTATTTCCGCGCCCCCCACATCTATGTCGCCATCGCCGCGCGCTTCATGCCCGGCCGGCAGGTGCTCACTGAACAGCAGGCCCGGACCGTTGGCGTGGACCTCAAATACTTCAAGGATTGCTCGGATGCGGTGCTGCTGACCACGCGCGGCGGCAATCGCTACGACCGCGTCTGCCTCGAAGGCTTCATCCGTCCCGGCGTCGGCCTGGAAAACTGGACCTCGCGAACCAATTACCCCGCCTGGGGCGTCGTACCGACCGGGCCGGCGGAGATGTCGCTCTATGTTCAGCACGCCTACGGCCAGCCGCGCCACGAGCTTCGCCGATACGTCCTGCGCACGGACGGCTTTGTTTCCGTGAATGCCCCCGCCCGCGGAGGAGAAATGGTCACCCGACCAATCGTTTTTACCGGGCGGGAACTGGTCGCGAACTTCGCCACCTCCGCCGCGGGCGAGATCCGCGTGGAGATCCAGGACCCTTCCGGCTCGCCGCTGCCAGGCTTTGCCCTCGACGACGCGATCATGCTGATCGGCAATGAGATCGAGCGGACGGTTTCCTGGAAAGCGGGATCCGACGTGTCGCGACTGGCCGGCCGGCCGGTGCGGCTGCGCTTCGTAATGAAGGACGCGGACCTGTACTCACTGCGATTCAAGGCGGGTGAGTCACAGTGAAACGACAGGCCGCACAGCCATCTAGAGCAACACGATCGTAATCCCCTCGTTGTAGCAGTTCAGATCCGGGTCGCGGGCCAGCTCGGGGCAGGCGTCCAGCACCCGGCGGGCAACCGGATCGAACAGATCCCACTTCTCGCCGGCCACAAAGGCCTGGATGGTTCCCTCTTTCTGACGCTTGCGAAGCGATCGGCGAACGGCCTCGCGCAGAGCGCCCCCCTGGCCGGTGGAGCCGTAGCCGTGAATGATTTTCATGGTCACCGCGCCGGCCGCACGGGCCTTGCCGATCTGGTCGGCGAGGCGTCTGCGGGCCTCCTCTACACTCGGAAAGCCACTCTTGAGATGGACAACGTAAAGCGCGGCGGGCATGTGACCTTCCAGCCCCCCTCCATCAACGGCATTCGGGTGGGGCCATCCATCACTTGTGGAGATCTTTTTTGTTTCCGCTAAGCCGGTTATCGGCGGCAATGACCGGCGTTGCCCCGTCCCAGGACGAAATGCCGAAGGCATTATTCCGGCACGTGTTCCGGCTCAGCGCCGGGTGCGTACCCTGGCCATACGCGCCGATCCCGCAGTTGCCGTTATTATCGCACACGTTGCCGCGCGCGTCACCCCCGGCCCCGTCGTGAAAGGCGATGCCATGCACGGTATTGGCCACGCAGTGGTTGTCCGATAATTGGATGGTGGTCTTGCCCATCACCACGATGCCGGCGTTCTGGTTTCGCCAGCAGGAATTGCCTTCCGCCTCGCCGGCCGCCCCGTTCGCGAAGACAATGCCGAAAAGCTTGTTGGCGTTGGCCTGGTTGTGCCGAAGCGTGGCGCTGGTGCCCGCGCCGTCAACCTCGATGCCCGTCCGGTTGGCTTCACAGACATTTCGCTCGGCGGTGGCCCGGGCTCCTTCAACAATGCGGATGCCGGTCCCGGATTGCGCGCCCTGCGAACCGTCGGGGGCGCCGGAATTATTCCGACACTTGTTTTCCAGCAGGCGAACGTCGGTCCCCGCTTCCCGCACGTGAATGCCCACCCCTTTGTTGCGCTCGCAGATGTTGGCCCGGTACTCGCCCCGGGCCTCGCCGGCCACGTAGATCCCGTCCGCGTCGTTGTCACGGCAGACATTCGATACCAGCAGCGGGGTAGTCCCCCGCCCCGTGACGCAGATGGCGTGCGTGCCGCTGCGCTCGCAGACGTTGATCTCAGCCAGCCCCCGCGAGCCCGCCCAGAAGGCAATCCCGCCGTGAAGGTTGCTCTGACAGATATTGCGCCGCAGCTCCGGCCGGCTGTCCTCACCCTGGCTGAACACCCCGGTATCGCAGCCCCGGAAGATGCACTCGCTGATCTGCAGCGACGATGCGATCATGGCCACGCCATCGGGCAATTGCTCCTTATCCGGCAGCACCCGGGGACGCAGCTCGGCGCGCTCGATCCGGCCGTCATGTTCGACTTCCACCCGAACCGTCCCGCCGTCCCCGGCCTGGACAGCACAGGCAGTCAGCAGGTAGCTGCACTGGCCAACCGGCCGGCCGTTCACGCGGCTGACCCGCCCGCCGCGGATGCCCGCCGCCTCGGCCGGTCCACCAGGAACAACCTCCTTTATCCACACACCGCCCGCGCGAACCTCCAGCTTCATCCCCAGGCTCAGCATGCGCCCCGGCGCGGAGTACGGGCCTTCGAAGGTCAGTTTTTCAATGGCCCCGGAGGGACAGTCCACCGCGATCAAGGCGGCCGGCATGTCCACGGCCGGGTGAATGATGCAACGCTTCGCATCCTCGCCGCGCAGCGTCACGCCGGAGCGAAACCAGATCGTCTCGCGATAGGTGCCGGGTTTCACCACGATGACCGAGCCGGCCGGCGCATCGCGCATGGCATCGCTGATCCGGCGATAGACCGCCGAACCGTCCGCCGCGACAATGCGCGTCAGGCCTCCCCGTCCAGCGTTCCGCGGCGCCGCTTCGGCGGCTTGAGCCCACGCCAGGGAGGGAACCATCACCAGCCAGACGGACAGGAGAATCCAGGTAAGAGCAGGGACTGGCGGTCGCATGCAAGCTCTCCCGCACTCCCCCTCGACAGGGAAACCATGCCGCCCCAACGGCGTATGGTCAGCGCATGCTAGCTGCCGCCCCAAACGCCCGCAAAAACGGGCATGTTTTGCAGGTGTGCCCGCCTCATCCGCAATCCGGAATCGGCAACCGAAAGCGCCCGGCTCAGGCTTTCACGACGTTCTTCTTCGGCCCCTTCACCTGGGCCGTCGCGTTGCGCGTGTCCACCACCAGTTTCGCGTTCTTGACGATCATGGCGTAGTCGTAGCAGGAGTGATCCGTTGAGATCAGCACGCAATCGTACTTCTTCAACGAGGCCGGCGTAAGCGGCACCGACTTCATCCGCAGATCATGCTCGCGCTGCTTGTGCGTGCTGGGCACGTGCGGATCGTTGTAATCCACCTTCGCGCCTTTGGCCTTCAACAGTTCAATCAACTCGATGGAGGGCGACTCGCGGATATCGTCCACGTCCTTCTTGTAGGCCAGGCCCAGCACGAGCACCTTGGCCCCCTTGAGGGCCTTCTTGTGCTCATTGAGCGCGGCGGACACGTGCTCCACCACGTACTCCGGCATGCTGGTGTTGATCTCGCCGGCCAGCTCGATAAAGCGCGTGGGCATGCCATATTCGCGAGCCTTCCAGGTCAAATAGAAGGGGTCGATGGGGATACAGTGCCCACCCAACCCCGGACCGGGGTAGAACGCCTGGAAGCCGAACGGCTTGGTCTTGGCGGCGTTGATGACCTCCCACACGTCAATGCCCATCCGCTCAAAGACCATCTTCAGCTCGTTCACCATGGCGATGTTCACGCAACGGTAGACGTTCTCGACGATCTTGGCGGCCTCGGCCACCTCGCAGCTCGAAACCGGAACCACCGCCTTGATGGCTTTGCTGTACAGGGCGACGGCCAGCCGCATGCTTCGGGGCTCCAGTCCGCCGACCACCTTGGGAATCGTCTCGGTAGTGAAGTCCTTCCGGCCGGGATCCTCCCGCTCCGGCGAAAAGGCCAGGAAAAAGTCCTTGCCCGCCTTCAGGCCGCTCCGCTCGATGATCGGCTTGACCACCTCGCGGGTGGTGCCCGGGTAGGTGGTGCTCTCCAAAACAACGAGCTGATCCCTGCGGATCTGCCCGGCGATCGTTTCCGCCGTCTTAATCACGTAAGTCATGTCTGGATCACGGGTTTTGGACAGCGGGGTGGGGACGCAAATGATGATCGCATCGCCCTTCTTGAGGTCCGCAGGGTTGGACGTGGCCACGAAACGGCCCTTGGCCCGCATCTCAGCAATGAAGCTGCTGGGAATGTGCTGGATGTAACTCTGACCAGCGTTCAGCTTCTTGACTTTCTCTTTGTCGACATCGTACCCAATAACCGACAAGCCCCCCCGGGCAAAGCTGCGGGCCAGCGGCATACCCACATAGCCCATCCCCATAACCACGACGCGCGCCGCCCCAGACTGTATTTTATCAAGCAAATGATTATCCGACACAAATGACTCCTTCTAAGACGCCCGTTCCCCTTGCAGATTCGATAATTTTATGAAGCGACTCAGCATTGACAAGCTGAACCGAACTTTCGCACCATATCGCACGATTAATACTTATGTCGGCAGCAGCAGGCTCATGGTACAATCGCCTCTTTCAAGTGTTCTGCCGCACTGGAGGGCTGAATGAAGATTCCATTGTCAAGTCCGGATATTTCGCAGGCGGAACGCGATGCGGTTGCTGAGGTAATGCTGACTTCTCAGCTCTCCCTGGGGCCCCGGCTGCCCGAGTTCGAGCGACTGTTGAGCGAATACGTGGGCGTGCGCTACGCCGTGGCCGTCAACAGCGGCACCAGCGCCCTGCACCTTTGCATCCGGGCCATGGGCATCGGCCCGGGCGACGAGGTCATCACGACCTCCTTCTCTTTTATTGCCACCGCCAACTGCATCCTCATGGAGGGGGCCCGGCCGGTCTTTGTGGATATCGACCCGGAGACCTGGAATATCGACCCGGCCAAGATCGAGGCCGCCATCACCCCCCGGGCCCGGGCCATCCTGCCGGTGCACGTGTTCGGCCTGCCGCCGGACATGGACGCCATCCTGGCCATCGCCCGCAAGCACAACCTGCGCGTACTGGAGGATTCCTGCGAGGCCCTGGGGGCGACCTACAAAGGCCGGCGGGCGGGTTCGCTGTGCGATGCCGGCGTCTTCGGCTTCTACCCCAACAAACAGATCACCACCGGCGAGGGCGGAATGATCGTCACCAATGACGAGACGATTTACCGTCTGGCCACTTCCATGCGCAACCAAGGCCGCGGCGTCAACAGCGGCTGGCTGGCTCACGAGCGCCTCGGATACAACTTCCGCTTGAGCGATATCAACTGCGCCCTGGGCATCGCCCAGATGAAGCGCATCGACGAGATCCTGGCCCATCGGGCCCAGGTGGCCAAGTGGTACCACGAGCGGCTGGGCGATGAGAAGCGCATCTCGCTTCAGCGGGTTCCGTCCGACCGCACGATCAGCCATTTTGTGATGGTGGCCCGGCTGTCCGACGATTACACCCGCGAGGACCGCGACTGCATCATGGAAGGCCTGCGGGCGAAGGAAATCGGCACCAACAACTATTTCTCGCCCATCCACCTGCAGCCGTTCTACGCGGAGCAAGGGTGGAAGCGCGGCGACCTGCCGGTATGCGAGGCGCTGTCGGATCGGACGATCGCTCTGCCGTTCCACGGACTGCTGACCGAGCAGGAAGTGGATACGGTGTGCCGGGAGTTCCGGGCGCTGCTGAGCCGGCCGTACCGGGCGTAGGTTGCGGGCTCGCCCGCAACCGGAGGGTTCAGGGTTCGGGGTTCAGGGTTCAGAGAGTCTTGCCAAGAGAACAGGGAATCTTGCGATATCCTCGAAAAAATGCAGATGATGGGTCAGCTCAGTAGACTCGACATTGCGGCATGCCCTGTGTTGGCTATAATCAAGATGCCATGAGAGCCATCAGAGCCGTCATCGACGATGGGAAAGTGACGCTGCTTGAGCCGGCAGATCTCTCCGGCCGGCATGAGGTTCTCATTGTGGTCAACGACGCGGAAGCCACGACTGGGGATCAGGAATGGGGGCGGATCCTGCGCGACCAGAAGGCCCGCCCCGCGTTCGATGAGTTTCTGTGCGCGGCCGATGGGGAAATCGCCGCCGGAAAGACCGAACCGCTGGATCCTGATCGCCTGTGACTTCACATACGACACGCACCTTCCGACGGTTATTTGACCAATTGCCCTTTGATATACAGGAACGAGCCAGAAAGGCATTCCGCCAGTTCCTCGCCGATCCGAGCCACCCTTCGCTCTCCTTTGAGCGCCTCGTCTCCCACCCCGATCTCTGGGCAGCACGAATCTCCGCCGATTACCGGGCTGTATGCAAAGTGGTGGGCGGCACAGCATACTGGCTATGGATTGGCTCCCACAGGGACTTTGACCGGCAGTTCCCCAGAGGTTGACGCTCGCAGGTCAGGTCAGCAGCCCCGGCGCGAATGACGATGGCACTCACGGATAGATCAACGCATCCGTATCCGCCTGCGGCGTCAGGTTCGGTAACAGACGGCTGGGGGCTGTTCCAAAGATGGCCTCCGCCTCCGTGGCGTCCGGGCGTGGCCATTGGGTATAGATGTTGTCGTCCTTCGGACCCGCCAGCGGCTTGTTGGCCCACTCCACGCGTCCATCGACGAACAGGATATTCTGGCCTTCGCCTTTTCCAATCCCACCGTGATTGGGAGAGTTCCATGGCCGCCAGTCGTCAGGGCTGGATTTTGCGCTGAGCCCGGCCGGCGGTCTGGGTGGAGCCGATGCTCCGCTTTCAGCAGCTATACCAAACGGCCCTTTATCGGCCGCCAGCACGCATCGCGGATCCCCCTGGTAGCCGGGCCGGCCGTAACGGCCGTAGGGCACTTGATAGCCGTAACTGACCTGCTTATACCATGCGCCGCTCTGAGGCTGTGCCGCGGCCTTTGGTACGTCACCTGACCCGAAGTCCCAATAATCCATTGGGTAATCTTCTTCGTTCTTCTGATCCCCAGCTTCCGAACAAATGAATGAAGCCGGCATCACGCTGCCCATTCGGACGAGCGTCCAAAGGTTTCGCGTAGTGGAGATCTCCCGCCCGTCAGGCCCATCCACTTCCGACGTTTCACCAGCTTTGGGCTGGTTTGCCACGCCCCGTTTGGAGCCGATCCGCCCAACGTAGTTCACCTGCCCGGTGGCTGTGGCGACCTGCTCCGGCCAGTGAGCGGCAATGGGCAACCCCTGGTTACCATCAACGGCATAGATAGACAACCCCTTCGCGATGCCACTCAAATTGGCGGCGCAGACTGTGCGACTGCTCAGCACGTGTACACGGACAATTGCCGGATGTAGAACGGCCGCGATCATCAACAGGGCTGCCGCGCCACCGCAACACCAGAGCAGAATCCACCAAAGCGTCCAACGATCTCCTCGTGGCACTTCGATCCGGCCCGAGTACGGGATCACCTGCGGCGCCACCGGCATAGGCACCGTCTCGCCCGGCGCCGGGGCCATCATGGCCGTGGCACACCTCGGGCACTCGACGGGTTGCCCCGCGCGATCATCCGCGATTTCAATACCGTTGCCGCAGGCCGGACAGCGAAATTGGATGGACATGTTTCAGCCTCCTGGCGTCTTCTCTGCCGCATAGTCAGTGCGGTTTTCAGTACACCAGTTTCATGCCGAAGCAGGCGGGTAAGAGCCTATCACTTTACAATTCAGGCGGGTAAGATGTCCCACCCACAGTTGAGGCGGGCAGGATGCCCGCCCTCCAGAGGGGCGGCCGCCGTGGTCGGGGGGCGGGCATCTTGTCCGCCTGATGGGCCGAACAGCCGGTACGGAGCCCGGTCGCTACATGAGGCGAACGGCCGGTACGGAGCCCGGCCGCTACAGAGGCTGGTTAGAACTCCACGATCTCCACGGTCGCGCCCGCCTCGTCCGCGCGGGCGATGACCGCCCCGGCCGCCAAGCCGACGAACAGCCCGTGCCCCACCAGGCCGGGGATGGCGTTCAGCTCGGCATCGAGCCTGGCCGGATCATCGATGCCGTCAAACTGCACGTCCACGATGGGGTTGCCCAGATCGGAGATGACCGGGCCGAGTTTGCCGCCGCTGGTTCGCATGACCGGCCGGCCGCCCAATTCGCGAAACCGCCTCATCGCCGAGGCCAGTGCCGGCGTGACTACCTCGGCCACCACCGGATGCTTCCGGCCAAGATGCTCCACCCATTTTGAGCCGTCCGCCACCACCAGGTATCGCCGGGCCATCGAAGCGATGATCTTCTCAATGACCTGCGCTCCCCCGGCCCCCTTGAGATGGTTACCGGCCGGGTCGATCTCATCCGCGCCGTCGAGGGCCATATCCAGCTCGCTGACATCCATGGCCTCGCGGATGGGGATGCCGCACTCGATGGCCAGCGCGCGGGCCTGATACGACGTGGGCACCCCGACGATCCTGAGCCCAGAGTCGCGAACCCGCTCGCCCAGCCGGCGCAGGACATGCACCAGCGTGGAGCCGGAGCCCAGGCCCACGAGCATGCCGTCAGCCACCAAGTCAGCGGCGGCGTAGGCGGCGGCTTTTTTGAGATCGTCGCTGGTCATGATGACAAGCTGGCGGTTCACAACAGCCTCAACCGCGGCTGAAGCCAACAGAAGGAGAGGATCGAAGGGAGTCAAAGGGGCGACTCCCATCAGTCTCTAAAGAGCCCGGCCTAAGCGCCCGCCTTCTGGAAAAAGCTCCATGAATGGGCTCAAGAGAGGCAGAGTCGCCCTCTCAAACCTTCCCGCAAATCATCTGAGAGTGTCGCCCCATCGGCACCTCTCACTTCTCACTTCGCGCAGCGCCTACTCAAATCTCCACCGGCTTCCCGGTGAGAATGCTCTTCTTCTCGGCCAGAGCCAAAGCCACCGCATCCCGGCTCTCCTGCGGCGTGCTGATCGTCGGGTTACGGCCTTGTTCGATGCAGTCCAGCATGTGCTGGATCTCGCCGAAATACCCGTCGCCGGCCGGCAGTTCAACCTTCTGAGCCTCGTCCTTGCCCTGGAACAGGGTCAACGGCGTGTTGGGATTCAGATCGAATATCAGCGCCGCCTTCTCAAACACGGCCGTATAGCCCATGTTGAACCCATAGCTGGCCGGCATGTCCCAGGCGCCGATCAGTTGCGTCACGCGCGAACTGCCCGGGTAGAACCACTGGGCATGGACGCGGTCCATGCCCCCGCCGGTGCCCTGGCAACCCTGGGCCACCACAAAGGCCGGCTTGCCGAACAGATGCAGAGCAAAATCCACATCATGCACGTGCAGGTCGAGGATGGCCCCGCCGGACAGCTCCGGGTTCGCGATCCAGTTGTTCAGTGAGTAGTCCGGAAAGGCGGCCTGGCGACGGAGCTCCAGCGACCGCAACTGTCCGAAGCGACCATCGTCTACGGCCTTCTTGAGATACACATACTCGGGCCAGAAACGAATGCACTGGGCGATCATGAACCGGCCCTTGGCATTTTTGGCCGCGGCCAGCATCTCATCGCAATCTTCGACCGTCAGGGCCATCGGCTTCTCGCAGAGCACGTGCTTGCCCGCTGCCAGAGCGGCCAGCACGACCTCGCGGTGCAGGAATGTCGGGGCGCACAGATCGATGAGATCCACCTCAGGGTCGGCCACGATGTCCTTCCAGTCCGTGTATGGCCGGATATTGCCCAGGTCGCGCTTGGTGCCCTGCTTGTCGCCGATGTTCCCGCCGACCTTGGACCAGTCGCCGGCCCGGCGATCAGCCTCTTTGTCGCACAAGGCCACGACTTTGGCTCTCTCCGTCATTTTTTCGTACTGGTTGAAATGGTTCCGCCCGATGAATCCGGCCCCGATGATTCCTACCCGAACCATATCTATCCTCCTATCATTTCTGAGGTTGTGAACCATGAAAGTGGAATCCGTTCGCCCACCACAGAAGCGGATGGTAACTCATCGCCCCTGCGGGCGGAAGCCCTGCCGATCGCACGCGCAGAAATCTCCGCGTCGATGCCGCCCAAGGGGGGGGCGTTCCATTTCAAATGCGCTGGCCAAAGCATGGATAGCTCATTATTATCGGTGCCCATGAAAATCAACTTACTCTCAACCAGCATCGTGGCCCTGGGTCTGGTCGGCTTCGCGGCAGCGGCTGACATCCCTTGGCCGGAACATCCTCGACCTGATTTTCAACGGCCCGCCTGGGTCAATCTCAACGGCCAGTGGGCGTTCGCCTTCGATCCCAAGGACGAGGGCGAGAAGGCCGGCTGGTTCAAACCGGACCACAAGCTGGCCTTGAAGATCACGGTTCCGTTCCCGTGGGAGAGCAAGCTGAGCGGCATTGCCGACACCGAGTACAAGGGCGTGGCCTGGTACTCGCGCGAGGTGACGCTTCCCGACGGGCCGGAGTGGCAGGGCAAGGACGCCTGGCTGGTGATCGGCGCCTGCGATTGGGAGGCCACCGTCTGGGTCAACGGCGAGGAAGCGACTCGGCACGTGGGCGGCTACATGCCCTTTGACGTGAATCTGTCCAAGTTCGCCAAGCCGGGCGAGAAGGTCACGGTGACCATCCGCGCCGTTGACATCACTGACCCGCAACAGCCCACCGGCAAGCAGGTCCACTGGTACACCCGCACCAGCGGCATCTGGCAGACGGTGTATTTAGAGGCCAGACCCGCGGCCCATATCCTGAACATGCGTGTCTTCCCCTCTCTGAAGGACGGGGCGGGAAAGTTCGAGCTGCTGCTTACCAAGGCCACCGACGGAAAAAATGTCAGGTTGTCCAGCCCTGACGGCGCTTTTGAGTCAACCACCGTCCGCGCCCGGCAGCTCAAAGGGACTGAAACGGCATGCACGGCCGTGCTGACCGCCAAGCTGAAACAACCGCGGCCCTGGTCGCCGGACGACCCGCATCTGTACCCGGTCATTCTGGAAGTGCTGGATGGAAAGCGCGTTGCAGACCGCGTGGAAAGCTACTTCGGCCTGCGCGAAATCTCCATCGCCAAGGCCCCCGGGCGCGACTACCAGTACATCTATCTCAACGGCAAGCCCCTCTATCTGGCCGGCGCCCTGCACCAGTCGTTCCACCCGGACGGCATCTATCACTATCCCAACGACGCCGTGATGCGCAGCGACTACGAACTCTGCAAGCAGATCGGGATCAACTTCCTGCGCATCCACATCAAGGCCCCCATCCCCCGTGAACTCTACTGGGCGGACAAGCTGGGCGTCCTGATCATGCAGGACATGCCCAACTTCTGGCATCACAGCAACCAGGCCCGGGCGTGGTACGAAAAGATGCTGGAGGAGACCATCGCCCGCGATTTCAACCATCCGGCCATCTTCGCCTGGGTGGATTTCAACGAGACCTGGGGCCTGAACAACCCCGGCCCCTACGACGCCGAGCGCCAGAAGTGGGTGGCCGGCATTTACCGCAAGACCAAGGAGCTCGATCCCACCCGTCTGGTCGAAGACAACTCCCCCTGCTACTACGACCACGTGGAGACCGACATCAACTCCTGGCACTTCTACATCAACGACTACGCCGCCGCCAAAAAGCACCTCGCCGAGGTGGTGGAGAAATGCCACCCCGGCTCCAGCTTTAACTGCTGCGAGGGCTGGACGCAGAAGGACGCCCCGCTCATCAACAGCGAATACGGCGGCATCAGCGCCGGCCTGGGCGACCAGGACATCTCCTGGTGCTTCAAGTTCCTGACCAACGAGCTGCGTCTGCATGACAAGATCTGCGGCTACATCTACACCGAACTCTCCGACATCGAGTGGGAGCACAACGGCTTCGTCAATTACGACCGCTCGCCCAAGGAGTACGGCTACGAGTACTGGCATCCCGGCTTCACGCTCAAGGACATCAACAACCCCGACTTCGTCGTCATCGACGCTCCGCCGATGATCGAGCTGAAGGACAAAGAGGTGGTCCGTGTCCCCATTCGCATCAGCCACTGGTCAAGCCACGAGGCCAAAGACCTTAAGCTGCGCTGGTGCACGCACTGGCCCGCTCCCCCGACCCTGTCCCCCGCGGCGCCGGAACTCCGCTGGGAGTCGCGTCCGGCCAAGTGGCGGCCGTTCACCGTCGTCGAGCAGGAGCCGATCGTCGTCACCGCGATGAAGGACCGTCCCGTCGGGGCCCTGCTGGTCGAATTGCTTGACGGCGAACAGGTGCTGGCCCGCAACTACATCAACCTCTGCCAGCAGATCAAGCATCCCGGCATCCAGGCCACGGGCAAGGACCGCCTGACGCTTACCTTCTCCCCGGGTGATTTTGCCGAACGGACCTTCGCCGGCGCCGTGCCGATTGTCAGCGGCCAGCCAAGCGACTGGGTGGCCGGCCGGGAAAGTGGCTACTACCAGTATGAGCTGGAACTCCCCTACGGAGCCGCCCTCGACCATCTGCAGTCCATCACCGTCAGCGCTGAATTGGCCTCCCGGGGCTTGGAGGAAAAACTCGACTGGCCTGCACGGCGAACGCCCCATGACAAACCGCAGACCGACGGCAAGAAGCATCCGACCGACGTGCGCGTCAGTATCAACGGCGTCGAATTGGGTCGGGCAAAACTGCCCGACGATCCGGCCGACGCCCGCGGGGCGCTCTCGCACTATCGCGGACTGGCCGGCGGATATGGCTACATGACCGCCATTACCGTCGCCGACGAGGACAAACTCGCCCGGATCGCCAAAGAGGCCGGCGCCGAGCGCCTCCTGCGGCTGCGTTTCGAGGTGCCGGCCGACGCCTCCAGCAAGGGCGGGTTGACCCTCTACGGGGCCGGCCTGGGCTGCCACGGGCTGCCCCCTTCGGTCGTCCTGACCTTCAAGCCGGGCCACGGCCCCGCCGAGGACTTCAAACAGGATAAATCCCCCGCGGTCAATCAGGCCCGCGAGGCCATTCGCGCCCTCGTCCCCACGGCCGAGGCCGGCGGTTACGAATGGCGCTTCACCATGACCCAGCCGGCCGCCGACTGGACCGCGCCGGAATTCGACGCTTCGGCCTGGCGAAAAGGCCGCGGCGGATTCGGCTCCCGTGGCACGCCGAACGCCGTCATCGGCACGTCCTGGCGGAGCCCCGAAATCTGGCTGCGAACTGAGTTCACCCTCGACGATCCCGCCAGCGTCAGAGGCGGATCCTGGCGGATTTACCACGATGAGGACGTCGAAATCTATCTCAACGGCGTCAAGGTAGTGGCCCTGGGTGAGTACACCACGGAGTACATCAACCTGCCGCTGGAGCCTAATGCTCTGAAAGAGCTGAAAAAGGGCCGCAATGTGCTGGCCGTGCACTGCCGGCAGACAAGCGGCGGTCAAAACGTGGATGTGGGCCTGACCCTGCTCGGCCCAACCGGCCAGAAATAGATTAGGCTCCGGCCGAATGGCCTGAGCGTTCTCCGCGGGCTTCAGATGAAGTGCAAGGGGCCCCGGGATGGGTGCTATAGCCCGGCCGGCACGGCTCAAGAGCCGTGGCACACAAATCATCCGCTTTGGCGTTTCACCACCGTGCACGGTCAGTTGGCCGTGCACGGTGTTTTTAGTTTCGTGCCGTCGGGGGGCCAACGGCGGCACGGAGTCCAACGGCCGGTACGGAGCCCGGCCGCTACGCATGGCGGAAACAACCGGTATGGAGCCCGGCCAGTACGCGTGGCGGGAATGGCCGGTACGCACTGGCGGAAAAGGCCGGTATGGAAATGCCTGGCCGTCACAGGTGGGGCCAAATTCCTGGCCCGGATAGGGTACCAGACCTACCCTGATTTCGATCAGGCTATCCAGTTGACATTTCCGGGGCCAAGCCCTTTAATATGCCCTCACAGCCAATCGCGGATGTGGCGGAATTGGCAGACGCGCAAGGTTCAGGTCCTTGTGTCCGTTAAGGACGTGGAGGTTCGAGTCCTCTCATCCGCATCCAACCTCAAGCAGCCCTCGGGGCTGCTTTTTTTGATGGCTTCAGCCCCATCAACGAGCAACGCACGGCCAGAAGACGCAGCCAATCCCCCCGCAATCGAAGTAACGACATGGCCAGTCCACTCCGTCCGCCGCCCCTTATCCGCAACCTAATAATTAGCAATAACTTAAATACACAAGCCGCGGTCGCCCTGCTTTCCCCCTGATTCTTTGCCCCTTTGGTTTGCCGCCTCTCCATGCCCGCCCCTCCCAAACCGTCGCCGCACCCGCTACCATCTCACCGTGACTACCAGGACCTCTGGCATGATGAACGCGCTGGTCTACGACATCGGTCCTGCGCGGTGGTTGGCGACCAAGGCTGCCGGCTGGTTCACCCCCGCAGCCTACTACTCGCGGATATCCGCAATCAGCCTCCGCCAGGTGCCCATCCCCGCTCTGCCTTCGCCCGAATGGCTGCGTCTGCGCCCCATCCTGGGCGGCATCTGCGGCACCGACTTGGCCGCTATCACGCTACGGCATCACCCGGCCGGCATTCTTCAGGTCTTCTCCAGCATGCCCGCCGTTCTCGGCCACGAAAATGTCTCCATCGTCGATGAGGTCGGACCGGCCGTCACCCGCTGGCGGCCCGGAGACCGGGTGGTGGTCGAACCCTCCCTCTCCTGCCTTCCGCGCGGCATTCATCCGCCCTGCCCACAATGCACGGCCGGCCGTTTCACGCTGTGCGACAACTTCCTGGCGGGCCCCCTGCCCCCGGGCTCCATGATCGGCTGGAACTCCTTCACGGGGGGAAGCTGGGCGCCCTACTTCATCGCGCACCAGTCCCAGCTTTACGCCGTGCCCGAAGAGATGAACGACGAGGAGGCCGTGCTGACCGATCCCATCGCCGGCGCCCTCCACGCCGTGCTTCGCCACCCCCCCGCGGACGACCAGACCGTCCTGATCCTCGGCGCCGGGCTCCTGGGTCTGGGCATTGCGGCCGGCATCCGGGCCCTGGGCGGCCGATGCCGACTGATTGCTTTGACTCGTCACCCGCGTCAGAGCGAAATGATGCAGCGATTCGGCGTCAACGAAACCATACCGGTGCGCCGAAAGGACTCCAAGGCGGTGCGGTATGGCCGGGTGGCCGAGCGCATCGGCGGGAAGCTGTACCCCTCAAGGTTCGGGAACCGGGTGCTCATTGGCGGGTTCGACGTGGTTTACGACTGCATCGGCACCGGCGAGAGCCTGAGCGACGCCATGAAATACGCCCGTTCCGGCGGGACCGTCGTCGAAGTCGGCACCTCGCAGATCAGCATGGTCGATACCACTCCCCTGTGGTTCAACGAAGTCAATCTCGTGGGGGCCAATGGCCGGGCCTTCGAGCAATACGACGGCCGGCGCATGCACACCTACGAAATCGTCTTCGAGCTGGTAAAGCAGAATCGTTTGGACCTCGCCGGCCTGCTCACCCACCGATTCCAGCCGGCCGATTACCGCAGGGCCTTCGCCGCCCTTGTCGATAGGGCCCATTCGGGGGCGATCAAGGTGGCTTTCGAACCGGCCGTCAGGCCACGGTCCAGCAGCCTGCCCGTTGGGCAGCAAAGCGAAGCGCAGGCCTGCTCCCACTCGCGGTAATCATGGCGGTGCACTTACCGAAAGGGCCAAGACGGTCCCCTCTCCGGCCCGCAGTCGGCTACTTCAGGTTCTCAGGATTCAGGGGTTCCAGTTCTGGCAACACGAACCGGCCGTCCTGGCGCACCAGCTTGCCGTCAAACCACATCTCGCCCCCGCCGGCATCCGGCGTCTGCATGAGCACCATGTCCCAGTGAATGTCGCTCTTGTTGCCGTTGGAGGCCTCGTCATAGCAGGCCCCCGGCGTGAGGTGGATGCTGCCGGCGATCTTCTCGTCAAAGAGAATGTCTTTCATGGGCTTCGTGCAATACGGGTTGAAGCCGATGGCGAACTCGCCGACGTAGCGGGCGCCCTCGTCGGAGTCGAGCACTTCGTTGAGCTTTGCGGTGGACGTGCTGGTGGCTTCGACGATCCGGCCATTCTCGAAAACCAGGCGGATGTCGTTATGGGTCGTGCCGCGATAGATGGTCGGCGCATTAAAGTGAATTACGCCATTGACGCTGTCGCGAACCGGCGCGGTGAAAATCTCCCCATCGGGGATATTAAGCTTGCCGTCACAGGGGATGGCGGGAATGCCCTTGATGCTGAACGTCAGATCGGTGTCCAGCGGTCCCTTGAGGCGGACCTTGTCCGTCCGTTCCATGAGCTGCTTCAATGGCACCATGGCCCGGGCCATTTTGGCATAGTCCAGGGTGCAGACATTGAAATAGAAATCCTCGAACGCCTCCGTGCTCATCTCGGCCATCTGGGCCATGGACGGGCTTGGCCAGCGCAATACCACCCAACGGGTCTTGCGAACGCGAACTTCATGATGGACGCGCTTCCAAACCGTGCTCTCATAAAGCTTTTGCTTCTCCGCCGGAACGTCGGAAAGTTCGGAAACATTGGGGTTGCCGCGCGCCCCGATGTAGCACTGCATCTTCTCCATCTGGAAGCGTTCCACGTCCGCGGTGGTCTCCCACTGGGGCGTACTGCCGGCCAGCATCAGCGCGCGGTTAATCTCCACGCTCTTGAGCAGCACGAAAGGCCGTCCCCCCGCCGCCGCCACGACCTGCACCAGGGCTTTGACGAAATCATGGGGCACATCAATGGCTTCAACGAGCACGTTTTCATCCGGCTTCACCGCGCACGAATAGTGGACCAGCACGCGGGCGAGCCGCTCTACGCGCGGATCGATCATGCGTATTCTCCCTGAATTACCAATTATTGTCCCTGGATTACCAATTATCGGGCATCAACAGGCCACGGCAGTGACGGAAAAATCCTCGTTCCCGAAACGCTGCCGCACCATCGATCAGCCACGGACGTAATAAATGCACTGTCGCGCTTGCCAGGAGCTGTGAGTATCCTATCATTTCACGATCAATGCCGAAAACCGTCAAGAATCCTGAAACCAACCCACCTGCTCGTCGGTTGGCACTCGGATTGCTACAGTTTCAGGCAGAGGCCCATTGGGCTGACAAAGTGTGCAAAATGGCACTCAACGATTGGGAAAAGACACCTGCAGTGCTGGTTTTGCAGAACGCTGTACAAAACCTTCCTTGCAGGAATAAAATGAATGAGAAAGGAGCGGGTTGAGCCCAACCGCTTGGCCCGGAAGACGACTATGACATTGATGGCGGAGCCGAAACCCCTGAAGGGAGTGGAGTCCGGCGGATCTGGAGCGTCTCTGGCCGCAGCCAGAGATCTCATCCAGGCTACCTATCCGAACGTGGAGGGTCAGATGATTGTCCGCCTGGTCAGCAAAGCGCCCGGCACGACCTGGTATCGGGTTAACTGGTACAAGCAGGGCGAATTTGGCACGTATATCCACCATTCGCGCTTCCTGGCTCTGCGTCAGACGCCTGACGGTCTTGTGGTTGAGGACCAGACGGTTCAACCCCGCAAAAGGGAAGACTCACTGAATTAAGCAGGAACGCAACTGGACTAATCAAGCCGGAGCGGGGGGCATTTGCCCCCTCGCTCCGGTTTTGCTTTTGGGCGAATTCGCCCCACCTCGCCCTGTGTACCACGCCCTGTGTGCCACCGCTCTTGCTCTTGAGCCGTGCAAGGCAACTCTCGGCCTTCGATACTGCTCAAGAGCAGCGAAACACACCATGTAGCAGCATCCGCAGGCCTGCCGCAAGATTGTGCACGGCCACATCGTTTTGCATCTTCGGGCACAAACGGCCGGTCGCCCAGCCTGTGCCGGAGCCCCACCCGGCCGCCTCAGGCGCAGTGAGACTCACCACCCGCAAAGGGCCCTAAAATCAATCATGCGTATCACCTTTCTCGACAGCTCGTTCTTTCTGGCCCTGGTCCACAAAGATGATCCCCTGCACGAGCGAGCCGAGGCCTGGCAACGCGTCCTGCGGGGCGAGTTCCTGACCACCGAATACGTCCTCCAGCAGACCGCCGACGCGTTATGCGAAGAGTCGCTGCGCGAACTGGCCCTGGAAATCGTCTGGCTCATGCGGGCCGACCCGGGCGTGGGAGTGGTACCGGCCTCCACCGCCCTCCTGGAAGAAGGCCTCCGGCTGCTCCAGGAACAGAAAGGCACGGACTGGTCGCTCACGGAATGCACCTCTTTCGCAGCCATGCGGTATGCCGGCCTCCGGGACGCACTGACGACAAGCCGTCACTTTGAACAGGCAGGTTTCCGGTCGCTGCTGCGGATGCGCCCGCCGGACGAAGTAAAGACCACCAGCCCCGACATCCGCGAGAAGCTCTGCGAAGCCATTCGGCATGGTTGCGTGGTGAAGTTCCGATATCACGACGGGTTACGGCTGGTTGAGCCCTACCGATACGGGCGCAGCGTGATGGGCCACGAGTTGTTGCGCGGCTTTCAACGCGGCGGGGCCAGCAAGTCCGGCGAGGCCGTCGGGTGGAAGACTTTCCGGGTGTCCGAAATCGACGAACTGACCCTCACGGATCAGCACTTTGGTACCGCCCGCTCAGGCTACAGTGGCGGTGAATCCATCATGAGCGAGGTCTACTGCCAGGTGTAGACGCCGGTCGGCGATTCGGTTTTTATCTCATTTCCGCCGCCTATCAACCCGATTTCAGAACTGATCATGCAAACGGGATACTCAAGAACTGACGACATGCGTGGCAAGGTCATTACCCTGATCTGCCCCAACCTGCGCTGTCGCTGCCTGTTGCAAGTTCCGGAGCATACGCGAGGGAGGAAAGTACGCTGCGGACGATGCGGCAGCAACTTCCTCGTTCCGGAGGCGCCTCCGCCTCCACCTGCGTCAAGCGGAACCCATTCCTCCGATAAGTCGCGGCATTAAATGGCCGTGCGCGGCGGCAAGACAACGAAGAATTGCGGTTTTTCATGTTTGCGGACCTGCCCAGGAAACGGGCAGATAGCCTGCCAACCTGGCCTCCCGCAGCCAGATGACCGGAATAGCGATCAAACATCATCGGCCCGCGCGACGGCACGCCGCGGGCTTGTCGCAGGGTGACATACCCGGCAGTTCTACCGCGAAAACCTCTCGCAACCAGTTTTCGGACTCTCTGCCTCTGTGTATAGTGGATTCATGCGGAATACCGCTCCTCACAGCCAGAGGGTCCGATGCGTCGCGTGGGTAAGGCTGCCTGTCGCCTGCATCCTGAACCTCGCCATGCTCTCCGGATGCGCAACGCTGGGCACGTCAGTAGGCAGGATCGTGGACCCATTCAATCTCATGGGCATGGGTCCGCCGCCGGTTCGCATTGGGATTACCCACCTTGAGCTCTCGCCGCTGCTGGTACCGCGGGCGGTGCTGTTCGAGGAGAACCTCACCTTCCATCTGGGCGCGCCAGTGATTTTCGACCTGATGACGCCCCACCAGATCCACGTGCACCTCGACACCGGCCGGCTGAAGTTTGCGATGCTCTCGACCCGGGAATTCTGCCAGGTGGCCCCCGACGAGAGCGCCCGAATCGTTGCCGTCGCATTGAACGAGCATCGTCAGAGTTACCGCAAAGGGCTCTTGATCGTCTCCGCCCAATCGGAAGCCAAGTCCCTGGAGGATCTGCAGAATTACCGCTTCCATCTGCTGCCACGAGACCACGTGCTCAATGACGCGGCGTTGGGGGCGCTGCTCAACGCCGGCGTGGCCCACGGCAACCTGATTGAAGGCATTCGTGGCGTGGAGCTGGTAATGGGCCGGTCCGGTTCCGCGGATGTGGCCAGGTGCGTCGCGGCCGATGCCCGCGCGGCCGGCGTGATCGACGAAACCGACTATCGAAACTGGCCGGCCACCGGCGGCGCCTTCGCCGGGCTCACCCCATCGCGCGACATGTTTCGGGTGATCGGCGAGACGATCCGTGTGCCCGAGGGACCATTCGTGGCCTCTGCCCACACGGACCCCGAACTGGTCGAGAAAGTGCGGCGATACCTGCTGGAAGTGTTGCCCCAGCGGAAGCTGGTGCTGGGCTCGCTGGGGTTGACCGGGTTCGCGCCACCAGTCGATTTGAACGACTACGAGGCATACTGCGCCCTCTACCGCCAACTTCACCCGGCTGATGTTCCCTCGGTTCCCGCGGCGGGGAAGGATCTTTGACACCACAGCGCAAGGCCGCAGCGGCCGGGCTCCGTACCAATGCTGTCCGGAATCTTGCGTTGCGCGTAGCGCGACGGGCCCAGTAGGCCTGCTGCCGGGCGTTGGCCCGGGCCCGTTGGATCCGGCGTCGGGCCATGATCGCCGGCGTCTCGGCATCCGGCGGGATCAATCCGCTGGTGATGTGACTGATCATGGCCCAGTCATAGCTGCTGGGCCGGTCCTGAATGATCAGAGCCATCAGCAGCGTACCGATGACCGCCGCACCGATCTGACGGAGCAACGGCGGCGAAAAACGAACCCGTCCCGTTTTTGCTCCCGGGACGAAGGCCATGGCTGAACGCTGATCGCTGACGGCTGAACGCTGAATGCTGACCGCTGACCGCTCGCCTTGATGACCGCTTGCGGATTGAAGACGCGTGCGCTATTCCGCGCAGGCCGGATCGGCCGGATGGTCTTGCCCGCTGTAACAACGCTGGAACACGCCGAAGTCGTTCTGGTCTACGTCGCCGTCCTGATCGCGGTCCAGAATGTCAAAAGTCGCCTGCGCGCAGCCGGCCGGTGGACCGAAAGTGGCCGGACCGGTGGAACAGAAGTCGAAGACCATCAAGTCCTTGGCGTCCACGTCCCCATCTCGCAGGAAGTCAAACGGGATCATCGGGGGGCAGCCGTCCGCGTCCACCGGCGAGCCGGGAATGGTGTTGAGACACAAATCCAGGCTGTCCGGAACACCATCGCCATCGCCGTCACCGTCGCCGCGGATGGCCAGGCTGTGATAATAGCCCGCCGCAACGGCCACGAAGCCGCTGTTGGGCGCGGGGACGTCGCACTGGCCGGAGTAATTGTCCAAGGGATCGTCGTTACTCCCCAGGCCACGATGGAGCCGTCGGCCTTCAGGCCCAGGCTGTGGTAATAACCTGCCGCGACGGCCACGAAATCGCTGTTGGGCGCGGGGACGTCGCACTGGCCGTAGTGTGGCCAACCGGTCTGCCCAGCTTGACCGGCTCCCCAGGCCACGATGGAGCCAATGGTCTGGCCGGTCGCCATCCCGGCACTGCCGCCCAGGCCAGCAAAAAACTGGTTGCCGCAACCCTGAAGAAACGCGTCATTCTGCACCTCCGCGCCATAAGAAGAAATGCGCCTGCTCAGGAGGGAACTGTGCTACAGCTAAACTGTTGTATTTTCTACTAATAGCCATAAGCTTACCGTGACACCTCTCGCGCAAAACGAACAATTTTGTTAATAGTGAAGATAGTTCAGCCAGGGGCGAAGATACCGTACAACGCGTCTCTCCATTCAGGATGCCACGCAAACGGGGGAACATGAGACGGTCACGGAATGGCAGGGGATAAACAGACGGGACAGGTTCGTTTTTGCCGACTGATCCGGACGCCGACGAGCCGGCCTTCGCGGCTCCATGCCGCGGAAACGGCGGCGGAACTGGAGCCCGACAGCGCAAACGTCGTAACGGCCGTTTTGCCCATGCGACGGCCGGTACAGAGCCCGGCCGCTACGAGCGAACGGCCGGTACGGAGCCCGGCCGCTACGCAGGAAACGAGCGGTCATCCAGCATTCGCCAGGATCCCGCCTGGCCGCTACAGGTGGTATGTCCCAAGGTGTGTCACAAGAACGCACACGGCCACAAAAGGACAAAAGATGAGGGCAAGGGGAGGATCCTCACCCTTGATCCCTCATCAGTCCTTCGTGTCCCCGTGCTGCTGCGATGGATCCGGCGGGTTACTTGTTCTCCACCGTCACGCCCGGCCAATCGTCCGTCCGGAACGGCACCGCCGGCAAACCCGCCGCGTTGTACAGGTTGCAGATCGGATTGTGCGCCCATGCATAGCGGACCGCCTTGGGCGCCGGAACGCGCGGGCTCCACACCACCACCGTATCGCCCTCAATATCCGCGTGGGCCCACTGCCACTTGCGATCCTCGCCGGCCACGGCAAAGCCGGTCGGCACCGACCCCTTGGCCACCAGGCCCTCAGCATTCTTGAACTTGATCCGCACCTTGGCGCCCTCAATGTGCATGGAATCGTACACCGGGCCGGATGCGACCACGTCCTTGCCGTACGCCACCTTGAGAGCCTGGAGCATCAGCCGACGGCCGACCGTCTGCTTGTCCTTCGGATGGATGTCGTCCGCCTCACCCACATCAATGGTGATCGCGAGTCCGTTGCCCGGCTGCGCCGCGGTCATGGCCTGGGCCTCGCGCAGTTCCGCCCAGTCATCATCGCCCGGCTCATCCTTGACCGCCTGGAAGTTGGCCAGCGACACGATCAGGAACGCGAACTGGTCCTGCTGCCAGACGTCCCGCCAGCATTTGATCATGGCCGGCAGGAGCTTGCGGTATTGATAGGCCCGCGGCGCGTTCGACTCGCCCTGGTACCAGATGGCCCCGCGGACGGCGAATGGCACCAGCGGCGAGATCATGGCGTTGTACAGCCCGGCCGGTTTCCAGGGGTTGGTCGCCGGATCGGCCGGCTTCTTGGGCGCTGGTTTGCCTTCGGCCCGGGCCTTGTCGGCGGCTTTCTCCCAGTCCGCCAGCGACTGGGCATACTTCCGCACATTCTCCTCCCAGCGATCGAGGATAGGCCGGAAGTCGGCCTCGCCGGCCAGCACCGAGTGTTCGGTCCATGACTCCGCCGGCGTGCCGCCCCAGGAGGTGTGGATCAGCCCCACGGGCACGTCCAACTCCTTGTGCAGGTCGCGACCGAAGAAGTACCCCACTGCCGAGAACCCCGGAATCGTCTTGGGTCCGCACGCCGTCCATTCGGCCTGCGTGTCGGTTTGGGGCGTGTCGGCCACGGTTCGCGGCACGCTGAACAGCCGGATGCGCGGATAGTTGGCCGCGGCAATCTCCCTGGTGGCATTCTTGGCGCGATCGACGGTCCACTGCATGTTCGACTGGCCGGAGCAGATCCAGACTTCACCGACGAGGATATCGCTGACGCTCAGGCGGTTCTTGCCCGCCACCGTCATCTCCAGCGGGCCCTGTCCGGCCTTGAGCGGCTCGAAGCGCACCATCCACCGACCGTCCTGGCCGGCGGTCACGGTCTTCTTCTGATCGCCCAGCGTGACGGTCACTTCTTCGCCCGCATCAGCCGTACCCCAGATGGGCACCGGCATGCCCTGCTGCAAGACCATGTGGTCGCCGATGACCGCCGGCAGCTTCACGTCGGCCAGGGCCGTCGCCGCCACGAAACCAACCAGCAAACCCGCTGCATGGAAAGCCGTTCGCATCCGAATCATGTGGAGTGCCTCCAATTACCACTCATAAAGAAGCCGCGCGGGCTTCCGGCCCGCGCGGCCACGTCTTACCAGACAGGCCACGCAATCCCCCGGGTGTTTTCAATCCCGGGCTGGCCTCTGTTTTAAACTCCCACCCGTCCGGCGTAAAGCCCCGTTCCCCGGGGCCCAACGGCCAGGCGAGTGGAAGGCCCGCCGCTCCCCCCTCGACAATCGGCGGCTGATGCGATTGCACGGCTGCTTTTGTGCGAGCACGAGCGGCTGGCGACCTGCGCCCCCAAACCCGCCCGCCATCCGTGCATTACTTCTCGTCCGCCGGGGCGGCCTGCTGCCCCATGATCATCATGGAGTAAGACCGGCCGGAATACTCCTCCAGGGGCGCCGACAGCATACGATCAATGCGTGTCTTGCACGTGCTCAAGTGTGCGGCCGAGGCGAAATCCAGCGGCTCACCCGGCTGTCTGAGCACTTCGCCTATCTGCCGGCTCAGCTCGGACAGCGAGTGCTGCAACATGGCGTGCAGATCGGGCGAAAGCATCATTCCCGGCTGCATGCGCACCATCGGCTCCACGATGCCGAGGTACTCACGTTGCAGCGATCGCCGCACGTCGCTGACAAACGGCGACGTGTTGCTCCATTTCCCGCCGGCCCGTCGGCCGACATTGACTGAGTCCCCCCAGCAGGCATTCCGAATGGCCTGAATATACTCAGCCACAGTAAACTTCTCGCCCTTTTCCACCTTCATCTCCGCGTCCTGAATACGCCGCAGAGTGTCGGGGAACAGCCGGTCGTACAGGTTCCACCACTGGAGAATTGAGATCATGTCGTGGATGGGGAAATCCAGGCGGGCGGTCACGTAAGCGCCGTCGTGATACCAGCGTGGAACGGACAGATGGTTGAGTACGTGCGCCGGAACCTCGAAGAACTGGTCGTTGAACAGCGTCTCCTGGATGAAGTTCATGGCCCGCCGCTGGGTGGCCGCGTCCACCAGCACGAACGGCGGCTGGCCATCCGGGTCGCCGCGATGGCTACGGCTGATGTATTGCCCGCCAATGTAACGGCCGACGTAATCGAGCACGAAGGCCTTCTCCATCATGAGGTGCTCAAAAGCCCGGCGGGCGTGATACCAGCTCTCACCTTCCTTCGCGGCCCAGTCCAGCAGGTTGGCCATGCGCTTGTTGATGACGGCTATGCGATCTTTGGCCCAGTCAACCGGATCGGCGCCGGCGTCGTAGCGGTTCGTCCGTGGATCGGGGCTCAGGAAAGTCGTGTCCTCGTCGGTCGCATAGGCCAGTTCCGGCTCGGCCGCCCGGGCGGCGATGGCCTGGAGCATGGCCTCCTCACCGGCCAGGGCCGGCCTGGGGGCCTCCTTCTTGGCTTTTTCGTCCGGCTTGCCCTTTTCGTTCTTCTCGCTCTTCGCATCCTTGCCCTCCGTGGCCTCGGCGGCCTCGATCATCTTGCGGACGTGAGCCGGGAGTTTGGCCAGCAGCTCAGGCGGGATATCGCCGTTCTTGTCGGCCTGCGCCGGGGCGGTCTCAGGCTTGGCCTTGGGCTCATCCTTCGCAGCTTTGGCCAGCGGCTGGTAGCTGCCATCGGCCGGACGATAGCCATACTCGATCACCCAGTAGTCCCACGGGCCCAGGGTCGGCGTAATAAAGAATCCTTCCGTTGGGTTCTCGGCGGTGTAGAGCACCGGGTTGTAATCCATAACCGATCCGCTGGTCGGCTCGCCGGTCATGCGGCGCCGGCAGATCTCCTCCAGCGAGTAGATGCTGCTGGCCTTGAAGTTGTGCCGCAGGCCCAGCGTGTGGCCGACCTCGTGGGCCACGATTTGCTTGATCACGTCATAGAGCAGCCGGTCGATGACTTCCTTGGGCTGGTCGGCCAGAACGGCCTGGGCCACGATGAGCTGGTGCATCATGCCGCGCGCGTAGTCGCAGTGATGCATGTGCTTGTGGGACAGGTGTTCGTGAAGCGCCCGGCTGACGTTCGGACGGGGCTCGCCCACGGCGAAACTATGCCATTCCTTCCCCTCTTTCCCCGTGCGCATCCACTCCGGGCAGAGCTCTACGAACCGGCGAAGGGTCGGATCGCTCATCTTGAGCTCCACCAGGCCGGTGGGGATCATGTGGCGGGCTTCCATCTCCTGGAAGCGGACCATGGAATCATCGAACACGATGTCCGCGTCATAGATCTGGCCGGTGAAGGGGTTGGAACGATGCGGCCCCATCGCAAAAGCCCCGCCGGTCACGATCCAGCGGAAAAAGCTGTAGCGCATGTCCTCGGGGTCGATGTCTTTCCACTCGTTGTCCTCTGTCTGCTGGCGAACCTGGATGGCATCGACAAAACCGAGCCGGTCGAAGGCCTTGTTCCATTCGAGAATCCCGTCGCGGACCGCCTTGCGGAAGCGGATGGGTACCGTCTTCTCCACGTAGAAGATAATTGGCTCGCGCGGCTCGCACCTCGGCAAGCTAGGATCGCGCTTCACCAGGTGCCAGCGGTCGATGTAGCGGTTGAACAGGTCGCGCGATTCGGTGGGCTTGGCCCAGTCCTGATGGGCGGTCAGGAAGTAGCCCACGCGGTCGTCGGCGACGCGTGGCTTATAGTCGCTGGCCGGCAGCTTCCAGAAGCTGTAATGCAGCAGTTGCTTGTTGTACGACCCCGGCGGGTAGCCGGCGGAAACGGCCAGTTCCACGCCGATCTCGACGTTCAACTCAAACGCCTTCTTCTTCGTCCACTTGCTCAGGGAGGCGTTGACTCCGCCGCCCATTCGGGAACCGAACGAGCTGAACACGTAGCCGATGTTCGCAAGGCCGCCCTTGAGCAGCGGACCAAGATCAATTACCGGATCGCCGGCCGGCGACCGGGTAACGATGGGCACGGCCGCGCGGATGCGGTCGGAGTAGGTCCGCTTGACGATATCGCTGATGGTGCCCTTCTCATCGGCGACATAACGGGTTTCCGGCTCGATCAGCAGCAACTGGCGATCCAGCACTTCCCATTTGACCACCTTCTCGTCCACCGGGAAGCACCCGCCGCCGGCCTGGCTGGTGGAGAGCATAAAATTCTGCCCCAGGAACGAGGCCGGTATCTGGCAGAGCAGCTTTTCGGTGTCTTTGTCCTTGGCCGAAGCGGGATAGTACCAGAGGGTGAACAGGCCGGCCTTGGATTCCATGCCCTTGGTCACCTCCTCGAACTTGGGATAGGGTGAGGGCTCTTCCTTGGCCGTCGGCGCGGTGGCGGGCGGCTGGGGCGGTTGGGGCGTCGGAGCTGCCTGCTGAGCCAGAAGCCTCTGGGCACCCGGCAGGCCCACAAGATAGCACAACAGCAAACTTACGACTGGGGTTTTGGACATGACTGGTTCTCCTGCAAAACCGATCGAAATCGGAAAACACGCCCAGGAATGACTTCCCACACTCGGTAAGCCCAAACGACCGTGCGCGATGGTCAGACGGCCAGGAGCACGGCTGTGCACCATGGCTCTTGAGCCGTGCCAGGCCGTGCCGGAACGACTCGGCGGTTCGCTACCGCTCAAGCACAGGGGCACACACAAAGCGACAACGCGCCCCATGGCGTGTCGCAAGATCGCACACAGTCATGGCATATAGATCGCGCTCAATGTCCCTTTGCCGGAATGCGGGAATGCCGGCGTCCTGCCGACCATCCGAACCGTTCTGCCACGGCCGGCACAGGGAGACTCCTTCTCCATCCCGCTAAGCAATATTGACGTTGAAGGAAACGTGTTCTTACAAAACCTGTCGCTGATCGGCCCGTGGAAGGATCAAGGCGCAGGCGGGACAGGCGCCCGGGTTTGGGACGCATCCAGCACGGCATCGCCTGTTTCGCGCATCCTGGCCTCCAGCTTCCGGCTCAGGTCGGCGATAACTTTGCGGACCGACGCATCCTGCGAAGCGATCAGATTACGGCCCTCTTCGGGATCATGCGCCAGGTTATACAGCTCGTCCCGGCCGGCGTTGCGGAAGTCGCGGACCAGTTTCCATTCGGGGGTGCGGATGGTGCGCAAATCGGCCCTCGTGTAATGGTGCTGGCTGTACTCGGCGTAGAGATCGTTGTCCCAGGGGATACGCTGGCCCTTAAGTAACGGCAGGAAGTTGTGCCCGCGGATCAAGACGCCCTCCGGCAGGCTGGCACCGGCCATGGCCAGAAGAGTCGGATACCAGTCCAACCCCGAGACAGTCTCCTGAATCACGGTGCCTGGAGCGGTGACGCCCGGCCAGCGAATAATGGCCGGCACCCGGAGCGAGGTGTCAAAGAGGTTGGGCCGCTGGATGGCCTCGCCCTTCTGGCCGCGCGTGCGGTTGAGGATCCACCGGGCGTTGCCCTTGTGCCAGAGGCCGTGATGGCCCACGTTGTAACCCTGGTCACTGCTGAAGATAACGACGGTATTGGCGGCCAGGCCCGTGGTCTCGAGCGTCTGCAGGATCCGCCCCACCTGGCGGTCCACCTCCGCCACGCTGGCCAGGTACTTGCGCATGACCTCACCGGCCTGCCGGGTGTCCAAGTCAGGGTACACCGGCAGAATGGGCGTGATCTGCCGGTAGTATGTCCAGATATCCTCCGCAACGGGAATATAGGGGGAATGGGGATTGCGATAGTGAACGCACATCAGAAACGGCCGGTCGTGCGGCCGGCGAAGGTACTCAAGGGCATACCGGGTGACGTTGTCGGTCAGCAGGCCGGGGACTCTCACGTTCTTGCCATCGATCTCGAAAGTGGCGTCTTCCATTTCCTTGGGGCTGCCGCGCGAGCCGATGAAGGTCTGGAAGCCGTGCCGCGTGGGGTGGTGCTTGTCGAGCAGGCCGAGGTGCCACTTGCCGAATAACGCGGTCGAATAGCCGCTGTCGGCCAGGACCTTGGGCCAGGTGACGAACTTCGTATCCAGTCCGACGTTCGGCTCTGATTTAGGGTCGATCCAGTCGGTAATACCGACCTCGGTTCCATACCGGCTGGTCATCAGGCTGGCACGGGCCGGGCTGCACACGGGGGTGGTTGCAAAGCAGTTGGTAAATCGCGCTCCGTCGGCGGCGAGCCGATCCAGCACGGGAGTCTTGATGTCCCGATTGCCGTTGACGCCCAGGCTCCAATAGGCCTGATCGTCGGTATAAATGAAAATGATGTTGGGGCGGGCGAACCCGACAACCGGTAACAGGGCCAAGGCACATGCGACGGCGAGGCAGGCAGGCCTCATAGACATCCCTCCATCCCTGCGGGCGAGTGTGGCAATTCTTTGTGGCGGGGTAACGCGGGGGCCGGGAGGGCGTGCATCTTGCACGCCTTTGAGGCGGGCAGGATGCCCGCCCCCCTGATGCGCCCGGCCGGTTCACCACAATCCTTTGCCAGACCCCTCCGGGCAACTTCTCAAGCCCCATGCTACCTGTTTTTCGGACCCTGTGCCAGGAACGGACCCAATGGATGCCGGGAATGGAGCAAAAAGGTGTAGCGGCCGGGCTCTGTACCGGCCGTTTGGTCCTTTAGGCCATGGCTGGCACGAACCTTGACCGCTCCAAAAATGCCGCGCAATTCCCGCTTGCCTGCCGGCGGAATGTATCTCATGCTTGGGGTGCAACACGCGACCTGAGTTCGAGGCAGGCATCGCGGGGTCGGCTGGGGAAAGTCGCGGAGGCCGTACCCTGTGGGGCTTGTCCAAAGGAGGGTTAAGAAGACAGGCAGGGTACCCAGGGGGAGCGGCATCGGCCCGCGTGCTGCAGCCCGCTCGTTGGTCGGACCTGGCGGCCTTCCTCGGATGGGATGAGACCGCTCTCGGCCGCACGGGCCTGTTCTCCGGCCAACCAGCGACGGTTCACTACATCCCGCGTCCGTCCCCCTGGGCCCTGGCCTGCTTACCTGCACACCACGGTATCGGAAGGTGAGAAGGTGCGAACGTGGGAAAGTGAGAACGTGGGCAGGTGCGGATGTGGGAAGGTGTGCACGTGGGAAAAACGAGAAAGGGGGAAAGCGAGGAAGGGAGAAAAACACGTCGGCTTCATCCGGCGAACTGGTGTGGAGCGATCAGGTCGATCTCTGCCCGGATGCGCTCTACCTCAAGTTGACCGGCCGGAAACCTGAAGATGTATTCCCCGCACTTCGCCGCGAGCCCGCCAATGTCTGAGATCAGCCGGTTTTTCGGCGCGGTCATCACAGGAATTGCACCGGATCGCACCGCTGCAGTAATGCTCTTTTCAGTTCGAAAATCCCGTGCGTGAACGGCCGGCATCCGGCTTTCGCCGGATACCCGGCCCGGCTGCTCCAAGGGAAACGGCCGGTACGGAGCCCGGCCGCTACACACGAAACAACGAATGCGGGAAGCCGACACTGTTCGGGAGATGGCCCCGGCACGCAGTCTCCGCCCTATGCCCGTGGCAGGTCGCCTTCGCCCTTCGTCGGCAGCAGCGTGCAGCCCATCAGATGCTGATCGATGCTCCGGGCTGCCTCGCGGCCTTCGCTGATGGCCCAGACCACCAGTGACTGGCCCCGGCGCATGTCGCCGCAGGCGAAGACGTTGGGCCGGCTGGTGCGGTAATTCTCGTCCGTCTTGACGTTGCCGCGCTCGTCGAGCTCCACGCCGAGTTGGGCAATGACGCCGTCGGGTTCCGGCCCCACGAAACCCATGGCCAGCAGCACGAGATCCGC